>WLWD01000567.1_pt1 | contig 66905 bp, 44 predicted proteins | sample 6712731 | NCBI WGS metagenome assembly WLWD01 (sample SAMN12718690, study PRJNA576275) | sponge metagenome | isolation source: marine sponge | host: Mycale hentscheli | place: New Zealand: South Island, Marlborough, Capsize Point | collected 2014-11-01 | reverse complement strand
TAAACTAGTGGTGTGCTTGAGCACAAATGGCGAGCAAGCCTTAAACTGCACTATTTTTAAACGATTGATTTTAACTACTAAAACTCAAGCTACTAAAATAAAGTCGAGTCTTTAAATTATGTATATACGGTAAAGGAGATTCAATGCCATAGTAACCGCTCCCCGCAACTGTTTGAATTGAAAAGTAAGCAACAAAATCAAGTCTTTGTGATATGTATTCTTAATAGTAGTTGTAACACACAATACTTTAACACAACTGAACATACCTACGCAAGACTTTCCTTCATGGTTTTAGTCCAGTGGACAATGAATTTTCAAGTAAATACTGTTGCGTAGGGTTTATAACTGTGACGAATAGCATATTAACTTACCACTGCCACTAACTCAAATAGAAATGGAGCTCCCATAAGTTTTTGAGTTTTAACTGCACCCGCAAAAGAATTCAAAGCGGTAAACAATTCAATTTCTAGGGTGACACGGGTAATAATTGCTAAACCGGAAGATTCTGTTTAGTGAAGTTTGGGACGGGGTCGAACACGGAGCGAACACAAAAATACGTGAGGGTCAAAGTACAAAATGACATACGTACGTCCACACATATCTATAAACAAACAAACATCCCCGATTTTCAATTGTGTTACCCCTGAGAGTGTCTTGCTCACTCCACTCGCTCGCCAATGATTATCAACATATAACACAAGTCAGAGTAGCTACAATGTATGGGATAATATTTTATGAGCAGCAGAATATTTACAGGAGCCGAAGGTGCTGAGTGAAAATATAACATATTGTATGATGAGTGTGATAAGTAATATATTGCTGCTTTGATAATTTTTCTGTTATAATTTAATGTCTCTCGTGAGCTACTTGAATATTAAAAAAAGTGTACACATACAAACAGTCATGTGATGCGAGTATATATTCAAGCCAATGGAATTCCGTGCATGGTCCTTTTCGTCTAGCTTTTTCAAGTGTCTGGTTTTCTACTTTCCCGACAGAATTAAGCCCCAAAACTTCACCCAGAGGTAGGAATAATGTCGTAGCTTAGTGTAATTGCTTAACCTTAAAATGGAAAAATCAACCCCATCGTCGTTCTTTTGGCCATAACTCAATATTTGTGTTTGTGCGATAAGGTCCCTTTTCCCAAATTCGGTCATATATTATAATTATATATATAATCAGCCTTGATTTTTTCATGAAGATTTCTGCATCATGCGAGTGGTCTGTATTGTCCTATATTGTATGCTTGTAGTGTGTGTAGCAAGTAAAATCAAAATATTGCTGGCTAAGAAAACATCAAGGTAGTAATAAATCACTTCTTACTGCACTGTACAGTATTGGAAGAATATTTATTTTCATGCCACTTTTCACTTGACAGGACTGACTGACTGTGAAGATGTTTTGCATGCATGCTTATACAATACTATCCTGGTCTAGTCTGTTATCACATGCCACTAGATGGGTAATGATATAATCATGTGGGCAAAGCTGTGTGAAACACAGTGCAAATGATTATAATATAATTGATTTTTTTTTCAGAGTGAAAAAGATGACACTGAGCAGTCCATGGTAGAATATGCTATTCAACTTAGTTCTTCATCATCTCAGGCGTAAGTATACTTTCCTTTTAACTACGTGGTACAAAAAGAGTGGAACTAAATACTTGTGCATGCATTTCCTATGTGAAACAAAGTATTTACATTTCAAAGTAACGGAATGTTGTCATTTGTGTTCTTTTAATCATGCAGAGAATAGGCCCTATTATTATAATTTATTTACACAAGTCAGATTACAATATTGGAAAATATTTTAAAATACTGTCACCAGCTGGAGGTAATTGATAACTATATCAGAGTAAAATGTTAGCCCTATATTGTGTGCGAATTTATTTCTCAGCTGGTACAATATTATTTTATGTAATACACGTGCACTACTGGATGTGTGTGATGCAGAAATTTTGAAGCAAAAAATATTTTTGCTTCGATACTGCATCAAACTGCAAATGTGTGTGTATCTTTCACCATAATTAACAGTGAAGGTGCATCTGCTTGTATGAATATAATTACACCTCTGATGTTTGTAATCGGTGTTTAGTGAGATGGATTTTAGTGAGATTGAGTTCCCGTCTGGCCTGGGTTTGAAGGTGCTGGATAGAATGAAATGTTTATAATTAATGGTGCACTCAAATATAGTCAGGGCATGCAGATATGCCTCTAAAAACAAGTGCTGATATTAGGTTGAATTGTTTCCCCTTCCCCCCTCCCCCCCCCTGGCTGGGAGAAACTGACAGTACTAGCTCAGATATATGTCTGTGAGCCAGTACACTTCTAAATTAAAGCCCTCTCCCCTTTTGGAGATTTCTGACAAGAACTGTTAATGAAGTTGACACATGCACACACTCTCATCCACCATCCATTGGGAATAGCTTAACCTATCTTTGTAATTTATCTTTAATTATATTTGGTGATGCATTCTTGCACAACTTACATTCATACACATGCACACACTCTCATCCATCCATTGGGAATAGCTTAACCTATCTTTGTAATTTATCTTTAGTTATATTAGGTGATGCATTCTTGCCTCAGCCAGCTGAGGGAGCAGAGCCTCCTTTCTATTGTTGTGCATGTGTCTTAGAACAGCCATTCTGTAATTTTTGATCTTTTGCTACTTTTAATTAGTTCTGAGCACATTCTCTAGTGGCAGACTACCATGCAGGACTATCTACATTGCTGCTGTGTTTCTGGTACCTATCGTATATAATAGCTTAAGTGGATTGGGAGCTATAACAAGTTATCAGGTGTTATTGGTACTGAATCAGCCTAATGAGTGTTGTTATATACAAAATGTATTGAATTGGAGACTATCGTACAGCATGCAATATTCCCAATATTCTGCAGTAAAGGGGGAGTCTAAAGTTATTGCATTGGGTTATTGCGGTCCTCCTATAAGCTTTATTCTTATGCTGATTGTGTTCCCTTAGTATTTAAACTTTAAACAAGCAGAGGGGCAGAGAATTTGCACACAAAGCTTTACAATAAACCACTTGGAAAACTCTCTCACTCCCCCACCCACTCCTCTCCCCCCTCCCTCCTCTTCCAGTAGCCAAGTGATACTACTGTAACTACTGTAATGCTGGAAATAGTGACATGCATGATGTAAGTTATGAACTTCATAACAATTAATAGTCTCCAGTTAGAAATTAAGCGATTATTCCGTGCTGGATTTCTAGTACATATGATGCATAGCTAACTTTATCCTGTGTGGCTGTTAGAGACTCCCACCAACCTGTGCCTCTTCTTCCAGAGAGTAGTGAGTCTGCTATTGCATTATTGCAGCAGTTAACAAGACAGTATTACGACTACGAAATATTTTGTGCATTATCTGTAGACTAATCATTAAAATTGTCCCCTCTTACCACCTTTCAGAGATCCCCTAACAATAGCATGTAAGCTAGCTTAGTATCTGGTAAATGTATGGAAGTATTTAAAATAAATGGCATCAAAAAGATTCAGGGAAAAAAACATACTGTAATAATTATTTTTTTTCAATATAATTTATAGTACTTCCTGCTGACGAAGTAGCCATAGTTATAGTTAAACAAATTAATAAAGTATGCCAAACATTTTATCTATTGACTGTAGCTTTAACCAAAGACTTTGAATTGCTGGTGAAAACATGAAATTGTTTCTTTTCACACTGTGCATAATGGCTGGGTTTTGGTAGGCTGGCAGTAAGTGGCCTGTTGACTACTTAGGCTACTTCCTGCCTTTTGATTATTGTTGCATTGTTGCTTTTGATTAATTGCTTGAAAGTCACAGCCTAAAATATGCTAAATAATAGTTAATTATTTCATTGCTGGTGTAATCTATTCTTTTGTGTTAATCATAAATACAGTGGTTGCACTAAAAATGACAGCTTATCAGCTATGAATTATTGTTTCATATACTCCACTCTCACTTACTAAATAATGTGTTCTGAAAGTTCCTAAAGGTCTTTAATGAAAAGAGATTTCGAAGGGACTGAAAAAACTTTTTACTGCAACTCCTTCAGGCAGGGATAAAAAATGAACGGCCACAGCTGTTTAGGCTGTTCTGGCTCCTACTGGCTCTGTTCTATACATAAAAATAACTGCTGGACATATTTAACAAGTAAATTTGTCCAGTCAATTCAGATGTTACAAAAATATATTATAGCAAAAACCTATAATATCTATTTTCCTTAACTTCTTGTTAGTCTTGTGTACAGCTCTGCAGGTTCGCACCTATCATGCTCCATTATTATAATGAGTCACCGTTGTGTGTCTAGAAACTGCCAAAAAATGTTTAGTACAGTTGCTGAAGTTGTGATGCATTTACAAAAGGAAATGTTTGATGAAGAGTGCTTTAGCCTAGCCATTCAAAGAAGCAATGTAGTGAATTCAGCACTTCACGGGATAGAAAGGAAAGTATTTTCAACAAAAAAACTACTAATGGTATGATAGGACTATGAATTGTTGTTATCATTATTATGCCATCAAATATGCACGCTCGTATTACTTGGGGTTATAAGCACTTTAAGCACTTTCTTTTAGGTACTTAAATGTGCTGCTTGAAATACACATTAGTGCTTGTGCTTTGAGTATTTTAATGCTTTTAAACTGCGTTAAGCACAATTTGTTTGTAAGCTTCATTGTAAGCTTGACTTGATACACATTTTACTTGATTGCATGCATTTGAAGTAAGTAACCCCCTGAATAATGTTTTATTCATTGCAACAATAAGTACCTTGATTTTCACTGAATTATACATTCTAATCACTTTCATTACAAAAATAAAATATAAATCTGTGAGTTTTTGTAAAATTTTGTGCTTCAAGCTCTTTTAAGCTCTTGAAGTTGTGATTCAAGCATTATGTCAGTTATAGCATGCTTGTACTTAAGAACTTTTACAAACACTTGCAGATGTGCTTGAAACACACGACTCAAGTGCTTGTCCCATGTTTGATACATAGGTATCATTTTTTGGAGAAGAAGCTCAAGATGGTGGAGGACCAAGAAGGGAATTTTTTCGCTTACTGGCTAGTAACGTTAAATCAAGCATGTGTGTCGGACAAAATGATTCATACACTTTCAGGCATGATGTTTTAGGATTACAGGTATATGAATTTTAGGTTAATTTTAATAATTTTTTAATCTCTTTCTTTTTTATACACATAGGCCAAGAAGTTTGAAAGATTAGGACAATTTGTGTCCATGTCATTGGCACAGGGAGAAAATGGATTCCCTTTTTTGCAGAGAGTGTGTATCAATACATTAGTGGAAAGTCGATCAGTAGATGAAATTGAAGTTAATTTTGATGATGTCCCACACCACGAAGCGCATCACTTTTTGTCACAGGTAGCTAGCTTGATTGTTTACAGAAAGGAGTAATCTTACCTTCTTTTTTTTTAACTTTCTTTCAGCTGTCTGATATTCAAGATGACAGGCTAGTGACAGAATTTTTGCTGGATTCTAGTGATGTAATAATGAATTCAGGATACACGAAGCCTATAGTTACTGCAAAAGTATCAGATATACCTGAAATAAAGCGAGTGGTTACACTGCATTATAGCATACTGGAAGTATTAGCCGAACTAGATCAGTTCAAAAAAGGCCTGCAATCTCTTGGTGTATTAGACATCATATCCCAATATCCGAAATTGATGGCTCCTTTCTTTACCAACAAAGGCCACCAGAAATTATCAGCAGGTAGAAGTGGTTCATATGTCAATAATTCTTTGCTCAGGTTTATAAGTGATGTATTTAAAGTATTTAGAAAGGGAGAGAAATGTTCTTGCTGAACTGAAAGTTGATGGTTCTATATTTACAGATTATAGCACGTAGCAACTGCTTAAAAGTTTAAAGGAAAAGTGTATGCGGTTCGAATGTCATTAATTGTGTGTAGCTCAGTGGGCAGAGCACTGGTTGTAAAAGCAGAGCCTGGGTTCTATTTCCAATAAAGACTAGAAGCAAAATAATTCTTTACATTATTACAGCCATTTTTAGCACAAGTTTGTTTTCCCTTCCATTTTAGGCACTTTGCTTGACAAGTGATGGGCAAGAGAATTAACCTATATTACTCATTACTCTGAATAGATGCTGCTCTTGAATACTAGCTGCTATTGATGCTTACCTATTACTGAAATTTAGCAAAGAAAGCAAAAGGAGTGAGTTGGATGGTGCAATTATTAAAATTTTAGCTCCTACTTGTATGTGGCTATTCTCAACACAATTATAAGTGTGACAGGCTTTGGGAAAGAGTACAACTTTTGTGCTAAAATAGGAATTTATTTTTACCTTGTTATAATCTTTATATTTTTCTTCACATCTGGGTCACGTTTGAACACTGTATTCAGATTCAAATGGTCCAACCAGCCTCCACGACATAAAATGGGTAGTAGAATCTGAACAGAAAGTGATTGCTTGAGAAATTTACTTGAATTGATGGTTGAATAACTTGTGGTTTTTAAAGTGCAAAGCAGATAGCAAATATAATTGACTGTTACATAAAAGAACTATAGATAAGTAAATTTCAGTACTATGGCTAGAGAATACAAAATAAATTTTTTTGTGAAGTTGTGCATTTTCCTAGAGCGGAGCAATGACGACCACTACCGTTATAAGCTGAAATAGCATTGTTGTGGCATCAAATAGTGAGTAGGTTATGGTACTGAAAATTACTCACCCTGTGATTGCAAGATACTACATATAATAGTTATTGAATCTTGTGATCATTTGGCAACCATTTATTGAGTCAGAGTTTAAGTAAACATTTCAAGCTTGCCATTCATTAGCACTGGACTACTATCCTAAGGGATATGGCCTCATCCTTCAATTGTGATGTGCTACATTGAATTTGAAGTTGTTTTTGATTGGTCAACTAAGTCTGTAGCTATTCCTTACAAAGTATGGGAATGACTTGAGAAACCTTATGATGTAAAACACCCAATTAATACCTATTCCTTTTATGCAGATCATTTGCAAGATCTACTAAAAACTGTGAAGTTTTCCGAGTGTGGAACGAGTTCAAGGACTTTGGAGGAGACGACTTATATGTATTTTATTCGTTTGCTAAATGATTGCGAAGGTAATACATTTAGAACAGGTATCAGTGAGAAAGGCAGGAAGAACAGTCATTAGCTAGTGCAGTATTTGATCAATGTACATAGAAAATACGGGAAGCTTAACTGAAATTTTAGACACAGTTAGTGCAATAAGCTAAAGTTTGTGTTAATTGAAAAGTTGCCTCAGCATTTCAGTATAATATACTTACAATGGGCTATAGCTATTTTTCTAAAGCCTGATGATAGGTAAGGTTACACTGGGAAGTCTCTAGATCTTTGTTGTCAATTTAAAGAGATAGAGAGAGGTTGTATTGTCCACTATAGCTTCCCACTGTGGCATTGTGGAAACTGTAAAGCATTAGTATGTTATACCTTGATCTATTTTCTTTCTCATATAGGTTCCCAACAACCTGAGTTGACTCTCGAAGATATATTAATTTTTTTTAGTGGAAGTGATGAAGTTCCGCCAATGGGATTTTTGCCTTCACCCACCATAACTTTTAATGGAACTAGTATTTATCCTAAGGCTTCAACTTGTGCACTTACTCTGATTTTGCCCACAAAATATGATAGTTACTCTGAATTTAAGGAGAAAATGACATTTGCAATAAAAAACAATGGAGGATTTGGATTACTGTAACTTTTTAAGTAGCTAGCTATTTGCAGCTATTAATTTTTTTGTGTGTTCAACTTGTCATACCATTATTCATTTTACATTCTAATTCCATTTCGATTCTTTTGTTCGTTTTGAATAAAACTATTATTGATCATTGACTAATACAGCAATACTAACACAGAAACTGAGATTAAATCTCTCGCTGAGATCATTATTCCAGTTAACTCCTGATATATAAATGTAAATAATTATGTAGCACACTCTCTCTCTGTAAAGTAAGGTCAAAAGAGGTCAAAAGAGTGTACTATGAGAGTTGATAATTATAGTGTTGCAACATCAGTAAAGAAAGTTATTAATGGAAAAGGGCTTAGTTTGAGAAAAGTTTCACTAATAATAATGACAAACGAAGGCTATGCCTATTTGAAGTATGTGTGTACACCGTACATTAAACTTTCCATTAATATATAGACAACTCCACAAGTCAACACTCTGCATAAGACAGTGGTCTGTGTACTTCAACTAATAGTTCATATAGAACTTGGTTCCAGACAATGAATAGCTAGCACTATCTATAGGTAGCTGGATTAGTTGATAGGTAACGTGATAACTAGCTATATTTCAATGAATGTGGATAAAATGTAATTAGCTCAATAATAGACGATGGCAGAACCTCCATAGAAGCAGAAAATGCTTTCTTTCGCCCTCACCCTCCCCTTTATTACCCATTTTTTTCCAGGGGGGAGGGTCTAATCCTCCCAGATATGGGGACTGTTATGACAAAAATCACGGCATCATCAGGTTACATTTAAATAAAATCTAAAGAAATTATCATGATAGCTATAGCTAATAGATAATTTAGCCAATTAGGTAATGCCTTAGCAGCTAATCTTACAATTTTTGAGTGCTGACTACCTACATAGCTATATAGGATTAGCTAAGTCTCTGCATATATCATTTATTGTGATAATAGTACACCATTGGTTAGCTAGCTAAGCACTTTTTGTTTCTTGTTTTTGTTTTTGTTGTTGTTGTTATTTGCAATCACAAAAAAAAATTACCTATCACCTGCCAAACAATAAATAAGAAATAAAAAAACATTAATTGTATAGGGCAAGTTTGGAGAATGAATTTTAAGCAGAAAGCATCAACAAAATACTTCCTATATAGCTATAGTAGCTAGCTACATAATATATCTATGAGAGGAGCTTGATGATGACACCCACATACAATAAACAATGACATCCAGGTTTGCATTACAGTTGAATTTAAAAATACAGTATTGAAATTTAATAAGTTAGTAGCTAACTAGCTAGTGAGTGTTTAATATGTTGATTGTTGTGTGTCAGTGGATCCTTACAACTTAACTTTTTAAGTGATTATTATTATTATTATTATTATTATTATTACAATATCCATTTTAAGTTTGAATAACTGAATAGTTTTGATTTTGCTATATCATCATTGGACTAGGAATATCTTTGTTTAAATCATCATCATCAACATCATCATCATTATTAAATGTTAGGTGATGTTGGGCTATCATCCAAAGCTATAGAGTTAGAGAGTCTGTATGTATGTATATAGGAGGTAACATTAGTTGCCATGTTTGTTATATATATATATATATATATATATATATATATATAAATGGATTAAATACAAGTGAAAGATAAACAGCTAACTTGGTAAAGGGTTTTCCAAGTAAACTATGAAAAAGTCTAAGCATTCCAGCGTGTGGTAAAGGGTTTTCCTGAAACTATCAATGACACCTCAAAGAGTTTGAAATGCGGACTCTTGCATTTGTGTAGCTCCAAGCTATTTACAGGAGCTCATTATATACTAATGCAAGTTCCTGTATATAAATAGGAACTCTTATTTGTATAGTATTTCTTATTTGTATACATATATGAACTCCTCGCACATAGCAACGCGCGTGCACTTTTTTCCGTGAATTTAACCACAGAAATGTGGCATCCTGTTTCGTGGAATAGTACCTCGCGAATTGATAACGCGTGGGGAGAGTTCCCGCGATCAGGATATTCTCTAACTATTCCCGTGGCTTGGAAACCACGCGTGGTTTGCTGTAATAATTCTGCTGGTTTACTGTTACTCACTGTGTGGTTGCTGTCTCTGGAGACTGTTGTGTGGTTGCTGTTGCTCAACCATGCCCAAGAGAATATCTGCCAAAAAGAAGCTGCAACTGGCTGAAGCCACCAAAAGGAGGAAACTGCTTTATACTTCAAGCACACAACTGTTGTTACGTTTTATCTCAACAAAACATATAACAAAATATAGGGATATTTTATGCTTGCACAACAAAATATACTTTGTTATAATACACCAAATAATAAAATTGCAGTAGTGGAGTCTCCTGAGCTTGACCTTGTAGCACCAGGGGCGAACGCTGAAGGTGATGCTATGAACACCACCATGTCAGTGAGCACACTCACAGCTACAGAGTTACCCCAGCTTGCTGGAGGTGATGGTGGAAGTGTTACCTCTGTAGTTGAGGAGTCCAGCTTGGTGTCAACTTCAGCAATCCCTGCGATTGAGGACCTGAGCAGTTCAATATGTAAGTCATATGATTAAATGATAAAAAAAAGGTGTAATGCTATTCTAGCCATAACTACCAATTAAAAAAAATAATTTATTGACACACAAAATAAGCAAATAAATAAATAACTATTTGATATAACACCATTGTGAGAAATGACAGGGAAAGTACGTGGGAGAATACATCGGAGAGGGCAGGGGTGATATCAAGTACGATGACAAGGACATATATGCTGACCTAGAAGATGAGCATCAGCAGAATTTAGGAGGGGGCAGTGATGAAGCAGGTGATTCACCTGTAAATTGGTGATTCTCGTCCCCCCCTGGTTCTGTTTGATTGCGAGACAACTGGGTTGTGCATCTATGTTGATCACATCACGGACATCGCTGCCAAAGTGATGAATCCTCCTATCACCCTCAATGATCCTACGTTCTAAGCCTTGTGAGAACTGGCCGAAACATTTCATCTGCTGGTAATAATGTACAGATATTTAACTAGTAAATTACAACTACATTTACAATGATAATTTGAAATCAATTCTATAATTATTAATTAAGATAATACTATCGATAAATTTATAATTTATAAAGTTTCCAAGGTTACTGGCATAACAAATAACATGCTAAGGCGTAAGAATCCTCTCTCAGTGGTACTCCGCTATTCTTAGAGACCTCATCATCCTGGTAAAAATAATTATATAAATTTTTAAAAAATGGAAAAAATATTTCTGTCTCTGTCTATTAGTGCTAGTAGCTCACAATGGGTTTGCATTTGACTTCCCTATCCTTCTGGCTGAGGTGGAACAGAAAGCAGAACTGCAGCTGACCCTCTTTCAATCAGCCAATATGCATTTCAGTGATACCCTTCCTTTGCTGAGGAAGGTAATTTACTACTACTGTAGCTAAAATTAGATAGTTACGTACATGCACTTATATATTAATTTGCTTTATAGCAGGATGGGGAAGTCATTTTACAAGGCTCACCTTTCGGTTTGGAGAAACTCCACAAAAAAGTCACCGGAGATGAAGTTGCAGTCAAGGCCCCTCTAAAATTAAATATAAAGCCTAATAATTATAGTTATTTGTATAAATTGTAGGAGCACACAGGGCCCTACCTGATGTATTGGCTATAGAGAGAGTCTTCAAGCACCAAGACATCAGACCACATTTGGCAGCTCTCTCCATTAGGTTCCATGAGCAGACTACGCTGTGGATACAGCAGAAGAGGATTTTCATGAGAGCAGCATCTCTGATCAAAGCCATTGGAAAGCCTACACTTACCTCTACACAGGCTAAGAAGCTAGACTCTCTGGGCTTCACATTCGACTCTCTGTCATTCCTTCGCCAGGAGTGAGGAGCAAGCCGCTTAGAGAGAAGCTGGCAAAGGCCATTCACAAGTCCCGCTAAAGTAGCCTCCCCTGCTGCTCCGCTGAGTCCGGGCTGGCTCCAGCAGTGCCGATTATCTGCTTCAGCTTTTTTTTTTCACGCCCGGTTCTTCTCAGAGGAGAATAAACAAAAGATTTCACCTCCTCCGTATACTAGGGCGGGGCTAAAATTGGGGCGGGGTGCATGGAATTAATGTTAGCGTAGTTTTAATTTCTGTTCTGTAAACTACTTTGGACTTTATCTTAGGAATGGGGAATGGAAATGACTTCAAATTTGGAACAGAGCTCAACCAGAGTCTAGTCAGCAAAATGTTCGATACAATTTTCAAAAAAATTATTTTTTTCACAAAAAAAAGATCTAATAGAACGTGCAAAAGTCAATAAGTTAAAAGCAATATTGAATAAAGAAAAAATGGATCGAAGCTATTGTAGGCATCGGGTCGGAGAAGTAGTAGGCGAAGTATGGCCGCTCTAGGTGCAGTACTGGCGAAGGAGTTTTAGCTTTTGTATGAGAAGGTAGAAGGGTCATATCTCTTGAAGCGGCCACTTGTTACTTCTGAATTCAGGTATGTAGACTTCTACGGTAGTAGTAAATAAGGTCCACCTGCAGAAAACGGTCTAAATACAACAGAAAAATAAAAATTCTTCCCTAGCAACCAGACTCAATTAACCGCGTGGGAGGTGCGTGGGAAGTGTGCGAGCACCCTTGCCTTATTAACAGTATAAGGCGGCAATTTGTCTCATTTGGCGCCCCATATTCCTGAACCGGGTGCGGTATCGCCCACTACTAACTCCTACTCCTGCTCCTGGTTTTAGTAACCCCCCTATTGTTAGGCCATGGTGTTCGTAATGTCGGCTATTGGGAACTGGGGGAAGTATATTTTCTCCGTCTCGGTATTTTCCTGGTTATTTGTCTGCTCCTTGCGTTCTTGGGACAATGATATACCAAAAGTGCTTGTGGCAGGTAAAACAGGAGTAGGAAAAACTACGCTAATAAAAGCATTTGCTAATGATGTCCCTGAAAATGAAAAAGCCCTTGTCGCAAAAACTTTGAAAGTTGAACCTTATTGGTGTAATTATAAAGATAAAAGAATAATATTTTATGATTCTCCTGGGCTAATGGACACTGACACTAACGAAAGGAATCATGAATACCTTATTGATATGGTGGACAAGAATGAGAATCCTGATGCTATTGTGTTCTTTATCGATATGAACCAAGACGTGGCAAGTGCTCTGGACAAAGAAGATGAATATGTCATCAGGAATATTTCGCATATATTTGGATGGGCAAGATGGCGCTATGCTATGTTTGTGCTCTCCTTTGCCAACAAAGTACGTAATCCAGATGCAACGGTTGAGGGAGATCATTATGATCAAGATTACTTTACCAAAAGACTAGCAAATATGAGATTCCACATAAAATCTCTATTGCGTAGACTATTTGCTGGTACCAAGGTTGTTAGATACATACCAATCATTCCAGCTGGACTTGTTAATGGTGAAAAGATTCCAGCAGATTTTTCTCGTGATATTTCCTGGGTTGAAGAATTTTGGACAAAATTGTATAAAATATTGGAAGCATCAAGGCTAGAAAAAACACCAACTCTAGAAATTTACACATAAAGCATAGGAATAGCTGAGATCTTTGTAACTCACTCATATATACTTAGCAAATGGTGTTAGTTAATGGCATTATTTTGTAGAATACATATGTTGCAGCACGGTTGAGTTTTGTTCATCATGAGAAGTAGTTGCTAATTTAAGACAACTTATTTGGTCACATAATATTACATTATAATTATTACCTATTATTTTTCTTTCTTTTTTTCTTTTTTTTATTGAAAAAGTCAACTATTCTAACTGTAGCTTGTCAAGTTATTGTATACAAACCAGTAGCTACATAGACATGTTCATTTTACTTACTATATACTAAGAAAAAAACAGGTACTTGCTACTTAGCTATTGACAACAATATACCAATGCAACTAGTCTGATATTTTCCCAATCTTTATTGTTGATGGTCTAATACACTGTGTGTGTGTGTGTGTGTGTGTGTGCGTGCGTGCGTGTGTGTGTTAACACTCCATTTCAGCTCCACAAGTATATTGTATTACAGGATTTACTGTTAAAAATAATGTAAATGGCCTCAAAGTTTTCGCCCCTCTCCCCACCAATCAATGTCTTGTTCTTTACCACATCGAGGGTACACAAAGAAGCGGTGAAAATCTTATTATTATATATTACTAACCACACCCAGTAATACATCCGCTTCCTGTTGCACACACACACACCTACCTACCTGCGCGGACTTGCAATAGCTGAATCCAGACACGCCCACATGAGCTTAATACTACTTCTTGGACGTGAAACGGTTGGCGATTTACAAAGTACAAGATATTTTGTACTTTGAACCTTATGTTGCTTTTTTTTCTCGTCAAGACACTGACAGCGAAGTCTTGTCCAACTTATCCCAATTTTATTTGAGCTGTTGTGGAGAATAGTGAAGGGAAGTGGAGGGGAGTCGGTTCTTTGACCATAGCTGGAACGTAAGTTAACCTGATTGCATGATGCGTTTGTGTTTGTGTGTGTGTGTGTGTATCAGTGTTGTGGTAATTGCAATTGGTAATTGTAATTAGCTGTAATCATTACACCATCTGCAGTAATTGTAATTGTAATTGTAATTGCATGCCTGTAATTGGCAAGTAGTTGGGGTTAAAGACCACTTTGGTAAAGGGTCAGTTCTAAAGCACATGGCTGCTAGCAATAAAATGAATTCTCAGTTTTTACATAACTTTTCTCTTTTAAGAGAATTGATGAATTAAAACAAAATTACAAACTTTGTGGGCCCTATTACGTGACCACTTATCCTGAGGAGGCACTTATCCTGAGGAGGCGATATGATGTAATTGTATGTAATTGCTAACAGATTTGTTGTAATTAGTTCTTAAAGGTGTAATTGGTAATTGAAATTGTAATTGAGAAGCAAAAATTTTAAGTAATTGTAATTGTAATTGATTACTTTACTCCTGTAATTGCCACAACCCTGGTGTGTATTGGTAGCTTGTGGCATAAAATTACTATGCATGTTATATACCCTTATCTAGCCCTTGCCCAGCTCCTTTCCATGAATTGTCTACAGAGAATTGTTGCATAGTGATATGATAAAAGTGTTTTGACCCCACATCAAAGACACACCCACTGAAATGAGAAATTTTAGTAAGGTTGTTGTTCCTCTCTAAATATAGTTGCAGGAGTTCCACTCTTACGTTGCACACTTTTTTGTACGAGTCATTTCTTTGCTTCAGCCAGCATTTGTAATACTGCTATAGTCAGAATGAGAGTATAGGATTCTGCTGACATTTATTATAGTAAATTAGTAGGAATTCCAGCTGCACTATTTCCATAGAATTTGTATTATGTATGTGTGTGTGTTTGTTCAGAGACAATTGTCTGATGTGTTTTAAAAAGAGATCACTCAAAGGCATTCCTTGGTATTACTGTAAGGTTCCAGTTGTGTTGGAACATGCAGAATAACCTTACGTAGCTCACTAGCTCTCGGAGACCACTCCCCTCACTCAGAAAATGTTTCACCCAGCTATATCCCACACAAACAACAAAACAACAACAATCATGACTGCAATATAATGGAAGATCCATCCCAGGATGATGTTCAGATACCAGTTGGAAGTCAGGTGAGTGAAGACTGTGACTTTATGGTGTATCTTATTATACTAGTAGAGGCTGACGACCTGTTGAGGACTTGGGCTTAGTGACTAGAGGAATCATGGCGTCACTACTCCGGAGTCTTTGTAGAGGAGGTCGAGTGACAACTGAGGGAGCTTCCTACAACACCAACCACAAGGTAATGTAAAGAACATATATACATTTACCTGTCACCAGTTCGTGGCATATCATAATGTATTTCTAGGCTTCAGAGTCTCATAATAATAGCTTGTTATTTATTTATTTTTATCGTGTGAGTATGTGCTTGTGTGTTTCTTTTATGTGAGTGCCTATGTTTGCACTTGTGACATATCATATTCACATCTTTTTCAACGCGTTTTCACGGTGTTCTGTAACTTTCTTTGTTTTCATGATTACATAATAGGACACCTGGACTTTCAACCACAAGGAGGGGATTCCTACAGTGGATATTCTATAGGAATCTTTATGATGCCATGGGCTACCAGGACTATCCCATAATACACACAGTACTGTACCATACCAGCATAGACTGACAGGAGACTATAAGGCACGGGCCACCACGGAGTCGTCAGACATTCACATCTGTGTGCTGTGCCTCAAGGCACTCATGAACAATTCAGTGAGTCTCTTAGTTTCATTTGTCTTGTAATAACACTTATTAATGTTGGCAAGCAAACAAGGAACTATCTGGAGTGTGAAAATTTGATAGAATTATGACGACCTTTTAGTGAAAGACTCTTAGACCTTGCAAAACTGGCTGATCTTGAGCTAGTCTAACTGTCAACTGTTTGTGTATTTATTTATTTATTTATTATTTTATTATTATTATACTATAGCAGCGTCTTTTTCAATGCAAAATGTATGGTAATACCACAACAGTGGAGAAATTAATAGTGCTCTAAGCAGGAAATGTATTGAATGGGAACGTTACATAAAACATAAATAATTAATTAACCCTTTCACCGGCACAAGCGCCTATAGGCGCTCAAGGATGACGTAATGCGGGAAAAAATATTTTCCCGATAAACGCTAAAGCTTAGCTGCAGCGTCCAGAGCACGGCTAATGTGTTGTTCTATTGCATGTATTTTTAGAATAGAAATAGCTACTACGTAACTAAGGTAGTCGGGCTAAAAATAAACTTAACGTTAGTTCGAAAAATGGCGACAATTTGTCTGCAACTGAGGCGGTGGATCTTGCCTGCGATGACGTTTTCGGCTGCGAACGTGAGAGGGAAGGGGCACAGGAGCTAAATAGCTACTGCAGAGGTACTACTGTCGAGGATAGAGAGTTGGACTTGCTCGCTAAAGCTGTCATTTCATTGCCAGTTGAGGAAACTACTAGTTTTCAACTCGAGAGCTACTAGAGCGCTGTAGGTAGCGAACATACCAGCAGCTATGTCAAAGAGGATAAGGAACTTGATATTCCAGGTAAGAAAAGCAGCTATTTACGCAGTATATTGGAGGAAAAAGTAAGAAATAGTTTTCCCGGAACATGGCGGTAAGTTTTATTATGCCCAATAGCTTTCCCAGGAATATGGTGCTAATTTGGTCACAGCTGTAAACTCTTTTCTTACAAACTCCCAGCAATGAGTAATGATTTGACTTAGCCACCTTTGCTCTCTGAATTACTTTGGACTTCCTATTCATTCAAAGGATGATGTCTCTACTTCTGCAAGGTCAGAATAATTGAGATGATGGTAAATACTGATTATGTTGAAAGCATGAAGAAAGGTTGACAAAGTATTGAATGGATGAAAAAGGAAGAGTATGAGTAAGAATATGGCTAGAGGGAAGAGTGAGTGTGTGCAGAGGACTGGAATTGTTAGTAAAATATTCTTTTATTCTTGAAGTTCTTCTCCCCAGCTATTGCCCAGCTATCAGTCACGCCTCTCCTGGTGTCATCAGTAAGCAACAACATTGCTGGCTGAGATAACTGTCTATTATAACAGTAAAAATTATCTTATCATGCACAAACAATTGCTAATATTGCACTGGAAGAGCACGGTGAGAGGGTTAAGTGCAGTCATGTCAGTCACCACTGGCACATAAAAGATAAAGTATCATTAGGTGTTTCAAGTTATAACTTCGGGTGCCGTAAATATTTTGAAAATTTAGCCACCAGTTTGTAGTATAGCTGGCCTGGCTCTCTCGCCACTCTGTGCTTTAAGATTTGATTTAGACCCAAGAGTGACTCGCTCGCTCGCTAATTTCTACTTTAGGTTGTTGTTTTTTTCTCTTCCCACAGTGTGTTATACCTTCTTCGTTTTTTTAAGTTCAGAATATATGCACATCTACTAAACTCACCGACTGGTGACACTGATGTTCTCCCTCCCCTCTCCCCCTAGTAAAAAATCCTGTATCAAACCCTGATTATAAAGTGTGTTTGTTAGTTGTTTTTTTTTTGTTTTTTTTTGTTTTTGTTTTATTTTTGTTGCTGTTGTTTTTTGCTAGTGTAGCTGTAGCATTAAGGTCTCACTAGTACCAGCTAAAGATTCTGCCATTAAACTACTACAGTACGTCTTAAAATTTTACTGCAAACAAATACATATTGTGCATGCTTAGATATTTAGTGTGATGATCCTTACCACATAGTCCCATTGCAACATATTATTAGCTACGTGTACATTAAAAAAAAATTCTGTGAATTCCATGTATTTTTGGACAGCAAGAGTGCCTACTACAGAAATCAGTTTTTAGTTGTTGTTTTTTTGTGTTTTTTTTTTTTGGTGTTGTTGTTGTTTTAACAATGATACTTTTCTTGTGTTTCCCACACCCTTTACCTAAATGCTCTGCTCATAATAGGGTCTGGGGACTTTGCCTTATCAAATTTGTTGCAATTTCCGGTTTGTTTGAATATCAATGCCCTTTTACCCAGAGGAATCTCATCCACGCACACATACATTCATTGAACTCGAACAACAGCAACATAAGACATTGATATGGAGAGAGGCTTCAGTCAATAACCATTTTACTACCACTTTCCTCCAAAGCCTTTTGAGCTAGTGTCCGTTCTGGCTGAAACTCACAATCTTTGTCATTTTTACTTGCTTCACATGTATATCTATACATAAATTCTTATTTTTGATTCTTAGTCATTATATAAAAAAGGTTTCCATGACACACACATAGCGTTTAACCCTTCCTAAGTGGTAAGCACAATGACTAGCCTTGCACCTTAATAATGCTAATAATAACTAGGGGTGCGCTCAAAGCACACAGTGTGGCGAGTGAGTTAGCCCAGCTATAAAAGAAAAAAGAATTGGGAAAAAAACAACAAAAAAAACCATAGCTAAATTGACCATTTTTACCATTTATTGACAAACCATTTATTGACAAAAATATATGGTACAGGACGTTTTTGTATACTGGGCTAGCTCACTCGCCACACTGTGTGCTTTGAATACACCCCTAGTAGCATGAAGCCTATTGACACCAAAAGCTGTATTTATATTTTCTAGCGAGCCTATGTATATATAGGCTTAGAATATTCCTGCGTGCCATGAAACGAAATCAACAGCTAAAAAACGTTTTAAGAAACTTTGTGAAAAATGGTACTGATCGTACGAAGCTCCGCCCTATTTACGTAAAGAGAGGTGACGTACCAAAGCCATATATATATATAACATATATACCAAATTTTGCCTTGATCTTGGCTCGAGAGTGTCTCGCTCACTTCGTTCACTCGCCAATAATGTAGAGCTTCCATTCAAAAGTAAAACAGTATGCAGCTATAAGAATTTGCTAGCATCTGTGTAGTACGCATGTGTATGGGTGTGTTGTTGTATGTGTAATGTGTATGTTAGTAGTAGTGAGTGAACATTGGCAGCAACATACATTGAGACCATGTGGTACACATGTAATGACAAATTTCTGTTCTAATACTGATGTGCTTGTGATTTGCTGATTTAATACACAGAAGTGTCTTCAGATTCCAAATAGTGCCCAAATTTGTGTGTTGCCGCTCTTCCGGGACGGACTTCGTCCCTCTTGTGGCTGAGACACTAGGAGGGTTGGCTGAGGACACCATCCGCACCATCACCATCATCAGCAGGGCCATCGAGAATCGCTGCGGCACTTCTGACTCCACCCCAACTACCAGTCACCTGTTTGGCCGCGTGGCAGTTGCGCTATGGCGGGGCAATGCATCGCTGTGGCTCCATCGTCTCCCCACCATACCCCCCTCCCTGGACGGTGTAGCCTGAACTTTTTGTATATTTATTGTCTTTTTATTTTTTATTTTAACCAGTTGTATAGCTGACCGGTTCTTGTCACCCAGTTAGTAGGTATTAATTAGAGTATATAAGACATGGGTATAGCTAAAGTGTATGTATGTGTGTAGCTTGAGGTTTAGAATATTTAAGCCATGATAAGTGAAAGTTATAAAGCCAAAACACAGTGGATCTTTATGAATTAATGTACTGTAGGTGATAATGATTATTAATTAGTTTTAAAAAAAAACAATGTTACAAATTGTGGTGTGAGTCTTAATGACCACGACCATGTTTAAATTGATTTGCTTGATTATTTAGTTCATTTTTTCGCAGATTGTGCTTTCGCTTTATATGTTCTTTTCTGCCACGCTTTGGTTGTACAGCACAATCTGATTCTGGGTGTGGTCTCTTCACTGGCCGTCCACTCACTGCCATCTTATTCCCTCGAGGAGCTCCTTCTCGGCGACGGGAAATTGCTGTAGGCTGGACGTTTATTCTTCTTCCAGCTACTGGTATTATTTCATTATTTTTTTTGAAGTAAGTATGTAATAGACTGCTCAATTTCGGAGTTGCTGATAATTCTGGTTCAGTGCCAGAAATAGTGTCCAAATAAACTGTAAAAAACTTTTTTAGCCCATGTAAATATTGTGTGTCCATTTGCTTTATTCGCTTGCATACATCATCCACAAATGAGCAACATAGCTGTGACACATTTTGCATAAGTTCATCTCCCTCATTGGTGTCTTTCTGTAGTATATTAATTAAAGTATCTAAATTATCTTCAGCATAATCATATTCACTGTCACTGTTAGGAGAGATAGGAGCATTTGGCTCACATATTTCTGTACTATTAGTAGACATCATTTCAGAGTCTGTTACTGCCATACTGGTTTTTAAACTTTCGTAGAATGCTTGGGTACCTGCTCTGTCTTCACCTAAAGCTATCACAGCATGCAAATATCTGCCCCTTGCATTAAAAAAAGGAATTAAATGAGGCGAAGTCAGTTTATATTTATTAGCTACGGCATGCTGATGCTTACAAGGCTCTCCTGTAGGAAAGCCAGTAATTCCAACACTGCATGTACATGTCCAATTCTCAGTATCTATGATATATTCTCGATCGCTGTGATTACTCTTAACTAAGTATAACAAATTATTACGATCGTGTTTAGTTATATCCGTATTATTTACCTGGTATGCTCCCAGTCCTTTGTGACGAAGTGAAATGTATCTGTCCATTCTATTATATGCCACTGATAGCAATCTTCGTTCATAGTACATTTCAAAAGTTACAGTTATAAATTCAAAAATTTGGACCAAATTGTAGGCTTTGATTCTTTGAAATACTATGTCTTTTAAAATTCGTATTCCGGCCTCTGCATAATTATTTGTATTTATTCCTCTAGTACTGGTGTTGTCTCTATAACATATGGCCCACTCTTGTCGTCTCTCCCAATAAGTATTCACATGCTCATTAAAATTTATATACTGCTTGGATATTAAATCTTGTTTTAGATCTTTGTATTTATTATTGAGGATGTATTCAGTTTTAGCATACACCATATTTCTTATTAATTGCATCAAATGTTGACGATGCTGAGACTGAATTTCATTGCTGCTATGAACTAACCATCTCCACATGGTTTGTAGAAAGTGAAATACACATAAGTACAGTGATGCACTGGGCCATGTCTTTTTCAAACCGCTTCATTCAGCTTGGGAGTCATCAGTAATTATGTTGCCTGGACTACCTTTACGATAAAAACTATATGTAGGAAATAAATATTTTAAATGAGTCATAGCAGAATTAATTATTGATGTACTCTCCCCTGATGTAACCACCACTAGAGGTAGCCCACCAGCAGCAGAGGAAGTTGAAACGACGAACATAGGATCATTATAGTCATCAAAAGAGGACAATAAATACGAGTTCCCCAGCTTGTTGTATGTGTTTGTGAACTCGAGACATTAAAGGAGTACATATAGCTAAAATTAAAGGATGGTCATGTATTCCTTCACTATTATTAAATCGTTGTACTGAAGCTTTACCACTAAGATCTTCGTTAGTTTCGTTATATTTATTTATCCGTGCTTCTAGATCAGCGAAGAGTTCTTTTCCAGTGCGGACTCCCAAGTTATTTTTCCTCCATTTATTGAATAGATTATAGTTATCACTAATTTTAGGGTTTACATTTCGGTCTGCTAAAAGCTGAGCATTTTGTTGGTACATTAAATTCGTTTCATATTCAAGGTGTGCACTACTTGGAGAGTGACCTTGTGTAAATAAATCATAATACTTGGATTTGGTTTCGTCCGATGATATAGGCCTGAATCTCAGAGCATCAGCTACATTAATGGTGTGATTATGATTATGTTGTAGGATGACCTCAACTAAGTATCCTCGATGACGTTGATGAGGTGCTAATATAGTAATACTTATTTGTGCAGGACAAATATTATTCTTAAGATTATGTAAACGGTGTGTTGTCTTCAAGCTCAAATTAGTTATTTCTTTTTTTCGTTGGTTATGGTGGCATCGTAAATATAGTTTCTTGCATACTCGCTTTCCTAATCTATTTTTGCTGTGCTGAAACACCATAGTCTCCTGTGTCACTTGATTGTATGTTGCACCCATTCTCTTGCTTCTTGTTCATTTTCTAATTGTATTTTGAAGGTACATTTGAAGTTATAGGTTCGAGTATTGCAGTAATCTATTTCAACAAACTTGTATGTGTAATTACTAGGCAGTACTTCTGCTATGTAATTATTATGAGCAGTTATGTCATCTATGCTTCCACTCTCACTGTTGTACTCAGCTGTGTATATTTCATCATTAATTTCTTGCCGCTTTTTAAAATCGTGAATTATTGAGCTGGTATTTATTTTACGTTCAATAATCCAAGAAATTACACTAAGTCTCAACTGATACTGTGCTTAGAGGGTTTAACTAAACATTGGGGAGAAGTCTTTTCATTCCAGCTGTACCAGTTCTCCCAATTACAGCACATCACAGCTGCCATACAAAGCACTATGACACCACAAACATTAGAGCAAGTTTGGGTGGGATAAAATGGACACACGTTTGTCGGATCTTTCTTCTCATTGGATTGCAAGTTTATAATATTGTATAACTTTAGTTCTATTCCTAATTTACCTAATAATGGTTCAACCATGTGTGTTAAGTTAGATGGAATATCCCAGCTCAGTGAATCACCGTAATACGCTAGTTTTGTTTCAGTATTAAGTGCCAATAATGTCCAATGATTTACTTGCTTTATTCCATCAGAAATAAAAATGGACTTACTGCTATGGTCTTGTCCTACATTAAGAGCTAAAATAACCTTTCCATTCTGAAACACTTTGCTTTTCGATATCAAGAAATCTCTTATGCATTTATCTGGGGTACATACTACGCACATAATATCTTCATACTGCTGATTCAAAAGAGTGAACAATTCATTTATTTCATTTTCAGTTATCCAATTATCTCTAGTTAAATTTATCAGCTTTGTTTCATGATTAGAGCTAGATTGGCTAAAGAACTCCATAATTATTTTAGTATTAATTCCATATAAGTCACCAGTTTCGGTTAACCAAGTCATAATCTTACCTATGGTGCTGTTCTCAGAAATTACTACATCCATGGATAGACTTGCAGATATGACTGGAGCATTATCATAACATAACTTTTCCAATCCTCCACCCTAATCATGTACAATAAATTTGTTTAATTTATATGTCAGTCATTGTAGTTTTTTAAATGGTGTTATTTTCAAGATAGTGAACTAATAAGAAAGTGTATTAACCTCTTCTTCTAATACATACACCATTATTCCTTACCTTGTCAAAAAAATTGCAGTTAATAACAGTAGAACTCTAAGCATCAAGATGAAACAATCGCTATAATAGGAAAGAAACTCCAAAAACAGTTCAGGATCAGGAAAGTGATCTGGAACAGTACAAGGCCGTCGGAACCGCTGAGGCTGGTGAGTTAATTCGGCCTCACCACTTTTTTGCCGAAGTGGGCGTGGTTTTGTTTGCGCGAGCGCTTATTATCACGTTGCTTTTTAGCTTAGAGGTAAAATGGCATCAATGTTGGAGTCCAAAGGTGAACTATGATTACTTAATTTTCCACACCATTGACTTTGTTTACTAAACTCAAATTAGTATTCTATTCAATTTATTCACACTTTAAATTTATATAAACTTATGGAAGTCTACCTGCATACAATGTTTTTTCTTTTTTCCTGTGTACTTTACTTTCACCACCCCACCTTGAGCATGCCTATAAAACTACCAGTCATTCAGTCATTTTTTAGTTGTTGTTCTTGTTCAGTCGTTGTGATTACATTATATTGAAGAACCTCGTGAACTTGTAGCCAGAGCTAAAATACAGTCAACTAGCTACTAAAGTTTTGGCTGCATTCAATCATCCATGAAGCCTAGAAAGCTGCAAGTGCCAGTAGTTGGAACAGAGCCACACCAGCCATCCTCTCCTCCATTCAAGTTCCCAAGGAGAGAATTTGGGAAGAAAAATGTTGTAAAAAGATCGTTTTTGCTACGATGTCAGGTAAAAATGCTGGAGTAGTTGCTAAAGTATTAAAAGAAGAGCCTAAAGCTTTGTACACACGCTGCTATGGCCATTCATCCAGCCTTGCATGTGGAGATGCAATCAAACATTCTAAAATTATGAAAGATTCACTTAATACAACTCATGAAATCACAAAACTTATAAAGAAGTCCCCACGTAGAGTTACATTGTTTGAGAAACTGAAAAGTGAGTTGGCCCCTGATACACCTGGTGTTAGAGTTCTTTGTCCAACAAGATGGAAAGTAAGGGCAGACTCATCTTAGACAATTTTGAAGTTCTTCAAGAATTGTGGGAAGAAGCTATTGACTCAGTGAAAGACACTGAAATGAAGGCTCGTATAAATGAAGTTGCATCTCAAATGAAGACATTTGATTATTATTTTGGAATTTGTTTAGGGCATTTGATTCTTAAACATAGATAACTTGAGCAGAGCATTGCAAAAGAGTGACATATCAGCATCAGAAGGTCAGGAAGTGGCCTCCATGACTTTGAAAGTTCTTAAATCTATACGTTCTGATGACATGTTTTAAGTTATTTTGGGAAAAGATTTGTAAAGAGGTTGAACATTTTAGTATTTCACCACCAGGTTTACCACGTCGTCATAAAGCTCCTCGAAGATTCGAAGAAGGTGATGCAGAGAGTGTGTTTCCTGAAACACCAGATGACTACTACAGACCTATCTACTTTGAAGCATTGGATCTCATCACCACTTCTATTACTGATCGGTTTAATCGGCCTGGTTATAATTTTTTTCATAATGTTCAAAATCTTATTCTAAAAGCAGTTCAAGGACTGGATTATGAAGCTGAGTTAAAGTGTGTGGCTAATTTCTATACGACTGATTTTAATTATGAATTATTAAAAAACTCAGCTGGAGATACTGAGAGCTAATTTCACTCCAAATCAAACCTCTGTTAGAATCACTGATGTTACTGAATTCTTCAAAGCAATGACTCCAGGTCAGCGAGAACTATCTGAAGTGTGTCAATTGTTTCAACTCCTACTTGTAATACCAGCAACTAATGCTGTCAGTGAAAGGTCCTTTAGTGCTTTATGAAGAGTGAAAACGTATTTGCGTTTGACAATGGCTCAAGACAGGCTGAATCACATCATGACTTTGCATATTCATCGAGGTCTTACTGATGATCTAAGCTTGATTGGAAGTGCTAACCGATTTATTCATGGAAGTGATCATAGAGAACAGATTTTTGGTAAATTTGTGGCAACAAATGTGATTGAAACTTTTTATTTGTAAACACAAATTAAATTTTCTTGAACAATGTTTGAAACTTTTTTTAAAAATATAAATTAAATTTTCTTGGCTAATAATTGGCTGTGATTATTTGTAAATATCAATTAAATTTTCTTGACTAATATTGGCCTCACCACTTTGTATTTGCTTCCGAACCCCCTGCAGTAAAAGACCCAGCATTCACCCCTGAATCTGGGAACAAAGAATTCCCAGATTGTGCTGAAAAGCACAAGGGATCCTGCATGGGTACAGTCACAAGAAGCCATAGAAGTAGAAACTTTGAAGACAGCATGGTAGCAAGCATTTCACCGCGGGAAGCCAAAAAAAATAGAAAGACGTTATGTGCAGAACGGCTGACCCTCACCTTTGACCTCACGCGATGTCTTTGCGCGCGCTCTTGTTGCTAGCTGTCACCTTCGACCTTTGTGGAAAGTTGGCCTTGGTGACTCTGCAAGATTGATTTAGGAGGTGGTTCGTTAGGTATGTTGGTTGCTCGTTGTTGGCTAGGCTGCATTTGTGCTACCTGTGTGTGATGATAAAGGAGAAGAGGACTGCAACAGCAGGAATTTACTTATGCTATGTGATAACAAGTAAGTGTACTAAATACTGTGATGTGTAGTGTTTAATAGATAGCTAATGAATTGTATTTAGGAGTTTTGCAAATTATTTGACATGACAAAAAAACCAGAGTTTTCTTTAAACACTCTCCCCGCCAAACTTGTAAAGCATGTAACTGTCTGAACTAATCATTTCTGCTGCCAATTTATTGCTCGTAAAGCAATTGAAATAGCACTCTCCGAGTACTATTTCAATTGCTTTATGAGTGCTGTTGATCCCAAAAGTACAGGTTACCCGTGCTGTCACTCGCTAATAATAGGCCATCTTTTTTTTTAATCATTTGCACTTGTAGCTACACTGTATCAGTCACTCACTATCTTTCAGGATTAGATTCCTCTGGAATTTTGGTTTCAACCTATGGCTCCTCTTAAAATGTTGAAAAATATCCGTCTAATATGGGTAGAGCTTCTGTGGTACAGAATGACATTGTCTCCAACTAGAATCTCTCCAACTGTACATTTCCAAGGTTAATACTGCATGCGTGCACACTTATCCGTATTATTTCACTTAGCTACTGTGGTATTTCACTTAGTTTCCACTTAGTTACCATGCTATTTCACTTAGTTACGTGCTATTTCACTTAGTTACACACTATTTCACTTTCTCTGTGCGACTTCAATTGAAGAGTGATTTTCCCACACATTTTTGAATGGGCAATTTACGTGCCGTACTATTAGATAGAAATTGTTGTGACAATACGCCATCTGACAAGGAATAGTCTGAGAGAACAAACTCAAAACCTGTTTTCAGTGGCTAAGGTGTAAGGCTAAGTAGGAAAAATAAATAATACAAAAAAAAAAAAAAGAGAGGGGGGAAATTTTTATTCTAAGTCTTGACACAGAATTACATCTTATAAGGTGTATTGCATGATTAACTTTAATGTTGATTGCCCCCCCCCCTCCCCATTCACATTGTCTAACTTAGCTCCCCCTTGGGTGACAAGCCGGAATAGCCCTAATGATGTTAGGGATAATAGGGTGTTGAACTTGTCTACAATCAGTATGGGTCATGAGATCCTCAGAAGTGTGTCTAAGAGTTGGCCAGAGATATATTTATCGTATTGACAGTGGTTAGTGTGCAGCAGTTCAATATGATGGGATTTCTTGGATATTATTTGTTTGACTAGGTATAAACATACTTGATTATTAAAGTTCAATGTTTATTTTTTTAATAGCAGCCTAAATGTTTGATTAATAAAAACATTTAGGTATGACTAGTGGTTTGAACTTTAATAATCAAGTATGAATATGATGGGATGGAAGTCAACGGCTTCTATATCGATATCTGAACACAGCTGATGTCTTTTGTAGTAGGCCTTCACTATGTATATAGAAATTTGTAAGTACTGTAAGTTGCTGCAGCCAACAACTCCACATTAGTTCTCAAGATGTCTGGTCGAAGCATTTATTTGAAGTGAGAATTCATATCAGGTGGATTTATTGAAGTTAAATGGGGAACAAAAACAATTGCGGCCACATTAATGCAGCCACGGAAGTCGATCACTTTAAAGAATCATAAAAAATACAACATTAAAGCTATATGACATACGGTAATCAAAAGACTGCTCATTCTGACAATGGCTAAAACTTTCTTTGCTATGTAACCTTTACCAATTTTTTGTACCATTCGATCGGGAGTTTACGGCTTCTTGTTTACAACCTTTGAGGCTATTAAAAGCTTCTGGCGAATTTAGCCATGTTAGAGAAGAAGAAAGTAAGGACAGATAGTTAGCTACTTGTGCAGCCGTTTTCCTTAGGGTTAGAACTGTAGAAAGTAATGATGGAGCCTCAGGGAAGCCAGTATAATCAAGCAGTACTAAGTCCAGTAGCAATAGATGTCTACCTAATACAGGTATTAGTAGGAAGGGGTGATGAATCTGTAATGATAGAAAGAGTGCTAGGAGTGTGAGAGCAGCAAGCAAGAGAAGGTTTGATTCAGTTTATTTGAATGTTAGAAGTGAATGTCATACTATTCTGTGTTGAAACCACTTTATTTACCTGTATAAATTGGGTTTTTTCTATAGCCTTACTTTATACATTAAAATATGATGGGAAGAGAAATGTATTTTTATTTTATCACTTTTATAAAGTCACATGAAGGCTACATGGAGCCGAAACATTTGAACTATTATTACAGATACTACAGAAATTAAAAATAAATATGTTTTAGTATGAAGCTGTATATTTTTATGTAGTAATAATGAATCTTTATGTAATACTTAACTAGTGGTGCACTCGAATAGCGCAAATGCATGGCGAGCGAACAGACTCTTTTTACAGAAAAATAGGACAGAAATTACATCTAACTGTAGTGCACAGTGTAACCCTTTCCATCATCAGAGAATCTAAAGTCTCTGATCCCAGACTAAACTAACAGAATTACCTGAATAAACTTCGAAAGCAGTGGCAAAGAAGCGAAACTTGACAAAGACTTCACAATTGTTTCAAGAAGAGAGTAGCTATAAACTTTTTGGTTGAAACAAAGTTGCAGCAGGATTTTCCGCGCCAGTTAATTGAAAAATACTGGAACTGTGAACGCTTTACCTAACTTACGTAATTAGAAGCGCGGGCGAAATATTTTGACGCACGTATACATACATATATATATATATCCGAAATCTCAATTGAACACGACTGAGAGTCAGCTTCGCTCGCTCGCTGAATTAAGTTATTTTACCATCACTTCATCCTTGGTCGTAACTTGTGATACCTAATTTTTTAATCAGTGAATGAGTATTGATCAAAACTAAATCCTGTCATTCATTAGTAGTTTATGCCTGCGTGTGTGCAACTAGTTTCCTGTGTAGGAATGTTTCTTCTATAATATATAGAGCTGACGTTTCTTCCCTGTCACTAACCTCTAAAATTAATGTTGTTGTGGTTTTTTACCACACTTTCTTGACCGTTCTATTTCTGCATTATACTACAGTATGTGTTCATGCATGCCTCTACCTCTTGTTGTGTTACAACTGACTCCAATCTAGAGATCCAGAACCGCCGTGTTAGTGAATATTTTTAAGAGACTATACCTGCTAGAGTTTGATAAACTGTTTCTAACAATTTCTTGGTGGGATTAGCTTGCAGAGTATAAGTTGAATTTCATGATTGCATTTATTCACTTCAATGTGTTTTCTTTTTCTATTGCTTTTCCTTGTAGTGGGATGGAGTGGGTGAAGCTGCTTTCGATGTCTCTGACTTAGACTAGCTGTGAATGATGGCTCAAGAAGTGTCAACATTTGATCATAGAGTTATAGTCAGGTAGCTTAGCGATATTACAGTTCATCGTTGGACAAAAGTACCAAATTTTGCATGAGACTTTCTTTCAACCTGCTTAATAATATTAGCCTAGGAGCCCACCGGAAAATTTAAGCGTGCTCGCTGAGTGACAAAATGGCTGCCAATATTGGCATCAACACTGTTTATAGAATTCTAGCATTGTTTTAACCAACATAAATCATTATTTTGGACCATACAGAACTTTATTGATGTATCTAGTATAACTGTTTATTCATAAAGAGTCCTGGTTGTATTTACAACTGCATAGTGGTGAACAGGCCAGATTAGCTTTTGCACATTTGCATCTGTTACAGTCTCCTTTGCAGGCACATTTGATTAACTGATTGCATGCCTTCGAAACCTCTGATATAGTTATCCAAACAGGCACCCATGACTTTCCAGGTGTAGCCTTGGACCAAGCAAATTCACTAGGAGGTGGTACCACTTGATATACCTGAGTGCTGGTTGTCCATATTCCAGCTTGGTATACTGCCCGTTGTGAATGTTGAAGAAGCGCATTCTGTGTTGGTGGTATATTGTCAATGCTTCGGTTCTTGCGGCAAAACAGTTCCTCCCTGGCCTCATTCACTGAACTCAGTGGACTGGTTTTGTCATACAGTACAACTGTGAATCTTTCTATTCTCTGAAAGTGGTGTCAGACTCAGCATGCAAAAGCTCAAAGGGATGAGCAGCCAAAAAAGTAAATGTTTGAGTAACCTCCTCATAAGCCTGCCATACCTGCCATGCTGACTTCTTACCCCTACCTCTGAATGCTGATGTGGTGTCACAGCCGGTCAGTGCATGGAACACTGGTAATGCTCGTGCTCTTGGCTCTCCAATAGTGATGCATATGGCATTAATGTTGTAGAACCTGAAGTTCTTACCTGTGCCAAACGCGACCCAAACATCAACAGATGATTGAGTAGAAGTTAGGTTGAAGAATGCACCAACCAGGATAGCAATAACATCACTATCGGCAGTGCGTACTTTGATTGTCCTCATTCCATGTTCCAGTGCATGTAACAAGTGCATGACAATTCTGGTGTCTGCTTCCTCATGGTTGCAGTCAGGCATTGCAGTACTATTGAGGCCTAAAGATACCACAGACTCACCAGACGTAATGTACACAGCTTTGTCTGGTGGGAAAGTGAAATCAGCACACTTAGATGTGAGAAATGCAAAAAGTTCCTTCTTGTTGTTTGGGTCGCGCAAGAAGTCCATCCAGTTGCTGGGGAGCTTTGTTTGACTCAATACCTTCCTGCGCAATCCTTTCCCTCTCTTTTCTCGGGTAGACTCCTTCAGACTATCTGCAATGTAGGTGTCCCATACCACATCTATCTTGATGATTTCTGCAGCTGATCAATCAAGTAAGGGATGAACACGTGCTCCGCATATTCATTGAAAGTACTCACAGCTTTTGTAGTAAGAATGTGTACGATAACTGCACCATCTAGTACTGTGCAATCATACATAGAAGGAGGATCAGACACCTCAGCCTGCTCAATACAATTTAGCATATCAGACTTCGTGCCCGGCAAGTAAAGCTTTCCTAAGTCTGACAGCGAAGGTGGGAAGGACTGGATCTCATGGGCAAAGAACTCCTTCAAGTCTCCTTCACGACTTTGCATTGATATATATAACTGGCTAAAGAGTGCAACATTGTTTTGCAATGTTTTGATCTTCTTTCCCTGCTTGGAAATTGATTTTGGCCGAGGTCTCTTGTAAAGAGCAAGGGAATTCCTCTTGATTGGGTCATGAATAGAAACAGTGCGGTCTTCAAGAACACTTTTGACAAACTCTTGATACTGCTTCTTGCCAGTTTCTTCTATACCATACAGAGCATTTGACACCGATTCATCCAGGCAGTTCCGACTGTCAAGCGTTACTAACTCTTGAAAATCATCCAAGAAGGGATTACCCATCCTCTGAATCGTTTTGAAGAGGCTAGTGACTTGCTTCAGGAATGCTTTCTGTGTTGCATAACCCTGCTCATGGTGTTGAAAATGTTGAGAGCCTAGTTTGGTATCAGGAAGATACTCTGCCTCAAATTGCCTCTGCAGTCTTGCCAGCTCTGGCCCTGAGAGCATCCACCGCCTGAAGGCAACAGGATTCTCAGTGAGTCCTATACAGCCACCAGAGCCTTTCACAAAAGCATTTTCCTGCTCATGAGCCTGGTCAATTGGAATAGATGAAAACTTTTTGTTGGTCTTTGAAATAACCCAGTGGCATTCCTGGTCAAATTCATCTTTGATAGACATGGGCAAATGCTTCATGTCCCTGATGTGGACAGGAATCCACCTGGAATAATTCACATGGTCCAAGGCAAAGAATAGGGATGTTAGCTCCTACAATACATGCACATATAAAGGGAAGTTTTTCTCCCTGTGAGCTCGAACAAAGATCAGGATAAGAGTTTCGTATCTCAAGATGAGGTCCCAAAACATAAATGTGGGACTCTTCTTCAGCATGTCACTTCGCCAAGCTTCTTCAGAGAGATTGCTCCCTATTTTCAAGAAAGCTTCCCTTTGAAGTTTCTGGAGAGTCAAAAGGGTGACCTGGTGTGCATGCCTAGTTTGAGTGAGATGAGAAACTTTCAGAAATGAGTCAGCTGTCCCAGAAGAGGCTACATCTGCCTCAATTAAAGCTGTCGTCCAACCAGAAGCTTCCAAAAGATCTCCCAATGTATTCCAGAGGGCCATCTCGATATGCAAACCACCAAACATTACAACATGCACTGACTCACCATGTGTGACTGGCCACCTTGGTTGGTCAAAGGTGGTAACCTGAATTTGTCCTGGGTTGAGATGCTGAATTGCTTGCCTCACCACATCCATGCCATGCTTTATCATTGCAGGGGTAGCAGCCTTCTCATAAAAAAGAGGCAGCAATGCACACAAAGCTGGAGGGTCTTCTGTGAGAGGTTGCTGTGAAGCATGATATGCAGCCCATGCTAAAGCATCTTCACTGGTAATTTCCCTTTTCTCAAAGACTGCCAGTGCATGCTCGATCCATTTTTGTTCCTTGGACTTTGCTTCATCAAGGCAGGTTTGCAGTGTCATAGGAGTTGAGAGAAGAGGTACATCTTCCTAAGGCAGTGCAGTGTTTCCTCAAGGCTGGTCTGCAGAACTTCTTCAAGGCAGGTCTGCAGTGGTTCCTCAATGCAGGTCTGCAGCAATTGCATATTGGTTGCATGAACAGATACATCTTCCTCAAGGCAGGTCGGCAGTGATTGCATACTGGTTGTATTGGTTGGGAGAACAGGTACATCTACAGAAGATGTCTTCAGAGCTACTGCGGGAACAACAGTATAGCTGTTAGGTAAGTTATGTTGCTTGGTTCTAGAAGGTGATGTTGTAGCAGCCCTACTTTCACCAGGATCAGCCCTAGTTGGAAACTGGAATAAACTTATTCCAGTACCATGAAATGCATTTTCAGCAGTGGTTGAGCTAGGGTTGTGATCTAGATTGTCCAGAGCACCAACAATAAACAACCCTCTCCGTAGACAAGTAGGGGCCACTACTCCATCTTTTTCAAACTGCTCAGAGACAGCAGTAGCAATCTCATCCTCAACTTCCAAAACTCTATCATAAGATATACAAATTCCCATGTGATGCAATTGCTGAATGAGTTTCTTGCTCCTGGTCACTTGATGAAGATTGAGACCAATGTAAATAGGCAAAGGTGGCTCATGATCAGGAGAATGTCTTGTCTTTGCAGTACAAGAAGCTGAACCCCTTTTCTTAGTGTTGTATACAATGGCCTGACCAACTGTTAGGCATTCCTGTGATTCACATTGGTCTTGGTCTTTCAAGTTAGGACCATTGAATATAAGAGAGGTAAGTAATTTGAGGCTTGAAGGAAGTGAATTCTCCTGGCAATGTGGTGGGAAAGACCCAGTAAACTTGAAGCTGCTGTGATTGAAAATATCAGTTCTGATTATTGTAGCAGCTTTCGCCAGGGTAATAGCATCCTCAGAAAAATCCCGCTTCTTCATAGCTTCCCTCAGTATACTTTGCACTGCCTTGTTGAATGTAATGATGGTGTTTCTGCCATCAAATTGTTCATCAGCTTCTGGAAAGTGTTCCAGCAAACGTTCCTTCAGCCTTGTTTTGTTAAATCCCTTGGAGATGCCAAAATCTTTGAGACGATTCATGTAGAGGGAATGGATATCTGACAGCTTGAAAAGTGATGTTCCAGAGCCAACAGTTTTCTCAATATAGCTTACCAACTCCACAAACACTCTAGATATGTTCATATTTTCTTCATCTGCATGAGACTTTTCTTCATCTTGATTCAGCTTCCTTATATGACTTCTATAACGGTTTCTGAGGCTGGTAAGACACTTCAAATGGTACTTGGTTTCCTTTGCAATAAGGTCTCCACCATCAATACGACCAAGAAGTTCGGTTTCTTGTAAGACTGTGATCATAGTTCGTATGTTGCTGTCAGCATCAAATGTTGAAACTTGATGGAGATCACCTTCTTCGTGACCTTCCATGAAGAAAACACAGCAGTCAACTTCAATTGCTTGCCGTTTGCTAGGTGGCCTTTGTTCAGGATTATCCATGTGCTTAGCTTTCCTTTTCCTTGCTTTGGTCAACTTTGAGTTGTTGTACTTTAAGTGACAGGATTTGTGCCAAGATGCACGGTGGGTTAAAAGGTCAGCAGCACTTACATTGTCACCAAAGCAGATGCTAGTTGGAAGTGCATCAAGGTCCCTAAACTCCTTTAAATTGGCTAAGAATGATGAATATACATCTATTTTCACACAGCTATTTGTAGGACCTTGCATTGGGCACTTCAGTGGCTCTGGTTTATCTTGCTGGCAAATGACACACTGGTTCCAGTCTAATTCCATGACTGTGCTACAGAAATATAGTACTTAAGTTAGCTCCTCTAAATGGTTTGTGTCCATTAAACTCACCAAAAACAAGTCCACCAAATTTTGACTTTAAGGAAAGATAGAACTCAAATAGTCCATGTGGCATGCATTTTTTTCAATTAAAGCACACAAAGCATGGTAATTGTTTATTTGGTTTATTTTTGAAGTGTTAACACTGAATGTAATGATTTCATCAATAATCTCATTCTATTATAAGTGCAATACATATTTTGGTGGCCATCTTGTTCTACAAAGGCATTTCACAGGGGCTCCTAGACTAAAATTAGTTAGTAGACCCTAAAGAAACATCATACAAAATTAGGTGCTTTTGTCCGCCAAAAAACGGTAATCATAAAAAATGACACTAAGCCACCTGACTATTACCTGACATTGCTGAAGTGATGGCAAGGTGAGTGTTGAGTGTGTTTGTAATAAGGAAGTATTAATAGGTCTACATTGCTAGAAGGTATCACCAACACTTAGAGCAATTAGTGGCTCTGGCTAGCTTGTTGTGGTCACCTAGGACAAAAGTGTGTGTGTTTGTGTCAATAAATATACATGTAATGTATGTCAAGTAATGCTATCAGATATCACTGTATATGAGACCAGTACTATCGCAAGATGTTGATAATTTTAGTGATCTGAATGCTAGTCCGTACTCTGGCAAGTTTCTGAAGGCTGATCTTATGCAATATAACCTGTGATTTCCCCCTAAGTGAATTTGTGCCTCCCAAAAATTGCCGATTTAATTCCTGGGGAACACTATTGCAGTCATAAGGAGTGACTAATGCAGTAACACATGATCCTGTGACTGTTCTGTTGGAAGATGTCTATTATTTCAGCTAACTTTATTTTGTGTAATCTATGACCTTCAGTGGCATTGGCATCAGCTGTGTCTAGTTCAGTTCTAGTTAGGAGGTTATACTTCCATGTATTCTACATAAAAATGAGTCTATATGTAGGATAACAAGTTCTGTTCTGTTAGTCAGTTTTGTCATTTAGTTGTTATGAGTTTCATATCACTAAATTACCAGCTGTAGCTGTACCAAGTAGAACGCTTGGTTTCCCTCAGTTGGAACATCTCTAAAAATATTCCAGTCTGCGGAACGTTTTAGTTTTTTTAGAACCTTTTAGAGGAGCCCTGCAATGGCAGTCAAGTGTGGGCACATCTGAACAATTTTTCAAATTTTATCCATCTGTGTCTCTGGCTTGTAGTTTATAAGCACATTATTTATTCCTGACAGGCTTTAGGATCTATTTTGATCAGGTGGTATATCCTGTGATGTAAGACTGCTCTAACTTTTTGTGTTTGTTGTATTTCTATATGGCTGACTGAGTTGAATAATTCATGTGCCATGAAATATCTTAGTGGTTATTCAGTCATTCTCGGCTGAAATAATTATTGGCTGTTAGAACGAGAAAATTTTAAGCCCACCATCACATCACCTGAGCCCAGGTAAAGGTCGGCAGAGGACCTGCAAAAACTGCGACCATTCAGCTAAGCGATCACGTGTGGGGTGTCACATGTGGAGCAATGGCACCCGGGCACAAGTACATTAGTCATGTTAGCCACTGTTTTCAGTACTTGTAGCCTAAGTCTAGTAGCTACCTGTTACTTCCTTGCCAGAATGGCTGGTTCACCCGGCACTATTAGCTCTCTAAGGATGGCTGCTCATCAGTGGTGGTATTATTTAAATAGTAAGGGGCTGGAGATATACACTACTGTACTCTATGTAATTAGCTTTCTGTAGGTCAGGTTGGATTAATAGGATCTAAATCATCAATCAGTGGTGAATGGCCTTCATTGATGCAATCAGCTGAAAATAGGAGTTCTATGGCTTGATAATACATGGGCATGCTGCTGGTCCATTTGCCTTGCTTAACTAGTGAGTTGGACTCTAGTTCTAATGCTGTTAATCTACCCAACAGTTGCAATCTCTAAATCACGAAATCATGCTGCCAACCCTCGTTATGATCAGGCGTAGGCCTTCGTTACAGGTGTGGGGTGCATTGCCGGCTCCCACTCTTCTTATTCGAACCTTTATGCAAAAATCTATGATCATCATTATCCATTGCATGTTAGTAACTATGTGCAGTATTTAGTAATGGCCGTATTGCCAAGATTGGCTCTGTCAAAGTGATCAGTATTCTCGAAAGCTTGGAAACTCCTGAATCAGTCAGGTTGCATGCTGTAATTGATATTTATGCTGACATGAGAGTGTTACATGAGAAAGGAGGCGGAGCAAATAGAGGTTACATAATGAGAGAGATTAGAGAATGACTTGTAGTGCTGGATGTGTCTTGGGACTCATAAGCCACACTACACTATTGCCAGTGTGGCATTATAGAGAGCATGGGTAGGCAGTTCTAGTACATATAGTTAGATTTCCACCTAATAAAGGTGTGATGGTCTGTCGGGGGGGGGGGGCCCTTTGAAAGTGTCTATGCAGGGCACGTTGCCCTTCACTCTATTTATTCTTACACTATCACAGTCGCTGCCTGTCTATTCTCACACGATCAGGCTCTCTGCCTGTCTATTCTCTCACTCTCGCTGCATGTCTATTCTCACACGATCAGGCTCTCTGCTTGTCTATTCTCTCACTCTCGCTGCCTGTCTATTCTCACATGATCAGGCTCTCTGCCTGTCTTTTTTCTCACTCTCGCTGCCTGTCTATTCTCACATGATCAGGCTCTCTGCCTGTCTATTCTCTCACTCTCGCTGCCTGTCTATTCTCACATGATCAGGCTCTCTGCCAGTCTATTCTCTCACTCTTGCTGCATGTCTATTCTCACATGATCAGGCTCTCTGCCTGTCTTTTCTCTCACTCTCGCTGCCTGTCTATTCTCACATGATCAGGCTCTCTGCCTGTCTATTCTCTCACTCTCGCTGCATGTCTATTTTCTTACTCTCAGGCTCACTGCCTATGTATTCTGCACTATCAGGCTCACGGGCGTCTATTCTCTCACTGTTAGGCTCGCCGCCTGTCTCGTCTTACACTATCAGGCTCATATTCTCTCACTATCAGGCTTACTGCATGTCTACTCTCGCTCGCAGGCTCGCTGTCTATCTATTCTCTCACTCTCACTCAGGCTCGCTGCCTGTCTATTCTCACACTATCAGGCTTCTGCCTGTCTATTCTCACTCTCACTCAGGCTTGCTGCCTGTCTATTCTCACACCAGCAGACTCACCACCTACCTATTCTCACACTATCAGACTCACTGCCATTCATTCTCACTTGCAGGCTTGCTGTCTATCTATTCTCTCACTCTTACTCAGGCTCGCTGCCTGTCTATTCTCACACTATCAGGCTTCTGCCTATCTGTTCTCACACCATCTGGCTTGCTGCCTGTCTATTCTCACACCAGCAGACTCACTGCCTACCTATTCTCACACTATCAGACTCACTGCCATCTATTCTCACTCCATCAGGCTCGCTGCCTATCTATTCTTGCACTCAAGTTACTGTCTATCTGTTTTCACACCCAATGCTGTTAAGGCATTCTTGCTCTCTAGCTCACCAATGTATTCGTGCACTCTCGGGCTCACTGCCTATCTATTCTCGTACTCAAACTAGCCACCTATCTAGTCCCACACCCGGATATCTAGTTCCAACTATCAGGTTCGCCGCCTATCTCGCACTCGTGTGCTGCCTTGCCACAGCCAGACTCACCACTGGTGTATTATCATGCTTGAGTATTGTTCTTGTTCTTACCCATCCTCACACTCAGACTTGCTGCCTATCTAGTTGCACATCATCATACTCTATCTGTGCACTCTCAGACTCACTGCCATCCAATCTTGCACTATCAGACTTGCCTACCTAATCTTGCACTGATGCCCAGGGCCTATCTATTCTTGCATACACTATCAGGCTTGCTGCCTATGTTTTCTCAAGCTTGCTCCTTAGGTATTCTCAGGCTCACTACCTATGTATTCTCAGGTTCACTGCCTATCTATTCTCAGGCTCACTGCATATGTATTCTCAGGCTCACTGCCTATGTAGTCTCAGGCTCACTGGCTAGGTATTCTCAGGCTCACTGCCTAGTATTCTCAGGCTCATTGCCTATGTATTCTCAGGCTCATTGGCTAGGTATTCTCAGGCTCACTGCCTAGTATTCTCAGGCTCACTGCCTATGTATTCTCAGGCTCACTGGCTAGGTATTCTCAGGCTCACTGCCTAGTATTCTCAGGCTCACTGCCTATTATTCTCTTGCTGCCTGTGTATTCTTTGAACTGATGGAAGCAAATTAATTTAATATTAGAATTCCACCATGTGTTAAAAATGTTACTGCAAACATGTCTTGTATCTACATCAGCAAGGCCAATCTTCCTGTAGCACATTGCCCATTTTTGTGAAATAACATGTAATGTAAGTGTATTACATTGAGCGACCAATAGTTTAGTTACATGTATTACAAGTGCAACATATGTAGTATTCTTCGAAATATTTATGTAAAGATGGTTCTGATGTTTTGTACTGCTTAGAAAAGTTTAGTAGAATCTTTTACAACCTATCTTTATTTCGCTCTCTGTTAAATTCTCAGGATTAAGCAAACTATCTCAAACTGCAAGAAATTATTTGCTCACATGATTACGACGTGGCGATAGGTGGACCTTTTCCACAACAGTTAGTACCCTATGTGAAGCCAACAGCTTCATGTTTTCTCAAACTTTTCATGTTTTCTCTGACTGACAGAACAACTATATCATTACATTTTATTTCATCATTAGTATTCACACATGCTTATTTGTTCTTATTTTCGTGTACCGTCGATCGTCGTGCATCGTCGATGTTCCATTTTTTTGTTTATATTTATCACTTAGAACACTGTCATTGACTGTTCTTACTGGAACTCTGACGCTACCATACCCGCTAGTGGGTCTTCACTGCACTAGTTACTCTGTTTCTGCTTGGTGTAGTGCGTGTCAATAGACTACGCTGGGATCAAGTCCTCAACTTGCTGGATAGTCCCTCTTGTACATGCACACTGAGGGCTAATAATAATAGTAACAAATTGTAAAGATTTCGTGTGTTAATATTAACTTATGTTCTTCGTTCATCAATCACCAGCGTTATTCATTTAAAATCATATATGAAATTTAGTTATTTTGAATGTAAATTCAATACAGACCACTGTGTGTATGTATTGCTGATACATTTGTAGTTGGGATTTAGTTTGTATTGCAAGTAGGCATTGATCTTTAGAAGGATCCACAACACCTTGTGTATTGTATATCAGATAGGATTGCAATCTTCACTTTGAATCTCTCTAGTGAGAATGTTCGCGGATTCTTCATCATCAGTGATGTGTTCCACCTCAGTTTATTTATCTTATTATAACAATCTTGTTTCAATACTCTATACTTATATTATATATGCCACTTAATTGTTTTAATTACCCCGCCCTTATAATTGTTATATATGTATATTTTGGTTAAAATGGCCCAGCTCCCCCCCTCCCCTGTATGAAGCCCTGACCAAATACTGGCATATGCTATTAAAGCTATTAAGTATTTAATTGGTGAAAAAATAACTAAAACTGTTTCTTATCATTTAAATCTGCACAGTGTGTGACCCCCTGTACACCCCCCTCCACTTCCATCACCCTGTCACTCTAAGCTTAACTTAATAATTTGACGAGCATACATTTCCTACTTACCTTCAGTAATGTACGTTGTTTTTTTTATGTCACAATGAGTACTGCCTTGTTGACTATCATTTCAAGAGGCTTTATCTTTCATTAATGTAAAAATCAACAACAGATAGTGATATCTGTTGTTGCTTTTTGTATTAATGAAAGATAAAGCCTCTTGAAAACAAAGTGTACCAATATTAAGGTCACTAATGATTTCTGCATTGTTTGATACTGAAAGGGGGACACACCTTTCCCCCTTTTTTAAACTAAATTCCTCCACCCTCTTCTCTTCCTTAAGCTGAGTTTCCTTTTCTTGTGAGTGAGTGATTTGTATGAGTAGAAATTTACACTTAAGCTGTCATGGGGTTGAAAAAAAAAAGGAACTTTATATTGGATCACTATTTAACTACAATTTGCTTTTGTAGTATGGTTACTAAGTGCTGACTGAACACAGAGTTCGGTGAGGCACTATTGCTTGTGAAAGGGTTGAATTATCGTGATTTGATTATTTCTCGCCAATTGACATGTCTCTACTAGCACTATTAATTTATCCATAATAGTATCACTTGATGAAGTTATTTGTTTGTTGTTGTTGTTTTTCAGTTAACACAATTAATGGGCATCTGCGTAATTGAGTGAGGAAAAGGAGATGTTAATTAGTAATGCTACCACCTGCTCCTACCCTTTATCCTCTGCTCAGCTTTTCCAAACGCCTCTGCTATAGTTTTGCATTAAGTGTTTACCTGATTCATCTATTCAAATAAACCATCTCCCCCTCTCCCCCGTAGTCCCACAAAGTTTGGTTTTAAAAACTCCCAATATTTATGATACTGGCAGTGCATTTATTTTCTCTGCTACAGGCTTCTTCAGCCCCAAGTTTAGAGTAGGGGAAGGAACTGAAGTTTGCCAGTGTGTCTACATATTTTTTCAAAGATATGGTTTGTGTGACGTAGGATGTGGGGAGGGGAAGAGGGGGGGGGCATAATATTTTGACACAACTTTAAAATGTGATTTCTCGCATGAACACCTGCAACCACAAAAAAAACTTGCCCTTAGAGCCTAGTCTCGCGTAGCCAGACCCTTTACCAATCGCTACGCGGGAAAAGAGTCTGGTAGACTGACATTGAGCAGTTTGTTCAGTTCCCCTTGCTAATTGGGGAGACCGCAAACAATGTGTGACGTAATATCCTGTGACATAAAACTGTTCAAACTTTTGCGTGTGTAGTATTTCTGTGCACAACTCTCCAACAGCCGTGTCAAAACTCTTCCTTTAGGTAATGCCATTAGTTATGCTAAGCAGTGACTTGGACTAGCTTTTTTAAGATATTTGGCAGTTGGAAGTTTCGCTTAGCAGCAAAATACAGTTGTTGCTTTGTGCACGGGCCATTGTGTATGCCATGGTACCTTAGGTTTTTGTCATGCTTGCACAAGTAACATTTCTTCATGGCAATACAGAACAAGCTCTGCCTACTGATCTGAACAATTCACGCACCTGAAAATATTGAACGATTTACACCCACACTAATTGAACTACAATTAACCACTTGCTGACTAAGCAAGAAGAAACTGCTCAATGTCAGTCTACCAGACCCTTTTCCTGCGCAGCGATTGGTAAAGGGTCTGGGTACGCGAGACTACTTAGAGCCCACCCATACCGAATCATCTTCCTACACCACTGTTTGCATTGCTCTTAAATTTACTACTTTTGCATTGTTTGTAACAAGAGGAGTCCATCTGAATACTTTCTGACTGGCAAGCAACACCCCATTTTTGTAATTAGAGCAAAGTTTAGTGAAGCCATCCAACATTTTGAAGCCATTTGTACAGGATCCTGATAGATATGAGCACAATGTTGCAATCATAAGTACTGGTACTCTCTGTATCACATGCACATACATGAACAACTGTGGCATGTAAAATCATTGAGAAATGATAGTTTCAATTATTACAAATTATTGCATCAGCCCATGAGTAAATTGTAGAGCTTTTGCTGCTATGTCTGTACAAATTAAAGTTTTTGTGGGACTCGTCACACCTGTTTCCTCATGTACAAACTCATATATTGTATACACTTACACATGTACATGTGTGTAGTATATAAAGTGCCATTGTGGTCTCTTTCATTCATCTTAGTAAGAGGTGCTTTTTTTTCCTTCTTACATTCATAATGTATATTTAGTTTTCTAATTAAGCATTCCTATAATGGTTATTATTGAGACCTTTATCAAGTAGAGATGAGCAGTGTAACATCAAGTGCTGTACTGTACTGTAGTGAAAACAGCATTGTGTTCCTGAAAGGAGCACTGGACCTTTGGTAACATGTAATTACTTTCCCTTTTTTGTTACAGGTTTGAGATGCAAGAGTGTCCAAGGAATTGCCATGGATACGTTTCCAGTGACGATTCAATCCTTGTTTGAAGGAAAATCTACTGGAACATTGAGGACAACTAAACTTATCACTGACACTGTCATAATCCAACTCTTTAAGAGCTTCTTCATACTGGAAATTTACAGTATTTTATTTTTATGGAATAGTTCATTAGTATTTTGTCAATGGCATTGGGAATGTTATACTACAAACAAACTGCACATTTCATAATAAAGTTGACTAACATAGTAGCTACTCTAAGGTTTCTTCAGTTAGTGACCTCTTAGTGCTGCCTTGAGTCATCCGTCGATCGTACTTTAAGTTGTATTTAACTAGTAATACAATGCTACCATTTACTCTAACATATTGGAGAAACATTTCTATGAACAAATTGGGGTGGGGAGGGGAGGGGGGAAGGGGGGGAGGGAGGAGGAGGCGAGTGAGATGCATGGACCCAGGAAAAGTACTTGTATGTTGCTCTCACTGTTGCTACTAGATATATACACAATGTGTATATATCTAGTAGCGACAGTGACATGTCATGTAGTTTGCTCTATTCACTTTATGGAGTTGTGGTCTGTCGACTTAAGAATATGTGTCACCAGTATAACATTTGCTTCAACTTTTAGAATAAGCGGTCACGCCCAAATTTGAAACCACACCCTTTGATTGTTGTGTAAACAAGTATTATAATTATAAACTACAGTTGCAAAATATTGATGTGTACCCACAGCTATTTTTCCAAGTGATCTGTACTAGAATGATTGAGGTGCTGCTTGGGGTGGGTCTGTCGGCACACAATGGTCAGCCCCGCAGAGATGGTCAGCCCCGCAGCAATGGTCAGCCCCCGCAGTAATGGTCAGCCACCCAGAGACGGTCAGCCCCGCAGCAATGTTCAGCCGCGCAGAGATGGTCAGCCCCGCAGAGATGGTCAGCCCCGCAGCGACAGTCAGCCATATGCGCATGCGCACATGCTTAAGGTTCAAAGTTCATTTGATCGGCCGCGCTCTGAGGTCAAAGGTGAGGGTCCCTATAGTACAGGTCTTGTTAGGTACAAGTGGAATGCCGCTTTTTCGCGCGTAAAAATTAATTCCTTGCGCGGTCAGCCGTCACGTGACCGTTACCACTCCCCCGCCTGAGAGCCCGCTATGTAGAATTTGAAAAACACCAAGTGCACATAATAAGTGCAGTTTGAAGATAAGGTATATGAGAACAAGTGAAGTGTTACTATCTTTGATAAGGTATAGTATGAGAACAAGTATTTAAGGATGAAGTGTTACTATCTTGGTTAAATTTGCAGAGGAATCAACTTTCCTGCAAATATTGCCTGGCTGATATGAGATCTGGTTTGTAATGTAGCTAAGCTACTTAGGCTAAGAGCTGCAGATCTTTAGACAGTTTCAATTCAATTTCAGGTACTTCTGCTTTGCCTGGCAGATATGAGATCTAACAGCTGGCATGTCTCCCTAAAAGGTCAGTAATCTGTATGACACATTTGACATTATACGAAACTACTTACTTGAGAAAACAGGAGAGGTTTGTTCAGCACTTCACATCTTGCATACTACATAACAAGTTAACATGGCACTGTGATTCAACGATAATGTAATGACATTTTCTTACCATACATATAAATACTCCACAGTCGTAAGTATTTGTTTGCCTTGGTAAATCCTATTAGGAAAAATGTAAATAATTAGTGGTGCACTCCATCAACGTAGTGTGGCAAGCAAGCTAGTCCAGCTAGCAGTAGTTATCGTAAGTATAAATAAAGAATATAATTTTTGTATGTGGTACGGGACAACATTATCTTAAGCCAACCAACTGTACTTCACTGATGATGATTTTATTTTGGTTGGATGACATTAATGGGTGGCCACGCTTCTATGAGAGGCAAAATATTATGTATGAGATACACAATAGAAAAGCGTGGGTTTATTCGCTCATGTAACTCACGAGTTTTAACCAAAAACGAGAGAATTTACTGAGCACATAACCCGAACTTTTCATGCGTAATATATCATACCATGGGAGGTTAGGGGGATGGGAAGGATATGATTGTTACCTTTACTAAATGTGCCTTCCAAGTTCTTGATGGGTTGATACCATTTTTTTTCTCTTCCAGGTTCAGGTATTTACTGTGTGATAGCATATCATATACCAAAATGATCTTTAAGTAGGTATTACCAGAAAGTCTTACCTTATATGAGATAAGCAGCTATGATTTTCATATAACAAAGAATCGAAATACTGTATCACATTTTCTTTGGGATTCACAATAGCGACAGCCCAGTGTGCATTATAGTGAATGGGAATCAGTATCAATTGTGCATTGAAGATGTTTATCTAATATAAAAAGAAGACCAAGCTTGAAACCGAAATACTACAATAGAAAATTTCACTTACCTTTCTTGTCTATCTTTGTACTGCATTGTAACCCTCTTTTACAAATTTTGTATAAATGTGGCAGCTGAAACCATGGATATAAACTTCCTGTCTATTTTTGTGTTTTTGAGGACGTATTTGGAAGTAGAAATCAATAACCTGTATGATAATCTCATAAAAGTATTTTTATAGATAAGGTACAAGTACAAATTGGTAGAATATTTCATTTTTCATAACACAACAGCGTAAAAAAAAGGGACCAACCAAGAACTGCAATATTACTGATTACTTTAGCCACAACAGATGTGGCTACTAAAATAAGTTCCACTTTATTGTAGTGCTAAATGCTGCAGATGTTTATTCAAAAAATATTATAGTGCTGTATTGAATAATCAATTTCTTTGGGAATTGGGCTTTTTTCTACTCAAGAAAGGGTTAAAGAATTAGAAGTAACAGGAAGGGAATATACCTTGTCATTTAACCATTTGGATGGAAGTAGTGTGTCCAAGTCCGCTTGTGTATAACCGATGGAGAGTTTTGTATTTTGGGCTTCACACAATCTTTGCAAACACTTCTTCTTCTTCTTTCCAGGTCCACCAAATTTAGGCATGTCTACGCACATGATACACTTCCCACAATTTTGTTTAGTATATCCAGCACACTGGCACTTTAATACTTTATGCTTTCTTGCAGCTTTGTCCGTGTGCAGTAGGTGTTTGCAGATATGTGTGTGTACATTAGTGAGTGAGAGAGAGGGGAGAGTAATAATAATGTTGTGATGTTTGTATGTCTACTGTTCTGTTTTCTTACCCATTTTGCTGGCATCTTCTTTTTGTACTCTCTGTTGCAGTTCTGGAATGGAGAGGTCGGAGCTAGAGGGATCCAGCTTTACAAAGCGTGAACATGGCCTTGTCAATCCCTATACAACAGTGGTAAGTGATGAACCTCACTATAACAAACTCACAATAGCAAGTTTAGTGAACATAAAAAAATAAATCATGTTATAAATTGTTTTCACGTAATGTATTTTCCTAACGGTTTCATTATAATAAAAATTTCACTATAACGAACACCTTCTGGTTTCGAAGTTTCATTATGCGAAAAATTCAACTGTATTAATTTAGGATAGTAGGTAAATAGGTGGTGGAAGTCCTATGTACACTAGTAGTATACAATAACATGTTATAGAGTAATCTATTGACATATGTACCTCCATTAACTCCAATGCAGTCACTTTGTTGTGAGAGATTTGGTGGTGAGCTGTTTGTCTGGCTGAAATTACGAAAATACAGAGTTACATACTAATTTATTGTTGTTTGAAAATAGTCATTAATCTAACCTTTCTGCAATAGTCGAGTAGCTTTAGAATTTTGATTTTGCTGCTGTCTAACATTTGTCTTGGGATAAAGTTGGGTTTTCTTTTAGATTGTTTTAGTTTTGGTCGTCCAGTCCCCCTTGTAGTTGCCATTACTAATGGGTCTGACTTAAACTTCTTTTTCCTTAATTTTGTAGTTTTCCTTTGTTTGTGTTTCACTCCAGTCCTGTGCAACAATTTGGTTGTTTGTCTGAATTTCTCTACTCCAGCCTTTTCAATGATAGTGTATATTGGTGCCCCATGATCCTTGGTGTATGTTGCTGATGTAGCCAATTTTTCTCTGGCTGCTTCACAATGGGCTAGAGCTTGTTCAAGCGCATCAGTATCACTGGTTAAAAAAGCCAATGTGCGACATTTCGCCATAGTATCTTCAATTTGCTTCTGTAGGTAGTGGATCTGTTTGGCTGTGGTCTTTTTAAGTGGTGGCAACTCCTGATTGCTAGAAGTATATGTAGTACCAGTGATGTCTTCTTCAGCCATTGTGATGTCAGTACTGAATTCACTAATTCTGTCCAGTACCATATGACTAGACTCAGTCAGTGAGCTCGGCATGTCACTCCAACTCCATTTCGGAAAGTGATGAAATGCTGCAAAAAAGTGCTTACATGGAATATTTGTCAGCACAAATGCTGGACATGTGCAGGTCCCATTGGTGAGGTCCATTTTCCAGACGTTGTTTCTTGACTGAATATCAAAAACACCACTTTGAACTTCCTCGAAGTCAGCTTTTGGGATGGATTTGGCTTTCCATATTAAACATGCAGAGGCTTTGTACTTTGTGGGGCCGTCCATTCAAAAAGCAAGGCATCTCATAGCCGGGTTTGCGGTATGCCTGAGTCTGATGAATTAATGTTTGGAAATATTTGCTCTCTTGTTCTGGAAATGCAACTTCTGTCAATACTTGTACAAAAGCGAAGACTGTGGTATCATGTCAGGAGTGGGAGATATCTTCTTCAACACATTGTTGAATGACTCCATAATATTGTTTGTATTTGTTCCACACTTTTTAGGAATTTGTGCTTTCTATAGAAAGCCCTGTGCTTTCTGGGAATTCCCAAAAAGCCCGCCAATCTAGGAATCTGCTGCACTTTTTAGGAATACACATTGTAGTACAGTATGTTGTTGGCATTTATGAATGAATCAGCTGCCTTCCCCCCACCCCCCAGCTTTTAAAACATTATTATTTAAAACTACAATGATAATTGTGCTGTGAATACTGTGAGTAAGGTTTGTAAGTTAAAGTGAATAGTGAACAATCAAGCTTTAGCTACTTTGCATTGAAGACAGGAAAAGGTAATTTTTTTAGTAAAAACTTCTTTAGGGATCTGAGCACACTTGCTGTGACACCACTCATGGCATTGTGAACATTCTGCCATGCATTGCCTTTTATCTTCTGGCAGTCTACACAAACAATATATGTTTAATTTCTTTGTGAAAATCACTTCCTCCCGTTTAAACTTTCGCCTGCTCGAGGAAATGGCGTGATTATTTTCTGAACAATACATGACAAAAAATGATTCCTCATGGCGTCTTGAATGTACATGGCAGAGCAAGGACTACCACCAAAGCACAGCTCAGTTGCATTGGCAATTGCGTAAAGTCCACAATCACTGCCACCAACTTGTGGCTGACAAGCCATAGACCGAATGGTGACATGTTTTCTTTTAGACCGTAACAATTCTCCGCATTGCTTCATTATGTGAGCACTGATCTTTGATTTTGTCATGCTGTTGTAAACATCAATAGTGTTGGGTAGAGAACCTATTGTAGACACGCATACCCAGTGATTACTATTTTCATTGATGACTTGCACTCCATTGGTTGTAATTTTCTTAAATTGGTTGTGTTGCTCCAAATATGGGGGTTGAAGACCACTGATAAGCTTAAACTGTCTCTGAAGCAATTTCTGTGCAGCAATTATGTGACTGTCACTGAGCCATTTTCCAGAAATCAATTCTGTGAGCTCTTTCTGACTTAAAAGTTCTTGTATCCAAGATTGATCATTCATAGGTACAACTTCTTTTTCTTTCACATTAGTAATATCACCTATTTTTATTTGATTTTTTGGTGGTTTTAGTTTGGTATCTTCTATTTTTATTTTTTTACTTGGTGGTTCCATCGGGCTCTCCATAACAGGCTTCCTTTTATTCTCTTTTTTGTTAAATGATTTGGGCAGCTCAATTTTCCTCTTGAAATCAATACTTTCCTCTGAATTTCTCTGAATATTACTACATTTGGTTCCAGCATGGCACTTGCTAGAGCACAACATATTCTTTTTGAAACAAACACATTTTTTCCCTTTACATCCTTGCAAGCAGTTACATGTGCTTCCTAGTGCTCCATTCAAGTACCTTGCAGCTTCACGTAAAGATAGTGATGGAACTGCTTTCCATCCCTTCACCATAAAATCCAATTTTCCACCATAAATTTCCAAATCTCCTTCTCCATAGCATTTATCCAGGACTCCATGTTGACACCTACATACCGTGTACATACAACAGAAGTTAATTTGAAACGGTAATTCCAGTTCCTTAAATGTATTGTTATTATTTTATGAACGACAATACATTTCCTATGGTAAACTTCCACAGAATTGTTATTATAATTATTACAGTAGAACCTCTCTTATCCGGGCACCTTGGGACCAGAGGATGCCTGCAGCTCCGAAAGTGCCCATATCTCTGAAACAATGTATTTTTAAGCTAGTTATGTCTGGAAAGGTCACTAAAATGCCAATCCACCCACTCATTTAATTAATTTTGTCCAGATTTAGGTGCCCGGATAATAGAGGTGCCCTTATCTAAGGGGTCCAGATAAGAGGTTTTATTGTATTACTATTTTGATTTTTCAGACCATTTTCTGCCTTCCATAAATGTGAAAATCTTAATATGGAAATGTTACAAGCTATATAGGAAATTGTAGGCATTATCTTAATATTGATACTTACCTTAATCTGTATAAATGGTGTGTCTGTCCTAGTTTTTCAACCACAACACATGGTAGCCGGTGCAAATCAGTAGATGACCGATCAATTCTTGGTATTTTTATGCTAACGAAGTCCCCAACAGTAAAGGTCATCACTTTTTTTCCTCTTTTGCTTGCAATATTTCATTTTCATTTTTTCAGCATTTAGGAGGTAACGTTTATCTGCCTCTACTCGTATCGATAAATGTTTCTTTGAGGTTCCCAACCTGGCACGAGACACACTTTTATCTGCAACAATGCTAGTGGAATTGCTTTTTAGATACTCACTCCCATCCACATGATCCACACTCCCATCCACATGATCCACACTCCCATCCACATGATCCACACTCCCATCCACATGATCCACACTCCCATCCACATGATCCACACTCCCATCCACATGATCCACACTCCCATCCACATGATCCACACTCCCATCCACATGATCCTCACTCCCATCCACATGATCCACACTCCCATCCACATGATCCACACTCCCATCCACATGATCCACACTCCCATCCACATGATCCACACTCCCATCCACATGATCCTCACTCCCATCCACATGATTCACACTCCCATCCACATGATCCTCACTCCAATCTTCTCCTTCCTGCAATAAATCGTCTACATCTTCTTCCCTTACGCAGGTAGTTGGAATTCCAGGAAAGACATTTTGATGAGGCGACTGACCAAATGCCAATTCATATGGAGATTGTTTCATAGTTCCATGCACAGTAGAATTGAATTGATCTAAAAGAACAATATTTTAGTTAACTATACATTATTGATCTTGAATATAATTGGCGAGCGAGCGAAGCGAGCGAGACACTCTCCGGTGTAACGCAATCGAGATTTCGCTATGTAACTTTATTTATTTATTTGTTTATTTATATGGTATGTGCGACCCCTTTTTCGCCTGCGCTTAATAATTACGTAAGTAGGTAAAGCGTCCATAGTTCCAGTATTTTTTAACAAGTGCGGAGAATCCTGCTGCCCGCAAGGAGCGCAACAAACTAACAAACTCTTTTACCCTGTAAAGACAATAAAAGAAGGAGAGTCTAGCACTGGGCAGAAGAAAGAAATAGGAAAAAAAGATTCAGAAGTGATTATTGGCTAGCCCACGAGTCTTGGAAAGAGGTTTAAGAGTGTGTAGAGTAGGTGTGCTATAAACTATCTAACAACAGCATAGTTGCTTGGATATTGGATTTGAAACTACTGTAATGTAAGGTGAGTGATGTAGTTAAGGTATTGTAGTGTTGTGTCGATGTGTTAAAACATTTATTTGTCATGACCACTAACTTACTGAGTGTACACTATAGTTTTTGAACAACAAAAATTCAGATACTTATTATTACAAGAAAATGAGTTAGAGCAAACGTAGGTTTTTCATTTTTATGTTAAAAGAATATGGAGTTTAGTCCTTAGGTAGATCCAGTAATATTTTTTCATTAAAAATGTACATGATGTTTTGTGTTTTAGAAATTTCTATATTCCTTTTCAGGCATTAGTATATTATATTTTTTCAAATGACCTTCTTTTTAATATAGTAAAATAAGTCATGAACAAGTGTGTGGTAAGAAAGAGAAGAGTAAAAATAATATTTTTAAAAAGGGTTACACTGCTCTATGGTCAGATGTCGTTTTTTTTTTTGTAAAGAGTCTGCTCGCTCGCCAATTGTGCTATTCGAGCACACCACTAGTACATATATATTAACTGTTTGAACCACATTCATTTTGTGTGTGTGTGTGCGTGTGCATGAGAGGTTAGCAATCAGTTGTCAGTGGTGGGTTGCTATGAGTTTAAGCAATGCCGAGTAGTGTTCGATATAACTAAACTTACATTGAATTAAAGGAAGCCACTCAGTCCATGAAGGAAAATCACCACAATCGCTATCATGGAGTCGAGCACCCAGTAATTTCTCAATGGTGTGATTCCCTTGTTCCACAAGGCCCTGACATCGGGGGTTGCGTGGTCTTCCATTAATTATAGTAACTTGACCAGGCCAACTTTCTGTAACATCTCTGACAATTTCGTTTACGAATTCACGACCATTGTCGGAAGGGAGTTCCCAAATAGCAAAACACACAATTTGTCAGATTGAGTCCAACTTCTGCTGCTGACTTTCTTGAAAGAGGAAATAAAATGTGAAATTTAGACCAATGGTCCATATAGTGCCCGATCCATTTGTATATCCCGTCAGGCCGATGCCTCATGTCAATAAGGTCAATCTGAAATCATAATTTTTATTAAAAAATAACACGCACACACGCAAAAAACAAAACAAAACAAAACAAAAAACGTTAACTTTGCATTATGGGTGACACCCTCTATCAATCACACCACAGTGAAGTTTAGGATATAGTATAGGATGTCTATATGTTCCAGGAAAAAAAAATTATAGTTTTTAAAGGAGACAGTGTAGAGCTTAAAATTTTACAAATTGCACATGATTCTGCCTACTATTGCAACAAGATTGATGATCTTAGTAAGGACGGTCATATACCTATGCCCACTGACATGTATTCCGGAACAATCGAATATGACAACCCTAATCACATCTAAATATGATATTGAAAACGTACTTGTCCCCTTGTCATAAAACCTGACGATATAATTGGCTTGAGGGGAGCTCTAGTTGTCTGAGGCTTTTGAGCATGGCAAATCAAACATAGTTTCACGAACTGCTCACATACAGCCCTTGGCACACACTCATATAATTTAGAAATCTACAATAATAAGATATATAGTGTATAAACAGGTATCTTTCCATTAATATCATACCTCATAAACCGTCTTCTTTTCTCCAATATGGCCCTTCTCGTGGCAATGAACTTCCTTTAAAATGTCGAAGAATTCTTCAATAAATGCAACCCTTCTCCAATTGGATAATATTGTTGGATCATTTTTATTCTAATTAAGTTTAAGACAAAGTATGATGCAAAACGGCTCTCTAAAAATAAATAAACTTACCGGGTTCCTTGCTGGTAAGCATAGTACATCCTTCAACCCCAATGCATGGCAAGACATAACTTTTAAAGCCCCTTTGCCTCACCCAGTGTCTAAACTTTGGTGAATATGCTTGAGCTACAGGATCATAGCATTCACAATTTTTTGCCCTTTCGCTTGAGAAATAGTTTCGCTCTTGCTAGTACTAGAGGGCCGATCATTCAAATCGCCACCATGCCTGGATTTACAGAAAGAAACAAAAATATCTTTCTGTTCGTCCACCATACCTGTGAACAATATGTGCCTAGCACATCTGCTGCAGCAAGCTACTTGTAGGTAATCCTGGCAACACTGGTGCTATTGCTGATAGGCAGATGCAATTGTTGATAAAGAAAAGTGATCACCCCCCCCCCCCCTGATTCCTAGACTGGCAGCTGATTCCTAGATTGGCAGGCTTTTTGGGAATTCCCAGAAAGCTCAGGGCTTTCTATAGAAAGCACAAATTCCTAAAAAGCTTGGAACATATTCACTTGACTGTGAAAACTCTGTAGGTGCGAATGTGCCCATAACTAGAAAGGCAATTGAAAAAAGTAATATAGCTAGTGTTTAGTGATTGGCGGAGTTCATTCTCCAAATTACAAATTTTCATTTTTCTGCTCTGATATTTAGTATTTGAATGTCTATATCATTACTGAAGCTAAAAAAAATGAAACTCTTTGACACCGCTCAATAAATACGTTTACAAGTGTTTCTAAAATATCTCAGGTCTCCATGCTGTAATTTCAATCAATTCTCTTTTATATGTGGGTCAATTCATGCCAAATCAACCAGTGTAGGGAACCACACCCTCTCCATTTTCCCCTATATTTGAATAGATTGTGCAATGGATTGTATAAATATGGTGTTTCAAATTGTAGCAAGTAACTCTTATTATCAAGCGAGTTATAGACCCTGAAAGTTTAGATCGTTACCATGACAATCAAGGTGCCACGCCCACTTTTATAGCCTGTTTCTTTAAATAAAAGGGAAAATAAATGTGTGGCATTTTGCTTATTCACCCTTTAGAGTGTATTTTGCCTGACGATCAAGAATCTGCACTCAAATCAATGAATATTTTCCAAGCTTTTGTATATTATTAGCTATAAAACCACACCCATAAAAAAACTATGTGCCTATGGATCAAATTGTCCCAAATTTGTTTTTTTTTAAGTTGTATATCCTTATTCTCATGTAACTTATTCTCAAAACGGTGTTTTTTTGCAGTCTTAAAAAACTCCTTATTTTGTGTTCACTTTTTCAATTATTATAATTAATAAAATATACACCACAATCAATACATACACAATAATTTTGAAACAGGAAGGTGTACTCAATAGTTCTGTTCTTTGAATTATTCAAAACAATACTCTATTTTCTGAACTGTTTACTCAGCAAAAAGTATGACCTCCCCGAACTGCCTATATGATTAATATTTTATGAAATTATTCAGTGGGTTTTATGAATGCAGTACACAAGTCAAAGGTACAACAAAAATCTGTATCTTCCTTGTCTAAATACAAACCTACCGGTATGCAGTTTAGCCACTCAGTGTCCAAATAGTTCTGTAACTTTGGGTTGCTGTCGTACCACGTCTGTGTTGTGATTTGATGTGAAACTTCATCAAACTGAATTTCTATGTTTAGAGATAAATGATGGCAAATTGAAGTAGGTAGGTAATTATTTGTATTACTCTCTTTAGTATTATGTAAACCTCATCTATTTCGAAATTGTTTTGGGACCTTAAAGCCATTCCCACATGTTACACACCAATTAAAAACCACACCCATTATAGAGCAAGTTGTAAATACAGTAGACCCTCGCTAATCCAAATTTTAGCACCGCAAACTTGCCGGACAATACCAAATAAAGCCTAATTAACAACAATGGTTAACTGGTTAAATATACACTACAGAACTGAGTGCGTTGTTGGAGTCACTGGTTCAAGCCCTTCCCGAGCGTTTTGCTTTTTGCTTCTTTTCTTCTGTTTTCATTTTCTTTTCTTTTTTTTACTTCTTATTTCTTCGCTTTTCTTTCATCTTCTTTTCTTCTCTTTTCTTCCTTTTTTAGTCTCTTTGCTTACTTCTGTTGCTCTTTTTCCCCCTTTTTTTCCTTCTTTTCTCCCTCTAAAATTAAGATTTTGCCAATCCGAACATTTTACTAGTCTGGTCCCATACTTTTCGGATTAGCGAGGGTCTACTGTAATTTGTTTCTTGGTGAAAGTCTTCATAATTATTTATTATTTGTTGTGACCTGAGAGGACACCGTTGCCCAACATGGCTTACCAGGATTTCATACAGGATTTTGGTTGGGGGGGAGGGTAGCCTCCGAGTGTACTAGCCACACTCACTTTTGTAGCTTACACTACTTTGATGCACATCTTTGCATAGAGTCTACATTTTCATACTCGTGATCAGTGTTTGGTCCTATGCACTAAATGGCTCAGTTTTGATAGGAACATATGGGATAGAATATCAGACCTAATAATAAATGCTTCCAAAATGTTCAACTCCCAAAATTCTAGGGGAGGGGGTGGAAGTCAACTTATCAAGTGAAATAGTTCTCCATAGATAATGTATTGAAATTGACATTTCTATATGGGATCTCACCCACTACATGAGACATATGCCAGCTTCTTTAAAATTTCAAGAATGACGCTTCTGTCTTGTCACAGAGCAGGCGAGTGGTTGAGGGAAATACTTTGCCGATTGCATTCAATTTTGCAGCACTCTTGTCTGTCATGGTGTATTCAGGCAACTATCCTGGATTCCATTGTTTCAGTATAGCAAGCCCCTCAGTAATCATATCTTCATTTTCATGTTGTGGAATGATTGTTGCTACTACCATGCCAGTTCCAATGGATGTCTTGACAGTCAAGAAAACACATGGAAATTCATACTTGGTTGTGCGGTATATCCCATCCATAAGAGTGATGTTGTTTCCATATTTAATCATAAGCTCCTTCTGAATTTTTGTTTGAAAAATCAAAAAGAACTTATTCTCATCATCCCGCAGCATGAAACACTAAGCCAAAATAATTTTCAGTGGTGGGGTGCGAAATGACCTAAAAAAATCCCTGCCAGGGAAAATTCGGTATTTAAGATATATGGCGGAAGTGTCTCCTAAACTTGTACCTCAATTTCAAGGTAGCCAAGGAAACTATATTTTGAGTAAAAATGTCGTCGCCCGCACTATATGTTTTACAAAATGTCCATTTACTAAACATATAATTAAATACCATATACCCGATTTTCAACTAAACACCCCTAATAGTGTCTCGCTTACTTCATTTGCTCGCCAATTTCTCAATTTTCCTTATCAACCATGCTTAGTAATATCTCGCTCACCCACTCATTTAATTATCTTACATCGTATATTTCCGAAGGAAGTACTGAAATTCAGTATGTTGCTTGGTCTCATCTTCAAGCAGAATTCCAAGTGCATCCTGATCAAATGTGTGCCTCCTTAGTTTGTTGATTGCATTCCTGATGATGTTTCTCAGATCTTGTGTAGTTGGATGGTAGTGTCTGTCGAATTCACTTGGAATGCTATCAAGTATTCCTTTTTGTATGTGGAGAGGGATTAATTCTTTGGTTACCCATTCCTGTAGTGCTAACTTGAGACTGATCTGGCTTAAGTAGCTATTGCTAACAAGGGATTCTACTCGTTCCATCACTTCTGGAAGAGGTTGATATGAGTGCATATCAGAGAGAGACTTCAGGGAATGTCCAGAGTGTGCAATGGAAGGGGAAAGGTCACATGAAGTATTTCTTCATATTCTGTCTTTATCAGATTAGCAGTAAGTATAGCTCGGCATCCACATAACCTTGACCCTGGAGCGTTTTGTGGTTTTTTGTTTTCATTCCTTTTGTATTGAGGCTGTCCTCCTTGAAAACAAGAATACTGTTGTCTCCATCTAACCGTTTACGGCAATACTTCCCCCTCCTTTTGTACAACCCCAAAGTTAGCATCTTTGTAGACATCACTGCCAGTACACAATTTAAGGACGGTTCCTGTTTGGTGTTCAAAACTTTTCCTCCAATTTTCCCATTTATTGATGGTATAGTTTAGAAAAAATCCTTCTCCATAATTTTGTGGGCACTGAGAATCAAGTTGGGAAATAAGGCCTGTAGAGTCAGATTTTGTGTTTGTGGTATTGGTGGTAACACTGTGGTACTTCTTCATTATTATGTAGGTTCCTCATCATCTAGTGCACACCAGGACTGCAGTGGCCAAGTTTGAGGCGACAATGACTGACAGACAATCCCTTTTCAAAGCAGGAAGGGCATGGCGCGGCCTGTACTTCACGGTAACTTCGGACAATCCTGCAGAACTTTTTTTTAACTTGAAACATGAAGCACATCTCCCGAGTAATTTAATGTGACAATCTACAACATCATTTATGTTTAATACTTATTTCATGTAGCCATGTGGTTGGTTTTGGTTGTTAATACTTTTAGCTAGGCATCAAACTTGGGTGGGTGTGTGAGGAAGGGATGGGGAGGGGAAGGGAAGAATAGCACATGAAACAGTGCAACAGACTTGCCAGTTACAATTGCATGTGTTCTCTGGCGACTTTGTTAATGAATGCAAACAGAAGACCAAAATTAATGATATTCATTTATATTTTGGTGTTTATTTTGTTTAGAAACACGCACAAAATGTGTATGCTAATCAAATTTTTCGTTAATCTAAACGGGGCGCTGGACCCAAACCATCAAATTAGTGAGACTCCACATGTACAGTAGTAGTTCCAAGCATTGCTATAATATGGAACTTAATCATTTGAAACTTAATCATGTGGAACTTAATCACTTTGAATTCATTTGTAACTTAATAATAGCAATAATAATACTTGACACTTTGTAAGTCTGTTCAGATTCATAATATAGTAATAAACATTACATTTACCATAATAAAACTTTTGTACCAGCTATTTCCCCCTATATGTTTCATAAATGTTTTTGAGTAAGCATGAAAAAAAATTATCATACCCCTGCCAAGAAATGTTCTAATAACAATTAATGGCCACACTTCCAAATATGGAGCAAAGCATGATTTAAGCGGAGAGATAAGCCACATAGAGGGAAGCATAAAATGAACTGTTAATTAGGCATGTGAATATTCATCAATGCCCTCAAATGCCATTCATGGAAATAAAAGAAGTAAGAGAGGACAATTTGCCATGGAGAATGCAAACAAGCTCAAATATATTTAAAGTCCACTGTTGATAGAAAAGTGACTACTGCAACCCTCTCACCCATGCACCTGGGTTAATAATAATTTAATACCAACACTATACAACCCAATACCGCCAATATACAATTTTGTGTGGCAACCACACCTTACCTTATGCTGCCTATCTATTCTCACTCTCACTCAGGCTCGCTGCCTGTCTATTCTCACTCTCACTCAGGCTTGCTGCCTATCTATTCTCACACTCAAGTTACTGTCTATCTGTTTTCACACCCAATGCTGTTAAAGCATTCTTGCTCTTTAGCTCACCAATGTATTCGTGCGCACTCTCGGGCTCATTGCCTATCAATTCTCATTCTAGCCACCTATCTAGTCCCACATCAAGATATCTAGTTTCAACTATCAGGTTTACCACCTATCTCGCACTCAGTGTGCTGCCTTGCCACAGCCAGACTCACCACCAATGTATTGTCATGCTTGAGTAGTATTTGTTCTTATTCTTACCCATCCTCACACTCAGACTTGCTGCCAACTAGTTGCACATCGTCATACTCTATCTGTGCACTCTCTCACTGCCATCCGATCTTGCACTATCAGACTTATCTACTTAATCTTGCACTGAGCCCCAGGGCCTATCTATTTTTGCATGCACTATCAGGCTTGCTGCCTATGTTTTCTCAAACTTGCTGCCTAGGAATTCTCAGACTCACTTTCTATGTATTCTCAGGTTCGCTGCCTACGTATCTATTCATAGGCTTACTGCCTATCTTGTCTCAGGCTCACTACCTATGTATTCTCAGGCTTGCTGTCTATCTAGTCTCAGGCTCACTGCCTATGGCAGTGAGCCTGAGAATACATAGGCAGTGAGCCTGAGAATACATAGGCAGTGAGCCCGAGAATACATAGGCAGAAGGTCACTAACTGAAGGAACCTTGAGTATGTTAGTTAATCAACTTTATTCTGAAATTAATGCAGACTGCTCGTAAGCTAGTATACCATTCCCAATGCCATTGACAAAATACTAATGAACTATTCCATAAAAATAAAATACTGTAAATTTTCAGTAAGCTTTTAAAGGTTGGATTATGACAGTGTCAGTGATAAGTTTAATTGTCCTCAATACTCCAGTAGATTTTCCTTCAAACAAGGATTGAATTGTCACTGGAAACGTCCACAGCAATTCCTTGGACACTTTCATCTCCAACCTGTAACAAAGAAGGGAAAGTAATCACATGTTACCAATTTTTGGTGTTCCTTTCAAGAACACAATGCTGTTTTCACTACAGTACAGTACAGCAGTTGATGTTACACTGCTTATCTCTACTCGATAAAGGTCTCAATAATAACCTTTATAGGAATGCTTAATTAGAAAACTAAAATATACATTATGAATGTAAGAACGTAAAAACAAAAACAAAAAAAAAACAAGAAAAGTACCTCTTACTAAGATGAGTGAAAGAGACCACAATGGCACTTTATATACTGTACACATATGTATATGTAAGTGTATACAATATATGAGTTTGTACACGAGGAAGCCAGGTGTGATGAGCCCCACAACAAAAACTTTAATTTGTACAGACATAGCAGCAAAAGCTCTACAATTTACTCATGGGCTGATACACAATTTGTAATAATTGAAACTATCATTTCTCAATGATTTTACATGCCACAGTTGTTCATGTATATGCATGTGATACAGAGAGTACTAATGATTGCAACATTGTGCTCGCATCTATCAGGGGAATCCTGTACAAATGGCATCAAAATGTTGGATGGCTTCACTAAACTTTGCTCTAGTTACAAAAAAAGGGGTGTTGCTTGCCAGTCTGAAAGCATTCAGATGGACTCCTTTTGTTACAAACAATGTAAAAGTAGTAAATGTAAGAGCAAATGCAAACAGTGGTGTAGGAAGATGATTCGGTATGGGTGGGCTCAAAGGGCAAGTTTTTTTTGTGGTTTGCAGGTGTTCATGCGAGAAATCACATTGATCCTGGCATACACGCACTACACTAAGCAGAAACAGAGTAACTATAGTGCAGTGAAGACCCACTAGTGGGTATGGTAACGTCAGAGTTCCAGTTAAGAACAGTCAATGACAGTGTTGAGGTGATAAATATAAACAAAAAACAAATCATCGACGATGCACGACGATACACGAAAATAAGAACATATGAGCATGCGTGAATACTAATGATGAAATAAAGTATAATGTTAAAGTTGTTCTGGCAGTCAGAGAAAACATGAAGCTGTTGGCTTCACATAGGGTACTAACTGTTGTGGAAAAAGCCCCCCCTATCATCACGTTGTAATTAAGTGAAATATTATAATAAAAATAGAGAAAACATGAAAGTTTGAGAAAACATGAAGCTGTTGGCTTCACATAGGGTACTAACTATTGTGGAAAAAGCCTCCCTATCGTCACGTTGTAATTAAGTGAAATATTATAATAAATATTTCGAAGAATACTACATAATTATGTTGCACTTGTAATACGTAACTTTGTTGCTCAACAATGTAATAACGTACATTACATGTTATTTCACAAAATGGGCAATGTGCTAGAAAGATTGGCCTTGCTGATGTAGATACAAGCATGCATATTGAAGGACATGTTTGCAGTAACATTTTTAACACATGGTGGAATTTTGCTTCCATCAGCTCAAGATTCATGAATGGCAAAGTAAACAAAATAGTTGATGGTCTCTTTCATATTTTGATGCACACATTCTCCCACCAACAAAAGAACTGATTCTCCTTATTGGTATGGTTGCCTGGTGTCATCCTCCTAAACTACACATTGGCAGTCTGTGCTGATGTGAGCCCGTGGTCATGTCTGCGCATGTTCCTTGTGCATGAGGCAGTGGTATGACCCTGGACCCACCCCCCTGTGTGGCCTTGAGGGTGAGAGACTCGGCAGGTCCGTGGCAATTAGCGTTAATTGCCCTGCATTGCCGGAGTCCCCCCAAAGGGCTGCAGGAGGTGGCCTATACCCCCAAGGCTGTAAGTGATAGATTAGGAAAGGGGTTAACAGCTCTCTTACCAATGGTAGTAGGCTGTATACCTGTGAAAGTAAGTACAGACAAGCATACACATTGAGAACTGAGCATTATAACAAGAGTACTGCTGAACTACCCTTGACTCCCAACCTTCTCCCTCTCACTGGCTTTGGGATGGTGTGGCCATCCAATGACTACGTATTGGTTCCTGTGGGCCAGCCCACATGAAAAGAAAGAACTTAAGACTGTTATGCGTGTGTGTTATTTAGAGTTGTGATCATTGTGTGCGCAGGTCACCTGCGGTAGTTTCTTGTAGCATTGTGATTGGTCAGTTTTGCGAGAGGACTCGTCTCATAAGTCCTCTCGCCACGTGTTGTAATTTAGTCAAGTTTACAGTAGCATTTTCTAGTAAATCTCGAAGTGAGGCTAACCCCTCTTGCTTGACTCTGGTGGCAGCGATACTAGCTGTCCCCAGAGCTGTGGCGATTCGTGCGCTGTTCGCAGACCGGACCCACAGAAACTGGTGGCAGCGGTGGGATCTCTGGGGAAGACATTCCGCTGGAGACTACCAGCGAACCTACAACAAGTGCGCTTGTGTGGAGGAACGAACCAACTTACCGAGGGCAGGCGGAACGAGTTCCAGTCGAGCCCGAGTCACCCTGAAGGAAGACATTCCGTAGAAGGACGCGCAGCTTCGAAGCTTAGGCTGTGGGAGCTATCACTCTTGCTGGGCGACAGCGGCAGCGAGAAAGAAGAAATCCAGTCACGAACGTCAGGCCGAGGCGGTGGTGTTCTACGCATTTCACTGGGCGACAGCGGCAGTGGACTTACCTCATTCACAGACTCCGGACTACGGTGGCGGAGCCTTCACTCCTGCAAGCTTCGGCTGTGTTGGGAACTACCACTGGGAGACATCCCCCGAACGGCGTGGTATTTGTGTGTCATTCACCTTGTGTTTTTTTTGTGTTGCATTTTTTTTTAATTGTACCGTTACTTCCGTTGTTGAGTTTTGTAATCCGTGTTGTATATTTTTTTTGTGCAGCTTTCCAGTAGGGCAGCGAGGACACTCACTTCCCTATGACTGAGGTTCGAGCTGTGGGGACTAAGAAGAAGACATCGAGAAGGACGACGCTCGTGGATAGCGAGTACAAACCTACCCACCCACCCGGTCACTCCAAAAGATCACCATACCCTAGGCGGCCTACGGAGGTCAGAACGGGAAAGTCTGAGGAGCTGGACACCATTGTTAGTGAGTCAGCAGGGTCAGGGGCTGAGTCTGAGTCAGAGCAGTTGGTGGAGGTAGACGAGAGTAGGCCAGAAGAGATGGCTAGGAGGGAGGAGAGCGAGCTCAGTGTGTTGCTGAGGTACATGATTGAGAAAGATGAGAAGCAGAAGGAGGAGGAGAGAGAACGTAGGAGGGAAGAAGAAGAGAGGCGCAAGGCCGAAGAGGGGGTTAGACAGGAGGAGTTGGAGAGATACAGGGCTGAGGAAGCAGAGCATAGGAGACTAGAAGAAGAGAGAAGGGGGGAGGCTGAAGAGGCTAGAAAGAGAGAGTGGGAAAGAAAGAGGGACGAGGAGAATGCTAGAAGGCAAGAAGATAATCTCAGAAGAGATAGGAGAGAGCTAATACAGGAGAAGCTGAAGGCTATGGGGTCGTACAGAGAGGCTACGGAGTTGGTGGATTACTTGGGCAAATTCGAGAGAATTATGAAAGAGTCAGGGGTTGGAGAAGAGGGATGGACAGAGAGACTGTTCCCGAGGTTGCCAGAAGGACTATGTGCAAGGATTAGTAGTGTGAGGGAAAGAGATGCAGGGTATGAGGAGGTGAAGAAGGTCTTACTGAAGTCCGTGGGTGAGACTCCACTCACCTACGGACACCAGCTGTTTGAGCTAACTGGGGAGGTTGTGAAGCAGAAGTCTGCAGGGGAAATATGCGAGCAGATCCTGAGAGTCTGCAGAGGGGTATTGCAGGGCTGTACTACCCACGAACAGTGTGTTGTATCTCTGGCCACGGCACTGACTAGGAAGGTCATGCCACAGGCAGGGAGAGTGTATCTGGAGGGGAAAGAAATTAAAAGTGCAGAGGGGTTGAGAGATGCTTGGGAGACATGGATGTCTGGGAGGCAGAAAGGGAATTTTTACAAGCCATGGATGGGAGAATTTGTTAGAGAGAGGGGTGGATTTAAGACAGAAAGGAGGGATGGATTTGTGAGCAGAGAGTTAACTTGTTTCTCATGTGGAGCTAAGGGCCACAGGGCTGTTGATTGCAAGAAGGGCAAGAGCCCTGAACCTAGCAGTGGGTCTGCGGGTTTTAGAGTTGTAACCTGTTACAACTGTGGTAAGCCAGGTCACAGGAGTACAGAGTGCATGAGTAAGAAGGTGGGGGCGCCTGTGAAAAAGGAGGGTGGCAGAGTAGCCAAGCTGGTAGTTGAAGGGAAGAAGGACAATATTGCATGGGGCCTTGTCAATGGGGTCCGATGCAAGGTTCTAGTAGACTCTGGGGCGAGTGTGGGAGTTATCCCAAGGGAGCTATTGTCAGATAGTCACGAGGATTGCGGGGAGGTTCATGTAGAGAGCTTCCACGGTACAAAGAGAACACACAGGAGTACTGTGGTGACATATGAAGTAGGAGGGGTGATAAGATCCAAGCTGGCCATGATCGATGAAAGGGAAGGAGTTACCAGCATAGTCCCAGTGAGTCTGAGGGATGAGGAGGCTGTTAAGGCTTATGCTCAGGCAGTCGCCGATTACCAGCAGGAGAGTGAGACCGAAGCGAGAAGGGAGGCCGAAGTCAAGGTTTTGACTAGGAGTCAGGCTAAGGCAGAGGCCGAGCTAGACAAATGTGAGGAGGATGCAGAAGTAGAGGAGTTGTGGTGCACAGTGGAGGAGTCTGTTCAGGAAGACTTGGGAGATGAGGTGGAGGCTTCGGTAGAAGAAGGGGAGGTAGAATCTATGCAAGAGAGCACGAGGGGGAGTGTGGTTGAGGAGGAAGGAGAAGAAGAAGGGAGTGCGAAGGATTTAGACTCAGTTGCTGTGAACAGCTCCGAGCTAGAGCTGAATCAGTTAGCAGGGGAGATAGGGCCTATGGGAGAGGGCTCAGACGGGGAAAGGTTCAGAGAATGTTTAAGGTCAGATGAGAGTTTAAAGACGTGGAGAGAGTTGGGGAAGAGAGAAGAGAGAGGTTTCAAGTGGGATAAGGAGTTGCTGTTGAGGGGAATGTATGTGTCGTGGGAAGAATTTGTTGATGTGATAGTGGTACCGAAGGAATTCAGGGAACGGATTTTGGTGTTGGGGCATGAGAAGTGCGGACATCTAGGAGGGGAGAAGGTGGCGCACTTGGTTGGGAAACATTTTATATGGCCGGGAATGAGTAGAGAGATTTTGGAATATTGTGCGAGCTGTGAGACGTGCCAAATGAAGAGCAAAGGGAGGCCGAGGAAGGCTCCTGCTGTCGACAGACCGGTTCTATCTGAGCCATTTGAGAGTGTTGCTGTGGACTTGGTCGGTCCACTGCCCAAGGGAAAGGGTGGGTGTAGGTTCTTACTCACCTATATATGTTTAGCAACCAGGTGGCCAGAGGCAGTAGCTCTTAGAAGTGTGACGGCGAAGTCAGTAGCCGAGGGGTTATGGTGCGTGTTCTCGAGGACAGCCATACCGGAAGTGATGCTGTCGGACCAGGGCTCACAGTTTTGTGGACGTGTTGTGAAGCAGTTATGCCAGCTGTTGGGAGTGCAGAAGCTGAGGACGTCTCCATACCATCCACAGACTAACGGAACAGTGGAGCGTATGCACGGGACCCTCAAGAGTGTGCTTGGTAGGTGTGTTGAGGATAAGGTAGACTGGGTTGGACATGTACCGTTGGCATTGTACGTATTGAGGCAGATGCCTCATGCTGATAGTGGTTTCAGTCCCTTTGATCTAGTCTTTGGGTTCAGGGTCAGGACACCATTGGATGCACTATACCACGGTATTTACGAGACAGAAGGGAAGGAAAGGAATGTGTGCGATTGGGTTGCTGGATTAATGGACAGGTTGGAGAGAATGAGGGATTGTGCTGCGTTGAAGATGAGTAAGGGGAAAGAAGGCAGGTTGAGGTACTACAATAAGGGGAGCAAGATGAGAGAGTTTGCGGAGGGAGAGTTGGTCTTATACAGGATACCTGGGATGTCATGCAAGTTGGCTGACTCCTGGAAGGTCCGTACAAGGTTTTAAAACGTATGGGGGAGGTTAACTACAAGATTGGGAAGGTTGGGAAGGAGTCGCATGCTAAGGTGGTGCATGTGAACTGTCTGAAGAAGTTCAAGGAGAGGGAAGAAGTCAATAGGTTGGATTTAGTGTTAGAAGAAGAGAGTCAAGAGAGGAATGTGCTGAGAGACGATTGCAAAGGTTTGGTTGTGGAAGAGTTGGAAAGTGTTATGAGTGAGTTCAGGGATGTGTTTTCGGATGTGCCAGGGAATACGGATAGGGTTAAGATGTGTATTGACACTGGAGACAGCCCACCCATTAGGCAGTCTCCATACTCAGTGCCCATGGGAATTAGAGATGCAGTGAGGGAAGAGATCGACAATTTGTTGGAGTGTGGTATCATAGAGCGCAGCAATAGCTGTTGGGCATCGCCGTTGGTGCCAGTGAAGAAGTCAGGGGGTGGCATAAGGTTGTGCGTGGATTTTAGGAGGCTCAACGATGTGACAGTCAAGGAGCCTTACTACATCCCGGGGTTGGATGAGTTACTTGAGAGAGTGGGAAGTGGTCGTGTGTTGTCAAAGGTGGACTTGGCTAAGGGGTTTCACCAAGTGGAGGTGGTAGAACAGAACAGGAAGAAGACCTGTTTCATTTGCCCCTTTGGCAAATACCAGTATCGAAGGATGCCGTTCGGGCTGTGTAATGCCCCTTCGGTGTTCCAGAGGCTCATGGATGAGGTATTAGTTGGGTGCGACGAGTTCGCAAAGGTCTACATAGACGATATTCTGATAGTGTCGGGTAGTTGGGAGGTGCATGTTAGGCACCTGAAGACGTTGTTTGGTGTGTTGCGTGAGGCGGGGTTAACATGTAGAAAGAGCAAGTGCATGTTTGGGAAGAGGAGATTGGAGTTCTTAGGACATGTTGTGGGAGACGGAGTTATGAGTGTACCGAGAGTGAGAGTCAAGGCATTGGAGGAACACCCGGTTCCTAGGTCCAGAAAGCAGCTGAGAGCTTTCCTGGGTCTGATTGGGTACTACCGTAGGTTTGTCCGTGATTTCCATGAGTGGTCGTCTCTTCTGACTCCACACACGGCAAAGACCTCACCGGGGGAAGTGCAGTGGACGAGCTCCATGCTGGAGGCGTTCCGTAAGTTGTGTATTTCTTTATGTAATCATGTGTGTTTATGTGTGCCATGCAAGGAGGATGAGTTTTGCGTAGAATGCGATGCGAGTGCTTCAGGAGTTGGAGCAGTATTGTCTGTCGAAAGGGAAGGAGAGTGGAAACCTGTAGCGTTCTACTCCAGGCAGTTAAAGGATGCCCAGAAGAGATATAGTGCACAAGAACTGGAGGGGTTGGCACTGTATCAGTCAGTGATTCATTTTGCTTTTTATTTGTATGGGAAGAAGTTTGTTGTATTTACAGACCACAAGAGTTTGGTGTGGCTAACTTCTGGCAAGCAGAAGAATCGACGGGTCTATGGTTGGGCCCTCAAGTTATCAGAGTTCCAGTTCACGGTGGAATACAGGACTGGGAGCAGCAACGTTGTGGCTGACGAATTAAGCAGATGTCACGGTGGAGACAGCAGCCGTGACACCAGTCCTTCAAGAGAGGAGGGGGGAGATGTGGGCCAGCCCACATGAAAAGAAAGAACTTAAGACTGTTATGCGTGTGTGTTATTTAGAGTTGTGATCATTGTGTGCGCAGGTCACCTGCGGTAGTTTCTTGTAGCATTGTGATTGGTCAGTTTTGCGAGAGGACTCGTCTCATAAGTCCTCTCGCCACGTGTTGTAATTTAGTCAAGTTTACAGTAGCATTTTCTAGTAAATCTCGAAGTGAGGCTAACCCCTCTTGCTTGACTCTGGTGGCAGCGATACTAGCTGTCCCCAGAGCTGTGGCGATTCGTGCGCTGTTCGCAGACCGGACCCACAGTTCCTCGGAGAAGGGAGTGGTGCCACTGACCTTGGAGCTGTGATCAGCGCCTGGTACCTGGATGACTTCAGCCACCATGTCTGTCTCGGGTAACCCGAGTGGGCACAGCTTCAGTAAACCAGGACTGGTGAGTCCTGTATACTCCCATCTCACCTGCTTTCACTGCACACTGGAGTCTAAGTAGACTCCAGGAACACAACCTGGGTAGTGGTTGTCGAGTAAGGGGAGAGTGCCCCCAGCAGTCGTTAATACTGTAAGTGAGGGACCACATGCCCAGGTAAGAAGACCTGAGCGAGGGTAGAGTGTATGTATCACACTTAGTGATTAGCTGAAGGGCTGCTTGGCCCAATAGCTGTGAGGGGCAGTACGCAGTAGTATTAGATGTTGAATGAAGGGCAGCCAGCCCTGGGGCAGATACTTTAAGGTGGTCTGCCTGACTGTCACACCACTACCGGGTGGAGAATCTAACCTCACATGCTAACAGTACCATCATAACTCCTCTCTACACCACTCTTGGTCAAGTGGCTTGTGACTCCAAGATTTACTCCTATAAATGCAAGTGAGACACTCTCAGGGGTAACACAATTGAAAATCGGGGATGTTTGTTTGTAATTATGTGTGGACGTACGTATGTCATTTGTACTTTGACCTTTTTGTGTTCACTCCATGTTTGACCCCATCCCAAACTTCACTAAAAGGAATCC
>WLWD01005919.1_pt1 | contig 66923 bp, 41 predicted proteins | sample 6712731 | NCBI WGS metagenome assembly WLWD01 (sample SAMN12718690, study PRJNA576275) | sponge metagenome | isolation source: marine sponge | host: Mycale hentscheli | place: New Zealand: South Island, Marlborough, Capsize Point | collected 2014-11-01 | reverse complement strand
GGAGAGATGGTAGAGGCCGTTCTGGGAGGCACTAAGTGAGTCACCATTATACTGAAGCTAAAGTATGCCAAGTAAAATCAGAATGAAAAAAAATTATAATACTAATTCCAAAGATACTTCATTACACAGTCCCATGCATACATAACCCACGAAACTTCAAGAAAGACAACAAATCCAAGATAAAATTATCCCTTTTAAAAACTTGTATTGTTCTCAAATGGCCAATGCTTTTTGCTGTAAAAAGTGTCCAGTGCTTTCTGCTGGTCTGAGTTTTCCTACTGGCTTTTCATTCTGAACACAGAGGTTGCCCTCTTGGGAGAAAGGCCTGGAAAGGTTTGTTTGAAATCATTCCTGCACTTTTTCCCGGTAGACAATACAGCTGTTATTGCACCGTCCTTTTTTTTTTCAGAGGAAACTTGCGAATATCTAAACTGTGTGTCAGCTCACCGCTAGAATGCAGTTGTAATAACCTGGGCCAGTTAACAATGTCACAAATGATAACTTGAAAAACAAAACAAAAAACCAGTACAGAAAAATGCATAAGGATTTTTTTTCCCCCTACCACAATTCCAACTAAGTTGTTGTGTACTGGAAAATTTGTGTGGCAAGCAAGTATTTCTGTGTAAGTAAACAGCCTTTTGTATCACTCCTCTCGGCTATTATAGCTCCAATAATTTGGTGAATTCTCCATAGGGATACTGAACTGAGGTGAATGGGAATCTCGTCTATTAGACTGGTGCATTGAGACTAAACTATACTTAAACCCACCAATCAATGCCTGTGTGTATAAGCCCCCTCATCACACACACGCACACACACACACACACACACACACACACACACACACACACACACACACACACATACACATACCACATTCACAGGGCCACACAAAGCATACCAAACTTCTTAGAACTGGGGAAAAAAAAATACTGGTAGTATTGTACATTTTTCAAATATCTGTAGGGAGAAGCTCACCTACACTCAATGCAGTGCCTTGACACCAATTGTATTAACATAAAATTGCAGCTAGTACTTCCTCTATGATTACGTAGTGGTATATAATATATATATATATATATATATATAGTTCCTTCCACAGCAAGTCAGTACAGGTTGGTACATAGTTTGAAATCTTAGTAAAGTAACCATTAAAAACCAGATTTTAAGACCTGATACAGTCGAGCTGGAGGGGAGGAATCTAGTAACCTGATTTGTATCAGACAAATTGAACGTGTGCCACTACTATCACAAACTGAATAAGCTTAAAAAGTAATTTCAGTAGTTTGTGGAGCAGGAAGTTGGGTGGCATGTGTCCAGTAACATTCCCCTCAAGAGCATGATCATATGGTAACAGAATGAAATGAGACCGGGAGTAGCTAGCTACGATGAAGGAGGGACCGAGAGAGAGGGGACTTCTCTCATACATCAGCCATATTTCATGGACCTACTCTGGGAGTACTCCAGTTGAGTGACCTAATATGAGGTTGTGGACTTGGCCTCCTGGAGTACTACAAATACCATATGCCAGCAGTCAGCAGAGATGTTGCTTTTATGGGTAAATGCTGTATTTACTAGTAGAGCAGAATACATGAAGACATCTGTACACTATACACACACATTACACAATACACTAATGCTAATGATATAAACTGGGTTGTTGTTTTTTTTCCAATCATACGCATGTTAATTGATTTATAAGTTATTTTAATAAAATGTTGGATAGTGTTACAAAGCAAGGTAGCCCAAGGTAAAGATGAAGAACAGAAAATAGGATTGGACATGTAGAGTGGATGGAATAGGAATGGAGATATGTGATTCAATAATTAGTAGAGGGAGGAGGAATAAACGAGATGAGGAGGGGAATATTTGCTTACTGCAGTGGGATTACTACTGGACTATCTGATAGATGCACTCCAGTGCTGTTTCACACACATGTACACACACACACACACACACACACACACACACACACACACACAAAAGCCAAGAGTGTAAGACTGCCAAACAACCACTCTTCCTCTAACCCACCTACACACGCACGCACGCACTACAACTAAGTTCTGGACAAGACGGAGACATCCGCACGGGAAGACTAACTGAATGCAAAAGCAAAGAAATATGGTCTTGTAAATGAAACGTCACACGATGCGTCCCAGCCAAATAACTTCTTCTGGTAGTAGTACTGATAACACCTGACTTGATACCAGCCCGTGTGCGTGCCTGATAGGATAATGATCTGATGTTAGAGCTCAGTGCAAAGAGTGTCACCCAGCAGGAAATAGACACCATATAGTACAAGTTGAATACTACCACAGAAAATTTACAAAAACATTATCTACATGCCCTTTGTTGCAAACCGGTGATGCTGGAATTCCACACACGAGCTACACACGATGCTTGGCAACGTTGCTTGCCTTGGAGTCTGATTAACTCGTTAATTGATTTACGGATGTATGAAATGGTAGAATTAAAGAGATGAAAATTATGAGGCACACTAGTAGTCGCCAGTCTGGAAATTTGCAGCAGATAAAAATAAAAATCAGTCTATAAAGAAGAAAGAAAAGAAGATAGAGAGGTAAACAACAATATGATATTACAAATAATTCCGGTTTAGGAGGCGTGTCCATTCGTTTGTATTCTGTACAGTAGTTAATACAGTTAAAGTAATTCATGTATGACCAGCTTAGTGAAAGTGACTGCATTTGTGTGTGTACACGTGTGCACAATTAGTCCTGTATGCATAGCGTATGGGTGGTAAAGGGTGAAGTTAAGGCTCAACAGCACAAGGACAAGATTTAGGATGACAGGATAAGAGCTGGGAGGTAGTTTATTCAATATAGATAATTTTTCACATGTGCCCGGCTAGCCACTCCCCCCACACCCTCCCCCAAATTGGAGTACCTAGTCTACGAGTCTGGTGATATCGTTTTACACATGATGGCAGACATCTCAGATACTTGGTATTCATAGTAACCAGGTACAAGGTGGCCATCAGAACAAAGACTCTTTCAACTCTCAATACACAGTAAAACAGCTCAGCCTCATCAAATGAGTTGAAGCAATCTGTTTAAAACCCAGTGAATTCATTTCATGACTGTCAAAACGCATGTAAAATGCTACAACCTTAATGCTTGGTTTACTAAAAAAAACAAAAAAACAAAAAAACTTAACATTTAGACTGTCTACTTTCAAGGATTAGAGAGCAGTGTGAAGTGGTGCTGTATTCACGCATAAACAGGCACTATATATATGAAATAAATCTGCTGCAGTAGTATACTTGTGTGAACTAAATGCCAGCTTATTCCTAAAAACAAAGCAAAAAACAAACAAACTAGAAGTCGTTAGCTAAGACTGACTGTAAATAGATACAGAGAATACAGCTGTATATGAGGCATCTATCCCATTGAGCACTACACAGTGACAGTAAGACTGAATGTTCTATTGTATTTATTGAAACTGTCGTAAGTTAAAGCTAAAATAAGTGTTGAGGGATTATAATTAAGTGATTGTCCAATCTGAACTGGGGCTAATAACCACAAGCATTAACACTGTGCTACATCTAGGAAAGATTAAATCCATTCTTCATAAATACGCAAGAAAAAAATTTTTTTAAAACAACAACAACTACTAAATAGCCCACGAGGTACACATGTATGCCCATTAGTAATATCAGCTGAGGATACTGCAACAATAACTATGGGATATTACTACAACAATGGGGGAGCACTGCTATTAGCTAAAACACATCATGACTTGGGACCAACCAGTGCGACAGAATGTTCTACTCACATAGTGCAATCCTGGCCGCACGGATTATAGAACACCATCAATGTTTCTCTGGGATTTAAACAGTATTTCATTCGCAATATGCAACTGTAGATGATTCGCATGAATAAAGTGCCCAAGAAAATGCTAATATCAGATCAAAGAGATGGTTAGAGTCCCTCACTGATGCAGGTTTGATTTACGAACACCAAATATATCAGATCTCAGGATTATAATTTGTGTGAGTAATAGCATGGGTAACCATGTGACTCGTGCTATTTCAATCGCGCTACTCATGCTATTGATCCCTAATAGCACAGGTTACCCGTGCTATCACTCACTGATAGTAGGCCAGCTCTAAATAAAAAAAATCATTTGCACTGTAGCTAACCTGTATCGTTCACTCACTATCTCTGTATTCAGGACTAGCTTCCTCTGGAACTTCATTTTCAACTTACGGCTCCTCTTAATCTGTTGGAAAAAAAAATTCCGTCTAATACGGGTAGAATTTCTGCGCTAAAGAATGGCATAGTCCCCAACTAGAAACTACTTGAACTGTACATTTCCAAGGCTAGAGCTGTACGCATGCGCACTTACCTGTACCATTTCACTTATCTACAGCAGCACTTCACTTAGTTGCATGCTATTTCACTTTCCCCGTGCAATTTCAATTGAAAATCAATTTTCTTCATACATTTTTTGAATGGGCAATTTACGTGCCGTACTATTAAACCTCATAATACTTGCTTTTGTAATCCTCACTCTTTTCACAAAGCCCCACCCCTCTCTCCAACCCAGGGAAAAGTAATTTTTTACCCAGGGGAAAAAAAAAAAAAAAAAAAAAAAAATGGTAGCAAGTATTAGCACGGGGACCTGGGTGGGTTCAGCTAGCCCATTGCTAAAACAACACAGTCCAGCACTTTATCTCACAAACTCTTGCACCTTTATCTGAGTGACGGATAGCGGAGAGCTTAAAGCTCAGTGGTAACCTCAGCATGGCCAGATGTAAACCACAAAGCTATTGTAAAACAATAAGAAAGCCTTGATAACCTCAGGCCACAAGACAAACTTGGAAAGAGTTACACCAAGCAACGCTGAAACCCTCAAAGTTTGCTTGTGGTATGTGCCAGTGGGGTGTGGTTATGATGATTAGTCAAGAGAGTGTGAAGTTAAGAGCTGTAATCTGCTTATCAATCAACCACCTTCTACTACAGGCAGCTAATCACACTAAACTTGAAAGCAAATAGACGCAAAATTAAAAAAAATTTTTTATTTTTTATTTCATGGAAACGTGTCTGAAGAATAGGAGGAGTTTCAGTGATGGAAGTTCTTTGTATATACATTCGGCAATCGTCATCTCGAGTATTGAGAGCTTGATATAATTCTATTGCTTGCAACTGTAACATAAGATCTTTCTCCTCACTGATAGACTAATTGGCATCATTATATCTACCCACTCTCCCCCTTGAAACAACATTAACAACAACAACAACAGCAACAAACAATAAAAAAAACTTTTTTTTTTTTAACTAACTCAAAGTCATGGTTGTTATTCATGATACAGTATTTGCTGAAGTCTAAGTCGATCATTATAATTATTGACCACCAGACTGGTTGGAGACATCAACATATTATGTGTACTTGCAGAAATAAACACACAACTGTGGTATCCTGGTTAAAAAAAATTGTTTTTGTGGCCACTTCAATGATGTAATTGTTATTTGTTAATCTACCAAAAGCACCTGCAAAGCCCGCTCCAGCCAAAGCCTGGCAAAAACAAGCATAGTTTACCAAAAACACCACTTTTTGAGATGCCCTTGTCCTTTAACTAAATTAAACACCAATTAAGATGACATATTAATTGGTTTTTGGACTGGCTTAAGTTATCCTAGTCACAGAAACTGTGAATGAATCAAAGCTAGATGGACCACTAATTGAATTGATATAGTCCAACACACAAGTTTGTAAATCCTTCTATGGAAAACCTAATTAAAGTGACAACAAGCTGTCTAGTATGGAGAGTAGTGTCAGGCGTCCAATGGATAAATCAGATTTCTAGATTTTCAATCCGCTATGCCACAATTTATCTGTCATGGTGAAAAAAAAAAAAATACAGGGCATTTGTCCCAAAGATACATTTCCCAAATTCAGTTCTGAATCTTAATTATGAGATAAAATGGGCTTCATAATTCCTCTTCTTTTTAAGCATTTCAGTTGCTTTAAACACATACACATATGTACCACAAGTGGAAAATGAATTGCACTTTTCTCATATTCTTTTTTCTGAGCGTATCCACTTTATTTTGCACCCTTCACATTAGTGGTTACCAGGTAACAAAAAAAAAAAGAGGGGGGGGGGGGTGGGGCGGGAGGATTCTAGCTATGGTAACAGTATACACTCACTCACATAATAAATCTATTTCTCACTTTTTTTATCGCCTCCAGATTTCCATTAGCTGATTAAGTCTCCCTGAAATCAGAGTGACTCCTGGCGTTCATGGACCAATTATAATAATTTCTGAAGATCTGTATGCCACGACTTTAACAAAAAAAATTATAATTGTAAATCTAGCTGATGCCTCAGAACAGGCCACAAGCCTCAGGCACTCTTCCCATTTTATTTTTTTTTAAAACTGAAGGCAGTAGTAAGAGATGAGAGAGAGAGAGGGAGCAGGAAGAGGGTCATAAAGACAGAGAAACCTTAAATTCACAAAGGATGTCTCATGAACCACTTAACATAGTGCTAGGGAAGTTCAGAGCAGTTGGACATGGGCTTCTCTACCACACATCATCACCAGCAATAGCAGAGTAAACCCTGCTCTTCAGGTTGCAATTATACCTCAACTCTATGTAATATCATATTGGGCAAGTTTTAGGTCACATTAGGCATGCCTGCCTCGTAGTGCTCCGGCACAAACAGTAGAGCAAAAGTACCACCAACAGCTCTTCCAACAACGTCGTAAGATGTAAGTGCAGTGCTCACTGAGAGCACACCACACATACATTTACCTTCATTCCAAGGTAGGAATAGAATTGACATCAGTGGTAGCAAGTCAAAAAAATTGGCTAATTCATTGGCAAAATAAAAACCGTGTTGGGGGGAGAGGGGGTACAAGGAGTTAGAAAGGCAGCTGCTGCAATTATCACAAGCACATCACACGATTTAAATTTCAAGTAAACTCGATCCTAAAACTCTAGTCTCGCCAAAATTTTGGTCACACACAAACACACACATATATACGGATGATTAAAACAAACTTAATCCCGCTGTGCTACCGTATGTGGCTAATTGTGCAACACATGAACATACAAACACACAAATGCCATGGGATAAGTCAAATGTTTATGCCACAAAGAAGATCACTGTAACTCTCCAGTGCAACTATAACGTAAGATATTCTATTAGCAGACTGACCAATGCAGTTAACAAACTACACAAATTCTAATGTCTCTAAAACTAGCAAGAAATGCGTAGAATTACTCATTATATTTTAAATCATTTATACAAGTCAAACAGATCTGATGTTGGGCAGTAATGAAAATTACCAAATTTACGCAATATGTAATAAGGAATACAAAATATTTAGTTTGGAGATTGTCTACTTCAATTACAGGATAGTAAAATGAGGAAATTTTCTGTTGTATTACGAAACACTATGCTTTCAATGTGATAACACACACACACACACACACACACACACACACAGTCCAAGTGGCTAGAAATGAGAGTCCATCAGGGATTTTATTATTATTAGGCCTTTCTTAGGGGGGCATTTGTCCCCCCCTCCCCCAAAGATTATTATGACCCTCATTGGTGGCCTATGCTACAAAATTTTCATCTATTTCCAAACTAACCCCGCCCCCTTTGAAATTTCAAAAATGTTGATTTGACTCCTCTCAAGTTTGCTATAAAATACCGTGGTCCATACCCAGCATTCTCCAGCCATGACAACACATGCATCATACAGCCATGCACACACACACACACACACACACACACACACACACACACACACACACACACACACACAATATTGAGTTTGATTCAGTACTCAGTCAATAGAACAACGCAGGTAGTTAATTAAAAAAATATCGAGTTCTCGGAAATATCCTTAATCAAACATAGAGAGCTCTAAATCCTGCAGGGCCTGTCCCCTAGTACCTACTTGTATCTATACTACTGCTACAAGCACTCACTAAAACTAAGCGTGAAACACACCCCCTAACTTGGCCTTCAGGATATCCAAAAAGGAAATAACAAAATCATTCGGAAGAATTGGAGCCAGGGGGGGAATCCTATGTCTCTTTGCACCTTAATGCTATAGTGCTGTAGTAGTACAATAATACCTATTGCATCACACTTTGCTGGCATCCTCTCATGTATCAGGCTGAAGAACTACAAGATGCTAAGTAAACTAACTCTAGGCCCAGCACTGTATGGCAAAACTGTTGACTTTCTTAGGAAATGAATGGGGAAAAAAAGCTGTGATCTGCAGCCTGGTTTCCGTACTATCAAATAATTAGCGAGACACTTCAGGGGTAACACAATTGAAAATCGGGGATGTTTGTTTATTTATATATATGTTTGGACGTACGTATGTAATTTTGTACTTTGACCCTCGCTTTTTTGTGTTAGTTATGTGGTCGACCCCGTCCCAAATTGCACTAAACAGAATCCTTTGGTTTATCAATAAGGTACCCGTATCACCCTAGAAATTGAATTGTTTACCGTTTTGAATTCTTTTGCGGGTGCAGTTAAAACGTGAAAACTTAAGGGACTTCCATTTCTATTCGAGTTAGTAGTGGTGGTAAGTCAATGCGCTCTTTGTCATTGTTATAAGCCGTGCGCAACAGTATTTACTTGAAAATACATTGTCCACTAGACTACCGTGAAGGTAAGTCTGTGTAGGTGCATGTCCAGTTGTGTCAAAGCATTGTGTGTTACAACCACTACTTAGCTAAAGAATATCACAAAGAAAACTTTTAAATAACGTGTATTGTTTTGTTGTTGTTTTTCCCCTTCAATTCAAGCAGTTGCAGAGAGTTGTTACTATGGCACTGAAATCCCTTTACCGCGAAATTAAAAAACTGGACCTTATTTTCAGTAGCTTCAGTGTTAGAAGTCAAAATCATTCATATAAAAATAGTATAGTCTTTAGGCTCGCTCGCCATTTGTGCTCAAGCACATCACTAGTAATAATACTTGTTAATTACCACCCTTTCACCAGAAACAACAACAATGATAACTTAATTCTCTGATAATAGTGATTTATATGATATTGTAAGGCTTGATTGTTAAATTAAAAGAAGTTTGAGGGAAAAAAAAAAAAAAAAAAGAAAAAAAAAAAAAAAAGAGAGAGAGAGAGAGAGAGAAGAAAATAAACACACATAATACACAACAACATTGAAATAAAAAATTGAAACAACTTTTTTTTAATGGCAACTCAACTTGTAGTGCAAGAAATTTTATTTATATCCAATTTTAAGTGACAAAAAAAAAAAGGAACAAGTCTGTGAAGATATACAGTACTACCACTAGTTTGTGAAGATATACAGTACTACCACTAGTCTGTGAAGATATACAGTACTACCACTAGTCTGTGAAGATATATAGTACTACCACTAGTCTGTGAAGATATACAGTACTACCACTAGTCTGTGAAGATATATAGTACTACCACAAGTCTGTGAAGATATACAGTACTACCACTAGTCTGTGAAGATATACAGTACTACCACTACATAGTCTGTGAAGATATACAGTACTACCACTAGTCTGTGAAGATATACAGTACTACCACTAGTCTGTGAAGATATACAGTACTACCACTAGTCTGTGAAGATATACAGTACTACCACTAGTCTGTGAAGATATACAGTACTACCACTACTATTACTAAGTCTGGATAAGAGAGGATAAGAATATATCTAGGAATTTAAGAAGTGTGGTTCACAGTATAGAGAATGTGAAATTCTGGAATTTATAAATATGAGAACTTTGGTTCACAGAAGAGAGCCGCTCAGAGCTAAGAGAGCTGCAAGTGATGAAGGCACTAACACTGTGTTACATCAGTGATGTGGCGAGCGAGCAAAGCCAATGAAGGCACTATAGGGGGTGTACAAATTTGACCCAGTTGTCTGTGTGTGTGTGTGTGTGGTGTAGTGGTTGTGTCCTGGGCTCAGGGCCTCAGGTCCCCGAGTTCAAGCCCAAGGGTGGGGAATACACGACTTTAATGTGCTACTAAAAACTACACTGGAGCTTCAAGAAAATTAGAGGTGAGAAATTATAGTATCTCAAAGTGAGCTCTCTTCTTATTTTTTATTGCTCAAATACATGTATGTATATGGTAACAATTAGAATGTTTTGTTGAGAATGTGTTGTGCGAGCTAATACTTCAAGTTATTTATAAATATCTCTAGGCTAGCTTGGCTGGCATTTGTATGACGCACACTGCTAGTTGATAGTACTTGACTTCACTTTGCTACATACTGTCATGTTGAGGCTGTTTAGGGTCTACTGGCTGAACACCACCCACAAACAAACAACACACACACACACAGTGATGTCATTGGCCAGGGGGAAAATTAAAGCAACATGAGACAAAAATTGATCTCTTGGATGAAATTTCAAGCTTTGGAGAGGAAAACATAAACAAATAAATAAAATAAAATAAAGAGAGAGAGAGTGACCCATTCACGTTTTGATATCCCTCTTGACCAACGCCCCTACATCACTATTATATTTTATTCTTATATTTGTCTCTTTCACTCTTAACGATTTAAGACCTCCTGTGCCCTTCGCTGATTTGTCAATTCTATATCATAAGAATTAAATTTCAATGAGTGGGGATGACTTCACTACATTTTATATAGAGCAATGGGATATAAGCTTGATTCAATCAAGGAGTAGAGGTGACCTGAAAAAGTGTTGCATCAATGCTCTTCCAACCTGTTGCTACATAAAATAGCCTATCCAGTCAATATTTGTATGTGTTTTTACTTAGATAGTGCATCTTGCATAGTACCCCAAAATTACCAAAAAGGGCACACCCAAAGCAGCCAAGTCCTCTTCAGTTATTTACAGGCAAGGAATTCTGCACATCATGCCACTCGCCTGACCAATGCCATGCCAACAGTCCACCACTGATAAGAGATTAAGATGTCTCCATACCGATAAGAAAGCAGTTTTGGGGAGAAATCATTATTGTAGCCCATGGCAACGAGCATATGTAAACAATCTGGCCAAGCCAATAGTCCACCTTCAAAAGACTGAGTACACTTTCAAGAGACTCTTCTGATGTCTTAAATTATCAACAGAACCTTGTAACTTGGGAAAAGGGCCTAAGGATGGACATATTTTGGTGTTTTATTTTTATAAAAAAAAAAAAAAAAAAAAAAAAATAGAAAATCTAACTTCAAAAGGAATGCCACAGAATTACCAGAGTTGGGGCCACAATCTGTCCACTGAGGAATTCATAACAGTATGCCAATTTGCCAATCCCAATGCCAGTAACAACCTCTATCTAATCTGGAATTCATATTTCCATTAACACTGTTATCAACATCAGCCAATCCCAATGCCAGTAAAACGCATTAGATTGATTACTACTTCACTGAAGGAGAATTTGGAAAGCTTATAACGGATTGGATATATTATGATAAACATGATGGCCTAAAAGCAAAACTTCATTAATTGGATATACTTACAATCTCACTATGTGAGCTATGACAGCGTATTAAGACAAGACCCTCTTACTAGGCCTGTATAAGTGGTAACAAATTTTCTCTAGCCTGGTCTAATAATAAAAAAAACTTTAAACAGAGGAAAGGAGAAGTACAGGGGAATTTCTTTCAATATTTCTGGCTTTGAAGTTCACCATGGAGCTGCTAATTTTTTATGGATATTTATAGCGAGAAACAAGAATAATTACATAGGCTTTTTTTTTTTTCTGTATCAGTGTTAGTGATAAAGAGTTGGCCTTAACCTTTATAAAAGTGCTGTCACTCTCTCAACTATTTTGTTTTCAAAACCTGGCGACAACATATTTTCACAATAATGCGATATTAATTAAAATTTCTTATTAGCTGTAGGGTTCTTTGTTCTGGCAGTTGCTGCTTGTTGTTTGTCCATCCTGGTAAGTCAACCAATCCTATATTTGTAGTGCTCCTAGAAGTCGAGTAGGGTTGTTAAGAAACCATCCTATATAGCAGGCGACTTACATCTCATTCCAGCTACTTGTTGCTGGTGAATGACTTCACATACTTCATCAGCAATATTTATCAACAAACAAAAAACAAAGAACAGATTTCGTCTAAAATAAAAGGAAAATTAAAAAAAATGAAAGAAAGAAGAAAGAATCTTTTGGAGTTTCACCATAACAAGAATATCTCACTGCAATGATTTCTGAATGTAGAATTGACCATACCTCATTGAGACATTAATATTGTGGTACTTTTCCCAGCTACTCATTGAAGTTCTTTCCTAAAATGTTCTCTCTCTCTCTCTTTTTTTTAAAACTAATCTTTCCTTAGCTTCTTCTAATACAAGATCAATATATAGTGTTACCATGACAACTGTGCCACAAACTTACAGAGTCCGTAGCTGTTGGAGACACTCCTGAAACTCCACCCACATGACTTGGGTAAACATCTGGATGGCCATACCAGATACACCCCCAGTGGAAGAACGTGCAGGTCATGTGAAAAAAAAAAGTTACACGTAATATTATTAGAAAGATATGAACAAACACTATAATAACAACAACAACAACAACAACAACAACAATAATAATAATAATAATAATAATAGTAGTAATAATAATAATAGCAGTTTTTCTCAGTTTTAAAAGCCTATTATATCAATAAAATAAAACTAACTCCATGTTTCGACTTTTTGCTGAAGCCCTCTTCAGGACCCTTGAAGTCGACTTTGGCAAGAAATCAAAACGTAGGGTCAAGTTTTAATTACATATACTGTAATTGCCTGTATTATTAATATTATTATTTCAGACCAGAACGATAAATCACTTGTTATAATTATAGGGTCAGTAGGAATGCTAGGGTATTGGAAAGAAGGGAAATGATTCTTCTTGTCAACTTGACCAATCTTTTATTTTACTTGAAGTACTTTCCTTAACTACTGCGTTGCTAATGAATCCTAAATCTCATTTCCATGGCAACAAGGATCCCTACAGGGACTGTAAGGTGTCTATCATGTCATACCGGTTAGAATCTCACTCCTCCACTAAGGTTTAACAGATTCTGGTCTAGGGCTTTGTTTGCTACAGGTGGCAAGATACCCAGTGTTGTTGAGAGTATCTTCTTCTGTTATGGAAAGATAACGTTATTTTAAGAGCCAATACAATCACCCACCAAGTACACTGTCCTTATGTTATTATAGCAACAGATATCACATTTGCCGCTTCATTTTAGCCCTTTTTTTAAAATTAAGCAGTAATTTAGTCTACGTAAGAATAAATTCACAACAGGGGTGGAATAAATCAGCTAGAATCCGGGATAGAATCCAGGAGCATTCTATTTAAAGCACAAGTGCTAGACATCAACCGAGGTAACATTCCAGTCTGTCTCACTCTCAACAGATCACAACACGAAAATTCTCAATAATTTCTCCCAGTCTATCTCTGTAATTTTAACACAAACACAAATTAAATATTCTTATAGATCGAACCCATAAAGACACCACTTTTTTCACACCCACAATGACAACAATACATTCTTCCCAAACAAGAGCTACTGTGTGCCTATCATGTAAAGTAGAATTTCAGTTATCTGAACACGTTGGGACCGAGAGGTGTTCAGATAACCGAATATACTATAGAAAAAATGTATTATTAAAGCACTAATGAAGGGGCATGATCAAACAACTCTTCGTGTCTGCCCGAACTATTATTAGATTTAGGGGGTTTGGTTAACTGAAGTGTTTGAAGTTTGGATAACTGATATTCTACTGTATGTACCTGTCCTTGATCAACTGCACTGCAGTAGAAAGAACACTAAGTGGTAATGAGATACCAATGATATTTTTTTTAACTTAAAAATTAAAATTTTAAAAGTAAATTTGATAATTTGCAAGTTTAATTAATAAATATCATATCTGAAATTAGAATTTTTAGATTGAAAAGTTATCAAATTACTAAACCAGTACTAAAAAAGGCTGATTACCTCATCCTGATTGGTTCTATTAGTTTTGTGTATGTAACTGTAACTGCCATCTGTAACTCTATCCCAGCCAACTTGAACCAATCGAAAGGAAGGAGGAAAAGGTCAATATTTCCTCAACTCCCTGTTCTCCTATTAAACCAGTGATGGCCACTCTCTCTCTCTTATTCCTGCTGAAGTCTTGCTTATATTTTATTTTAACTAACTGCTTTAATTTTCTGCAAGATTACCATACACAAGAGTGCACTAGAGCGGGGAGGGAAGCCAGCAGTTGTTTAAGCTTGTAGAGCTGTAGTTGAAGAACTATCCTAAATATATATTTCCTGCCCACTATACACCCAGTTATGAGCAGAGAAGAGTTCCACAGTTTTACTCATAGCAGAGTAAATGAAAGATTTGTTGAGCAGAATTTGAATCACCTCCAGATATTGCAGCTGAAACTGCCCCATGCTTCCAAGGTACCTCACCCACTCAAAATAATTGAGTAATAATGGAAATCCTTTTGGCAAATTAGTGATTAATTGAGGCACCACCCCTCTTGTGCTATGAGGGCTACGACAGAGGAGTTTCTAATGTACCAAGAGAACAAACATGTAACACGTACACACACACACACACACACACACACACACACACACACACACATTATCTTGTATCTAATTATCGTAAGAGATTAAACTACAATCCTGGGAATACATGGGGTACATGTCACACAAATATTTGGAATAGCTGCACCATTTAAATTGAATTACTCGTAATTGCCGTGCTAGTTGTATGAATCATGGCTTCTTGTGTGATACTCCAAAGATAAGTGTGTTTTTATGTAAACCTTACAATGAACCAGTTCATGAAATCAAAGTTGTTCTTGAGAAAGCCTTTGGGTTAAAACAATACTTCCGGTCAATTAGAAACAACAAACAAGAGAGTATGAACAGGACAAATCAAAGGGAACACTATATCAAATGATAAGTCGATAATAACTTGAACTGTCTAATGTTAGTATAAATAAAAAGAGCAATTTGAATATGGATAAGTGTAGGGTGGATGATGACAGTTTGAATGGTCCTTTGTGGCAAGGTACAGGCACAACATGCTTCCATAAAACACAGAAGAATGTCACTGCACAGTGAGATGAAACGTTTCATTTGGCATAAAAACAACACATTAGTAGGCTAGTAAAACTTTGAAATAAGGTTGATATTTACATTGGGCCATAAGTGAGCCTGATTAAAAACATAATCTCAGATAGCATTTTCTTTTTATTTGACTGATCAGATATAAAGTCCCTAAAAATTACTTTTTTTCACCTAATATAAGCTGGGGGTGGAACGGAGGGGAGTGGTATTAAATCAACAGAGCCTATTTAAACAAAATGTCGCCTTGGGTGTACTTTACTCTTACAATGTTGACTTTAACCTCCTTTCTTGTTTTTTGTTGTTGTTATTATTGTTTAGCAAGCACACTCGGGTTAAGTCCACACAGCAACGAGGACTGCCTGGTACCCTGGCTGCAGGCTAGTGTACCCAGCACGCCATTTCCTGGTTGGCTTGTGTATATTGAGCCATCTGGCAAGGCCAGTCCAAGAGCCAGGGTATTTGGAGACACACTGAGACAGACTCAAAAGCTTTTGGTGAATCTTGAGGATAAGTGTTTGGTATATTGACAGGTGCTTATATACTGTTGGTAAGACGGTGTGTAGTGATAACAATAGAGGTGCTTGTGGAAAACAATACAGAGCCACTGTGGCACCCATGTGTGCAGGGTATCTAAAGTTGGTCTGGTGAGGTAATTAGGGGCACTGTGAGAAAAGCTTATCGGAAGGTAGAAGGTTATCAGATAACTATATTCTTGGACTTAGTCTACTCCAGGAAGGGGGCGGGGCAGGGGTGAGGGGGGGCTTGCAAATCCTATTGTTTGCTTTAAAAATGCACAATTAGTTATTACACATTATTACATGAAGGAAGGACGGTAGTAGATGTATGCAGACGACAGGTAAATTATTACATGAAGGAAGGACGGTAGTAGATGTATGCAGACGACAGGTAAATTCCTTAAAGGCACAAAAACTGTCTGACCTCCAGCATCTAATATGACAAGGTCAAGTACATGAGACGATATTCTATTTATTGCAGTATGGATGAAATGCGTATTGGAATCAAACGCCAGACAGATCAAATAGTACCTCGGAATAAGACTATCGGATAACTCCAACGAATAATAGCTCCACTATTCCATTAGACAAACAAATGCAAAGGCATTTGTGTGGTCAATTATTAATTTAAAAAAAAATCCTGCTCGCCAGATGTTAAAAGACGGTAGAACAAGATTAAGTACTACTAACCCAACAGTTCCTCGTCGGAATCAGAAGGAACAGACAGACTGCCCCACCATGGAGCAAATGCTTCCTCAAGTCCCCCCACACAATCATCCTATTAGGCAAAAATTAAATCCACTACATCGTGGTTATAGGTTATAGTATTGGGGGCTGGCTCTGGCCGGCAATTATGTCATAACGACAGGATCAAGGCTGAAGTTAAAATGCCTTCTTTCTTGGGTTTAAGTTAGTGGTTTGGTAAATGATCAATTTAAGGCATTCTGGTATGGACAAACTTGTGACCACTCACCAGCTGTGAGGGTTGTGGTGTGCGCATATGTTTGTGCGTGCATGCAGGAGGGAGTCCTTCTCGTTATTCACAAATCCACAGTGACCTCAAAATCATTCTAATGTACTATACTGAAATTCCTAATTCATTTCCAATTTTTTTTATCGGTTATATTATTGTTGGTAAGATAATTGATTTAGAAAATAAAGCACTACTGGACACACAGTAAATGAATAAGACAAACTACTTTCAGAAACCTAACTACCGACTTGCCATTATAGTTAATACCAAATATTACATTAAAAATGGTATTTATTAGAGTAAGTATAATGATATAAAGCTAGTCATAAATTAACTGCGTAATCATATAAAGACTGAAGCCAAATAATCTATTACTTTAGGGGAAGGAGCAATTATCATCATCATTATTATTCTCTTTCTTTTTTCTTTTTTTTGCAATTCATAGCAAAGCTTTTTTGACTAAAAGGTGAGGCCAATTTTTGGACAGGAATGAGCAAAATAGTCCATGTTTGGGATGAAACACCACGCCACCTAAGGTGATCATGTGACAGATAAGAAAACCAGCCCCAAATGAGTAACAGCATACAGAATGGACCCACACAGAATGGACTGATACCCACACAGAATGGAGTGAAATACAGACAGAATGGAGTGAAACACAGACAGAATGGAGTGAAACACAGACGGAATGGAGTGAAACACAGACAGAATGGAGTGAAACACAGACGGAATGGAGTGAAACACAGACGGAATGGAGTGAAACACAGACAGAATGGAGTGAAACACAGACAGAATGGAGTGAAACACAGACGGAATGGAGTGAAACACAGACAGAATGGAGTAAAACACAGACGGAATGGAGTGAAACACAGACGGAATGGAGTGAAACACAGACAGAATGGAGTGAAACACAGACAGAATGGAGTAAAACACAGACAGAATGGAGTGAAACACAGATGGAATGAAATGAAACACACTTATAAAGAGGAGACTAATACTACACCAAGTAACTACCAGCTGACAGTAGGACATTAAAGGCAACACAATCAGAAATACTAGGAAGAAGACAACTAACTATCCAAATAACGAAGAACTTGTGCTTAAATTGTAAAAACAAAAATATTTTACATTTAATACATCCCATTAGTGCCTCTGCATAAGTTCCTGACAGTCTTCTTTCTAGAACACATTACTAATTACCCCACCCTCCAAACTATTAGTACTAAATTAATACTAAGTATCTCCTTACCCCATCCCTGAAGCGAGCCATAAGGTAGAGGTCACACGACTTAGCCGCCACACCCTCTGCTTCCCCTTGGCATAGCAGCCCTTTCTTTTGAAGCCTAGAGATGAAATCAGGAAGTGCCTCAGATCGAGTAGGGAAATGGGTCTGGGTGTGGCGGGAATACTCTCCACCCCCGAATTGATCGTCACTATTCCGTAGTTCTGTTTGGTTGTAGCTCATTACTGTAAAACATGGAATACACAAACAAACAAACAAACACACATACACAAAGAGACCGGTGTTATTAGTTATACAATTGCAACTACTTATCTGAAATGTTGGTAAATTAAATACAAAATATTTGCAAATATCAACAGCAGAAAATAAAACAAAAAAACAACAACAAAAACAAACAAAAAAGCACAATTTAGCTAATCACATTAAAAAATATATATATACTACTTCCTAATTCAACTGTTGTATGAGGTTCATAATTATTTTGCAATTTCAGAGCTCTGACATAATTGATTGGTAATTATCTTCTACTCCTGGGTGCAAGACATACAAAAAAAAAAAGAATATAAAATATAAAAAAGAAAAGAAAAAAAAAAGCAGGAATAAAGAAGCCCACAACTCAGCATCCCTCTAGCTACTGAACTCTGACAAGAAGCCATTAAAGCCACAAGAAGAACGAACAGCACATCCAGTGGACGTAACCATGGTGAAACATAGTAGCTAAGGGCAACTGTTTGCACAGATATACAGTTCCAGTAATAAACCTCAGCAAGAAAACCAAGCAAGCGAGCCAGACAAGAATGTGATAATTGATAACGACCCGGGGCTTTAACTGCCTGCAGGAAATAACTTGCCATAGCAACTCGTAAGGACAAGTTCTAATCCAAGATAAGATCACAGCATTCTATACAGAGTTAGACCACACCTCAGAACCATACACCAGGATATGGACACCCTATCTAAATGTAAACCAAACCACTTGAAATGCACAGTCTAAAAATAACGTGTTAGATAATAAGACTGGTGGTTGAAACATCCCAAGAGAGGAAGGGTGATGCTTGAATCACTTGATCCAGTGCTGGTGATTAAGCTAGCTATACAAATGGAATTCAGTGAGAAGTTTATGCCCCATGACTCACAGCATCATTAGCTATTTCATCTAATGTTTCAGGTTTTCTGCAAAAGTCAGAGTCAGACTAGAGAAATGGCAAGATATAATTACGAGCATGATGAATCCTTATCTATGCAGCAAAACTAAATAAACAACTATAAAACAAAACAAAAAAAAATTCCTGGTTCATATTAATAATGTAATGAAAAAATTACATACAGCCCTCATTTTTGAATGGTAAGTTTAAACCATTCTGCCAGCCAGGCACAATGTGTGAATATATTAGTTGCTAGACAATAGCCAAAATGTGGGCAATGCACTTAATGCCCACACGCATTTAGTTCTCCCACAGCTTTGCTATGACAATGGTTGGTGAAGCTTGTAAAATAAGTGATAGTACAGCCTACTCTAAATCACTTTCTGTCCTGCAAAACTAATCACAAGGACTATGCCCTAAATTGGAAAAGAAAAGAAAAACAGAAAGACAGAAAAAAAAAAAAAAAAAAAAAAAAAAAAAGAGAGAGAGAGAGAGAGAGAGAGAGAGAAAGAAAAACAGAAGAAGAGTAAAAATTCAAATCTTGTGGTAAAACAGTAGCTACAAATGTAGTGAAATAGTCTCCACAGGCTACGTTAATTACACACAGAGTCACAGGGCACCATGACTGGCTGTAGTGCCCTAGCAACATTTGCCAGCTGTTGCTGCAACATGCTTGACAAACATACAGAAAACCACAGCACAGCACTGTGACCACTGTTGTAACTTCTCTGTTTGTACTCCCTCTAATGTCCTTTAGGATGATGACAAGCAAGGAACAAGGAAATGGCCGTGCTCATGTAAGCTTGGATTGGTGTGGCATAACTCCAGGCACACAAACTTCAATAAATGATGCTGTACTCGTTGACTTGCTTGTTTTCTTTGCAAGTTAATATTGTAATAGTTTACCTCACCTATACTCACTCTTATCGCTGAATCAGCAGCATTAATTAGACTCCTCCTCCTAATCTGTTGAAATAATTTCGTCTAATGCACTACACGACATTGTCTCCAACTAGAAATACTCGAACTGTACGTTTCCAAGGCTAAAGCTGCACGCATGCGTACTTACCACCCGTGTTATTTCACTTAGCTACTGAGGTATTTCACATAGTTTCCATGCTATTTCACTTAGTCACTTTCCCTGTGCAATTTCAATTGAACAGCGATAGGTCCCATACATTTTTGAGTGGGAAATTTATGCGCCACACCGTACTATTATGAGTGGAAAACCATAGCATTAAATTAATATTATGACTTAATTAATCAAATGCTGTTCTAGATAGCAATTCTTAAAAAAAAAAAAAAGCAAAAAAAAAAAAAGCTATGTATTGGGTAAAGGGTTTCAAAGCAGGAAACACACACGACAAAGTAATGCCCTAGTAGCAATACCTCAACTGGTTACCAGAAGACACTTCAAGCTAATTTAGATATTACATGAAACTCTAATAATACTAGTGGTGCGCTTCAGCACAAATGGCGAGTGAGCTATCCTAGATGAGCTACAGCACTTGGCATAATCACCTAGTTGTTGAATTGAAGTGTATAAACTTGACCTGCCCATTCAATGACAATGAAGAGTAATAGTGCTGTCAGGTCTGCTATGCTTTGTGAAGCAAACAAAAGTTCAGGCACTTAGCACATACCATATAAATAAGCAAATAAAAAAATAAAAATAAAATAAATACCATGTAATCTCGATTTACCCCCCTGTAAGTGTCTCGCTCACTCGCCAACTAAATTTATAATTATTTGGACCTTAACTGAGAACTTCCTCAAGGAGAGAAGACAGTAGGGATTATTCACACAGATATTATACTTGAATGGCATCTACGGCTGATAACACTTCATTTGTTTTTATACAGAAGACATAGCATATGTGCATTTCAGTTAAATGGACAATAGTACAGGCATTGAATTAAATGATATAAAGTAGGCGGAGCTCAATGTCCCCATTAGTTTTTTTCTTTTTTTTTTCAATAAAAGTGAGTGAGATTACATTAAGATTGCTACAGGTGAGTATTGTAGCTACACACAGCTAAGTATGGGTATGAGTAGCCAATGGGAGTAGATACAAGGAGGCAAAGAGAGGGGAATAGATACAAGGGGGCAAAGAGAGGGGAGTAGATACAAGGGGGCAAAGAGAGGGGAGTAGATACAAGGGGGCAAAGAGAGGGGAGTAGATACAAGGGGGCAAAGAAGGGGAGTAGATACAAGGGGGCAAAGAGAGGGGAATAGATACAAGGGGGCAAAGAGAGGGGAGTAGATACAAGGGGGCAAAGAAGGGGAGTGTATTCATTTCAAAATGTACCCATTGGGTAGTCAATGTAATAAATAAAGATGGTGGCTGCCTTCATGCATGTGAAGAAAGAGAACTAAAAGAACAATTCCCCCAAATAAGATACAGCAGAAAGAAGCCCACTCGCTGTAAGAAGTTGCTGAATGCTGCAAATCACAGGATGTGGAGAACAACAAGACAATGTGGCATACATCACCACTCCAGGATCTCAGCACAACCAAACAACCCGTGGGACTTCAGAGTCATTTTTTTGACAAAATTTAAAGGAAAAAATTACAAACCCACCCCCCACCAAACATTTTTTTAAGAAATAAAAAAAATAAATAAATAAGTAAATAAATATGTAAATAAATAAATACAAAAACCAACAAAAACATACAACTTTATTGATATGACTGTACTAGCAGAATCAGAATTAGTAATGGAGCCAGTGAAGGAGTACCTGCTTGCATGGAATGTATTGGGTTTTACTCAAACTATACTTATACAGATCAGCATATAGACCTAAGTGAAATATACTTCACTGTGTCTTCAATAATTTAATCCATTTCATAGAAAGGCCTCAATAAGAATTCTATCATTGTGTCCTCTGAATATCTTTGGCTTCCATTTCATACAAGTCGTTAGTAAAGTATATCTCTTATCCTTTGTCATCTTACTGCAGAGTTGAGATCATGCATAGAGATGTGACAAGCAGAGGAAGCTAGCTTGTGAAGTTTCCTAATGCCATTAGCTAATAATTCACATCCTTGCTTTGCCTAACAAAGGAAACCAGTGGTTACTGAGAAGCTTTATGCTAGCAGTACTGTACCACCATAAAAATTAAAAAAATTAATAAATTAAAAAACAAAAACCAACAAAAAAACAAAAAACAACAACCTCCATTTATTTATAGAGTTGAGATAGCACTAGCTGTATTCTCTCAGGCCACCTGTTGGACTGTTGGACTGGAAGTCTCTCTTACCCACAATTAAAATGGTTGACAAGTTCTAAAAAATAACAGCTAAAAAGCAGGTGGTCAATATCAAGGGCAAAAGTTTATACATCTTCCTGAGCTAACAGGCTGCAACAGGCACATGAATTGGCTATTGCAAAACACCAGTACTTAGTGGAATAAAAAGGGATGGCCTCAGACTTCCAAGTAATTAGAAGAGTGAAGTAATTGTTTTGGACAGTCTATGAACTCAAAGAAGTGCCTAGCTTTGATCTGAGAGAAACTGATATGTGTACTGCTAATGTTTACACACTTTCACACCAAAAGCCTCCTCAAGTACATATATCAATGACAGATACCTCATTTGTTTGTTTATTGTAGCAATATTTTGCCCCCTCGTATCTATATATAATATTGTAGCAATATATATTGTTGTGTTAGTTTGTTTGTCCAATTTAATTCGCCATCTTTGATAGTGCTGTTTTTAAATGTGTCATCCTCCAACGTTGCAAACTTATGGTGAAATAGATTCACACTTTGCTAGCCATTGATATCGAGCGTGTGCACACATTTGATGAGTTTGTATATGCCATCCCTCACTAAAGTGGTTGCCAAGGCAACACCCAGCATAGAGCTGGACTCATCCTTGTTTGTATGTTTGTGACTCCCTAAGTTTTGTCTGACTCCCTTTAAATTGATTCAGTCACACCTCTTATTCAATAACTAATTATCACCTCCCCCTCCAGTTTTCATCAGTCTTGCAAGAAGTTGAAATAACCTAGTTCTGAAATATAATCTAGCCACCTTAGCTACTATTCCTGTAGTGGGGTCAAGTGTGAGGGCCTTACAACCACCGCTCCATAGTGTTTGCCGCCCCAACAGAACCCAATGCAAGTTAACCAGTAGTGACCCTAATCAGGATGATACATTAGTGTCAAGTTAACCAGTAGTGACCCTAATCAGGACGATACATTAGTGTCAAGTTAACCAGTAGTGACCCTAATCAGGATGATACATTAGTGTCAAGAGCCTTTAATGTGTCTCGTATTTAGTTTGGTTTGCCTGATGGAACCAAGGCTGTCTGTGCACATTATATGTAAGAAAATAACATAAGCCCAGCCCCAGCCAATTTGCCACGTTCCATTTTTCTTCAATAGTCAATGAATGGCCAATTGATGTAGGGCAAAAATATTGTCCTCTAACTCCAGCTATTATTAAAATAATAATAATAATAATAATAATAATAATAATAATAATAAAATAAACAAAAATAAAATAAAATAAACAAAAATAAAATTCCAAAAGCTATGTCTAAAACTATGCATTTCAGCTAATTAATAATTATGTCCCAATTTCAACCAATCGTGATGGTTATCACCGGCTCTGTAACTACTTAGTACATGTTTTTGTGGTTATCTCCATACATGCTCATACAGCATTGAACTGTAACGTCCTCCAGGAAGCTTGATCAGGAAAGCTGCCCTTCCAGGAATACCTTCGCAATGAAGTGGTCAAGATAGGCCAAGGGAATGGGAATTATACTCCAACTAATTAAGTATTGTAAGATAACACTTTGTGACTTTGTTAAGCACATGCATTTATATTTCCAATTTATTCCATTCCTTTGCCACATTACAGTCGACTCTCAAATGAATTCGGTCATTTTTGCTGGGACAAAGTTAAATGCAGAGCAAATAGGCTGAGAGGCGGCTTAACAAGTGTGAATCTTACTACAAAAACACAATTAATGTGCACCGCAAACTACCTATGACTCATACACGACCGAAGCCCAATACTAATTACAGCACGGACCGAGCATTAATTAAGTATGAATTCCCGACTGTCTGAAGCCATTATAAAAAAAGAAGAAAAACAGTGCAGCCACTATGGCAACCTAACAATTCTGAGTGCAATGTCTCCCAGTCTAAACTTGGTCACTTTAGGTCACTTCCCAATCATGAGACTTACCCACCAGACTGTGGAAACATCCTCCAATAGAGTTCAGACAACTCTAGAGACTAAGTTTCAGACGGGTTTAACTTCCTCGAATACCCCAATTGAACAGCAAGGCAAAGCACCACACAATTTTTGCACGGTGAGGGATAAATCTCTATGTCTTTATTAAATTACACAACTCTTACCCCCTATGTCAAATTTCATTGTTAATAAACAACAACAACAAAAAAAAAAACTTTCAGAACTCGGCCAAATAAGGCGTTGTAAATTATAAAGCAGATCCCAAAAGTAAAACAAAAATGTAAAAAAGGCAAGTTCAAAGAGAGCAGAGGAAGCCGCCAATATTACCCACTGGTTGTGGCAATGCAAGGTGAAGTCCGCACACTGATCAGGTACATCGCTGGATAATGCACTGGGGTGGAAGGTCAACAAAGACATCCCACTTCTTTATGTGAGAAAAATCTAACAAATGTAATTGGCGTTTGGCGAAGGACCAAAGTCGCTACCAGGGCACCATGTTGGGAACATTGTGGGTACATTACAGAGCTTTCAGTAACTTTCTTAATAAGGACTCTGATGAGCTATTGCATAAGGTACAACGGCAGGGAGGGGTTACTTTAAAGATAGATGCATCATTTTCAAGGGTTGTCCAATCACGTCCTCCTGTGGGACCATAAACGAAAATTCCACGGCATGTCCAATAATCAGAGATGAATGTGCAATTGCTTACAAGATGTAGTGTTCAGCCAGTTTGAATAAGCTTAGATGGGTAGATAAAACTTTAAAAACAAAACAAAAACAACAACAACTTATAACTGTGTTTTGGAACTTCTATACTTAATTAAATACATCCACCCTTTTCCTAAAAAACAAAACAAAAACAAAACAAAACAACAACAACAACAACAAAAACCCACCAATTCTAAAACAAAACAACAACAAAAACATGAATCTGGAATCAAAAACCAAAAGCAAAGCATATTTATAAGCCATTGTCCTATATCACAGCTGGTATAAACCACCACACGAGGCTTCAGTGATCCCCCCTGCCACACAGCATACCCTGCAAGTCCGCTCTCTCTCTTGTGGGATGGCAATTGCATACCTCATAGCAAAGCCTGAACCTCCTGTAATGGCCGAGCATGAAGAAGGGGGAAGTTTAGAAGCAAGGAAGATGGCCACAAGCAGAGAGCAAGAAAGCCATTATGGCGTGCGGCGATTTCAGATTGTGGGTCTAACCAGAGGCAGCCACGCGGCTTCTGGTCCCTCAAAATTACCCTTATAAACCCAGAGGCAGAAGGCACCAGTCACCAGCCTCCATCCTTTGAGGGGTACAAATAACCACATCTGAGGGGGGGGGGGGGTCTAATAAAAAATTAATAAAAAAAAAAATAATAATAAATACATAAAAAATAATAAATAAAAAGGGGGGGGGGGGGGGGAAGGAAAAGGGCACAATAAGTAAAACATTTTATCTCTCGACATATATATATATATATATATATATATATTAGTAATGTGCTTGAGCACAAAGGGCGAGCGAGCCAGTGCACAAACAAAAACACTTCAAAAGCATCTATCAGTCCATTTCTAAAAGGCTGTGGTGGTTTAGAAAGAGGCTGGTGTTTAGAAAGAGGCTGTGGTTTAGAAAGAGGCTGGTGTTTAGAAAGAGGCTATGATTCAGGGATACAGAATCATCACATGGGGAAAGTGACCTTTCCTGTTTCTGTACTTTTTAGAGCTTTGCTAGTTTCCATACTGTTTGAGCAATCCTAAATCCCCAATTTGCATTTTTAAAGTTTTTTATTACTAAATCAAGTGGTTCATTGTACACCCACAATCATTTCAGATAGTGTAAAAAAATAAATAAATAAATAAATAGCTAAGAGACATAAAGTATGAATTTAACTAATGATTGAGAATGATGAATATTTTAAAATTGGCACCAGCATTCCACCCAATTAACACCAAGACAAGCAACATACCCCCCTCCCCCCCCAACACACACATTTGTATATAGACCTGGCAGTGTGTCCTACATGGCTTACCAAATACTACCTCACACTCCCTCCCCGTACTGTACACACTGACACAAATAACACTTGGATGAGTAGTGCATTAATACTGACTGGTAAAGGGTTTTCAAAACCATAAACCGAATCTGTGCTGATTTTGGCAGTACTGAGAAGTGATGTTTAGAAGAAATGGAAAATGCTGCAGATAAAACTGATACTGAAACTGTGAACTCTCTGATGAGCCAAATGCATTGTGATTATAATTCATATAATTGTACTAGAATGACAAAAATTCAAATGCAATCATTGCCGAAATTTCAGGGGAGTTTTCAGGTACAACAGGAAGAACAGACATGTATCACAATTATTATTGAATATGATACTCAGGAGAAATGGGTAATGCTGCAGATAACTGGTAGGGGAGTTTTAGTTAGAGGGAAAACAGTTTAGTCTGAGAATTACTGACATATGTAATACAACTATTACTGAAACAAGATTTGGAGGCAAATACTAAAGAAAGGTTTATTTCAATTGCTAATACCATTAGTCTCCTCAAATACAAGCACTTGAGCTCATTTGATTCCATTGCAAATATAGCATTAAAAAGTACTATAAATTTTGATACTGCTCAGAGGGACTCCTCTGGTGGCATTACTGCTGTACACTGACTCACCGAACTCTGCAGCAGCTTCACAAGCCTGCATTCTCAGCCAGTGACTGGGATTCTCCTCACCTAGCAAAAGAAGAGAAGAAAGGAGGAAAAACAGGAAGAAGAGATGTTGGAAGAGCAGAGGGAGGGGAATATATATGTGTGTGTGTGTGTGTGTATATGTATATAATATATGTATGTATGTATATAGATATACAATCAATTTTTTGTTAGTATTTTCTCTCATTAGAAAGTGTATCAAATGTTAATGTAATCTACAATTGCTTAAGGGTGCTCACACATCCGGTTACGCGGTACGCCCACACAAATCAATTAACTGTTGCTATGGAAGGTAACTCCGATTCTATACCTTGCAGGTCCACGCTGCCCGGGGGATCTCTGAGACCCGTCAACTGACAGCCAACTGATCAAGAATGACTAACACACAAACGGAACTGCAAGAGCTATGAAGCCTCAAAGTCTCAAAAGTAAACGCCACTATTTGGAAACAGAGGAAGACTACGAAAGCTGGAATTTCGTCCACCGCTTGCTATAGCTAATTGTTACAAAGTTGTCGATTTTGTTTTTCTCATTTCTATTTTGTTTTATATTTATTCACATTTTCACGTGATTTTTTTCCAGTCGGGTCACGACTGTACACTATATTAAAAAACTAAATCGACAACTTTAATTACCTTGTTAAGTTATGCCGCAGTACTAAAAATGCAAGACTAACTCTTCGTCCTTCTGGACTTGGACTGTAAAATAGATTCCAATTGTCTCGCACTTTTTTGCTACTGTGCAATTTTCTAGCCCCGCCCTCCGTTAGCCGAGTTAACTATACTTACCACGGTCTGCCAGGAAGCTCTTATCTATGCGCGGGTATTTAAGGTCCGCCCTCTACCTCTACAACTCGGTGGTTTCGTGGTTTATTGCTCAATTAAGCCGCGCGCGAGCGTTGCTATGTGCCAGCACCCTTAAAAATCACAAAGTAAGTTGAATAACACGACACCATATTTTTGCACACTAGTTAGGAGATTTTGAAAAACCGCATGTATGTTGCCTAGCAACAAACCACAAAAATTTAATTAATCTTTCATCATATTTACTGAATTATTTTAATATAAAAGTGATAATATGTTGATTATACAATTAGATTTACATCTAGATGATTGAATTATATATTTATAATGAAAAATCTAAAGTTTTACAAAAATGTTGCATATTTAAAAAACAGTTACATTCAGGTGCAACACGTAAATGGACCTTGCAAAAGGAGCATTGAATACGAGATTACTATGCTCTATTAGCTAAACCTAGAACCAACTATCCTTGCATTGCTAAGCACAGCTATCTAAGACATGCCTAGTGTTTATGACTCACCTTCAGCATCTGAAGATTCAGATCCATTGCTAGTGCTATCATCAGAAGAATGCACAGCATCTTCTAAAGCTTCCACTTCCCTAAAAGTAACTGTTGGAGATCCAATGAAAGCAAAAATATCTGTACTGCTCTCTTGCAAGTCCCTTTCATCGCTCTCCGCTTTAGATAATCAAAACTCGTCGTCGAACAACAAACTAACAACACCGTCTGCACTCAACGAAGCCATGCTACCGCTGAGTAGGCTAATAAAATTCGACGGAATAGTACGTCACGGTTTCCTTAGTTACCGTATACCTGCGCGTTAATAAAAATTATATGCAATAAGGCTAAGCTTAAGCTCTATTTTGGTGTTTAAAACAAGTCGATGGCGTGAGCGGTTCATTTTTTATACTTCTTTTTGTGTCGATGGGTACCTCGACCGCCATATGGCGGTTATACCGGTGAAAGGGTTAACAAATGTTTTTATCACCACAATAACAAATCCATTCAGCTGGTTCAAATGAATGTCACTCCTGTCATTGTCACACTATTTCACCCCCCCCCCCCCCCCCCCCCCCCCCCCCCCACTAAATTCTCACCCAACGTACTAACCTTCTGGAATGGAGCCATACATGTCTGGTCTAAAGTTGGCATTGATGAGGGCAGGATCTGGAGAGATCTTTGTGATGGCTGCAAAATCATCTTGGAGTTGCTGTCTAATTGCCTGTATTTGATAAATAATGATAATAATAATCGTAGCCAATCTAGTAGAAAAATTAAGTGTGTGTGTGTGTGTGTGTGTGACAAATGGTCAATTTGACAAATTTCAATCCCTTCTTTAAATTATAATATTTATGTTTTCCTGCACATAATCCCTCACAAGAATATCCAATATTTTATGCTACATCATCTATATAATAATACACATGTGTGTCAGTAATCACAACGGTGTGTATTCATGAATAATTCACGAGCTGAGGTGGGCTGGTAAAACGTTGCCAGTAACAGGTTGGTGAAGCACTGTCAGTCACACGTGTTGCTGTGTGTGTGTGTGTGTGAACAATAGAGCTGACCCTGGTTGGTAAAGCGTCACCAGTAACGACAACGGTGGTGGTGGTGTTTTTATTCATGAATACATGGGTCAAGGAAAAAACAAAAAACAAAAGCAGACTGATGTCAAGTAGTAGCAACAATAGATGCTACAACATTCCTAATTTGTAAAGGTTAGACATCAAGCGCCACTGTGTGATGGGGTACTTTGCTAGTTGTCTTTATATATTTATTATTTCATTGACTATAAATACTTCTGGCATGTAACTATGCTATTGATAGAGTTGTGATATGTCCACTGTTGTTATCACCACAGGAATTATGGATTGGCACAGGATTGACAGTTGCTACTGTAGGATTAACAATCATGTGACTATGTAGGTTATTCTAACAAATATCTTAACTTCATTTACATTAAACAATCATGATCGATAAATTGTTTTGTAATTTTTTTTTATTATCTCACCCCTATAAGCATCCTGATTCATAAAATCTACTCTACCAGACAGTGGCCCAGTGCCTTAACAAGCAAGTAGAAAATAAGCTAGTCTACATATTTACTGGTAAAGGGTTACCATTTTTAAAACCTCAATCAGTCCACAACTGGTAAAGAGTCATTTAATATTGTGCTAACTAGTCTGGTGGAGCTAGACCAGTGGTAGTCCGGCATAGCCAGACCCACGTAGCGCGCGGAAGGTCTGGGGACATGGCCATACCAAATTTGTTCTGGAGGAATGTGGAAGTGGTGAGTGCCCCACCTCCTTTATACCTGAATTTCTACCCGCAAATTAGCCATGATTGCTAAACCTATCGTTGGAAAGGGTGGCTGACACGCACAGGAATTTCTATTTGTGGTTGAAGTAAAGGGTCTGGCTACGCCGGACTAGACCAGTGGAGGGTCTGGGGATAAAATTTATTCCAGAGGAATGCGGACCTTTATAGCTGCCTGGTGTACAACTATTTAGTTTATTTCTATTTAAACGAACAGGAAAATATCTTTGAATTGCTGTGGTTAATTGTGCAAGTAATGAATATTACCAGTGTCACATGCAGTGAGTCTCATGAAGTATAATTTATATCAATCTACTAAGATTTCTTTGGTGCACTCATTACAAAGATGCCCAATCATCACTAGAACTTACCTTGCACTTGAATGAGTTGTCTCCTGGCTTATGCATCCTCATGTGAGACACAGCTCTCTTTCTCAACTGCCAGCGCACCACCAAATGGGCTAATATCACCAGCTACATACAAACACATGTATGTACATCATTCACAAACGACTCAGAACCAAAGCCTGGCTAACGAACCAATCAACAGAATTAATATTATTACAACAACTATGTTTATTTCGCTGTGGCTAGAGATCCCAGCAAACTATAAGTGGGTTAAATAAAGGGCTGGGTAAGGTAAAGGGTTGGGTTAGGTAAAGCCTATCTATATAATACTACACTTGTGTGTCAGTAACGAGGACAGTGTGTTAGCTGAGCCCAGGTGTAAAGCGTTGTTACTAATGAGTTGGTAAAGTGTCGTCAGTAACGCCAGCGGTGTGTGTATTCACGAATACAAGGGTCAAGAAAAGTGAGAAATAGCAATAATGGCGACAGTGTGTGAATAGAGACAGAATAGTAAAGCATCATCAGTACCGTTACTGATGATCGTGTGTGCATTCATGAATAATGCTGAGTTCATCATGACTTTCACTGGACTGCCTCGTGCCTCCAACTCCGATTAAAAAAAAAAAAAAAAAAAAAAAAAAGAAAGAAAAAAAAGAAAAGAAAAAAAGAATACCCTATTGTGCTTGGACTCTATAGCATATAAGTGAGCAAGTATCAGGCAGAATGCTGTAGTGGATTTATGATTTCATACACCCATTCATGATAGATAAGTTGTAATACAGTATTCAAAATAAATGGATCCTTTTCCTTACCATCCTAATTGACTTAATGGCATACACAACAGTGAATGTTAGCGAACTCAATTACATCAACATTATGTATTAGAATATGCTACTCTGGTCTACACCAATACCCACTAGTACTAGTACAGTATAAGACCATGACACAGATATTCTTCTCCAGTTGTGAGATCTATAGACCATGAATATACACCTTGAGCTTGTGTCCTATACCTAATCTTATTCCGTAATACTTCATAAAGAAAGGGTCTGGTACTCATCCCATCCTTCCAAATTGTCCAAAGTGTCACATTAGAATAAATGACATGTTAAATGCTGCGTGTCTGCAGGCACCAAGTGTGACCGACGTTTCCATGTAAATGGTAAAGGGTCGGATATGTGAGATTAATCTTAAACTTCAGGGATAATCCCACACTTATAGCCTAAGTTTTCACCTTACACAATAATTACTGAAAAAATAACTAAATATTCCTCATTGATTATTCTTTATATGCCTAAAACCCAAATACTTCAAATATTCTGCAGCAGTACGAAACTAAGAGCCTAGCAGTAACTCTGTTGGCATAATTCAGTAGATTTAATCTGCTCACTGATGACGTTGAGCTGTGGTAGTCTGAGTTACTCATATGTTTAGCTTGAATTCAATATATTTTGCATGTAAACAAATCATTAAATTACCAGTAGAAAGCCGTAAGAGAACGAGAGGATATAAATGTGGAACATTGCACCGCTCCTCTCACTTTCTTCGCCAGCTGTGACATTCTCTGAAGACATTTCGTCCAGTATGTTGTCAAAAGATGTTGAAGTAGACATCACTACAGTTGGTCGTTCACTGGTATTTTTTTAATCAATTTGCACTTTCACCTTATCTAATTTTGCATGCATTTAACCGTGAAACACCTTACCAGTAAATAATATTGAAGTACAAAAGGCTCTATACGGCTACTTCACGTGGATCGTACAGGCTCCCGAAGATGGCATCTTCTGCTGCACTCTACCGGGTCGTCTCTTTTTCTGCAAACTGTACGCGATATGGGAGCTGCAGATTTTCGGAGCTCAAAATTCCTCGGTCTACGTTGTTACGTCCGAGTTCTGGCAGCTCGAAGTCGCCGTCGGTGGTAGTAGGGAGACAGCTACTGTCCCCTTCTCCTAAAATGTGCAATATTTCCAGGCACATCAGAAATTTATCAGAGCAGGCAGAGCAAATTCGTAAGAGTAATAAAGCAGAGTCTTCTGTAGATAATAATGAAACTGAGGCTACTCCAGTAATGGAGTCTTCTGGGAGTACATTACCATCACAATCCCAGCAGTCACCTGAGGTAGGTGCATGAGAATAATAATGATTATTACATATATAGTAGTTAGTTATTCTACTGGCTCATAATAGTATGTGTTGTAGACAGCTATGGTACCTTGAGAAGTTGTTTTGATAGCGGACTTGTAATCACAAGTCAAGCTAGCATTTGTTATGTAATCAAGTATAATTGAAGTGCAGAGAGTATCTTTAGCTTGTAAGTACTGTAGAGGAGACTGGTTTCCCAGAAGATGCTCTATTTTTATGCACTGTGTTCAGAATTAAAACAAAACAAAACAAATGTTTTACTAACCGTTATAGCAACTGAAAAGAAACATTACTTTCAAAACGTTTTCTAAGAATAGCTACTTAATAAAGTGATTGTAGAAGATCACATCATGAAGGCACTCTCATGAAGGCACTCTCATGAAGCAACTTTTTTTATTCCACTGTGCATGTGCTCAGAATTGTTTTGCTTGTGGTAGCAACTTGGTCGACTAATGCATATTTACTTCACTAAAATTAACAAAGTTACTATACTAATACCCCGTATTACATACTTTCTCTTTCTGAATTCTGTTTATTTGATAAGATAGTTTGCTCACCATCATTGAGTTTTTGAGCACATCATTTTATTCCTTGTCATGTTCAGGCTGCCACAGTGAGAGAGAGAGTACACATCCCACCCAGTTTTCTCGGAGCACCAGAGGGGAGTGACCGGTGGTCAAGAAGGGCTCTGAAGTGGTTTGGCAGAAATACTGGGTTCTATACTAGAAAGGCAGTGAGTGAAAGCATTAGTTAGTTTAGTTTTTAATTATTAACTGGGATTGGCTTGCATTGACGCCCATTTTTGTTGGTAGTAGATTGTTCTAAGTAACGCAGATATGTAACTCATGGTGTGCTCTATTTGTGAATGTGCTGGCATAGCTGCTTGAACAGAAACGTTTATTTAGCCTGGATTTGATAAAATACAGGAACAATACCAAAGCTAAGTTACCATTCCTCCCGACGTCTTATAATATCAATAAAACAAGGCCCATTATAACTCAAAGCAAATGGTCAGACAATTTGTCCGGCCATACACATTTTGACCAGACAAATGGAAGAATTGATCGGACGCTTTAATAGGATGAAACAGTGCTACCTATTCATTCTACTAAATTAGCCATTTCATATTTTCAATATTTTCTTTTCAAGTTGCATTTTAAAATGAGCATCGTCAGTATGGTCAACATTTTATGGGCAGTCACTGTGGCAGTTCAAACGAGTTTTGGGCGGTCATGTGGCAAAATTGGTCGGACTTTTATCCGGTAACCGACTGTATAATTGACCCTGATAACACAATAACTAATAATTGTCTAATTGTCTCACTCTAACAGCCAATATTATATTAATTAAAATTTAACCCAATGTTTCAATTCGACCTCTTTAACCCCTGAAGAGGACTTCGGCAAGAAGTCAAAATGTCGGGTTAAGTTTAAATTAACTTAATATTGGCCGTTAGAATGAGAAAATTTTGCTATTACTATAATTATTTCAGCCGAGAATGGCTGAATCATTAACAAAATAACTATTAGAGCACAGAGAGATATACTGAACTGAAGGTATTTGGAGCCCTTCCATTCTCACTGGGTGGGACAGTGGTACAGACAGCTATTGGCTGGCATTCCATCCATTCACTATAGAGCAGCTAACATTATGAGTTGCTTTATCAGGAGTGTTGGGTTTAAATTCGACATAAACCCAATGATGATTGTGTTTGTGTTTAGGTTTTCACTAGAGGAAGTTTGCACCTGTACGCCAATCTCATCGATAGCATTGACTATGCCGAGTTCTTTGAAGGTAAAGGGTGGCATCAATAATAAGACTTAACTACCACATAGTACCATTTATCATGCATCGTATTGAGAAAAATTATCGTATTGAGAAATGGTGTTGTGAAATGCCTTCTTTTATCACCTCTTTATTTTCGTGTATTATCATATTATTATTGTGTTTGTAGTATGTAAGTTACCAGACACAATGCAGTCGTGGTTTCTAGTGGCTCATCTTCACATTTGGTTTTTGATGGTGAGGTTGAAGAGAGAGGGAGAGGATGGGAAAGTGGTCATCAGACATGTGGTCGAGATGTTCTGGAAGGATGTCAAGAACAGGATGGGCATGATGGGGGTAGGTGGGTGGGGCTAGGTGAAGCTGATAAAAAGCACCAGTGCCAAGGGATGGGTTTATTCGGAGTGTGTGTGTGTGTGTGTGTGTGCTGTGGTGGTTAATTTTAAAGTAGTGGGTGTGACTGATCGGAGTGGGCGTTCTGTGTCACTAGTATCTTTTGGATTGCCATTCACTTTGTCTCTATATCAATTATCATAAGTAAATGGTGCTGCAAGACAAAGCCGGTCTTGTCCATAATTTATTTATCTATTTATGTGTATGTATGTATGTATGTATGTGTGTGTGTATGTATGCATGTATATGTATGTGTGTGTGTATATATATATGTATGTGTGTATGTATGTGTGTGTGTATGTATATGTGTATTTGTGTGTTTGTATTTATGTATGCATTTATTTATTTGTTTGTTTATTTTAGAAATATTTTGTTTTAATTTCTCTACTAGCTTTGCTCCCTGTGTGTTGTGTTGTGTTGTGTAGGTGCATCATGGGAAATTGGCGACTGAGAGCATGCGTGAGCTGACTCAGCAGTTCTATGGCCTAACAATAGCTTATGAAGAGGTAAGCATGGCATGGATGATGTGGAGGTTGAATATACTTCACTCTATTTCCTTACCACTTTCCATCAGAGAATGCGGGAGCACTCTCTATTTAGTGTTGACCACCCCTTTCCCATAGTGGTAATACAAACTTCACTTCACATTACATCTGCTTTCAGCCAACAATAATTCAAAACAGTGATTAGTTGTGTTTTGGAGTCTCTAATACTCAATTTGAAAGAATCAAGGTTATAAAAATTTCAAATAATCAAATTTCTTCGTATTATCAATTTCTTCTTCTCCTAGAGGAAAACTGTAAGCATTCATTTCTGGGGCTACTAATAGCATACATAAGTAGTGCTTTTTCCAACGAAGGTCCACGATGCTTTGGTTTTCTTCCTTACGTGACTCAAGCATACAGTTGTTTCACAAAGAAGCATCCTAGCCTTCCGAGTTTGGACACCATTTTGAGCAGCTCATATGCGGCTGAATGAGTGCCACGCCTTTTATCCATTAATGCTGACGTGTTCGGCGGTACTGAGGAAAAAAAAAAGAATAGTGTGAATTGCTACGTCTTCTTTGTGGCGGCCGTTGGAGAAAACAGTAAACACTTGATTGTTTCAGAAGTAAATGTTTAGTAATGGTTTTAGAAGCTGTCGTGACTAAAGGTAATGTGAATGTTGAATAGTGGGCAATTGGGACTAAGATGTAGTAAAGCGTAGCTAAGGGAACTGGAATGACATACAGAGACGAATAGTCATGGCAAAAAAAAAAAAGTGGGAAACTAGTTGTAAAAAACATTTCATAAATGTTGGAAAAAATTTAGGGTTGCTCTAAAAGTATGGGAACAAGGAATTTTAAAGCTAAAGTTAAATTAACTAGTGATGTGCTTGAGCACAAATGGCGGGTGAGCCTGTGCACAAATGAAACACTTCAAAGAATTTATCAGTCCATTTCTAAAAGTATAAGTATGTAGCTGTTGTGACCATTATATACTTCAGCTAACAAATACAGAACTACTTTCTTACCTCAATTTCCCCGAGTACTGGGTCTCTAATATCGCATTCTGACTATCTGAGTTACCAGTAGTTTTTGACAATAAGCACTCATAGCTACTATAAAACAGCCGAGTTTTTGAAATTATGTCTGGTAAAGGGTCTCAATACCATGGTAACCTTTTGCCTTAACATTTTGTGACTTGAAAAAACAAGAAGTTCTAAAGATTTACTGCACAGTGTTGAGACTGACTATAAGTTTTTAAGACCTAAGTGCGTCTTGTGGCATTTAGAAACAACCTAATACAAAGGGGCAAACAATTAATTTCCAACAATGTTTTATTTGTTTTATTTATTTCAGGGTCTGCAATCTGATGACAAAGTTTTGGCAGCTGCAGTCTGGAGGTCAGTTGGTGTGTGTGTGTGTGTGTGTGTGTGTGTGTGTTAAATGAATATTAGCTTGATTATTTAATTTCCCAGGAATTATGTAACAGAGAAGGAGCAGACTAACCCAGAGGTACTAGTCGCTATGGTGGACTACATCAGAAGGCAGGTCCAGCATATGGACTCTATAGATGCCACAGACATTATGGTTCAGGGCAAACTGTCACTTCTTCCTCTCAAGAACAACAGCACATAATGTATAGTCAGTACTATCTCATCTTACGTTTTTAAATGCATATATTGAGCTATCCAAATTTCAATATTATAGTTTCACTTTACAGTATTCTTTTTCATTTTGTTGTCATCGAATTTACAGTAAGTCTAGACGTTATGTACACTGTAATTGTGTCGTACAAGCTCCAACTTGTGGTCGTTCTGTTCCTCCTGAGCGCGTTTTGCTTTGACGATCATAACCATATTTAAAAATTTCTTTCTCGACCTTACGTGTTTACTCGTGCGTAGTCTTAGTCGCGAACAAACTGGAAAGAAAGTTAGTTTTGCCGTACAAAGACAGGCTGTAGGAAATTACTGTAAGGTCCTCTGTGTTATGAACGTGGTGGTGTTGAGTGATACGGGCAGGGAAGAACTCGAGCTAAAATCTTCTGGCAGTAAAGTTGAAATTATGGAGAAACCAGTAGACGTCAGGCGCAACAGATATCCCTACTGTATCGTGTGGACTCCGCTGCCTCTGATAACGTAAGCTACAGTTAGGGGCCCAGAAACACTCAGTCAGTTCAAGTAGAGTTCCAGCTTGTATTTTAGAAAATATAGCTAAGCATTCTCTGGGAAGTAAAGGTTTTTGTAGCGGCAAGAGTTGTTCTACTTTATCTTGCATGTGTGTGCATGTGTGTGAATGTATGTTTAGATGGCTGTTTCCATTCATTGGGCACATGGGCATCTGCACTAGTGCTGGTATCATCAGAGACTTTGCAGGCCCGTATTTTGTCTCAGTAAGTCCAATCAGAGTATGTGCTTGTGTGGGTATATGGGGGGGGGGGGGGGGGGACATGTGTTGCTTTACAGTAACTATGCACTTATTGTTTTTATTCTTGTTTAACGAAGTGTGAGTGAATACGAGAGAAGAATTGTGCACTTCTGCCAAGAAGGGTTCATTGGAGCATTTGCTGGTCCAGTAGGTGCAGCAAATTGAGTGTATTCTGTGAATCTATTGGCAGGCAAGAGGTGCTATATTGACCGACTCAAGTGGAGTACGCGCAAGGGCTGTTAGAGAGAGAGATACGTAGTCCTGCTAATACTCTACCACATTTATTACCTTGTCACAACAGCTGAGCTATAGTTTCAGGTTAAATGTGACAATTGTAGTGAATTTACTGAAGTGCGGGTGATGGTAAGAACATTAGGCTAAGGGTCGTCACCATTTCCCACTTGTATTATACATAGTAATATAAATTTATTATTATTTATACAGGAGGACAACATGGGATTTGGAAACCCAACAATGTGAGTTGAAGATAATCTTGCCCACCTCCCTCCCTAACCGTCACTTCCTTTCTTCTTACCTGTCAATTTTCACTGCAGGTACTGGAGGTTGAACCCATCCAAGGCGGAGTCATCAGCATGGGATAGTGCCGTTCACCAGTCCTCAGAAGAGTACAGTCACCGGATGGTAAGTTAATTTAATATTACTACACTGATGTTAAAAAAAAAACAATGACAAAAACTAGGAGTGATTTCGGGAACCTCAATAACTGCTGATGAGCAAGGAAGAGCTGTTTTGTTCTCAAATTCCTAGCCTCAATTTTTTGGTAGATTTATTGAAGACACTATTAAAACCCCAAGCATCGATAACAAATATTTCTTATTTGAACTTTTGTATGACATAGCACAATCTAACCATTACAGTCACTAGTGTTGTAAAGGATGGTTCTATTTGAATGATATCCTTTATAAGAAGTGAGATTGCTCCTATTAATAGCTGTACTCTGATATTGCAGTACACCGCCAGTGTTCCAATTAGTGCTTATTGTAAGTATTCTGCATCCTTGTGAAGAATTAACTTTTATTGGTTATTATCTTCTAGCACAATCTTTTCTGTGATAACTGCCACTCCCACGTAGCCCGTGCCCTGAACCTGATGCGATACGAAGGCTCCTCCTCCTGGAATATGTACAAACTAGCATTTCTCATGGTCTTCAAGGGCAAGTTCACAGGGTGAGTGAGCGAGTGCAAGCAAAAGCAAGACCTATTTAGGGGTAATAGGGGGAGGGGGGGGGGGAGTGGCAAAATCACTATATTACTGCAATTCCCCTTCCCCCAATACCACACACGCACACACACAGTTTAGTAAAGTAAAGTAAAGGTTGAAAAGAATCTAAATATATGATTTGATAGCAAAAATAACAAGGTTACGCCCCTCACCTCCCTTCCCAATATCACACACACTCACAGTTTGGTAAAGTGAAGTAACTTAATTGCTCAGTAATGAGTGGAGGTGGTAGTTATTATTGTATGCTCTAGATTAGCTGATGCTGATTGATGATCATTTCATTCATACTATAGTTGCACATTTACCTTTCATCTCCTTGTCATTATTTTGTGCAGAATGGGTGGTTTCCTGAAGACATGGCTACCTTTCCTGATCATCACATTCCTGACTGTGAGTGCCATTGTCATTGGCACTGCAGTCGCACATGCTAATTAATTCACACCACTTGGACATCATCCTGTACTCTGAAATGTGTGCTCCACCTTTATGTTTTTATCTTCAATATTGTCTAGTATACACTAAGTGGACTGCCTAAAATAACAGGTTTAGAGGCAAACCTTAAACAATTCTTATAATTTGACTATATGGAACTCAGAAATTGTAGCGTGCTCACGATGGGATGGATGTTTGTAACAGACATTAAATTAGGGTCTTCATGAGAAAAAAAAAAAGTGTTTTTATTGTTTAGAGAGAACTGAAGCAATGAAAGTTTTCAAAAAGTGTGCACAATAAGAAGTGTCCAGTAAATTTTAGTACAAGAACTAAACTAGCATATAGAAAATAGAAGAGAAAAGACCAAAGTAAAATAGAAGAGAAAAGACCAAAGTAGAGAGAAAGAGAGAAGGAGGAAAAAATGACAATCATGCTGAAAGAGTAGGAAAAAAATTACGATGCTGTAAGAGAAAACTCGCACAGTAATGAGAAATGGTCTGAAGGGAAGTGAGGGTTTGGGCACCCAATGATCTTGAACTGCTCCATCCACTGAGAACTGACTGGTCCCAGGAGCCCAGTGGGGGTCAAGAAATCTGACGAATAGAAGACGTAGTCAATCATTCCTTTGAAATCGTACGTGTAGTTGCTGTACGGTATCTGCTTCTTGTTGTAGGCATGTTGGAGGTTGAACTGGTGGACCAGCTCTGGTTTGCCCAAAGGTGAACGCATGCCTGGTCTAACAGATGCCGAGAATCTGGCCAGGAATCCCTCGTAGCCGTGCTCCCGGAGATCCGAGTGGTCTGTTGGTATCTTGCCATTGATGAGGAACTGGACCACGCTGGAGTCTGGCAGAGAGTTCAGGTCCCCACAGACGACTATGGGTATGCTTGGTGAGCTTGGAATGGGCGTCTTGTAGCCTATGCCTCGTTCTCCCTGAGCTTTCATGACGATGGAATCCAGTTCGTTCATGAGCATGACCGTCTGGATGAGCTTGACATCAGCGAACTCAGGATCCCAGTGGATGTGGGCATTGGCCACCAAGATATGGCTGTTGTGTGGGTGGGTGGAGCCATTCGATGACTGAGCGGTGACAGAAAGGAGGACGGCAATGCCGATGTTGTCTCTGAGCATGACTCTGTTCAACATGGACTCTGAACCCTCAGCATGGGCCACTGCCAGTTGGTTGAACTCAATGAGGTAGTCCTCAATCTTGGAGAACCTGGAGGAAAGAATGTGGACGGTAAATACCAAGTCAATAGTAAAAAATATATAAAAATTTTATTTTTTATTTTTTATAGTAATTTACCCCTCCTCTATTTTAATTTTGTGTACAGTAGAACTCAGTTATTCGAATTTCAATGCCCAAAAATCTAATAGTAGCACGTTCAGAAACTAAGAATTGCTAGATCACGCCCCTTCATTAGTGTTTTCACAATACATTTTCTATGATGTTCAGTTATCCAAGCACCTCCCCCCCCCCCTCTTCAGTTATCTTACTTGGACTTATGGAAGAATATGGCACAGCCATCCACAAACTTGCGGTCGTGTTCTCCCATTGTCCTGGCTCGAGATTTGGGACTGAAGATACCGTCATAACCCTGTCGGCTCAACTCTGGGTAGAAGAAAGAATAGTACTGGTCTGTCTCCACCTCCTACAGAAGTGATAAATGTTCAACATCAGACTATTACAATACAATAATTGGTAAGGGATAACATAACAAAAAAAAGAAAAAAGAAAAAAAAATGTGAATGCGTGAGGTAGTATGGGTTGACTTTTTTTTTTTTTTTTTTTTTTTTTTTAACTCATTAGATGTATTCTTCCTCTTTCACAGGCTTTTTTTAAATACAGAATTAAAAATATTTTTACTTCTGTATTGTTTAAAACAGCCTGTGAAAGAGAAAGAATCCATCTAAATTTATTCTGTTATCTTTTTACTGATTACTCAAGAGTCTTAAGCAATAGCTAGGCGCTGCCTCTGAGTGAACGACCATTTTCAGGGTCCCAATGGCCCTAGGCTTGTAGTAACCCAAAAGCAGCAAGCGCTTTACTTAGGGCCCAAGAAACCCTAAACACTGTGGTTCATGATAATTGCACAGCACCTAACTAATTTAGATCATAGCAACCATTCCTAGCAACACAAGCAATAGTAAAGTGCATGACCTGACTAATTCAGAATGTGGAGACCGCTCCTAATAACACAATATGAAAGACACTACCTGCCTTCACGGTCAGGACACTCACTTATATATTGTCCCTCTCTAGGAACCTGAAGAATTTGAAGTTCCTCTGTCATAATACAAAAACTATATCAGCTGTGTTCTAAGAAAAGCTTAGACCCCACAACATGGTTTTCATATAAACTCAAGGCCTCCCCCTGGTTTGTAACTCTACCACAAGGAGTCTTCAAGTGAATTAGTCATAAAATATCACAATTATACTACATGCTTAATGATGGGAGAGAAAAAACAAAAATTAAAAAAAACAAAACGCTTTTACAAAAACAAAACAAATAAAAAAAATACAACATATTATACACTTGTCTGTCAGTATGGGTTGAGTATGACAGTATGTATAGTCATAAAATAATTCATAAGCTGCTGGGGTTGTGAAAGCGTCACCACACCCGAATGGTAACTCACCGCCACCGCTTGAATGGGTAAAGCGTCACCATGTTAAGTGGCAAGCGATTGGACTAGGATTGATTACGGACTATTTTACTAACTAAAAAGCAGGTGAAATCTAGGAAATGGCCGCTAAGTTTCAAAGGAAAAAGCAATAGTTTCACAAAGCTCAAAGGCCATAACTAGTGGTGTGCGTGAGCACAAATGGCGATAGCGGAGCTAAAAAAACTACCCTATTGTTAAAACGATTGTTTTAACTTCTAACATCAAGATACTAACAAAATTGCGTTTGTAAATTAATATTATACAAAAGTAAAAGGCATTCAAGCCATGTAACATCCCCGCAACTGTTTGAATTGGAAAAAAAAAAAAAAAAAAAAAAAAAAGCAACAAAAAAACAAGTCTCGTTCTTTAAACTTTTTCTTTGTCATATAGTAATAGTTGTAAATGCACAATACTTTCACACGACTGAACATACTTACGCAAGACTTACCTTCATGGTAAGTCAATTTTCAAGTAAATACTGTTGTGTAGGGCTTATAAGTATGACAAATAGCGTATTAACTTACCACCGCCACTAACTCAAATAGAAATGGAACTCCAGTAAGTTTTTGAGTTTAAACTGCACCCGCAAAAGAATTCAAAGCGGTAAATAATTCAATTTCTAGGATGATACGGGTAATGATCGATAAACCAGAGGATACTGTTTAGTGATATTTGGGACAGGGTCGAACACTGAGCTAACTAAAAAATACGAGAGGGTCAAAGTACAAAATGACATACATGTATGTACGTCCAAACATATATATAAACAAACAAACACCCCCGATTTTCAATTGTGTTACCCCTGTAAGTGTCTTGCTCGCCAATCATGAATAGATGTACAGAGAGAGTGAAGACAGGAGAGATAGACAAAAGAAAGAGCTGAAGAGAGCTAAGGAAGAAAGAGAGTGACGGGTTTGTGTATTGAGTAAAGAAAAGTGAGATAAAAGTGAACTGATGTATTCAAACCAAGTGGTAGAGGATAATAACAATGGATAAAAATAGCTTATGCCACTGGATTCCTAATTTGCAAAAGTTAGTACACCAACCGCCGCCGCTGTGTGGATGGGGTACTTGCTAGTAAAAATAATAATAAAGAAAATAATAAATAAAAAGTTAAAATTCTGGCAAAATACCACTCATTGATTCTTACATTACTCAGTCTACCAACCAGTAATAATCACATTAGGTCTAAGCCACACCCACCCACATGCTGCACCTGCAATGCAATGATGTCCGCACTGGCATCCTGGATTTCCTTCAACAGAGCAGACTTCCTGTAGTCCCAGTCCAACGCCCACGTCGGGCAGTAACCATACATCTGGCGAGTGGCGTACTTGTCACACAACACGTTGTAGGACATCACCGTGAACGAAACTATTAGGTAAGGGGCAAATATTAGGTTAACTCGTAAATGGGTTTGGTATAGAATGGTAAGATAAAAAAGGCCTAGATGATGATGATGATGATAAGGATGACAATAAATGTTACAATTGAATGACTGAAACAACAGTGAAGCACCAAAGGTGTGAGCCCTCAGTGCTAGTATACACTAGCTAAATCATTCCTCAGACTAATCAAGTATGAATACAGCTGTGAAAATGAAAACAGTAGATGTAAATGTTGTCTTCATAAGATAACCAAACCTGCAAGGGACACTCACAGTTCCAAAAGCCAAACTCCAATTCAAGCATTCGCTAACTTCTTAGCTTTAAGCCAAACTACCTTTGAAAATATTAACTCACGTGATGATAGGGGCATTACCCACAAAAGCTAGTACCTATGCAGAGAGCTTACCATTTTTTCTAAAATCAGCCCGAAAATAAAAAAGTAGAAAAATAAAAGGTACTCTGAGTAAGTTCATCCTAAATCGTCAGTAATCTCCATAATCAAAGCATGACAGACTAACTGACATACCGGGTGATTTACTATAACCCTCTTGCACAGGCACGCTGAAGGTTAACAATCTTCTCTGAATGAGAGAGAGAAAAAGATAATATTAGAAAAGTAGCAATAGTAGTAATAGTAGTAGTAGTAGTAGTTAGAACAATGACAACCAATACCACACAATACACCATATATCCTCTTACATTTAGACTGATGACTGTTGGGAGGTACTAAAGGTACCCACTCCCTCTCTGGTGGGCGTGGCGGCACTGTCAGGTTATCCAATAGGAAAGACAACAGCTTGCCCACTCCATTCACCTCACTGATCATGCCCAAGATGTCAGTCTGTAGGGGATTCCCCGATAACCCCAACTCCTACACAAAATAATAATGAGATAATACAAACTTGGTTGACCTTGAGTGTCATGTTCTTCTAATAGTTCATCAACCCCACTGTGAGTATGCGAAAGAGTTACAGTAATCGCTTTGTCTGCCCCGCCCTTCTGTCCATCAACAGCGGAAAGACAAGCGGTCACCCAAGCTTTGAGCATTACACGAAATAGAAGTACCTGACAATTTGTTAATTTAATCGCCAGGTAGTGATTACGTTTACGTTTCTCTACAAAATAAACAAGTGAAGTTACAGCCAACGCATGCATGACTACAATTGAAATTAAGGTTCTGGTATAGTGTTCCACCCACGCATTTCAACCCACTTGCTAGATTGTAGTTGTGGTTGCCTTACAGCACTTGTGGTTGTCACAGTGGTTGTGCTTACCACAACATGCTACCAGCAGTAAAATAATTAGCTCTTCATTGTGTATACACTTGTCAATTGCCAAAAAAACAAAACAAAAAAAAACAAAACAAAAAACATACAACACAAAATAAAAACAACAACAACATAAGGTGATTTTTGAATTTAATTAATTTGAAAAGTCTCTTATTCCTCCTCGACGAAACCTTGGAGAAGCTAACTCCGGCAATAAAGAATTGAAATAAAATTCTTTGAGCTTGAAAATGTTGGCATTCCACCATAATCTGTCCCTTTCAATTCTTTGTATGTGTAGCGCCACATCTGTTCTCAAAACAAAGTCGCACCAATTTCGATCAGTGCAATACATCTGACATTGGACTTGGTAATAAAAATCATGCCTTCTTTTCAGTGCAAACTTGTTTTCTTTGTATTCCAAACAAAAAGAAGATGTTTTCACAGCTTCTTCTAAAGACATATGGCGAATAGAGTATGGGTTCTTAATCTCAAGCAGACCATCAGGATAAGATGCATCTGGGTCATGCACCAAACCATCAGGAGAGGCAGCCAACCAAGGGGTTTCTAATGAAACAAAAAGACCACATTTCTCAACTTGCAGACTTGGGTGGCCATTCTCTCTCATGTAAGCAAGGTACTGTAGGGATGAACTCTCTTCTTTGTCCAGGCCATAGCGAGTAGCAGCATTTCCTCTGAAGTTACTATAAAGTAATGCTTCCACCTTCTTACTTCTCTTCGTTGTCTGCCTCATCTTTGAAATACTGCCAACTTTAGAAGCAGTGATGCGTTTTCGTCTTTCTATCATCCATAGCTCATTGTCTGCCTGATTTAGAGTATTTCGTTCGATGTAGTTAACTGCTTCAGAGGTAACAGCAACCTTTGTCTCATAAAACCCCTTTTTCAACTGTTCCAAATGGCCTTGTGAAATATCATCTTCTTCAGGTAGATCACCATCATCATGCCTGCTGTATGCTTTGCGAGCTGCTACTTCGTCGTCAACACTGGAATATTTACTACTTCGTCGCTTTGCCTTCACTTCATCTTTAGCCTTTCTCTTTTTATCGTATTCAACTTGCTTGGCAGACATCCTGGCATTTTCTTTGAAAACTTTGTTTGGAGAAGAACTAGTAATTTGTTTCCACATCTCTGGCCCCCACTCCTTGCCCATGTTCTGCTGCAGACCTGCCCCCATACAGCGATGCTCCCAAGAGCCACTCTGCGATCTATTAATTACTTTTCCCCCATCATACTTTGATCTAATGTGCATCCAGCACTCAGCGACATTAGTTGTGACATTTTCTATCAGCTGGCTGGCTTTGCTAACCAGTCGTGATAGTGCCGTCTGGATGTCATGCATCATCTTTGGATTGGGTTTCATGGGAGTACTTCCACCTTGCCTGGCTTCATGTTGAGTAACACTGTCATCTGCCATTGTCTCCTCCCATAACTTAACTTGAGAAAAAACCACATCTATAGAGGTATATTAAAAATAAAGAAAAAATATAATAAAAATAACTTAATAATAATAACTGTTATTAATATTACCATTATTATTATTACTATTATTATTATTACTATTATTATTACTATTATTATTATTACTATTATTATTACTATTATTACTATTATTATTATTACTATTATTATTATTAATATTATTATTATTATTATAAAAAATTAACAATAATAGCTAAATATATAAAGACTTTATTATTTTTGTATCTACAGGAACATACCAATAAAATCATCTGTATCGTCCTCATCACACAGGTTTTCATCTTCACTACTGGATGAAGTTAAAGGAGCTGCATGCTGATCTGATGGCTGGACAGCTGAACAAAAGTCAGAGCTGCATCTGTCATGGATTCCGAAACAGTGCCAAGGGCCATTGAGAAGGTCTCGTTCCAGTAGTTTCGCTGCCTTCTTGCGGTCTGGGTTCTTACTCCTCATGCGAATGGCACATCGAGCAGCACTGACCAGTCTCTTCCTCATCTTCAGTGTGAGCCCTCCAGTACCTTTGTAAGAAGCATTCTGTTGCACAATCTTCTCCAGTGCTCCCCGGTAGCATTTACATGCATGGTTTGCACATTCCAGCTTTCTTATAGCAAACCCCCAACCTGGTACACTTTGAAGAAGAGTTGTGTGAACAGAACTATCTCCATCTCCAATGAAGCGTATGTAGCGCACTCCATGAACATGTTCAGCTTCCAAAAATCCATCTAATATTATGTCGGACTCCATTTCAGATGAGGATTTTTCCCAATTTTTGAAACATTGATGTTTCTCTTTGGGTACATTCTTGGCACAAGCTCTGCAGTACTTGTTGCGAACACCGATATACAGCAACTTTCCGGTTTCCTTACCAATGATGATGGCCACACCTGACTTGGCATTATAGGAGTGCTTATGTGAGCGCTTACTCCAGCCCCCATCAACCACTACGGTAATTGCTGGTATGCCTTCATGAAAATCTCCTCTCTCTTCAGCAAGCCTCTTCTCTTCCTTTCCAGCTTCAATCATCGACTTCAGAAGTTCATGCTTCCACTGCTCTCCAATGGCTCTCTCAACATTGATAAAGCTAGCCTTTGTCATAACAGGAATACCTATAACACCAAGAGTCTCCTTGATCCTGGAATGACCCCCGCCAGTAACCATCTCCCCCCATACAGCAGCCAGGTTACATTCCCACTGAGGATAGCCTTTAGGCCCCCTCACCTTTTGCGATGACTCTAGAATGATAGTATGATTGCAAACGGAACAGTGACCTCTCAGAATGGATGCCAGACCCTGCCTAGTCTCACCGTACAGCAATATGGAACCCTTGCAACGAGCTGCATGAGCGGTCAAATCATCAGTATATTGCTGCAACTTGTTCAAATTGATTATTCTGGAACCATTCTTCAATGTCATTTCTAGATGTTTGTGTAATGGAGGTGATTTCTTGTATTTGTAGGGTAACTTTTTCTTTCTGTATACATGTCTATGATTGTTCCTATGGTGTAATTTATTCTTGTTACTGCCCATCTGGAGGAGTAATATTTTTTCATCATAAAAAAAATACTAGCTACTGCATTCAGCTTTACCTCTCAATCTGCTCCAATACACTGAACTTGCTCCAATACACTGAACTTGCTCCACTACCGCTATTCCAGGTTATTCCAGCACATTCCAGCACTAGTATGGCTGCTCACTTACGAGCTCCTTTCCCGCCGAAATCGAGCTTATCGCGTGGGCGAAGCGCGCGTAACTCTGGCACCCAGCAATTACATTGTATTCGTGGTTTTTTTTTTCAGTTAGAAGTTTTGGCGTCAATTTGTTGACTCGTATCCTACCGTACCGCCTTCTCTCTCTAATTATAAGACTGTCCAGGTTAGTGTTGAGGTCCTTACAAAGAAATTTAGTACATCCGCTTACCATTTTTCTCGGCATTCTTGGACTAATGCTTGGAATTGGTGCTTTCCGCTTCTACTGAAGCTACTTAACGAATATATTCGTCGTGAACAGTGCGCCCGCGTTTAAACTCTTCGGTAGGACCTCTAGTAGGGCCTTACCTACCTGAAGAAAGCCTAACTTCTTTATTGGGTGCGCTCCATGCAACAGAAATTGACGCCGATCGTGGTACACTTACTGAAGCAAGTTACTAACTTGCAAGGGATAATAATTGGACAAACTTCATTCCCATTTCTTTTTCATTGTATAAAATTTCTTTTATATCAATATTGAGATACAAAAATGAATATAAAAAATGATACAGGACATATAAGTAACTCATGAATAATTAATGAGGTAATGTATACCAGAACCTTAAGTAAGCAACATGATCTATTCAACATCACGTGCAGTGGTCGGTGCCTTCTGTGACTTTAAAAAAGCCACTTATGCTGTAAGTGAGATACTATGTGACCTGAACTAGAAGCCCTGCTTAGTTCATTACTTGTATCCTACGAGTTCACGCACTATTTCCAGAAACTCTCTATTTCTCCCTTCTTATCATAGATAAAACTTGCTTCCTTTTTTATTTACTTTTTATGAAATTGAGTTGAGCACGACTGATACTGCACACTGCATCTAAACGTGCCCAAATGTAAAGATCAAAATAAACAGATATAGCTTTGCCTACTGCTTCATCCAGTTTATAGACACACGTACGTATCTCTGAAATTTTAAGTGAACTCACGAGAGTAGAAGAATAATACATAATTTTAAAAAGCTAAATCTATAACACTGCCACACCCATTCCCTCCCACCACCTCTCACCTCCAGCATGAAGAGCTTGCCAAGCTCATAGGGCAGTACCCTGATGTTGTTGTTGTTGAGCAGGAGTTCCTTGAGGTGAGACATATCTCCCAACTCAGCAGGGAGACTCCGCAGCTTGTTCCCCGAGAGGTCAAGGTGCACCAGCAGGTTCAACCTCGTAATGTCAGGCGGAATACGCTGTTAAAAGAGTTAAAGACTACTTGAAATATTGAACAATGATTGCATGAGAGAACTAAAACTATGCTACTCAATATTAAAAAATATATATATGCAGAAATACATATATTGTAAATAAACAATTGTTTAGAGAAAAAATGTTGAACTAGTACACATAGCTGGTAAGTACCTATGTATGCATGCAGTTAGCAAACCAATGAATAATAAAAATCATAATAATTAAGTTTTAATAAAAACAAAACAAAAAAACAAACACCCTGAAACGTAGTTAGCCTAGCTTATTCTCATCTAGATAACACCTACACATTATAACAGTACTCAAATCCTACCAGTTTAACCAGTGAGCAAGCGATAGGGTCTTAGGTACGCTGTTGCTTGTAACTTAGCAAAACAATAGTGGAGTTTGTTCGAATTTTATAATTTCTGAACACTTCCCCCCCCCCCCCCGAGTATAGGCATTCTTTGAGTGAAGACAGCAGAGTCGTTACGTACACCTAACATCATGCTGCTGATACATTACACTAGCTTCAAGAAACATAGGTAAGAAAGTACAGAAGTCTGTCCTTAGAAAGCCAAAGACAATAAAGTTTAATATTTATAGTTCTTTACTCCCAGGGAGTTTATATTATGAATGTGAAGACACTATAAATGTTCTATTAGCAACTAATTGTGTATAATACAGCTAAGCTAGATAGCTTGCCACCGTGCAGAGGCACACCAAAAACTACACTCGCTGGCTTGCTTCACACTATTACATTCTCTCTCAAACAATTGGTTCAAACAATTGTGACAGGATCTGAGAAAACAGCCCACTTGGAGCACTCCATCAAAATTTTATTTTTGTATTTGCTATGTACTCCTTAAAATTTCCTTCAAAATGAGCCATAAATAATTAGCAGGCTATCAGTAGTTTTCGAGTTATGAGCCGTTAAAGTTTCGCCTGTTCTACCACGCTATTTCGGAAAAATTGAGAAAAACGCGTTTGAAAGACCGCAAGAGAAAGGAGTGCGGCATTTCTAACGACACGCTCGCCATGAAATACTTGTCGTTGACACTTCAAATTTTGTCAGAAGGTAGGCAAAGGGTTTTAGATTGGTATGAACAAATAAAAATGTTTTCCAATTTCTATGCCCAACTCGTTGTTTTTGCCTGTATCTCAATTTCATGTTTTGCGGGAAGTGGGCTGTTTTCTCAGATCCTGTCACAATTTATCTAAGAAGTAAAGAAGACGACACAAGATTATAAATTTCTTGCTATCACACTATAATACATTTCATATGTGATAGTTGGGTACTTGCAGCCACTTAGCGAAATACTCATCACAAACTCACACCATCCCCTAATGCATGATGTAGTAGTGGTAATAATAATAATAATTAAATACTAAAAAAAATTATTTTTTTTAAAGCATGCCCGTGTTCAACCTCACACCTCTGTGGTGCAGAGATAATTAATTAAATCAGACACAACAGAGCAGTAGTATCACTACACCAGACTCCCTCCATAGTAAACCTTGCCATATTTGTATCTTATCAGCTAGAGCTACAAAGACAGGTCTGGGAAGAGAAGACCACTAAAAGCAGAGATCAGCAGGAAGAGTGAGCCTGTCTTCCAGTATTTGAGATGCTAATAATGGTCGTTAGTTGTCTTACTTGATATGCACTGTTGTTAGACTTGATATGATATTTGCTGGCCAGCGTAATGAATATAATTATACCAGCTAATGACAGTGGCATATTCTGTAGTCACTGAAGGAAAGTGTACACATGACTTAAAATTAAAAGAAAGTATTCACAATAAAGAAAATAAAAAAAATAACAATAATACTTCGACTAAATAAACAAGGAATCTAGATGTTTCAATAATTTTCATCTTAATTTCATATCTCTTCACCCAGTCCCCCCTCCTCTATCTTTCCATTCCTTATTCATATCAACCAGTACCACCACAATCTAATCATTCAATCAACTAACACACGACACAATATCACACATTCACCCACCACCAGCACACACACACACACACACACACACACACGTTGGCTCACCTGCAAGTTGTTTCCACTGAGGTACAGAGCAGTGAGGTGTGTAAAAGTCCAAAGGTCAGGACTGAGGTTCTTGATGGGTCCACGGATCTCCATCTCTGACCAGTAAGATTGCTTCCCTTTCTCGCAATCCTCCCTCGACATAATCGTATAGCTTCTTCTAGGAGGCTCAAACTGTCTTGCATTCAACCGGGCCATCCAATATCACATTATCGGGCAGTGCAACAACCACACTGCAGAGTAACTCTATACAATCGTCCTTTCTTCTCAAAGCTAAGCAGCAAACTGTTTTTTTATTTTTTCTACAACACTCCAATTGCAACAAGACCAAACTGTTCTATTTTTACTTATATTTTACTTCTTCCAAACGTAATCTAACAATGCACTAAAACCAAGTCTCTGAAAAGCAATCTACTATAATAGCCACCGATATTTATCTGGAGGACTGCAGCCAAGGTAAAGTAGTTTTGAGCGAGAGTGATTCAATCTTGTCATCCCAGGACTCATAGTGTCTACAAGTACTAGTTATGCAGCGAGCTGAGACGAAGGACTTGATTTAAGATGATGACATCATCCAAGTCAATTAGCTGTAAAAGTTGAGTTTCTTTGTTTCACCTTGATAAATAGATCTCTGTCAATAGTTGTAAAAAAAAAGTTTTCTTGATTTATTGATACCTGTAAAGAAAAAAAAAAGAAGAAAAGTATGATAATAAAGGTAATTAGGACAATTCAATGACAAAATACCAAACTAGGGAGAAGATATGGAATAAAAAATTGTAAAGTGTGGAACATACAATAAGATCCAGCAACGAATAAACTAAAAAGAAAGGGGGGGGGGGGGGGGGGGGGGGGGGGGGGGGAAGAGAAAGAAAGAAAAAGGAAAGAAAGGTAAATTAAGGGTTGCTCAAATTACATGGGAAGAAAGGAATTTCATTAAAACATCTAGACTTTGATGTTACATCCTTAAATAATGATCAGTACCCAGAATCCTAAAAAATTAACCCCACACCAATACCCTCCCATTGCTTCACCAGTGTGTGAGGCTGAGAATGTGATGTACTTAGATTATTAGATGACTCGGTCCCACCCTACTCATCAGAAGGATACAAACAAACTAGGCCATCGGAATGGTCAACCATTAGTCTCCTTCAAAATGTATAGGGGTACAATTTGTTTAAAAAAAAACAACAACAAAAAAAACAACAACAACAAACAAACCCTTGGCGATAAGCAAAGGGTAGACATTGAACTTTTGCTGATAATAATTCCTGAAATTTTGAGAGGATAAGCTCAAAGATGCTTTAATTCTTTGGAATCTCAAACATCATTAGTCTATATTGTTTGACAAAGGCTGTATCTTTCCTGGTTTTTTAGGACTACTTGGTGAGAGATTTTTACTGCAAAAAAAAATACAAGGCTAGTCCCTCTAAGAAGTGTCCTAAAGTTGCATTTTTTTCTTTCTGAAATGGAATATTTTACAAATAAAAGTTCTAGTTCAAATTCATTCTCCCTAACACAATATACAAAGTGCCCATTAGAAACCCTCTCAAGGAACAACCAATATATGCACATCTCAGCAACCACTTTCTGTGCTTTATCACTCCACTTCCTTATATAATCATGATTGATGATTAAAGCCAAAGACCACACATTGAGTGCATTAATTAGAATACACTTGATCAAAATATACTTGTAGGTCTGAAATTAAAAGGTTGGAAATTATTCTTAGAACAAAATTGTGGGCATACTGACTACACTTAGCACTACTGTTTATGGGACTGTACATTTGCAAGCCCAAACTTACTTAAATACAAACACAGTCAATAAAAATGCTTTTATTACACCTCTGAGTTCAAAAGTGATTAATAATCCCAGAACACTATCTAGCAAAGAGATAAACATATTCACAGTCTGCCCCATGCAAGTCTTAGTCAGCTTTAGTCTTGTAGTGAACACTATTTAGAATTCATCCACCCTTATTAATATCATTTACTACAGTTCAGTCATAATCATTGAAGTTCCATAGCCTTGCAACAAAAATACACACCTACCTATATCAACAAAGATGACTTGTCCTCCCATGCACCCAAAATATTTCCAAATATTTTAACCGAGACTAAATAGGTAGTCCCAAGTAAATATAAAGTGTATTCTGCTAGAACTTTCAGCAACAGAAAACTCATATTCTAAAAAAAATTATTGGCCACTGGGACACTCTTTCAGCCACTAAATTCAGCTTTGATTACAATTACAGTATCCCTAAAATGTCTAAAAAAAACTACACAGGTAGTTGCCCACTCCATGGTTTTTAGTTAATGTATATAACGACACTAAATCTAAAAAAGTTTTATTAAAAATTAAGAATTTTCACCCCTAAACTACTTCGTCCCAATTGCTAGGATGAGCAAAAATTCTTAACAATGAAATAACCTTTCAAAAGGCTTGCTGGTTCACCCCGTGAAGCATTCTTAACTCAACCAATAGTGTATTCAATATATTAACTTACAAACGAGCACTAGAGATTTCTCAGCGGGTCAAAACAGGTCGAATTTCCTTTCATCAACCGAAAATGGTCAGTTCTTCCCTCTTTTTTTCTTTCTCCTCTCTATTTTTTTCGATTTTGCACTGCAAGTCATTTAATTGGATATTGCGTCATAAACCGCATCCGGTGTGGGTGCGGTCTCTCAAGAAATTAATTATCTGCTGGAGCCGGCCGCCTTCTGTTCTGCCCACGCAATAACGGCGAAGAAGACCCTTTACCGGTTCACCGATAACTTTTAATAGTGAACACACTCATTGATATAGAAGCCCACAAGTTATCAATTCAACACCAGCTTACAACAGTTTATCCCGACTACACAATATTATTTAGTTTCACGTTATCCAGTCCAGTTATGTGTGAGCTGTATTATAAACTGTTTACTAATTATGTAGCAGCATACTATGTAATTCATCTGAAATTAATTCGTATTTAGCTCTATTTATTTTAGAAGCACATGGTACAATTCTGTGGTCCCTGATACGATTTCACTCATTTAGTCTACTCTCACACTTCGGTTATACATTCCAACCATGGCACAATCATTAATTATGCTTTTGACTGCAGCATATAACCTTGTAGCAACTAATGGGGTCATATAATATTGTTAGGAGCAGACAATCGAGTACAGGAAGTCGTTTTGCCAGGGGTTTCTACTGGAGTAAAGATGGACCCCAATTCAGGCAACTCACTTTAGTGAGATACTCTGTTCCCCCCATTGGCTCAAAACAAAACAAAAAACAAACAAAAACAGTGGCCGTGCAGTGAGGGAACTGGTGCCTCTGTCCTGGGAACCATCACCACTTAATCTGTTTCTCAATGTTTTATATTATTATTTATTTACCTGTTTTGTTAGACTATTTTATTATCACTATTGATGTTATTATATATTTTATTTAATTAAGTAATTGCATGATCTTTTGCCTTGCCAGCACTTGCTTACTGCCGTTTTCCAGGTTGCCAATAAAAAAATTAAAAAAACCTCACCACACTTGTAGACAATAGCTAATGCCACTTTCTAGAACATTCTAGTGTATATTGCAGCAGTCACTATCTGACACAATGTATCAATACCGGTTTTATGTGTTTTTCAGTAAACAAACAAAAAAAAAACAAAAACAAACAAAACAACAACAACAACTGCAGCTATAATTCACCAGTTCTTGGTAGATTCACAACCAGAGGTGATGTAATTAATAAGTAAATACATAAGCAAACATTAATAAGTGAATACATACATAAACAATAACACAGAAATGAATACACAAGAGTTAATGCAGAAAAGTGTGCAAGTATTGTGGGTAATGTCATAAATATGATAACACATGTAATTCATTATGCAACATTAAAATGTGTAACTGCCACTATACTCTTTCTCTTCTACTCTCTTCATTCACAGAACTTGCAGCTTACATGACTAATCCCTCTCTCTTTCTCTCTGCAGTATCACTAGTCGCACATCGGAATAATTTCACTCTTCAGCATTTACTGTTGAAATCTCTCGTCACTGAATCCATCTGGAAAAGGGTTGCAACACAATTGGTCTTGATTTAGGTCACTTACTCTCCCTGACATAGGCACACTTCTCAAGCTATTAAGAACTGCCCATACACACACTTGTTTATGTGCACCTCAGATCAATTTTTTTTGCACAAAATGTCTCACTAGACAAGAACAGGTCAAATTCCACCTCTCATCTTCGTTCACTCGAAAACTCCCAATCGAACTGGCTCCTTCCACTCAGTCTGACAAAAATTGATTCCAATATTCCAATTCCTATTGGCACACAATCACTTCTGAGTTGATAGCTCGCAGTACACATCTCTCCTTCATCTTCTCTCTCTGCCACACCATTTCTCTCACTTCGGTTACACATTGTTTCAATTGTCATTTCTCCATTTCTTTCCTCACAATATCCTTGTCACTCCATTTGTCACCATCTCCTTCACTTCCTTTCCACTATTACACCAACACCCCCACTCCCAAACCTCCTCCCCCACACCCCACCCCACCCTCCACCCCATAAGCTGCCGGCATCTGCCAGCAGCTTATCTCATTTGCCAGTTGGACTGGCTGTAAGGGGCTTGGTGCACATTTTGAGAAGGATCTCCATATTGTACCATTTGACCTGGACTACTTGCTCTCTGGCCTCCAGCTGAATTTCTCTGTAAAAAGAGAGGAAAATACATTTAACTACCTTCATTAACTTTCCACTTTTAGCATACCATCACAGTATTGGGAGAGTTCTGACGAGGATAAGAATCATAACCTGACACGGCATATCCCTGAGGGGGTGGTCCCTGAGGTGCAGCATAAAAACGAGGAGGAGGAGGGGCCTGAGTTCTAGGCATTGGAGGTCGAACTCCTGGAGTGTTGAATTGAGGACTGCTATCGTAGCTTCCACCTCGATTAGTGTTGGCAGTCTTGGGATCAGCGTAGGACACGTTCAACACTTGCTTGCGAAGAGAATGTTGCATGTTAACAACCCGTTGAGCCACTGCTGGGTCAACGTATGTAACAAAACCAAATCCCCTGCAAGGAAGGTAAAAAAAAATAAAAATAAAAATAAAAATAAATAAAAATAAAAAATAAAAAATTGCAGGTGTATTTTTGAATGACGTGAGTGCTACAATGATCGCTGGTGAAGAAACAAACAAACAAACAAACAAAAGCAAACAGAAACTACTATGACAATGAAGCACCAAGGTGCGAACCCTCAGCGCTATTAAGCACTACCTAGCTATTACAATATAATCTCCTCCCAAAAGAAAAAGCAATCTGTTAGCTATTTTAATGAAGCATCAAAATAGTACATGGAAACACTGTCTTCACAAGAGAAGAAGCTAAACTAGCCAGAAACACTCACCGATATGCATTTTCAACGAGAAGCTTCACTTCTTTCAACTCCGTTAACTTCCCAGAGCATAAATCAAACTATACTGCTGGCTGCAAGAAATTATTTGCTCACGTGATTATGACGTGACGCTAGGGGGCGTTGGCCATAAAAGCTGGTACCTACCGTGGAGCTGAAAGCTTCGCGTTTTCTCAATGATTAGCCCGAAATTAAAAAAAGTAGCACAATAAAAGGTCTTAACTCTTCGTCCTGAGTAAGTTCATACCTAAATCAAACTGTTAATTGTCAGTATTCTCCAAAATCAGAGCGTAACAGACAGACAGACAAGACGACTACTATAATCCTCTCGCGCATGCGCGCTGAGGGTTAACAACAACAAAACACTCACACACAATGGGAAATATTGAAAAAGATCTTGTATGCGCCACATCTCTCAAAACTGTAAGCTAAATCTATTTAATAGAAAGGATCAAGCAAATAAAAGTAGTGGGAATTAAAAGGCCATTCTGCTCATCCAGCGAATTTATCGGTGAAGAAACTCCAATTTGAAGCCTTTCCTTTCTGCACATGAGCAAGTGAGGTGGGTCAAGTCAATCACATATGAAAGCAAACATACCTTCACATGAAAGGGAAGAAACTAGATTCCACATTTGATATTAGCCATTATCTAATGCTAAAAAACAAAACGGACCAACCAAAAAAAAACAACAACAAAAAAACAAACAAACAAAACAAACCCCAAAACAACACCAAAAAACCCTTCCCACATATGCACATTGATGTACTCAATACAAAAAAGTCCTGCACCAAACCATGTAATAGCTTGTTCTATTGTATCCAAGCCACCATTGGTGATGAACATTACAACACAATTACAAAGGGAAAAGTTACAATCTAACAAACCTTGCTGCATTAGGAATGTATACATCACTGAGCCGGCCAAACTGACCAAAGTACTCCCTGAGTTCATCAGTAGTAACTCCATAGGGCTTGGTTGGCATGCAGCCTATGAATAACTTGCTGGGAAGATATGCCATACTCTGAATACCAAATTGCGGTTGTCAAATAACATGACATAATCATTATAAAACAAGGAAAAAGCTTACACTTGCCTGCTTCGGATATCTCAGGTCCACATGTCTTCCTTTAACGGTGTGATTCTCCATTTCAAATACCTTGTCTTGAACTTGTCGGTCTCCAAACCTCACAAATCCAAACCCACGACTTTTGCCAGTATTTTTATCTTTTTTCACCTGTAACCATGAAATACATCAATTAAACAGAAGTCCAATGAACTGAGTAATTTGGTACAACGGAGACGAGTTGAAAGTAGGCCAACCAGTGTAGTATAACTATTTGCACATTGTATATCCTTGAAAACGGCACACACCTTGAACTAACTGCACATAAGCATATTTCCCACTCACTTCATTCAGCCTCACCGACCATTGTCTATTATTAACCATACCCTTGACACATTTTTGTGCCGAAACCACACCCATTTGATTAAAATTTGTCTCGGGTCTAGAATTAGTGACATCAATCTTGGAAAACTAATGCATGTTGCAATTGAAGGACCTCAATTAACCGATTATCACCTAAAATTAAATTCGCGATTACGTGCGCATACTCCGAAATTGTTTACAAGAAACCGTGACCGTTACCTCGAGGCTTGAACGCCTGAGCTTTTTCTTGTCTAGAGGCAATGCGCTTCGAAGTAACTGACGGCGATGTATTAACAGGTTGAAGGATCCTTACGATGAGTGTCAAACTGAGTTAGAAGAGGAGACTGTCACTGGCAAACATTAACTTAACACTTGACTTACTTTTACTTTTTCTAGACTATTTAATGCCAAAAAATAGCTAATTAATCCACCTGACGCTCTCCTTGCTAAAAATCTATACACAGCCAGCTAGTTAGCTAACGAACTACTAATTAAACTGTACTACTAGATGGTTACCATTGATACTAAAGCTTGCTCATTGTGGTATAGTCGCGAGTATATTATAATAATCAAAGACGGGCAGTGTCAGGCTGAGGTGCCCGCACTCAATTTGAATAAGCAGACATTTATAAGTATTGCGCATGCCAAGGAATCCACTACTTTCTGTTGAAGGAAAGGTGATGGACAACTTTTGACGCTGTAATCACATAATGTGAGCAAGGACAGACCTGCAGTCTTTGATTAAAACCAACAACAAAAACCAACCACAACAAAAAAAAAAAACAAAAAAAAAACAACAAACTACAATATGGTATTATGAAACTTGATGATTTAAAAAAAAAAATTGTCTGAACACAGATTGAGAACACCCTAGAATTTCCAAGGAGCCGAGTGCTCAAGTTATTGTTTTGCTGGCTAAGTACGTCACACACTCAAAATAGAAAAAAAAATGAAGCCTATAGAGAGTCAGACAGCATTGTGGAAGAGTATAAAAAGTTTTTTTACTACCAGACATCTCGAGCAATTGACGAATCTTATATCACAGAGTCTCCTATATATAACCTGCTGTAAGGTGGACTAGTTTTGGTTCTTTCAGGCTTTAAGAAGCTGTTATAAGGCTATCGCTATTAGCTACCTTCTTTGGATGCCTGGCTGGTTTGTGTACCGTTGCTTGTGGTATAAATAAAAAATCAAATTCAAATTCTAAAAAACTAAAGACACCAGAAGTGTTAAAGAAAGTCGGCAATGAAAGGGTTAAAACTGGCTAATTTAAAAGTTTGGACTAGATGTGCAGGCAGCAGGTTATAACTATATGTTAACCTGCTAGAGTTAGAAGACCCTCACCTCACTGTGTGTCACCACACCAAACTGCTCAAAGTAAGCTTTGAGATCCTTGTCTGTGGCAGTGTACTCCAACCCCAGTACTATCATGTCTTCCTGGTTCAAGTTCTCTGTAGCTGGTGAGGTAGGACCTTCCCTCAGAGGCTGCAAAAGTATATAAATGTTGTTTAAAAAAAAAAAAGTTGGTTACCTCGACTTTCAAGTGAACCTACGTAATTTTCGGGAGAGTGTGACCTGGGATTTTTAGAAGCTCTGGGGCCCTCCTGGTCTTCTAGCTTACGCTTGCCGGTATCTAAGGAGCCAGTGGCAGGTGGCGCTTCATAGCCTTCCCCAGCAGACGGCGCTCCAGCGTCCACGCCTTCTGTAGTCTGGCCAACACCATCTCCTTTACTAGTTGTCAGAACCACCACAAAGACTGTATTAGCCCACCCCTTCTCAGGGGGGCACATAACACCATCAGAGATACGCACAGCTCTCCAGCCCCCAGTCAGTTCATTCCTATTAAATAAAACTACTAGTACAAGTCTTCTCCCTCGTATACTTGAACATAACTTATAATTATCATTTTGCTAATTTTTCTATTTAATAACACAATAATAGCCAGCTAAACCCATGATTACCAGGCAATAACACGGTTTAAAGATACCGGTAAAAATTATATATATATATATATATTTACTTGAATTAGGTACGGTTCTCTAGCTATTAGAAAAGCCTTCCTTTAGCTGGGTACAATAACAGAAGTTACTACAGTGCTTCAACCTCATCTTCTTAAGAAAAAGCGGTTACCTAGCCTCTATGGTGCCTGATATTGTTCCCAGTATGAGTGGCTGTCAGTGAGAAAAATGAGCACACACACCATACCTATATTTTATTCCAGATGCATTTTCAAATTGAGACTGCAGTACGGAGAGCAGGAGAGTTCCGTCACTTTCAGCGGGTAGCTCTACTCCACGGTCCCTGCTATTCTCGTCAGGACAAACGAACACATACTCTTCGGCCGCCATTTGTGACTTTGAAACCAGAGGCACGCGTTGTCTAGCACTGTGGATTTCTAAATAATGCTTGCCCTATCAACTTTCACGCTTTTCGCGAATTAATAATGACGTTGACGTCACTTTACCCGTATCAGAACTTCTAGGGACTTTTGTATTATATAGTCTCACCAGCTCTGGGAAGGCCCGGTCTAGGGATTTGAATTCTCACAAATTTGCAAAAGGAGCTGTGGTGGCCTCAGCCCTTCCATTTTTCACTTCTCTATAATAGTTACATAGTTATATGGAAATAGCTTTTCTCCAAAGGAGAAAAAATCTTATCAGTTTACTGGAATGCAGTTACAAGTAATAAGTGTAGCTGTCAACATTCTAGCATGCATTATACTATGGATGCCGATAATAAATTCAACCCTCCCACCACCCCCACCCCTTTTTCAGTTTGCTCCTCTGAAATTTCAACGTCAGTGTGGTGCCCCTATTCCAAATCATCTCCCTACGCCCCTGACAGAGAAAACTTATAGAGAGATCAATTGTTGGTAAAGCCTTTAACAAACCATTTGCCATTTAAAAAATACATTTTCTTTTACCCTCTTGGAACCACCATTCTCTTCCATATTTCTCCAATCATTTTAGTAGCTACCTAAGATCATCAATCTTGTCAAATGCAGAAGTTAAAATTATACTTGAATATTCACACAAAAGAAAAATGAATGTCAAGTGCTGCCTATAGCAGTTGTAGTAATGGTGATAGCGGTAGGGGCGTGGTTCTGAGGGGGCATGGTCAGTTGTCTAGATATGTGTAGCTTGTAACTTCGTTCTATGAAAGGTAGGAGAAATGGAAGAGCACCAAAAGGAGGCAGGTTCTTAGAAGAAACAATGCTTTACTACATAATTCAGGGCAGCTGAAGAAAAAAAAAGATAACTTTTTTTTGTGTCAGTATTAGACACTCTAGACTCAAATTTCAAAATTAATATTTACAATAATTCCAATCCCTTGATTACTAATATTGGTTCAGAGCAAAAAAGGCACCCATGTGGTGTTATACGTGACATAGCAAGCACCCAGTAGAATGTAATTAGATAACTGATGTCTAGAAATTAATGTATTGTTGTGAAAACACACTGATGTGGTTGCAAGAAGACAGAATAAGCAGCCAAATTCAGTAAGAAGACATGTGCACTATTTGTTGTTACTGGTTTTTTTTTTTCCCTTCTCACTTAGAGCTGTACATATGAAGCTCTGGGAGAGAAGATGGAAGTCACTAATGTTGGGAAGGACTTTTAGATAGCGGTGAGGGTGGAGTCAGCACTGATGGTGACAAGTGCTCAGGAGGAGGAGATAAAGGCTGAGAAATGAGAGACGGAGATAACTGAGATGATGATGATACAAAAAAAACAAAAAAACAAACAAAAAAAACAAAAAAAAAACACGAACTGAAATAAATATTGCTGTACAACAAGTAGTCTTTGATGATCCAGGTTCTCTACACACATTCCATGCACCAAATCTTACAGTCTACACAGCCACAAAGATAGCTACGTTTTTTTACCATCCATTCACAGCTCATTCCAGAACTGTGAATAATAAGGGTGGTTCGGATTTAGAAAGTACACAAGCCACACCCACTTCTGTTTCCTTCGTTTATTTTTGTATAAAGTGACAGCAGGGAAATTTCCTGTTTCTCATTCACCCCCTCATACAGTTTCACCACAGCCCCCACTTAAAAAACACTATACAATTTATATTAATATTTTTGCATTAACTTTTCCTTTTCGGACTAGGAAAAAAAAACACTTACTCTGTGGGGGGAAAAGTATGAAATACTAAAATGACATAAATGTATGTTTTTCTGACCAAAGAAACGTTTTCCAAAAATAGAATCCTCCATTATAAGCCTTTCATACTACAAGCTTAAGTGCATTCATACACTATATAAAGAATGGAAGTAACATTTGTAGCAGGCAAGAAGCTCAATGTTTGTTTACTTGGTAGCGTTGACTCAGGCTAGGCTGTCCACATACAGAATATGGAGTATATCAGGGATATAGCTAATAAGCAAAAAGAATTCCATTGCACAGTGACCAAGGAAGACTGCTGGTTGCCTGTCACAACATAAGACATGAGTATACGAATCATTGTGCATGTAGTGTTTATAGTCTCATAACTACTTACTGGATAAAGATGGAGCAAAAGACGAGACAGAAAGTGATACAGTGGTGAGTACAAGTCGGTAGAGTTCAAGTGGGTGGTGTTAACGTTTATTCTAAACATTTATAGTTTAACTGTTGGAATTTTAGATGTAAGTTTATCCAATCTACTAGTGTAGGCATCTCTGTCAGAAAGAACTCACTGGTGTTGATATTATTGTTTCAGATAGAGTTCAGGAGAGCTGTACTTACAAGAGAAGACACGGATGTGAGTGGGGTTTAATGAGAAGTAGTGGCTAGCAATGAATGGAGCCTTAGTGGGAGTGGGTGGAGCTTTAGGGAGAAGTAAGATTTTATCACTCCACAATTTCTTTCTCAGCCTTCTTTTATTCATTAGATGTATTCTCTCTCCTTCACAGGCTCTTTTTTAAACAATACAGAATTAAAAATATTTGGTGTTGCCACCGGGAATCGAACCCAGGACCGCTTGCTTAATGCACAAGCGCTCTGCCACTGAGCTATGACAACCAGCCGACAAACAAACATTCCAATTCTGTATTTATACTGTTAAGGGGTACTGCTATGCTACAGTCTCACTCTCAACAGACCAACGGAAATTCTTTTTTCTTCAAAGATTATTTTTATCCGTTGAATTTTTTTTTGCTCCACTAATTTATCACTTCACAATTTCTTTCTCAGCCTTCTTTTACTCCTTAGATGTATTCTCTCTCTTTCAAAGGCTTTTTTTTATTTTTTAAACAACACTATTTACTGATTGCTAGGTATGGCTTACATTCTGCCGGACTATGAGGGAAAGAAGCATAGATTTAATTGCATTCTGGATAAAATAATGACATAGTTGCATGCTGTTGCATTTATTCAAGTTGAGTGATGCCTGCCTGCTCTCTCCAATGTTGCAATGTTTTGGTAATATATAATAATAGTAATAATAATAATATGGACTCTTCAGAAAACTTAATTCTCTACTGCATCACAAACTCTACTAATTGAGGAAGTTGTGCAGTGGTGTAGCTAGGAAGATGGTGGAGGTTTCAAAGTCATGTAGTTTTAAAGGTCTATATGTGAAGTGTCACCCTTCAGATTGTGCATCAACCCCCCCCCCCCCCCCCCCCCCTTCCTAGTCTTCCAGGCCAAGCCCTTCACCTAAGTGATAGGTAAAGGGTTTCTCTTGCGACACTACCTCCTTCCTATGCCACTGTCTTGAACATTCGGTTTTTCTCCTGTAATTTCCTCCTGTAATTTCCTGTTCCTTTGTCAATGCCGAGTATCATTTGTGTCCCTTGCTTCAGTTGCATACGCTTTGATTCTATAGTACTTTACACCTGCTAGAAGTTCACAGGCACACCATGCATAAGGTGGGGGAGGGGGCTATTACTCCACCTGGAAAAGCTAAGGAGTTTCACCACACGGTGGTGCGGTGGTGCATTTCTTCAACTTCCCGTACCAACCGTGCAGAGATTCGATAAAATGCCCACCCAAATAGTTAGCGCGCTTATTTCGCAAATTATTAATTAGGGTGGTGTGGCATCACTTTACCCACGTGGAATCATGGTACAGATAGAACTGGTGTAGTAAAAGATTTAGCATGTCTTGGTTCTGGAACAGTTCAAGCTTTACTCCTAAGGCTCCCAGTGACTTGGGGCCTGGATCCCCAACGCCTCCTCAGCCACCGAATAATGACAAAGTAAGTTTCATCGCATGCATTTGTGAATATTCATGTCAACTAGTCTTAGCTGTTTGAAGTGTTTGTGAAATACGACTCTAATGTATACCAAGTGAAAGATATTGGCTGTATAAAAAAGTAAAACTTTTTTGAGAACTAATTGGGACCTGTATTCAACTCTAGTTAGCTACTTGTACACTCAAACCTCTCTCTTATCCGGACAGTCTGGGACCAAGGGGTGTCCGTAACTAAGAAATGTCCGTAACTCAGAAATACTTAATTTATTCGGTGATGAACCGTGTATACAATTAATTATTTGATAATTGAATTAATATATTACTTAAAATTAACAAAAACACCTGTAAATACATGAATCAATTTATTTAAAATATTGAAGTGATTTTAGTTTGCTTCATAGATTTCAAGCGACGCTGAGCTGCATCGTCTCTCCAACTTTTTACCAGCATAAGATGTGCAGGGTGTGTGTTGCCTTTGGACTCCAACCACTTCAAAGCAATATCGAAAGCAGCACAAGCTTGCGATGGAGTAATTTGAAGAAGCTTCATCTTCATTTTCGGACTCAGATTCTTCTCTCTCTTGCAACACATCTTCTACAATTTCTTCATCGTTCATGTCCAAATATCATTCACTGTAGATTTTGGAACACCAAACTGTCCAGACACTGCCTCACTGACTTCCCTTTCTTAACTTCTGATATTATCTCCAGCTTTCTTTCTAGAGTTAAAACGCTACGCTTGCGTTTAGTTACCGCGACCTTGCCTCCACCACCGCTGGTCGTTGAGTTCTTAGAAGAACTAGCAGCCCCACTGCCTTTCAAAGAGTTTTGAGAAGAACTAGCAGCGACGCCGCCGGTCAACGAGTTCTGAGAAGAACTAGCGGTAGACGCACTAACGGCCTGTTGATTTCCCTGCTCCATCTCAGCACACAAAGCTACGATCGAATACACTCGAAGTGCCACGCGCGAAATATTTTCACGATTTTATTCGTTTAATTTGGTAGTTTTCCGACTACACTGACGATCCGTACGCAGTCAATAATTATAGTTTGTGTTCGGGACTATCCAGCAAGTAGAGGACCTGGTCCCGATGTAGAATGAAGCACTACACAGACAGAATCAATCCTAGTTGGGTTGATCTGCGTAGCGAAGACCCACTAGTGAGTGTTGCCGTCAGAATTCCAGTTGAGCTAAATCAATTCGTTAATTCGTTGGAAGCTTCGTTGGAGAGTAAAGACAGAGGTCGTAAATCTCAACTCGCTCTCCCACTGACTGGACCTTCTGAATAAAGGTTGTCTTGACCCAGACTAAGACAAACCTGAGACTCAAATACCTTATTAGATAAGATAAGTAAGCTATAATTAATACAGTAAAATACACCTTACTACCAAGTAGGAAGATTGGTGTGATGACCAACAGGTGGTATATCAAAGATGGATATATTGAGTTCTGAACAGCAGCAGGAACAATAACAGAGTCAATAACAAATTCAGTAACTAAGTGAAATGAGAATAGCTAAAGTTTAAATACAAAAACAAAGTGATAGATCGATGATCGACGAACATCGACGATCGACGAGTTAGCTAGCTAGTACGCATGAGTGACATAGCTAAAAGTGTTAATGTTAGTGTCCTTGTGGAGGATAACCGGAACAGTTTGTGTCCGATAGACAGAGGTGTCCGTAACTTAGACCAACGGATAAGAGAGGTTTGAGTGTATTAGTATAACTTTTTAAAGGCTGTGCGTAATAGGCTATGAATATTATGACTGTATTAGCTTTCCATCTGCAACTATTAGAAATTAGTGTACTATATATATACATTTAATATGTGTGCGTAGGACAAAGTTCAACTACCTGAAGGAGGAAAGAAATGGGTGGAATTTGACCCCACTGGCCTGGAACGAGCAGCTAAGGCTGTAAAAGAGCTGGATAGCTCAGGTGAGGGTATTCAAATTGTTTCGGACTTATAAAATATATCAGCTTTTTTGAGCCAGTATGGTTACTTCAGTCATGACTTATCTTTAGCTCATGCCAAAGAAGCTCTAAATCTGGCAAAGATGCAAGAAACTACGAATCAATTGAAACACCAAGAAGAAATCAAGGTCAGTTAGTGACTTTTTTGTTGTTGTTGTAATTTATAGTTTTCATTTTGTCAGTATTGGTTGCATTATGACCTATTAGTGATTACAATGTCATAGAAATACCAGGCAGCCGTGCAACAGTACGAGATAGAGAGGACCAAAGTAGAGCAGGAGGAGAAGAGGAAGACGCTGGCGGAAGAAAGCAAGGAACACCAGCAGAGATCTCGTTATCAGGACCAGTTGGCTCGGAAGAGATACGACGATCAACTTGTTCAACAGGTAAGACTGGGGAAGGTGAATTTGTAGCTATTTGGGTATCTATTTGTGGGTGACCTGGAGTAGACTTAATAAAGAGAGGAAATTATATTTACTGAAATATCAAATTAATAATAGTGTGTATAACTGGTGCTTTCCAAAATTAAAATTGTGACAATTGGTCAGTTGGTGAATTCTAGAGTGCAGTACTAATATTTTGTTGATTTCGTTTGTTTCTTTTTCATTTGTTTAGAAAAAAATGCAGGAGGATAACTTGCGGAAGCAAGAGGAGTCAGTGCAGAAGCAGGAAGGAATGAGACGAAGTAAGGTAGAGTGAGGGGAAGTGAGGTAGAGTGAGAGAAGTGAGGTAGAGTGAGAGAAGTGAGGTAGAGTGAGAGAAGTGAGGTAGAGTGAGAGAAGTGAGGTAGAGTGAGAGAAGTGAGGTAGAGTGAGAGAAGTGAGGTAGAGTGAGAGAAGTGAGGTAGAGTGAGAGAAGTGAGGTAGAGTGAGAGAAGTGAGGTAGAG
>WLWD01002752.1_pt1 | contig 66947 bp, 64 predicted proteins | sample 6712731 | NCBI WGS metagenome assembly WLWD01 (sample SAMN12718690, study PRJNA576275) | sponge metagenome | isolation source: marine sponge | host: Mycale hentscheli | place: New Zealand: South Island, Marlborough, Capsize Point | collected 2014-11-01 | reverse complement strand
GCACAGGAAACAAGACAGGTGGTACGGGAAACAAGACAGGTGGTACGGGAAACAAGACGAGTGGCACAGGAAACAAGACGGGTGGCATGGGCAACAAGACGAGTGGCACAGGAAACAAGACGGGTGGCACGGGCAACAAGACGGGTGGCACGGGCAACAAGACGGGTGGCACGGGCAACAAGACGGGTGGCACAGGCAACAAGACGGGTGGTAGGCAACAAGACGGGTGGCACAGGCAACAAGACGGGTGGCACAGGCAACAAGACGGGTGGCACGGGCAACAAGACGGGTGGCACAGGCAACAAGACGGGTGGCACAGGCAACAAGACGGGTGGCACAGGCAACAAGACGGGTGGCACGGGCAACAAGACGGGTGGCACAGGCAACAAGACGGGTGGTAGGCAACAAGACAGGTGGCACGGGCAACAAGACAGGTGGTACGGGAAACAAGACGAGTGGCACAGGAAACAAGACAGGTGGCACGGGCAACAAGACGGGTGGTAGGCAACAAGACGGGTGGCACAGGCAACAAGACGGGTGGCACAGGCAACAAGACGGGTGGCACAGGCAACAAGACGGGTGGTAGGCAACAAGACAGGTGGCACGGGCAACAAGACGGGTGGCACGGGCAACAAGACGGGTGGCACGGGCAACAAGACGGGCGGCACGGGCAACAAGCAGAGTTGTTAACTCGCAGTTTTGTGTTAAGTTTTCCATTTGAGGTGTTACCAGTTAGTTAGTTCGTTCGTTCGTTCGTTCGTTCGTTCGTTCGTTCGTTCGTTCATGGCAACTCTACAAGTGTTAGTTAGCTGGTCTCAGTGAAGATATTGTGATGAATGTTTGAATGATTGCTTGTAGCACCTGGTGACACTGTGTCTAAGATAGAGAAGCTGGAGGTTGGGCCAGCCTTCCCCACTCTGGGAGGTCTCATCGTGACCTTTCCTGACTTTGAGCTGGCGGGTAGGCTTGTGGGATTCATGGAGCAGCATCCTGACAAACCCAAGATCACCTTACTGCCTACTGTCTTTGTAAGTGGTCTGCCATCTTGATTCTTCCTCCTGTGTAGTGATGCTATTCTTTGTATGTGTGCGGTTCCTCCCCGTCCCCCTCTGCCCTATTCTTTGTAGCCTAATACAATATCTGTGGACCAGGAGCCAATACTGGTGTTCATTAACAGCAAGAGTGGTGGCAATCAGGGGGTGGAGCTTCTGTCTGCCTTCAAGCGACACCTCAACCCTCACCAGGTGTGGGATTTGACCAAAGGAGGGCCGGTGCCTGGACTTTGGACCTTCAGGTTCATCAAACATTTCCGTATTCTTATTGGAGGAGGAGATGGGACATTTGGTTGGGTACTGGGAGCTCTGCAAGAAGTCAAGAGTCACCTAGCATGTCTAAAACCTCCTTCAGCACTCCTACCTCTGGGCACAGGTGTGTGTGTGTGTGTGTGTGTGTGTGTGTGTGTGTGTGTGTGTGTGTGTGCCAGCCGAGGTGATGGGGTATTATGCTTGTGTGTGTAGGGAATGATTTAGCTCGTGCTCTAAAATGGGGTGCGGGTTACTCTGGGGAGAAGGTCATGCAGCTCTTACTGAGTCTGGAGGATGCCAATGTCACCAAGCTAGACAGGTGAGGATACATTGTGAGGTAGACTGCATTCCACTCCTATACCTTGTGTGGGTGGAATGGTGTCAAGGTGTGAAGTAAGGGAGCAGATTCCATTGCTGGGCCCTAGCCTGGAGGGAGTGCTGTTTAATTAGATTATCATATAGCAAATGTTCTCAGTCTAAACTGCCAATATTTTTATTAGATTATACTACCAGTTATTTGATACATGTCACTCATACCTAAAGGTCCATATCTGGTGGAGGGGTGTGGCACATGTTGAGGGGTGTGTGGTGCATGTTGAGGGTGTGGCTCATACCTGTGCAAGGTAGTCTCCATATCTGGTGGGAAGAAACGATGAAGGTGGTAAATGTTCATAACAAAGATTATCATGTTATAGAGTTGAGTGTTCATAGGCTGAGAATACCAACACCCGGCCACCGCTTTGAACTAGAGGAACACTGCTTTACTGTGTCACCTGTTTGTGTGTGTGTGTGTGTGTGTGTGTGTGTGTGTGTGTGTGTGTGTGTGCAGGTGGAGTGTGTGTCTGAAGGAGCAGGCCCAGCCTAAGATGAAGAGTGAACATTGTGCAGAGACCACTACAGTAGTCATGAACAATTACATGGGGGTGGGGCTGGATGCTGCCATTGCACTGGACTTTCACCTGGCTAGGGAAGAGAACCCAGAGAAGTTCAACAGCAGGTCAGGTCATAGGGAAGTGTGGCTTGAATAATTTATACTTTGTCGTTCAAACTAGTTTCCCAGTGACGATGCTTGTCCTAGAGACAGTCACATGACATGGATATGTTTGTGTGTGCATTGTGCATGTGTAGGTTGCACAATAAAGGTTACTATGTGCAGCTGAGTCTTCAGAAGATGATAAGCAAGGATGAGCTGAGAGATTTGCGCCGTCACGTGACCTTGACTGTAGATGGCAATCGGGTAGAGCTGCCCGACATTGCTGGCCTCATTGTGCTGAATATTCAGAGCTGGGGGGCTGGGGCTGACCCCTGGGGTTCCACTAACGACCAGGTAATTATGGGGTTCCACTAACGACCAGGTAATTATGGGGTTCCACTAACGACCAGGTAATTATGGGGTTCCACTAACGACCAGGTAATTATGGGGTTCCACTAACGACCAGGTAATTATGTAGTAATGTTTAGCAAAACTTGCTTCACTGACTTCTGTGGTAACGATTAATGTGTGTGTGTGTGTGTGTGTGTGTGTAGGCTTATAAGCCAGCGGCGTACAATGATGGTATTCTAGAGATAGTGGGTGTAAAGGGCATCATGCAGATGGTACGTAAGTTTAATATTTCATTCTTTCTTTTTACGCTTACATATATTCCTCTATCATAAGTTTGTCTACGTCACTAATAGTGTGTATGTGTGTGCGTGCGTGTGATGATCTAATATTATTATTTCAATTTCATGTTGGCAATGCTGTCTATTCAATCATTAGTGACCTTCATATGGTATATTAATTAACTGTAAGCTGGTGTGTGTGGGTGTGTTGTCTGTGCAGGGCCAGGTACAGAGTGGCATCAGGAATGCTGTGAGGATAGCCCAGGGCAGTGAGGTAAGTGCCAGAGGTTGTTGTGAGTTAAATGGTTGTTATGAGTTCATGGTAGCTATGGTTACATAATCTGATTAGTCATTAGAGTCCTCTGTTGAGGTAGTGAGGTAACACTCAAGACAGTGTAGGTTCCTCTTCCATACAACTATAAACACATCACCTAATTAGACAAACTACTACACATCATGAGCAACCAGTGCAGTGGAGAGGGTAAATGCATTCCTCCAGTGGAGAGGGTAAATGCATTCCTCCAGTGGAGAGGGTAAATGCATTCCTCCAGTGGAGAGGGTAAATGCATTCCTCCAGTGGAGAGGGTAAATGCATTCCTCCAGTGGAGAGGGTAAATGCATTCCTCCAGTGGAGAGGGTAAATGCATTCCTCCAGTGGAGTGGGTAAATGCATTCCTCCAGTGGAGTGGGTAAATGCATTCCTCCAGTGGAGAGGGTAAATGCATTCCTCCAGTGGAGAGGGTAAATGCATTCCTCCAGTGGAGTGGGTAAATGCATTCCTCCAGTGGAGTGGGTAAATGCATTCCTCCAGTGGAGAGGGTAAATGCATTCCTCCAGTGGAGAGGGTAAATGAGTGGAGTGGGTAAATGCATTCCTCCAGTGGAGTGGGTAAATGCATTCCTCCAGTGGAGTGGGTAAATGCATTCCTCCAGTGGAGTGGGTAAATGCATTCCTCCAGTGGAGAGGGTAAATGAATTCTCTCTGGGACTCAATGATCCTTGCTGGGTTTATTGTGCTCTGAGTTAGGTCAGAGTTGGTTTGAGAATCAGTCCTCTTGCTGGTAATGTCCTCCTAGTTCTCTGGCTGGACACCATGGAGTCAGTGCTCACCTCTGCAGTAGAACCTCCCAACTGGGAACAATCTGGGACCAGGCGTTCAGTTCACAAATCAGAGGTTGTTTGCTTTAAGAGGTGGTGAGCGATACATTTCTATTGGATGGGTCAAGTGGTGCTTGTGTTGGAGGTGGTTTGCTATCAGATTTCCATCGGTACTGGTTGTATTAAGATCTGATTTTAAATAGCTAAGGACACACATAGCAACAGGCAAGATGTAGGAAATGTGTACAGTTAAATTCCCTGAACACATCCGAGCCACTCACTCTAAGGCTTCATTCACACCTGCACCTTCACACCTGCACCTTCACACCTGCACCTTCACATTCAGACACTCCATTTACAGTCAACTCAACTTGCATTGAATAAATACAGCCATTGCTCCTGTTTGAAGTATCACTGTGTGTGTGTGTGTGTGTGTGTGTAGATCTCCATTGATCTGCTGTCTCATGTTCCTGTGCAAGTAGATGGAGAGGCGTGGGCTCAGGCTCCCAGCATCATCAGCATCACAAGACTGCCGGATGCAGCAGTCATGCTGAGAGGTCCGGACAAGTCCATCTTCAGTCACAGCCTGAGCAAGAAGGGACACTCCTCACAGATCTCTCTCCTGCACTCTGTCTCCAACTCCGGCATCGAACAAGCCGAGGGGCTTAGCTCGCGCCGACAAATCAGAAGCAGTGTGGTTTCAGTGCCGTCTTCAGGACAGCTGGACATAATGGATGACCCTTGTCCAGATCAGTAATTAAAAGTCAGACCTGTCTTGAGAATATACTTTTTTATTGCATCCATAGACACTAACACTGTCAGTTCAATGTCGTAGCAAGTAGTTTCTAGTTTTTATTTCTATCACAAATAATATAGAAAGTATAAAGTTAATTACTAGTCGCACCATATAGTCTGCTTGACACAATTTACAACTGGATGATGGTTTCAAATACATGCTCATTTAGTTAATACAACCACCAATAAAAAAAATTAAAAATTTTTTTTTAATATCGGACAACGAAGGTCCAGTCAATCAATCAGTCCTAGGAAAGTTATAATTTGGCTTGCAGTAGCTTCTTCAAATGCTTCTCGTAGACATCATGAACCTGCAGAGTAAGACACACCTTACCTACATTGCTAACAATGAATAGAGCTAATAAAACAAGAGCATTATTATGTCTGGTGTCTTGGATACGCTGCAATAGCTCTCAGACTCGAGGCTAACCATCTGTACACAACCCCCTCATCTGCTTAAACAGAGGGAGGGAGGAGAAAGAGGGGCTAAAATATGACAAAATCATGAATAAAGTTTGACCTAGATTCGTGTTAAATCTTTGTTGTTGGAGTCATGTTTAATTAGTAGAACACGACTAACTCACGGGTTTCTTATTGCGAGGAGCTTTCTTGGCCCAGTCCAGCAGATGTGTGTAGACGTCGCCGTCATAGCGACCAAGGACAGAGTTGAGAACAGGGTCAGGAATGTCAAAGGCATCCACAAGAGGAACTGCTTCTCTCCTCACTGTCTTCAACAAGGAATACAGCTGCTCTCTGCATAGAGACACTTGCCTGGACGACATGTAACCACCCTAATGCACAGGGAGGTGGGGTCAACACTAGGGCCACAGCATAAAGACCACACCCACTCACAGTCATGAACTCTCCGGCCTGAGTGACGATCCCGTATGTGGCAAAAAGAGCACACAGAGCGTTGATTATGTCCAGGTTGCTAGGACACAGGACACCATAGTTAATGGATTCCATGAAGGTTTTCAGAGACATGAAGTAGCAATGAGCCTGAAGAGATGATAAAGAAGCTCACGTGAGAATCTCAAAACGTACAGTTAAACATGAACAAGTGACGACACCTTACCTTGATAGCCGCCACCCAGTCGCATGTGGACAAGTTCCACGCCTCTGCTGGCTTCAACCCACGACCCAGTCCTTGCTGGTATGTTCCGGATGCGATATCTACCATTCTGTATATAAACGGTAATGGGTGACGATCCTTTACCCTTCAATTGTTTTACCTCCTTGCTCTCTGCTCATACACTGCTAGCTGTATGGCCGGATCCATGAAGTGGTCTGGAGTACGCACAGGACATGGGCGGAGCTTGAAGTCGCGACCCAAATACGATATATTGTCAGGTAGTTGAGCACAAGGAAGTTGAGCAGACACCATCTTATTCAAATACCTGAACAAACAAATGTTAGTCTGCTAACACTGATGAAAGATGTCTGAACTGACCTGCCAGTCTGCAGATACATGACAGTGTTCACACCTTCATATGTGACAGCAGGCAACAAGTCCACATACACATCAGGAATGCCACATGCTCGCAAGTAACCATGACCACCACAGGCTTGACGACATGTCTACAATACGCAGCAGGAAGATGATAATTTGTTGTGCTCAGAAGAAAGGAGAGCACAAAATAAGAACCACAGCAACATTTAGTGGACATACTTCCATTCCCTGGACACACAAGTCAGAGCTGAAGGCTTTCATCCCACATGTGGTGGCATGGATCTGGAAACACACACACACCACACACACACACACACATACAATGGTAGAGCTTCACTATTTGATGTGTTTCAGATTCACAAGTGTTAAATCATAATAGTTCATGACCTAAGTTAGTTAAGTAACACCAGCATATTTTAATCTATCCTTGGGCCTTCTGCCATGCTCATCCACGGCAACTATGTTTAGAGAAACCACACCCTCACTAATAATACTCATAGTATAGGGGCAAAACACTTTAGAAGAATGGCTAGTGTTTGTGTGTAACAAATGCAGCACTCAATCCTACAATTGTCTTTACTTCCTACTTCTTCCTTAAAGGAAGAGCTGCCATATTTGCTGTTGACAGACAAACAAAGAAATCAGACGGACAGACAGTGACTACCTCAACCTCTTCACTGAGTGAGCCCTGTAATTAAGGCGGCGACACCAGAAAACGAGAGGCTGCATTATTAGCAACAACTGCCATGGGGCAAACAACATTCCTTGTGCTATACTTAGCTGGAGGGATTTAGTGTTCTGTAGTACTTCTCCAGCACACAAGTAGCTAGCTAGCTTCCCATTCTGAAGGCTACACACAGTAGTTGTTGAACACTCCACAACAATACCTCTTAATCGAGCATCTATCAAATGAATGATAAGTTGTCTTGTCACTACTTTCTGCTCAAAAACAACACAATTAAAAACCAACAGTTCATGACCTGCCATCTTATGCAATACCTGAATCATGCAGTATGTATTACAAAACATAGCTGTATGGTGTAGTTTTTGTGAATGTAGTTTAAGGTAGTTAAACGTAGTTAACAGAGGGGAGCGTACACGCAGCAATAGGGAGGGTGGGGCTGGGATAGGGTGATAGGGTGATAGGGATTGTCACAGGAAGTGAGGAAGATAGGTCACGTGCAGGTAGCGTGGGTTGCCACGTGTAGTGGTAGGGCACGTGTCAGAAAATCGCAATCGGCGACACAGAGCTGTTATCTCGAGCAGTGGGTGCATTAAGCTTGTCCCACCTCCAACCCCTGCAATCCACCAGTAGGTCGCTTCTTAAAATAGTGTTTTCCATCCCTTACGGATGTGATACCGGGTATGGTCAAGGGCGCCTAAGGCTAGCCTTACGTAAGCCCGGTCTGCCAAACCCTAGGTAAGATTACGGTGAGGTAAGTATGGAGTATTTAGGTGATTAGATCAACGTAGCGCAATGGAGTTAACTGGCCATTAGACCCTACAGGGAGTGACACTATACAGGGCACAGATACTGTATGTAGTGTCACTCTACATACAGTAGTTGTTAGGAACAGGTCACTATATTCAAAGTCTATGTGCTTTACAATCTATTGTGTTGCTACAAAGGTTCACTATTCTAAATTAGTGCAGCCGTCTTAAACTCCCATATTTAGGTTCTCTCAAACCTCAGTAGTGATCCTTGCTGCGCTTGAGATGCTACAGACTCAAGTCTGCAAAACCCTAAAAATGGCAGTTCCCTTAGGTAGACAACCCAAAAGTGTCTCGCTCACTCACTCATTTCTTCACCAATTATTCAGATGTGACACTTTTCCTTATTTTCACACAAACCTCACCAGCACATTAAAACAACGACTGTTAGTTATGGTTGAGTGCTTACCTCTTGCATGTGCTCAAAGTTTCCTTGCTCTATCTCTCCCTGAATGGAGACATATTGCCGCAACAGACTCTGACCAGCCAGAACCAGGGCATAGGCAGCTGCTAGCAGAGGGAAGAGCTGAAGTTGCTGAGTCTGATAGTCCAACACTTGCACCTCTGGACCTCTAATAACATACACACACACACACACACACACACACACACACACACACAATGCAAAAAAATGTAAATTCTCTAGCTGCGGTCACGTGCACCTGGCAGAGCCAGGATGCATGTGCACTAAGCAGGCACTGTGAGCTGTGCAAGAAAAGCTCCTGGAGCCGGGCTAGGAACTCGCAGGAGAACAGGCCTTTCCTCACAGCAAGTCGTGTGGGCACCGAAGTCCCACCTGGACCATTGCTGTTTCATGAGAAAAGGCCTTGAATTTGCACCCCAGAAAATGCCAGGTCCCCAATCACAGCTGGGTGGACTGGTGGGGCTGGTGGGAGGCAGATGGAAAAACTAGATGGAAAAATTGCCCAAGTGGGGCTTGAACTCTAGGACCTCAGGCCACACACACACACACACACACACACACACGCACGCACACACACACGCACACACACACACACACACACACTCTAGGACCTCAGGCCACACACACACACACACACACACACACACACACACACACCAACACATTCTATTTCTACTGGTAGAATATCGAGTGTTTTATAATAGAATTTTATGCCACAATCCGACGACCAATTCTAAATTATGTTAATATAGAAAATGTGCCCCCAATTAATGCTAATCTAATGATCTTACTTGTCCTCTATCTGACCCTGCCTGCGAACTGCACTGTATCTGGTAGCCACGGTGATAGCCTTGGCCAAGCCTCCTCTGGCAACAAACCAGACAATCCCAGCTCTCACCATCACCATTGTGCCGTACGCTATCTTGGCTCTGGGAGGCTTCACGTACATTCCATCTGGCTTTACCTGATGCAGAAGGAAATGAAGATGATGAAAACAGATGTAAGAAATGTTGAGCTTGCAGCTTACCTGTGAGTATTTCATGAGCATGTGGTCTCTAGGGATCCTGACATTGTCCAGAGCAAGGAAGCCATTGTCCATCCCAAAGTAGCCCATCTTAGGACCTATGTCCCCCACTGTGATACCTGCATGAAGAGACTTAATTCTATCTCTGGAAGATCAATAGATAAAAATAATTATTATATGACATTTTTCCCTTTCATAACAAAATCTCGTTGATGTACAGCAGCACAAAACGAAAGAGTGTGCATGTGATCACGTGAGACAACTAAGAAAGGTAAGGTGAAGATGATTATGAATATTAATTTTAGACAGTTATATGTAAGTAACGACGACAACAGTATGTATACTATCAAGTTCTTCTGACCCTTCACACAAACTAGATAGAAACTTTCTCACCTAAAGGGGTCTGGAAAATATCAAAGGGAAAAAAAAAGAAAAGAAAAATAGTATAAAGGAAAAATGTGAAGGTCTCGGAAGTTGAGGGTTGTCGTAGCTCACTGGTGAGCACTGGTGGCTGAAGCCAGTGGCCCTGGGTTCGATTCCCGGCGACAACCAAGATTTTTTCATTTTTTTCCTTTGCTTTTTTCCAGACCCCTTTAGGTGAGAAAGTTCTAACAGTATGTATTCATCAATAATCCATCAGCTGAACAGAGTTGGTAAAGCATCATCACATTCAATAGTGTGTGTATTTGGGTCAAAAGTAAGTTAGAAAAAGCTGACTGATGTATATAAAATTAAGCGGCTAATTTGCTCAAGTTAGTACATCAAGCGTCTCTGTCATACTAACGGGTACACACACACACACACACACACACACACAGTGGAGTAACACAGTTAGAGAGACAGGAAGTGGAGTTATAACCACCCTTAAAGACTTCTTTAAATCCCACTCTCTCTCTCTCTCTCTAATTACCTGGTAAAGGGGTGTGGTCTTTCAGGCTGCGTATCTGAACAATAAACGGATGGATGCCTTGGTCCACTCCTTTAGTGATTAGCCGAGCCATCACCACGGCATGGGTTGCCGCGTGACCCACTGTACAACAGATCAAAATGACCATCACAAAAGATCATGTGACCATCACCAGTGATCATGTGATCATTATGTGACCATTACAAAACCATCACAAACTCACAAGTTCCAGGCCAGAACTTGGTAGCAGTAAGAGTGGGTGTGTTCACCACAAATTCTTGTGTCTTCTTGTCATATGTAGCAGTTGTCTCCAAACCACGCAAATTACTACCTAAATAACATAAATAAATAAAATCCATAAATAAATAAATAAGATGGATTTAAAATATAACGCTGCTGCTGATAGTGATAATAATAATAATAATAATAATAATAATAATAATAATAATAATAATAATAAAGCAGTTACCATGTCCTAACTCAGTTTGTGCATATGCTCCGATAATTTGGAAGTTTCTTGCTAAGGGTAGCCATTTCTCCTTCTGCTCATCATCAGCTTGGCCCTATGAAACAGATGTTCTCTATAGATATGTGTGCATGTCTCACACACAGGGCCACACTCCAGTGGATGGCAACTTACCTCCAGTGTGGGAATGAACATGCCTTCATGGAGACCAATGGGCTGCTCCTCTGTTATGACACTAAACAACAACACACGACATTGTAACTATCCTCACAGCAGCAACAACACGCACTGTTTTAACAAGCTCTTCTCCAATTTGTCCAGGTCCTTCTCTTTGCAGACCTTGATGTAGTGGATGGATTTCTCCATGGCTCTGTCTAAGGCTTCATCTCTAGTCAAGTAATACTTGTCGTCACTATTGAAGATGGGATCATTGCACACGATGTCGTCTACACGAAATTACGAAGACTTGGTTATAACTAAGCCAGCTAGAATACATTTTCACAGCACTTCAGCTAACTAGCTAGCTAGCAATTCAAGTCCTTTTTTACTCATTTTTCTTCGCTTCTCGGTCATAGCTTCTCCCCCATCTATAAAGTTAGTCAGTTCCAAGAGATTTAGTTTACTCCCATCTCTCTCTTTCCTCAGCTCGGCCACCATAAAATTTGCTGACGCCGCCATGGCTATCTATTAGACGAATAAAACTGACCTTAAACTTCATGGGCGGAGTCAATTTGAGTGGGTGTTGAGATTACAGCTCCTCCCCCGTTTCGCCGGTGGCTGGAGTCTCCATAACAACCAGGTTTGTGGGTTGCTCCAGGTGCTAGATAAGTGTTCTAGGTAGCGATATGGCGACAGGTAAGTGGAATATTTCCTGCCATCAGTAGCTTGCATGCAATTCTTAAAAATTAGCTACCAGGGGCTCCTGGAGAATAGAGAGACTGTCCACTCCAAAGTCACTTCCAGCTGCTTTTCATGAAGACAGAAGATCAGTGTATTGGGAAAATGGGATCCCTCCTAAGGATTACACCAAAACTACTGAATTTAGTATGTTAAAGCATTTGCCACTTGTTATTGACACCATGGGCTCTTTTTCCTCTTTTTTTAGTGATGAACTCCAGACAAGAAGAATTAGCCATATACAAGAAACCACACCCCCATTACACTCCTGAGCGTCCCAGTCCTGTCTGGCCAGTCAGTGAGCAAGCCATGGCAGCAAGTGCCTCTGAAAGAGTATCTCAACTGGCTCTACCAAAGCAACCACACCCCTTCTATCGGCCTCCTCGGAGAGTGAGTCCACTGCACGTAGACTAATCCTATACTTAGCTATGTCTGCATGCCAGTCTTCTTGCCCATGAGCTGTCTTAATGCTAAACTCAGACCAACCAACCAACCTGTTCTAGTTGATTAAATATTCTCATCTCTAGCCAATAACTCCCACTAGAACATAATTCAACTGTGTGTAAATACATGTGTCTGTATGCACTCAGGTGCGAACTGTGATTCCAGGACCAGCACTTCTGGCCTCCGCGACATCTCGCGTGAATGAACTTGCTCGTCACAAGACGTACCCACTGCTAAAAATCAAAGAACGCTCCGAATGGGAATGGGAGGTGTGGCTAAGTGATGTCAACCCGGCCGCTCTCACTGCTGTCGCCACAGAGCGTGTCACTACTCTGGCCGAGCCTAAGAAGACTCTGGAGCAGTATGCTGGTCCTCGACCAGTCATCTGGGAGGTGAGGAAAGGTGCCCGCAGCCACATAGCCAGTGACAGGACATCTAAGTTGGCCAGACCCAAGAACAAGCACGAAGACACAGCAGACTATGACCCGCACACCTACATCGTGTCTCGCTCGGCACTCATTGCTCAGCCATCGCCCAGGATCAACGAGCTAGCCGTCCCACTGCCCAGGAAAGTGCGAGCCAAGAAGTGATACTAATAGTACATGATGTGTGCATTGTAGAAAATCAAACTGTAAAATTGTATTTATTAGTCATAAATTAATAAATAGTTTGAATAACCAGTTTAGAGTTTAGCCTGAAGTAGCTTCTTTAGGTGCTTCTCATAGACGTCATGAACCTGCACAATAAGACACACCTTACCTAATACTGTGCTCATATTTCTCCTACTACACCACATTACTCACGGGTTTCTTATTGCGAGGAGCTTTCTTGGCCCAGTCCAGCAGATGTGTGTAGACGTCGCCGTCATAGCGACCAAGGACAGAGTTGAGAACAGGGTCAGGAATGTCAAAGGCATCCACAAGAGGAACTGCTTCTCTCCTCACTGTCTTCAACAAGGAATACAGCTGCTCTCTGCATAGAGACACTTGCCTGGACGACATGTAACCACCCTAATGCACAGGGAGGTGGGGTCAACACTAGGGCCACAGCATAAAGACCACACCCACTCACAGTCATGAACTCTCCGGCCTGAGTGACAATCCCGTATGTGGCAAAAAGAGCACACAGTGCGTTGAGTATGTCCTTGTTGCTAGGAGACAAATCACTAGAGCCTATAGCCTCAACAAAGGACTTCAAAGTTACGAAGTAGCAATGAGCCTGTGAGAATATAACACATGCATAATAATAATAACAACAACAACAACAACAACAATAATAATAATAATAATAATGAAATAACAATAACACACTTTTCTTACATTACATTGAAATGAAATATAGACTATAGCCTTCACACACACACACACACACACACACACTCATTCCTGTCTATTCTAATATAAGGTTTGTCTGGAATTAGCTAATTAATGTGCAGAAAAAATAACAATTAACTTAAAACTCAAGAAAAAAGTAAAACAACAACAACAACAACAACAACAACAACAACAACAACAACAACAACAACAACAACAACAACAACATCTGTTGACTGCCAAAACTGCACACTCATCAAGAATGAAATAGTATTATTCCTTTGGGAAGTACTGTAGACCACACCCACCCACTCATGAACACATACGTACCTTGACAGCCGCCACCCAGTCACATGTGGACATGTTCCACGCCTCTGCCGGCTTCAACCCACGACCCAGTCCTTCCTGATAGGCCTTAGTTGCCACATCCACCATCCTTTAACAGAGCACAGGAGTATATTTTAATCAAATACTGATTCTTTACTCACAACCACACCTTACCTCCTTGCTCTCTGCTCATACACTGCTAGCTGTATGGCCGGATCCATGAAGTGGTCTGGAGTACGCACAGGACATGGGCGGAGCTTGAAGTCGCGACCCAAATACGATATATTGTCAGGTAGTTGAGCACAAGGAAGTTGAGCAGACACCATCTTATTCAAATACCTGAACAAACAAATGCTAGTCTGCTAACACTGATGAGAATAAAGATGTCTGAACTTACCTGCCAGTCTGCAGATACATGACAGTGTTCACACCTTCATATGTGACAGCAGGCAACAAGTCCACATACACATCAGGAATGCCACATGCTCGCAAGTAACCATGACCACCACAGGCTTGACGACATGTCTACAAAATCATACAATCCAGTCACTAATAATTCCACTTTGTTCTCAAATCCATTCTGTCCAACCACTTATTTCTATTCCATACACCTCATTCCTATTCCATTCCTTGCTAAACTCTGCCACTTATTTAATTCTCTATTCTAATTTCATATTGCAAATGCACTGGTAGAAGTATGTTTAAAGAAGAAGACATGAATTACTTCACTGGAAGATAATCCAAGTGAACAAAGCTGTCATCTCCAAGTCTCAAACATTCTGAGCCATTCTGAAAAACACAGCTCCACAAACTCTACATAATGACCGAGTGACCAATGGTGAGGACAATTTAGTATCAAATATGAAACATTATTGAAATAATCCTGATCTTGTGATTACTACTGCATATTCATTCCATTCTAACTTCCCATTCCATTCCTTACCTCCATTCCCTGAACACACATGTCAGAACTAAATGCCTTCATTCCACATGTACTGGCATGAAGCTAAAATATACGTAAAAACACTGACTGAGATGATGTCATAGACTAAGTTACAAGTAGCATAGCCCAAAGAGTCGGTAGTTATGGTTGAGTGCTTACCTCTTGCATGTGCTCAAAGTTTCCTTGCTCTATCTCTCCCTGAATGGAGACATATTGCCGCAACAGACTCTGACCAGCCAGAACCAGGGCATAGGCAGCTGCTAGCAGAGGGAAGAGTTGAAGTTGCTGAGTCTGATAGTCCAACACTTGCACCTCTGGACCTCTAATAACACATGCACACACACACACACACACACACATACAAACATCAACACACACACACACACAAACATCAACACACACACACAACACCTTAAAATACCTTCTATTTCTACTAGTAGAATATCGAGTGTTTTATAATAGAATTTTATGCCACAATCCAACAACCAATTCTAAATTATGTTAATATAGAAAATGTGCCCCCAATTAATGCTAATCTAATGATCTTACTTGTCCTCTATCTGACCCTGCCTGCGAACTGCGCTGTATCTGGTAGCCACGGTGATAGCCTTGGCCAAGCCTCCATTAGCAACAAACCAGACGATCCCAGCTCTCAACATCACCATTGTGCCGTACGCTATCTTGGCTCTGGGAGGCTTCACGTACGTTCCATCTGTCGTTACCTGGTGCAGAAGGAAATGAAGATTATGAAAACAGATGTAAGAAATGTTGAGCTTGCAGCTTACCTGTGAGTATTTCATGAGCATGTGGTCTCTAGGGATCCTGACATTGTCCAGAGCAAGGAAACCATTGTCCATCCCAAAATAGCCCATCTTAGGACCTATGTCCCCCACTGTGATACCTGCATGAATAGATACCACTCAATAGGCACTACAAAAAACAAACAAACAAACAAACAAACCAAAAAATAAAAAATAACTGACCTGGTAGAGGGGTGTGGTCTTCAAGATTACGGATCTGGACGATAAACGCATGCACTCCGTGTAGCTTTCCTTGTGAGATGAGCTGTGCCATTACTAGTGCGTGTGTTGCTGAATGACCCACTGAAATACAATGCAGAGTGTCATGTGACTATCAAACAGATCATGTGACTACAAACAAAACTCACAAGTTCCAGGCCAGAACTTGGTAGCAGTAAGAGTGGGTGTGTTCACCACAAACTCCTGCGTCCTCTCGTCATACGTAGCTGTAGTCTCCAGGCCACGTACGTGACTACCTGAATATGAAGCACCAGTGACGTGAGAGCTTAGCTGTAAGTAGTTCATGCAAACAATAGCCTAGGATGACTATTAGCTTTGCTGAGTGTGTCAAAAAGGTTAGCACCTTTCTTCAGAAGTTTATGGAGCAAATGGCTGCAGACAAGTAACTTATATGCGGTAAACTGCAATGAATATAATCTTTCAATTTCAGCTCTATATAGTCTGCCCATGTCTGGGTCAGCCCAGGCAGCAGAAGACAAAGGAATTGAATAGTCGGCATGGTTAACACTTCATTTATGACTTATGTTTGTAATACCACTAAACACGGGGCTTTGTCGTGTTCATTCATCCTATCTATGTAATCATTCACCCTTCCGTGTTCTCTTTCTGTATTATTTGTTGCAATTAAACTAACTCAGACAACTCCCTGTCACACACCAACCAGCGTGTTCGAGTTTCTGTTCTAGTGTAGTTGCACAGGCAAAGCTCTGCCCGAGTTTGTGATCCACCATTAGTTCCTTACTGGTCAGGCTTAGTTAGCCAGATCTGGTCCTTCGAACTCACACAGCCCCTCAAGGCCTGGATTTACAACCCAGTGTCACTTTAAGCCCACATATATAACTATAAGGGTGTGGTCAATTAAATATTAAGTTTGACTGAATGGCTCAAGAGGTAAAGGGTCATTATGCATAAAACAACCCAATCAGTTGCTCTACTCCCACTGACCGTGTCCCAGTTCTGTCTGTGCATAAGCTCCTATGATACTGTAGTCTTTAGCCAATGGCAGCCATTTCTTCTTCTGCTCCTCACTGCCCTGACCCTGCACACAACACACCGCACGGGACACTTGTGTGGCTCCTCAGAGTCCATCACTAACTGTACCTGTATAGTTGGTAGGAACATGAGATCATGAACACCAATAGGCTGCTCCTCTGTCATCGCTCTGTAAAGAAACCATCTCAATTTGCACTCTCCTTGATGATATTTGGTTAGCTAAGTTCATCTCTTCTTACTTACCTTCTCAGTATGTTTTTTTCTAACGCGTCCAGGTCCTTCTCTTTGCAGACCTTGATGTAGTGGATGGATTTCTCCATGGCTCTGTCGAAGGCTTCATCTCTAGTCAAGTAATACTTGTCGTCACTATTGAAGATGGGATCATTGCACACGATGTCGTCTACATGAAGAAAAAAAAGAAAAAGAAACGTAACCAGCTAGCTAATGCACACAGTACAGCTAAGTTATTACATATTTTTCTCCTTTTTTCCGTCACAAATTCCCCTCCATCTAAGAAACTGGTAAGCCCTGGTAAATCAAGACTGCTCCTGTCCCTCTCCTTCCGCAGCTCGTCCACCATCCAAGCTTTAGACTCTGCCATAACAATGTGCTTCCTGCCAATAGGTGGAGCGTTTTTAAATGTTACGTGGGAGTTAAAATCTCAGCTCCTCCCTCTGAAATTGTAGTCGAAAGGTAAGGTGTCGTCCTTACTAGAATGGCAGCTGTTAAGAAATCTCAGCTAGATAAAAATTCTTCAGAAGACACTAAATCCGGCGTTTTAAGAGAGTTTTTCGGCAAGTGCTCGGAGAAAATTGCCGAGAGAATACCATTACTATTGTCCCCAGTTCTGAGCTCCATTTGGATATGTCCTGATGTCAGTTGTACTGAGGAGACAAGAGTGACAGACAGAGTAGTGCTGACATCCACTGTGGAGAACAAGGATGACTCCATACTCAAGTTGGACAGGACACAGTTCCTGGAGTTCGTTGAAGAAATGCTTGAGCAGCATTGGAAGAGTGATGTTGCCATGACGATGCTGGGCCAGAGGTGCATGGACGAGGGGGAGCACCACATGGCAGAGAAATGCTTCAGATCTGCCCTCAAGGCGAACTCGGATAACTTGATGGCTGTTGAACATTTGAGGATGTTACAGGAGACGATGATACACAGATGGCATTTCCATATGCTCAATGATATTCAGAGAAACTCCGCCTACTCCAGAGCTATTAGTGATGTCATCAAGACGTTGCAGGAGAAATCAGTCGTCATTGACATTGGTTGTGGAACAGGATTGCTCAGGTAGATAAGTCAGGCATACATCTTCAGATAAGTCAGGCATATATCTTCAGATAAGTCAGGCATATATCTTCAGATAAGTCAGGCATACATCTTCAGATAAGTCAGGCATACATCTTAGAATACAGGTATATATTTTAGGATAGGTGAGACATAATATCTTAGGATAAGTAAGGTATATATCTTAGAATAGGTCAGGTATATATCTTAGAATAGGTCAGGTATATATCTTAGAATAGGTCAGGTATATATCTTAGAATAGGTCAGGTATATATCTTAGAATAGGTCAGGTATATATCTTAGAATAGGTCAGGTATATATCTTAGAATAGGTCAGGTATATATCTTAGAATATGTCAGGTATATATCTTAGAATAGGTCAGGTATATATCTTGGGCTAGATAGGATGTATGAGTATCCATGACATTGCTATGTCCACCAGATTGGTATTCTATCTGCCAGTGATTCTTACAATGAACAGGAAGCTTTACACTGCTATTGCTTCTTATACTAATTTAGTTATCCTCATATTAGTAGAGACTATGAGAGCAGTGTGTATGTGTGTGTGTGTGTGTGTGTGTGTGTGTGTGTGTGTGTGTGTTAGCATGCTGTGTGTCCAGGCAGGTGCCAGTCACGTGTATGGTGTAGAAGTGAATGACAGGATGGTGTGCGTGTGTGCAGAGGTCCTGCGCTACAATGGCATGGAAGAGAAAGTGAAGCTGCTCCATTCTCTGTCTACACAACTCTCTATACCAGCACACATACCAGCAAGGTTAGCATCTGGGGGAGGAGAGGGGAGGGGCGGAGATTCAATGCTAGTAGAGGCATAAGTGCAGGGCAGGAGGTGCAAGATTGGTCAGGCTTTGCTGCCGTATTCAGTTAAAATATGGTAAAGGTCATAAGCAAACAGTTTCCACAGACTCACCATATGAAGTACAGAGGTCACTGTCTACTACCGCATCAATTGACTGCACAGCACCATTTTAAAGTAAGCCAAGTTCCGACTTAGAATGCTATATCTAAAAGTTACTGCAGTAAGCTGAGAGATGCTACTTTGCAGAGTTCATACTGAGCTCTTCTGGAGACATTGCGTTCTAGTGGACATTACTAAACATCGCCGTTACAGCAGTCAAATGGTTTAAAATGATTTGCACCTGATGAGCGGTCTTAAAATATTAGTCAGGCCATGGTCTGACTGGCCTGACTGCTTGTGCCGCCCCTGGAGTGGCGGGCTGGTCTGACTGGCCTGACTGCTTGTGCCGCCCCTGGAGTGGCGGGCTGGTCTGACTGGCCTGACTGCTTGTGCCGCCCCTGGAGTGGCGGGCTGGTCTGACTGGCCTGACTGGCCTGACTGCTTGTGCCGCCCCTGGAGTGGCGGGCTGGTCTGACTGGCCTGACTGCTTGTGCCGCCCCTGGAGTGGCGGGCTGGTCTGACTGGCCTGACTGCTTGTGCTGCCCCTGGAGTGGCAGGCAGGCGCGTCACTCATGTTGCAATAGAGTTGCTGGGGTCTGCATTTAAAATCTGGTAAAGGGTTGTCATTGGGTTTGTTGTTCAATGAAGTTGATGGCTGCATAATAGCATTATATGACTAGTGGTGTGCTTGAGCACAAATGGCGAGCGAGCCTGTGCACAACCGAATAATCTATCAGTCTATTTCCAAAAGTATAAGTACATAGCCATCGTGACCATACTTTAGCTTAGTCTGGCGAGACCCTTTACCAAACCGCTATACTGAGAATGGGTCTGGGGACATGGCCATACCAAATTTGTTCTGCCGCTCATATTTTGCGACAGTCAATTACCATTAGCAAATTACCAAGAATAGCCCTCATCAACCACAAAATAGAAATTCCTGCACATGTCAGCCACCTTTCAGCACTAGGTTTGGCAATCATGGCTAATTTGCGGTAGAAATTCAGGTATAAGGAGGTGGGGCACTTCCACATTCCTCCAGAACAAATTTGGTACGGCCATGTCCCCAGACCATCCGCGTGCTTTGTGCACTACGTGGGTCCGGCACACAGTGTTGAGTCTAAGAGTAAGTTTTTAAGACCCAAGTGTGTCTTGTGGCATTCAGAGACAACTTAATACAAAGAGGTATACAATGAAATTAGCAGTTGACCATTAACTATAGCAAATAAATACAGAACTACTCTCTTACCTTAACTTCCTGAGTAGTGATAACACTGTAGTATCAAGTTTAAGCCATTCTGACTACTTCTATTACCAGTAACTCTTGAACAAGCTCTCAGTTACAAAATAAAAAAAATAAAAAAATGCCAAAGTTATTTTTGTAACTTTAGTTTAAAAATATGGAATTACGTACGTATCTCAGCTTCCCCCAAGTAGTGGTAGCTTCTTTAGAAGCCATTCTGACTACCAGTGGCTCTTGACAATCAACAAGCGGCACTTAAAAAAACATTGAGTTTTTTAATTACGCATATATGGTAAAGATAGTAACCACTCCCCACAACTGTTTGAATTGAAAAAAAAAAAAAAGCAACAAAAAAAAAACAAGTCACATTTTTCTTTGTGATATTCTTTAGCTAAATAGTTGTAACGCACAATACTTTCACAAGACTTACCTTCGTGGTTAGTCTAGTGGACAAAGAATTTTCAAGTAAACACTGTAGTGTAGGGCTTATAACTATGACAAATAGCATATGAACTTTCCACCGCCACTAACTCGAATAGAAATGGAACTCCAGTAAGTTTTTGAGTTTTAACTGCATCCGCAAAAGAATTCAAAGTGGAAAACTATTCAATTTCTAGGATGATACGGATAATGACCGATAAACCGGAGGATTCTGTTTAGTGAAGTTAGGGATGGGGTCGAACACCGAGCTAACACAAAAATATGAGAGGGTCAAAGTACAAGTGATATACATACGTCCATACATATATATAAACTAGTGGTGTGCTTGAGCACAAAATGGCGAGTGAGCCTGCCTAGTTAGATAAAAAAAACTATTTACCACTGGTGTCACCTGGTTCTGCCTCCTTGTTTTGGAGAATGCTCCGTAAGATTCTGTCAAACTTAAAAATTATTCCTTGACAAGGTATAATTAGCTAATGGTATGATTGATTAGTATTTATCTTGCTTTCATCAATTTTACATCATTTATTTACTAATAGGTCATTTTTTTATTAAGTACATTTAAACAATTTAAACCACACCCATTATTGTAGGCGTGACAAATGTGACCACTTTATTGGCCACTTTAAAATTGCTTTCTACAGACTACACCCATGTGTTGTTACATAATATACTTTAGCCTAGTTCATACAAAAAAGTAAATAGTAGTTGACCATTAATATAATACAGAATTACTCTCTTACCTCAATTTCAGGAATAGTGATAATTTCTGTAGTATCCAATTTATGCCATTCTGACTACCTCAATTACCAGTAACTGATGAACAATCTCCCAGCACTACCAAAAAAAAATAGCCAGAAATATTTTTGTAATTTTAGCTAACAAATATGGAACTACGTACTTACCTCAGCTTCCCCCAAGTAATGGTGGACTCCTTGGTATTAATATTTAGCCACTCTGGCTACCAGTGACACTTGACAACCAATGGGACACATTTAGCAGACCCGAAAAATGACGAGGTTTTTCAAATTACATTCGCAGTAACTTTTTGGGACTTGAAAAACAAGCGTTTCGAAGGAATTATCTCATAATTTGGAGCCCAAGTTTCAAGTAAGACTTGCTTGAAGCTGTAGTATCAGAAGAAAGTGGGGTCAAGCCTAAAAAGCCGCGTTTAAAGGGCATACGTACAATCCATCCATACATATGTACACTAGTGGTGTGCTTGAGCACAAATAGTAAGCGAGCCTGCCTAGGTTACATAAATAACAGTATTGTTACATAATATAGTTTAGCCCGGGCCAGTCCCGGATATATCACTTAGCTACTGTCCCACAACGGAATTGTACTCTTTCTATTGGTTGTCCCAGAAATAATAAACTTTGTATCTGTTTACTATGCATAATCTGCCAGACTACAGAATGCTTCCACTGTTCTACCAATTGGAGTGTTTATTTGATTCTAGAATGACTTTCTTTCATGAATATATCTATTCAATCTGAAGAATAGTGACTGTACAGTTCAGAGACCACTACCTATTGTCGCCGGTTGCAGAAAATCACATTTATAAATATATACTTTTAAACTATCATGTTATCATTGCCTCCTTATAGCTGTTGTGATTTTGGGTGTGGTCCGGGGTGTGGCTTAATGTCCCTGAACTATGATTTAAAAAAAGTTGGCTATGATATTACCAATCAAATACAGAATTATTCTATTACCTTAATTTCCTGAATAGTGATAACTTCTGTAGTATCCATTCTGACTACCTCAATTACCAGTAACTGATGAACAAGCTCGCAGCTCTAACAAAAAAACATAGCCAGAGTTACTTTTTGTAATTCTAGCTAATAAATATGGAATTACGTACTTACCTCAGCTTCTCCCAAGTAATGGTGGCTTCCTTTGTTTTAATATTTAGTCACTCTGGCTACCAGTGACACTTGACAACTAACGAATGGTATTGAGCAGCCCCCAAAACGACGAAGTTTTGAAATTACGTTTGGTAAAGGGTTTCAAAGCCATAGTAACCATTCGCAGTAACATTTTGGGACTTGAAAAACAAGCTTTTCGCAGGAATTATCCCACAATTTGGATCCCAACTTTTCAAGTAAGACTTTGTTAATGCTGTAGTATCAGAAGAAACTGGGGTCAAGCCTAAAAAGTCGTGTTTTTAGGAGAAAAAAGATCCCGCCCGCGCGTTTAAGGGGCATACGTACCATCCATATATTATATATACAGTATATATATCGAACATATACCCGATTTTGCATTGTCCACCCCTAATACTGTCTCGCTCGCTCAGCTCGCTCGCCAACAAATATCAATTCAACACCACTGTATAGTGTCTCACTCACTTCAACACCACTGTATAGTGTCTCACTCGCTTCAACACCACTGTATAGTGTCTCACTCGCTTCAACACCACTGTATAGTGTCTCACTCGCTTCAACACCACTGTATAGTGTCTCACTCGCTTCAACACCACTGTATAGTGTCTCACTCACTTCAACACCACTGTATAGTGTCTCACTCACTTCAACACCACTGTATAGTGTCTCACTCACTTCAGCACCTCTGTATAGTGTCTCACTCACTTCAACACCACTGTATAGTGTCTCACTCACTTCAGCACCTCTGTATAGTGTCTCACTCACTTCAACACCACTGTATAGTGTCTCACTCACATCAACACCTCTGTATAGTGTCTCACTCACATCAACACCTCTGTATAGTGTCTCACTCACTTCAACACCACTGTATAGTGTCTCACTCACTTCAACACCTCTGTATAGTGTCTCACTCACTTCAACACCTCTGTATAGTGTCTCACTCACTTCAGCACCACTGTATAGTGTCTCACTCACTTCAACACCTCTGTATAGTGTCTCACTCACTTCAACACCTCTGTATAGTGTCTCACTCACTTCAGCACCTCTGTATAGTGTCTCACTCACTTCAACACCACTGTATAGTGTCTCACTCACTTCAACACCACTGTATAGTGTCTCACTCACTTCAACACCACTGTATAGTGTCTCACTCACTTCAACACCACTGTATAGTGTCTCACTCACTTCAACACCTCTGTATAGTGTCTCACTCACTTCAACACCACTGTATAGTGTCTCACTCACTTCAACACCACTGTATAGTGTCTCACTCACTTCAACACCACTGTATAGTGTCTCACTCGCTTCAACACCTCTGTATAGTGTCTCACTCGCTTCAACACCACTGTATAGTGTCTCACTCGCTTCAACACCCACGTTATAGTGTCTCACTCGCTTCACCACCATGTATGGTCTCACTCACGTCAACCCCACTGTAATAGTGTCTCCTCACTCAACACCACTGTATAGTGTCTCACTCGCTTAACCACCCACTGTATAGGTATTCACTCACTTTCAACACCACTGTATAGTGTCTCACTCACTTCAACACCCCTGGATAGTGTTCCAATCACTTCAACCACCACTGTTATAGCGTCTCACTCACTTCAAACCCGCTGTATAGGGTCTCAATACTTCAACACCTCTGTATAGTGTCTCACTCACTTCAGCACCTCTGTATAGTGTCTCACTCACTTCAACACCACTGTATAGTGTCTCACTCACTTCAGCACCTCTGTATAGTGTCTCACTCACTTCAACACCACTGTATAGTGTCTCACTCACATCAACACCTCTGTATAGTGTCTCACTCACATCAACACCTCTGTATAGTGTCTCACTCACTTCAACACCACTGTATAGTGTCTCACTCACTTCAACACCACTGTATAGTGTCTCACTCACTTCAACACCACTGTATAGTGTCTCACTCACTTCAACACCACTGTATAGTGTCTCACTCACTTCAACACCACTGTATAGTGTCTCACTCACTTCAGGATCAGTGAGACACTGGTGGTGTGTGTATTAAGCTGACTGGGTTGGTAAAGCATCGTCAGACCGCCAACTACGGTGCTGTGTGTATCCATGAATACACGAGTCCAGATAAGTAAGTGAGGCTGATGTCATTAATGCCAATAGTTAGTAGAGGACTAAAGAAACCATATGCTCCAAGTTTGCAAAAGTTAGTACATCAGGTGCCATTGTGTGGAGGCCGGGGAACTTGCTAGCATATTAATTATACATTCTTATAGCTACATGTATGTCTTATACAGAGCAGAGCTAGTAGTGACAGAGATAGTGGATGCAGGTCTGCTAGGTGAGCACATCATCCCGACCCTCAGGCATGCCTGGAAGGAACTTCTCCTACCACCTGCCTCGACACTCTGTCATGCCCCAAGTGGTCATGTGATCCCTTCTGCAGCTACTGTGTATGCAATGGCCATCGAGTGTGAAGAAATCAGGAAGAAAAGTCAGTGAGTTTATGAGCTTTTAGAACCCTACATTGACCTAATTCTATCTTACCAAGGCATATGTACCTGGCCTGCTTATGTATGTGTGTGTGTGTGTGTGTGTGTGTGTGTGTGTGTGTGTGTGTGTGTGTGTGTGTGTGTGTGTGTGTGTGTGTGTGCAGTTTACTCACTGAGCAAGTCATGGGTGTTCGTTTTAAGGATGTGATCCTAGAGGGAAGCTGTAAAGCAAAGGAAAGGCCACTGGAAGATGGGTGTGGCCCAGGTCATGTGATGGAGTGGTTGGAGAGGGAGGTGTATACATGTGAGAGATTGAGTCAAATACGAGGAGGCAGTGTGTCGCTAACTGCCGCTCTACCAGTGCTGCAGTTTGACTTCAACAACCCTGAGGTATGTATGCCTTGTACCCTGACTGTCAAGGTGGTTTGGAGGAATAAGACAGCATGGTACATATTGACTCTTACAAGCACTACATATTTTGTAATTCTAGTTATGCGCTCACGGATTTATGAGAGGAAATGATTTTGTGCAGACTGTGATATTTGATAGAAAATGACTAAAAAAAATCATGCACACAACTTTTCACCTATTCACACCTACCTGTTCTCTCACACCTGTTTCCCACTTCTAATTCTTTCTTTCATCTTTTCCCACTTGCTATTGTTTTTCCATGTCTACATCTGACCTTTCACATGTGCTACCCTTTACCTTCCCTGTCCATTTCTGTTCCCCTCTGTATGTCCCCATTCTCTGTGCCCCCTCAGCTTCCCCTCCCAGAGTCTCATATCTCCTTCACTGTCACTCACAGAGGAAGGCTGGATGCCATTGCTGTTTGGTTTGATCTTCACCTGCTTGAAGATGTTTTCTTCTCCACTTCTCCTAGCTGGAACTTGTCCTGGGAACAAGCTGTATTTCCCCAGTCTCTTCTCACGCCCACACATTCACCACAACACCTTACAGTGGAAGAAGGAGACACTTTGCAGCTCCACGCGTCCTGCTCCGAACTCTCTCTCTACATGCATGCTGAGCTGGCAGAGAGAGCTGTGCCTGTGGATAGTGGTGAATGTGGTGATGGTGGGCGTGATGATGGTAGGCATGGCAATGATGGGTGTGGCAGTGGAGGATTTAGCATTGATATCAATGATAGTGAGTACGATGAACATAAGGGTGATGATCGGCATGGTGATAGTTGCCATGGTTATGTTGGCAGTTCTCGCAGACTGTTTTACGTAGAGAGGGCTGATCTGTTAAGGCTCAATGACACGGTGTTTATGAACAGACTTGAAACAGCGCTACAAGATGTGATGAGGAGCATTCATGATGGGGAGGAGTCTGAGTACACTGTGCTGTGTTTGCATCAAGGGTTGTCTGTGTGTGGCCTCACAGCAGCTAAACTAGGTGAGAGTTTACTACAACATCCTCTCAGCATTTCCTCACACACACGGTGTGTACCTGGCTATCGTGTGTGTGTGTGTGTGTGTGCGTGTGTTGCACTCAGCAGCCAGAACACTGTCAGCTTAACTGACTATCATGCATGTCTGACTTTTCCTGACCTACCCCCACCCTAGTCTCACGTAGCCAGGTCCTTTACCACCCTTTACCTGCTACACGGGGGGAAAGAGTCTGAAACCCTGCCATTGACTCAGCAGTTTTAGCTCCACCCAAAACTTGGTGGAGGTAATTCGGCTTTATAACATTGAGTGACCGCGTGTGGTAAAGGAAGAAGTCTTTGCAGTCAAAATGTATTCATTCTTTCATTAGACATGAGTGACCCAGGCTAGATGTAACCCAGGCCTAGACGTAACCCAGGCCTAGATGTAACCCAGGCCTAGATGTAACCCAGACCTAGATGTAACCCAGGCCTAGATGTAACCCAGACCTAGATGTAACCCAGGCCTAGATGTAACCCAGACCTAGATGTAACCCAGGCCTAGATGTAACCCAGGCCTAGATGTAACCCAGACCTAGATGTAACCCAGACCTAGATGTAACCCAGGCCTAGATGTAACCCAGGCCTAGATGTAACCCAGACCTAGATGTAACCCAGGCCTAGATGTAACCCAGGCCTAGATGTAACCCAGGCCTAGATGTAACCCAGGCCTAGATGTAACCCAGGCCTAGATGTAACCCAGGCCTAGATGTAACCCAGGCCTATATGTAACCCAGACTAGATGTAACCCAGGCCTAGATGTAACCCAGGCCTAGATGTAACCCAGGCCTAGATGTAACCCAGGCCTAGATGTAACCCAGACCTAGATGTAACCCAGGCCTAGATGTAACCCAGGCCTAGATGTAACCCAGACCTAGATGTAACCCAGGCCTAGATGTAACCCAGACCTAGATGTAACCCAGACCTAGATGTAACCCAGGCCTAGATGTAACCCAGACCTAGATGTAACCCAGGCCTAGATGTAACCCAGGCCTAGATGTAACCCAGGCCTAGATGTAACCCAGGCCTAGATGTAACCCAGGCCTAGATGTAACCCAGGCCTAGATGTAACCCAGACCTAGATGTAACCCAGGCCTAGATGTAACCCAGGCCTAGATGTAATCCAGACCTGTAACCCAGGCCTAGATGTAATCCAGGCCTAGATGTAACCCAGGCCTAGATGTAAAGGCCTAGATGTAATCCAGACCTAGATGTAACCCAGGCCTAGATGTAATCCAGACTGTACCAGGCCTAGAGTAACAAGGCCTAGATGTAACCCAGGCCTAGATGTAACCCAGGCCTAGATGTAACCCAGGCCTAGATGTAACCCAGCCTAGATGTAACCCAGGCCTAGATGTAACCCAGGCCTAGATGTAACCCAGGCCTATATGTAACCCAGGCCTAGATGTAACCCAGGCCTAGATGTAACCCAGGCCTAGATGTAACCCAGGCCTAGATGTAACCCAGGCCTAGATGTAACCCAGACCTAGATGTAACCCAGGCCTAGATGTAACCCAGACCTAGATGTAACCCAGACCTAGATGTAACCCAGACCTAGATGTAACCCAGACCTAGATGTAACCCAGGCCTAGATGTAACCCAGGCCTAGATGTAACCCAGGCCTAGATGTAACCCAGACCTAGATGTAACCCAGACCTAGATGTAACCCAGGCCTAGATGTAACCCAGGCCTAGATGTAACCCAGGCCTAGATGTAACCCAGACCTAGATGTAACCCAGGCCTAGATGTAACCCAGGCCTAGATGTAACCCAGGCCTAGATGTAACCCAGGCCTAGATGTAACCCAGGCCTAGATGTAATCCAGGCCTAGATGTAATCCAGACCTAGATATAACCCAGGCCTAGATGTAATCCAGGCCTAGATGTAACCCAGGCCTAGATGTAACCCAGGCCTAGATGTAAACCAGCCTAGATGGACCCAGGCCTAGATGAACCCAGACCTAGATGTAACCCAGGGCTAGAGGGAAAACCCAGGCTAGAGTGTAACCCAGGCCTAGAGTAACCAAGACCTAGAGTACCAGGCCTAGGTGTAACCCGGCAGATGTAACCCAGGCCTAATGTAACCCAGGCTAGATGTAACCCAGCCTAGATGTAAACCCAGCCTAGATGTAACCCAGGCCCTAGATGTAACCCAGGGACCTAGATGTAACCCAGGCTAGAATGTAACCCAGGCTAGAGGAACCCAGGCCTAGATGTAACCCAGGCCAGGGGACCCAGGCCTAGATGGTAACCCAGGCTAGATTGTAACCAGGCCTAGATGTAAACCCAGGCCTAGAGTAACCAGGCCTAGATGTAAACCCAGGCTAGAGTAACCCAGGCCTAGTGTAACCCAGGCCTAGATGGACCAGACCTAGATGTAACCCAGGCTAGATGAAACCCAGGCTAGATTGTAACACCGGCTAGGTAACCAGACCTAGATGTAACAGGCCTAGGTGTAAACCCAGGGCCTAGCTGACAGGCCTAGATTTTGTTCACCCAGGCCTAGAGTAACCCAGGCCTAGAGTAACCCAGGCCTAGATGTAACCCAGGCCAATGTAAACCAGACTAGATTGTACCCAGGCCTTGATGTAACCCAGGCCTAGATGTAACCCAGGCGAGGTGTAAAACCAGGCATGATGTAACCCAGGCCTAGATGTAACCCAGGCCTAGATGTAACCCAGGCCTAGATGTAACCCAGACCTAGATGTAACCCAGGCCTAGATGTAACCCAGGCCTAGATGTAACCCAGGCCTAGATGTAACCCAGATGGCCGAAGATTTGTGCACAGCATCTAACGCAATCTCCTCAGAGACTCATCACTGTCCACACGCGAAATTGCAGCTCGCAGAAAGAAGGGTAACAGTCTCTATACTGCTAATGTTATTCATAGTCTAAAGCCTAATTACCTCCACCAACTTCCGGGTGGAGCTAGAACTGCTGAGTCAATGGCAGTGTTCCAGACCCTTTCCTCCACCAGCGTAGCGGGTAAGGGGTGATAAAGGGTCTGGTTATGCAAGACTACCCCCACCCCTTCTCTCTCTCTCTCTCTCTACATTAGTTTAGCTGTGGTTGCCTAGTGACAGTGAGTGTTGTGATGATCAGGTGCTGACTTTGTCCTCATTGTTCTGTCTTCTCCTACGTATCTGTCTCTTCTGACGACTCTGGCAGAACGTAATGGCATTAAGGAGCGCGTGTCTGTGCAGCACCAGGGGGAGGGGCACTGGTGCCACGCCCAGGTCATGTGGGATGTGCTGGTGTGTGATATGGTCACACCACAAGGAACACTCTGTCAGGGAATTCTGGAGAAGATAGCTCATGTGAGGTGTGTATGTGTGTGCTCATGTGAGGTGTGTATGTGTGTGCTCATGTGAGGTGTGTATGTGTGTGCTCATGTGAGATGTGTATGTGTGTGCTCATGTGAGGTGTGTATTTATAGCATTACCATAGCTACAACATCATTTCTAGCAGTTACTATTTGTGTTTCACTGAGGCTGGTTAGCTGAATAGCAGCTGAAATGTTTGATTATTAAAACATTTATGACTAGTTGTGGTTAAGTTAAGCCACACCCCATCTCTTGTCTATATTATTCAGGGAGACTCAATTCCATGCCAACAGTGTGGTCATTCCGGGAGAGCTGGTTGTCATGGTAATGTTAGTCTCCTCCCCATCCATGCGGGCTCACTGCTCAGTGCTGGGTACCGTACCAACTCTCGGACTGGACATTGCCCCTGTCATTAACACCTACCAGATTTCACACTACGTGGATATAGATGTCGGACAACACCCAATGCAGCTGCTCTCTGAACCATTTCAACTAATGAAGATCAATTTGAGTACATTAAGAAAAAGGGATTTGCAGGTTAGCGATCATACGGTTGATTTTGTTTCATTAATCCTGTGGTTATGTTGAAACTCTTTAGATCCGTCCTACATTTACAGCTTATTGTAATTTGTGCAGACAAATTAGTAGGAAGTTAAGGAATTCACTACTAAGTATAACTGGTTACTAAAATAGTTTGCATGTAGCATGTAAGTCAGCAGAAGTTGTGAGCATAGGGTAGATGTGAGGATTGTTGTCGTGCTGGGAATCACCTGATGCTAACCTCAATGTCACATTAGTGATGTGTTTCAGCACACAAATGGCGAGGGAACCTGTTAGTGATGTCTGTTAGTCAATCAACTGTTAGCTGTCAGAAGATTATGCGCACAAATTTATTTTTCTGTTTACTCTCTGCACATTCAAACATTATCACGAAATACACTGGAGTCTGCACCAACGATTGCATCTGGTGTCAAATATAATGTTAACTAGTGGTGTGCTTGAGCACAAATGGCGAGCGAGCCTTAAACTACACTATTGTTAAACTATTGATTTTAACAACTAACATTCAAACTACTAAAATAAAGTCGAGTTGTTAAATTACGCATATGCGGTAAAGGGGATTCAATGCCATAGTAACCACTCCCCTCAACTGTTTGAAAAAGAAGCAACAAAATCAAGTCACGTTATTTAATTTTTCTTTGTGATATTCTTAATAGTAGTTGTAACGCACAATACTTTCACACAACTGAACATACCTACGCAAGACTTACCTTCGTGGTTCGTCTAGTGGACAATGAATTTTCAAGTAAATACTGTTGCGTAGGGCTTATAACTATGACAAATAGCGTATTAACTTACCACCGCCACTAACTCGAATAGAAATGGAGCTCCCATAAGTTTTTGAGTTTTAACTGCATCCGCAAAACAATTCAAAGCGGTAAACAATTCAATTTCTAAGGTGATACGGGTAATGATCGCTAAACCGGAGGATTCTGTTTAGTGAAGTTTGGGACGGGGTCAAACACGGAGCGAACACAAAAATACGCGAGGGTCAAAGTACAAAACGACATACGTATGTCCAAACTCGGCTCGCTCGCCAATTAGAAGAAAACTTTTTAAAATATTTAAAACGACTCATTTGCAAGATTACTGTACAAATAAACCTCCTTTAGTTCATACTTATAATTCTCTTGGCTTTTACAAATTAGAATAATCCTTAATTAGTTTCCGTGGATATTAGACAAGTTGAACCTAAAGCAAGTTGTGTTTTGTCATGCAGGATATCCTAGCTGGAATAATAAAACAATGACATCATTTAGATACTGGAGTTTACCAGGCCAGCTCTACAGTTTGACAATGCACAAGTTGTTCAAAAACATATCTAGTAAATGACAGTGTTAGCTACTTCCTGTGAAGCTGTAGTGCAACTGTATCCACCATCAACACAGCCACTACAATATACCAAGAGATAACTGTATCAATGGCAATTGAAGCCCCGCCCATTGCTCCACCCAATAGCAGACAATAAAGTTCGGTTTGTGAGTGTTGGTCAGTGGCTCTCTCTCTCTCTCTTACTGACTAGCCTTTTCTGCATGTGCAGATACCAGAACTTGTCCTGACCCTGTACCTTATCTTCATGTTGTATTTTCACTACATAAACTCCCACTTTCATTTTCACCACTCATCTGAACTGTTATTTATTACTAGCTAGTCTAATCTGTGTGTGTGCTGTGCGGTAAGATAGTAGCAATAATTCAATGTGTTGTCTCGTATTGTTCATGAGATGGTCTTAGATGGTTGTTGTTGTTGTGGTTGTTGTTGTTGTTGTTGATTTTTATTCAGAACTTGCATGCACGTGTACGTGTGCCAGTGATCTGCAGTGGGTGTGTCACTGGTCTTGTGTACTGGTTCCAAATGAATTTCCATGGCAACATTCATGTCAGCACATCTCCCAGACAATACAGTCAGGTGAGCGCTTACTGGCACATTCTTCCATTAATACATGCAGTCTGTTCCTTTTATTAACCCTCAACACACATGCGCAAGAGGGTTATAGTAGTCGTCCTGTCTGTCTGTCTGTCTGTCTGTCTGTCTGTCCTGCTCTGATTTTGGAGATTACTTACACTAACTGTTGGTATAGGTATAAACTTTCTTTAAAAAAAACTATTTAAGACATATAATATATTATATATATAAATACTTATTACATGAGTCAGAGTGTGATATGGCAGATTTCACTAGCAGGCTAATTTATTTCACGAGCCAGAGGCAGAGTGAAAATAAAGCCTGAGAGTGAAACATCCTGCCATAACACTCTGACAAGTGTAATAAGTGGTTTATTCCACACTATCGAGAGTTATTTCACGGTCATGTACCTAAAAATATCATTGTGAAGATATCTAGGGTGGAATAAATATATTTATTCCACGCTAGATATCTTCACAATATTTATTCCACCCAAGATATCTTCACAATGATATTTTTAGGTACATGACCCGTGCTGATATCACAAAGTGTTATCCCATGGCTGTATTGCAAGCTCATTACCAGAGTAGTTATAGCAACCTGGCGGACAAGTTTTCTGGGTTTTTACAGCTACCTTTATTCCTTTATTCTAGTGGAGCCTACCCAGCCAGGTTAGAGCGGCTGCTATAATATCAGCTGGGGTTGTGGGGAGCCCCTAGTGAGTTTTCTCCAACTTTACACTGTGAGTTTTCTCCAACTTTTTACACCATGAGTTACCAAAAAAACTACTCCAGTGAAGATATCTAGTGTGGAATATACCACTTATTACACTCACTCGGCAGAGTGATATGGCTAGGTATTTTACTCTCAGGCTTTATTTTCACTCGGCTTTGGCTCGTGAAAATAAATTAGCCTGCTCAGTGAAATATTTCACCATATCACACTCTGACTCATGTAATAAGTACTATATATAATACTTATAGCACGAGTCAGAGTACAATATGGGAAAATATTTTACGAGCACGCAAAATATTTTCACGAGCCAAAGGCGAGTGAAAATGTGGCGTGAGAGTAAAATATCATTCCCATATTGTACGACGAGTGTGATAAGTGATTTATTGCTTCTTTGAAATTTTTCTCAAACCGGTTACAATACAATTTTCATTGATTTTACTCGCTACGCGCGCGCTACAAGTAGCGTACAATATAAACCGTACAATATGGGAGAATACAGAACGCTCGCGTGATGCGGAAATATTCAAGTAAAAATATCAAAGCTGCAATAAATATATATATTATATATATATTATTTTTTATTTATTTATTTATTTTTTTTTTAAGACTGATTTTGAGAATTTTTGGTACTTTATCTTCATGCTGAGAAGTTAACCAAGTGATTGAATTGAAGTTTTGCATTGAAACTATTGGTGAGTGTCCCCCTGCATGCTCAGCTTCTCTTGCAGCTTTTACATCTACCGCTTTTGTTGCACAGCTAATTGATGCGTGATTAGTCTGAAAAATGATTTAATAGCTAACTAGTGAAGGTTCACACCTTTAGTGCTTTATTATTTACCCTCAGTGTGCATGCGCGAGAGGGTTATAGTAATGCGTTTGTCTGTCTGTCAGCATTCAATTTCATGAATGGCTGAGAAACCTTTAAAACAAGTATGACCTGACCCAGTAGGAGAATTTAAGTCCCTTAAATTGACCACTTTTTCAAAATTTGAGTTAGTTTCCGAGTAAATGCGGAGAAGCTTCAGCTCTAAACAAGTGCCAGCTAGATGCAATGACCCTTACCTTTCACGTACATTGGTTTACGCCACACAGCAGTCACATGATCACTTATAGTTCACGTATTTTCTCTTAACCACGTGTGTCCTCAGTAGTTAGAAGTAGAAGTAATCTGAAAAATCTTAGTTGTGTAATAATGCACTGAGGGTTCGCACCTGCACTGGGTGCTCTAGTTATCATGCTGCCAATCAATGCACTGAGGGTTCGCACCTGCACTGGGTGCTTATTATTATTATTATTATTATTTATAAGTTCAACTTTATTTCTCTTGAGAAACTGTTTGTAAAGTTAATTTCAGCCAGGAAGGTTCTAACACACACACACACACACACACACACGTCCACTGCGTAGCTGTTTACAAATACTTTGTTTCTGAAAGAAATGCTGTACAAGTGTTTTGGTGTCACTCGTTTTAATGGTGACAGTGTAAATAGGAACTATCTTGTTATCTGCTGACTCAACCATTCCTGTAGTGGTCTAGTCCAGTGTGAGTGGTCGAGTATTGAGAGTGTGGGGCACTTATTTGTGTGTGTGTGTGTGTGTGTGTGTAAAATGACACTATGTATTTCAGTATTTTTAATTGAGCAAAGCAGCAACAGTTATGGTTCTGTCTGTGTGTGTGTGTGTTTGTTATAAGTTGTTAAAAGCTGCTGAATAGTAAAGTCAACAATGTGACTTTTACTTAGTGAGGAAAGAATTCTTAATATCTTATAAGTATGAATTGCCAGTGGCTTTTATTATATACAAGAAGTATGTATGTGGGAGGGTACATCTCTGTCATGGAAAGATGTTATAGATCTGCACATGTGGTGGTGAGTGTGGCTCCACCTCTGTAGCCCTGCACATGTGGTGGTGGGCGTGGCTGCACATCTACAGATCTGCACCTGTGGTGGTGAGCTCATGTGATATTATTCATTTCCTTGCAGTCCCACTGGCACCAGAGTGTGTTCATGCTGCCCCAAGATGTGGAGGTTTCCCAGGACACGACTGTCACTGTGACTGGCCTCATCAGAGACAGCTATCTGCAGCTACAGCTCTGCTCTCTCACCAACTAGCTCAGTCCAGCAGAAGTGAGTCAAGAAAGAGTGAACAAGACGGTTCTCTCTCCCTTCTCTTTTCCATACCAATAACCAGATGTGTGTGCACATGTGCTGCAAACGCATGTAGTACTTACTTCTGTAATTAATAAATTAATGATTGGACAACACATTGACTGAGTCTTGTGGACATGTGAAAACAGTGTAGTCAAATAGTCAGAGATTACTGAAGTGGGTGTGGTCAAGTCTAGGTAGTGAAGAGGGATTGTTGTTACCATGGTTGTTCTAGTAGGTATATTGTGCAATGGTGGATTTGCTGGCTAGGATATGTGTGGAAATGGCATGCCCATCTTTATTCTCATCCTCACTGTTGCTGTCCTCCTCTCCCAGGAACTGGCTCCATCGAGACGACGTCTTCGACATGCCGTATCGTGTGGCCAACAACTTCTTTGGGCTGGGCTTGCATTCTTTCTTGGAGAACTTTTGCAAGTCTTGCTTGATCTGCTCCATCTTCTGTCTCTGATCACATGATGAAGGCGTGGTCAGGTTGTACATAGATTGTGTGTTGGAGGGCATTCCTCGAGAGTAGTGAGGCCCATGGCCGTCATCTAGCTTAGTGTAGCGATCTGGGGAGAAGTACATTGATTTGGCACTGGACATGGATGAAGTTGTCACGGTTACGGAGGTGGGGATAGCTGGGAAGGTGGCTTCAAAGTTGACACTGGAATAAGGACATGTTGGATCACCATCTTCAGAATCCTCTCGTCGGACACCTCTATCAGAAGCACGTCTATAGACAGGAAGAAGAGAAACCATATATATATATAATATTTTACACACACACTTACATCTCACATATACACACACATGCCTTTACAAACACCCATCCCCTTCAGATGCACACACACACACACACACACACACACACACCACCTTATTATCCTGGACTTGCTGGCACAAGCTTCTCTGCTGCCAGGTTGGTCTGCACTCTGTAACACAACCAAAATCAAAATTTAAACAAGTGTCGAAGGAGTCCCACCCACTACATGAAATGCACGACACATACACACACACGCACACACACGCACACACAGAAGTCATGTCATTTCAGCACTTGTAATGTCCACCTGGGTTCCATCACTCATGGACTTACTTTGCTGGTTCCTTCTTCCTCGTCATTGGGGCTCAGGAAAGCTGTCCATCTGCTGCTCTTAGTGTTGCCAAGAACTACAGGATGCTCCAGCTACATCAATAGATGTAAAGATACAGTATTTGAAAGAGATAGAGGATAAACATGATCAAAATAAACGAAGCAGTAACTTAAATGATATAATTGTAACACTACGCCCTCACTCAATTTTTATCACTTGGAGATAACAAAACGCATATACCTGGTCTGGTGTTTCTGCATCATCTCCTTCGTGAGTGGTGAAGGTACTGGCGTAGTCCTGTGGTGGATGCTGTTCGCTTCTTCCATCTTCTTTCTCTCTCTTTGCTCTTATCATATTCAACTTCTGCACATGTCTCCTACAGTCTTTGCCAGTGCCCTTTCCATAGGTCTGTGCCAAGATAGAGAAAAAAATTATGAAAGAATATACCAGAGTAGCTTCTACTGGCTTACTTTGAGCACTGACTGCTTTTCATTGCATACTTTACATATCCATTTATTACTGGACTTTTTAACCTGTACAGAAAGGTTGGCAGTCTCCACAAGTGTATTAACACGCAGTCTGTCTAACCTGCTGAACCTGGAACGTCTTGCATGAATAACAGCGCACAACCATGAACACTTGGACCATTTCGCTCGCGTCCAAATCATCTGCAATGATTTCCCGCCAAATCGACAGGATAAAGTACAACCAAATGCTCACAATGCAATTCGCTAACTTACTTTCCTCGGGATGTTCCCGAGGTTGCTGCAGCACCTCTGGACCTCGTCTCTCCGAAGTAGCAGCAGCCATAATACCTCCCTCACAGCTAATGTTAATCATAGGCTTAGGTTAGGTAGGCTTTGTAGGGGAGCAGCAGCATGGGGGGGAGTGGCTGGAGGCATGCTTAAAATAGCAATAAATTGCATGCATAAATATAAGCGCGTGGGCGGAATTGCACACCTGATTTGCCCCGACCACGGGGGCGGGTTGTCCTGTGAGCAGCGGTACGTGTGCTAAGATTTAACTTGGGGCCGGCGGGACAGGCTGATGGTCTATTAGCACATGTTATACAGCTCGCCTTTCATTTAGAGTATAAGAGGGCCGAGTACAGAGAACTGCGGTGCAAACTCTGATAGTACTTGGGAAAGAAGGATGAACGAGTTACAGCGAATGCAGATAGGGCACGAAGGGATGCGGAGACTTCTCTGTAGTGAAGTCAAGGAAGCTGAAGAACTCTTCAAGAACAGCAGGTACGTGAGAAATGGGTCTCTCTATTGTACGATCAACTGAAACAAAGGCTCTTGAGACACGTGGATTGTTTAAACCAATTGTACAATAGGAGGAGGGCTGGGTAGCAGCTGATGTTACATGTTATTTGTTTAAGAGTCTCAGATACTTTGAGGTATGACTAGAGTAAATCAGTGGAAGTTAGTGCTATTGAGTTAGTATATCATTGATGTCTTTAGCCTGGAGAAGGTTGAGAGGGAGCCAGTAAGTGGAAGTTCAGTAGTGTGGCATTCCTAATTGGGTATTTGTTGATGACATTGCAGTTAGTCCCTTGAGATGAGTACGTAGGTTAGTATAGAGAAATGCAATATAATATTGAGTAATGAGAAATATAATTTTTTTCTTAGAACATGTGTATTGTGGCACTATGTGGTGTAATGCATAGATGATGAGACAGTATTATTCCATCATTGTTTTGCATTTGTACTATGTGTTAGAAACTTGGGGCCAGACTTGAATGCAGGCCACAGCTTTGTGCAACTTGTGGTAAGAAATAGCTTTGAGTTTGTTTTCTTCAGAATCTATACACGTTTGTTTGTCCCAAAGTTTGCCCTTTCCAACAATGTAGTTAGTTTGTAAACAAGAAGATGATTTTACTTTGGTTAAGTGAGCAGATAAGACAGCTGTGTCTAGAGGTGCAGTTTTGTTGTTGATTCTAATCTGATAGTATTGGATTGGAATTGACGAGTTGGGAGAAGGCACCAGAAATGACTCGCCTTAATCTGATGATGCTTGACACAGGTTAGTTTTCATTGGCTCCTTTTCCTCTTTTTGTCAGAAATCAGTCATGTCATTTGACGACGAGGCAATGGACCACGCCTACAAGTCTTTGGAGACGACTGAGAGCTATTGCGAGATTGGCAGCAAGAAAATGGGCATCTTCTCCAGCTCAGCAGAGAAAGAACAGCAGCAGATGTTGTCGGAGCATGACAGACTCCATTGCAGAACCATTGTGGCAGATTGCATCCTATTTGAAGCCCTCCTCGTGTTTCTAAAACAAGGACTGACATCGTACGTTAAAGGAGGGTACTTGTTGCGCAAGGCCTACAAGATGTATGAGAAGATCTATGAGGAGACAGAACAGCTGTGCAAAATACCATCCCCCATCTCCAAGTCTGGAGCTCCATCGCCTCTCGACAGACACGTAGGGACCTCAGTTTATGACAAGTCAACAAATAAAGCATCGAGCAATGGACACGATGGAGGCGCCTTCTTGATCGAAGACAGTCTGGCTTCCATGCATATTGGGTTCTCTGGACTGACTGTAGATAGCATACAAGAAGCTCAGGACCAGTGTGAGGAAAATGGAGGTATGTAAGGAGTGGTAGGGAGATTGTAAGTAACGTAACAGAGGAAATCACAAGTAATGGATGAGAGCGCTGGTCAGGTCAAGGGTGAAGGTAGGGCACTTAATGTTATTGAATGTTGTGAGGACTGGACAGCATGATGAGACAGACTGTGATTAGAGTGCTTGTTTGGTGATTTGTTGTGTAGATACAGTTAATGGACGTGGTGCGGAGATGGATAAAGGGAAGGTATGTTTGCTATCAAGGCACACACAGAGGATGGGGTCTTAGCAGATTCACCCACTTGTGTTTGTATACATGGTTGCCAACCGTCCTCAAGCCAATCTTGCTTCATCACACTCTGTATACACGCATGCACACACATAATTTGTTCTCTCTTACTAGGTGGAAGAAGCTGAGTTTCCATGGAGCACGATATCTTCTAATAAAAAATCTGGTAAAGGGAAGCCAACGCGTCCTTCCTCAGGTTGTGTGGTGCCCAATATATCTTCTACACAAATACCCAGTTTGGAGCATGAAGATGACCGGCTTAGAGGCGCGGTGTACTTTGGCTACGGTCTCATGAACATCGTGCTGTCTCTTATCCCGCCCAAACTCATGAAGCTGGCCAACTTGTTCGGTTTCCGTGGAGATCGGCGCTTGGGCTTAGAGGCTCTTGAATTTTCAAGCAACAGCCAAGCCATGAAAGCTCCCTTGGCAAGGTGAGGAGAATGCTTGCTTTGCCCAATCATCATCGTAACATGTGAATGGGCGAGGGTCTAGTGTGGGTATGTGTGTGTGTGTGTGTGTGTGTGTGTGTGTGCTAAGAGTGAATTCTGTATTTCTCTAAGGTACTGGTACTATTCTCCAGCTGATCATAGGAACTTGTTTCTTTTTAGAATTTTGCACTTTTTGTTTGGTTTAGTATTTCACATTGTATATTGAAAGTGAGCTATTGATGTTGAGTGAGTGTATGTGTGTGCGAGTGTGTATGTATGCAGTAGTAGTGTAGTGTTCATTTAGATGAGTAGCTGTGATAATGTGATTCTGCCTAGAGTAGGAAATGACTGCAGCTTATGGAACTAAATAGTGATACCAATGTTTATCTTGTAGACCAAGATGTTGTTTTATATATGAAAGTGAAGAAATGGTTGTTATACTAAGTCTTAAATCAAGATAATGAAAGAATGGATGCCTTTTTATCAACATATGGACTTATACCCATTGTTCGCTAACAATGGCTGTTCTTTGAACTTTCATATTTTATTAGCATTAAAAAGTCTTAATTTTGTGCATTTATTGAAATATGCTACATGTCAGCCCCTTTCTCCTGCCTGTACCATGCATATAACATGTTCATCATGTCCAGCTAGACATACTGTATAGGGTGTGGGGGGCTGACATGTGGGATAAGAGGGAGGGGCTTGGTGGGAGGGAAGGGCTGACATGTGGGATAGGAGGGAGGGGCTGACATGTGGGGTGGGAAAGAAGCGCTAACTGACACTGTGAAAAACAATGTCTATGGAACTATTATGTTTGGTAAAGTGTCATATTGAGTGAACTTGTGTGTAGAGAGGTTATATTTGAGTGCATGTGAAACTCACCTCTAGTTTTGGTTAATTGGCGAGCGAGCGTAGCGAGCGAGACACTTGCAGGGGTAACACAATCGAAAATCGGGGATGTTAGTTTATTTATTTATTTATTTATTTGTATATATGTATGGACGTACGCAAGGCATTTTTGTACTTTGACCCTCCCGTTTTTGTGTTAGTTCGGTTGTCGACCCCGTCCCAAATTGCACTAAAAAGAATCCTCTGGTTTATCGATTAGTACCCGTATCACCCTAGAAATTGAATTGTTTACCGTTTTGAATTCTTTTGCCGGTGCAGTTCAAACTTGACAACTTAAGGGACTTCCATTTCTATTCGAGTTAGTGGCGGTGGTAAGTCAATGCGCTCTTTGTCATGGTTATAAGCCGTGCGCACAGTATTTACCTGAAAATACATTGTCCACTAGACTACTGCGAATGTAAGTCTGTGTAGGTGCATGTCCAGCTGTGTCAAAGCATTGTGTGTTACAACCACTACTTAACTAAAGAATATCACAAAGAAAACTTTTAAATAACGTGTATTGTTTTGTTGTTGTTGTTTTTTCCTTCAATTCAAGCAGTTGCAGAGAGTTGTTACTATGGCACTGAAATCCCTTTACCCTGTATGCTAAATTTAAAAACTGGACCTTATTTTCAGTAGCTTCAGTGTTAGAAGTCAATAAAAATAGTATAGTCTTTAGGCTCGCTCGCCATTTGTGCTCAAGCACACCACTAGTATGTCTGCCCTAAGTTTAGCCAGCTCTGTGTGGCACAATTCTTCCCAGTAGACATCATCAAATTCATTCCTCCTTCACTTGTACTACTAGTATACACATGTATCTCCATCTCTATGTGTGTTTAAAAAAGTATATGCATGCATACATACTTCATCTCTATTTCATAGCACTTCTTCTGTTTTGCCTAGGTTTGGTCTCCTGTGGTACCATACTGTCATCAGACCATTCTTCGCCCTGGACGGTGAAGATGAAGATGCTGGAACAGAAGAAGCTACACGACTATTGGATGCTGTGGAGGAAAGATATCCACACTCAGCTTTCTTCCTTTTCTTCAGGTATAGTGAATGAATGGGTAGACTAGAGATTTCTTGTGCTCTGCATAAACCACCATGGGATGAGAAATGAAGCACCAGCTGGTGTGAACTACTAGTGCTATTGTACACATTGAAATCTAGTCGTTGCTAAAACAGTGCATGAGAGCTTTCACTTGCCCCATGCAATGTACGGTACATCCCCAACTTAACACTTCAATTCCCTTCAGTAAATATTGCATCCGAATTACTCAATTTTACAGAGAGCAAGCTATGTGTGGTGTGCAGAGTTGAAGGAATCACTTGCTCACGTGGTGATTTTGAGGGGCAGATGAGGCCACGGTTTGACTCTCTTGTAGTGGAGTCAATTTGATGCCTAACTGCCTATTGTTATTGTGCTCTGGTTGACTGAAAGACAAATGGATAGACAGACAGACAGACAGACCGTGTGAATTCTGTTTTAGCAATGGCAAGGTGTCAGTGAGCACATCTGTGCCTAACCCGATGTGTGGGTGGTGTTACTGCTACAGTCATGCCAACAAATGCACACACATACACACTATTTCTTGTGCATTGTGATGGATGGGTGTAATGTGTGCAGAGGCAAAGTCCAGTACCTTCGCTGTCAGCTTCCTCAAGCCCTGGAAGTGTACAAGGAGGCAACCAAACTGTCAAGAGACCAGCGAGAGATAGAGCACATTGTACTCTATGAACAAGGTGGGTTGTAGCCACACACACGCAGCCATGCTCATGCACGCACACACACACATATCCGCACAATCTCATACACACACAGCCACACTCACACAGCCATGCTCATGCACACACACACACACACACACACACACAGCCACACTCACACAGCCATACACTCACACACTCAGCCACACTCACACATCCATGCTCATGCACACACACACAGCCACACTCACACAGCCATACACTCACACACTCAGCCACACTCACACAGCCATGCTCATGCACACACACAACCACACTCACACAGCCATGCACTCACACACTCAGTCACAACTCTCACACTATCTACTCATTGCTCTCTCCCTTCATTGCAGGATGGATCCACTTCCTTCAGCTGGAATATGACAAGGCGTTGGAATGTTACATAAAGTTGAAGAATGAGACTAGATGGTCTGCCTGCTATTATGCCTACTTGGCAGCTGGTGAGGGAGGGAGCTCTGTGTTGAAGTGATAGTTTGTTTACCTTGTTTGTTGTGTTCGTGTGTTTGTATTACAGTTATTTCTGGTGTTCTGGGAAACCTGAAGCAAGCCAGAGAATTCTTTCTGCAGGCAACTAAACTAGTGAAGAGAAAGAATAACAATTTAGAGAAGTTCTGTTCACGCAGAGTGAGTTGATGAGGTTGCTGTTGGTTGTTGCAATCCTGTGTATGTATATGTACATGCAGGGAAGTCATTACAAGCAAGGGGAGAGTCCTCTGATGGAGCTGGAGATGCTGCTGTTTGCTGTGGAGGTGATCTATCTCTGGCGAGCTTTTCCCTTCTGCTCAGTGCCAGTCAAACAGCAGCTTCTAGAGAAACTCAGTGCACCCATGCCTGAGTCAGCCCAGCCTGTCCACAGAGCCATGGGGGCGTGGCTACGAGGAGGACTGTTCAGTTCACTCAACAACCCTGTGGAAGCAGACAAGGCAAGTGGGCGGGGTCACAAGATGATGACACATTGAGTGATGTTATATGCTATTTAGAATCTGAGAGAAGCATTGAGATACGAGAATGACATTCGGAATGACAAGCATATTCTGTCGTTCTCTCTGTATGAGCTGGGAATGTTGCAGCTTGGTCGGACTGAGGTTAGTCTGTCTGTGTGTCCGTTTGTCTGTCAGTAGTTAGTCAATGTGTTTGTGTGTTGCAGTATGCACGGGCACGGAACACACTGTCTGCAGCTAAGGTAAGGTGTTGGAGAAGGATGATAAGTTTGAGTAATGGAGTCACATTCATTTAGCCACAAATAGTGTCCGTGGTCATTATATTTAATAGTCCTCAATTTTCAATACTGTTTCTTGGCTGTGATTCCTGTGCTGGCAGTTATTCAGTTGTGAATTATCTTTAAGGACTTGCTATTATGACAGAGTACATGTGATTATGACAGTCATTCCTCACAAATCTGAAGTATGCCTGGTATAGAAGGTAGAGGTTGTCGGGGTGGTATTATATGCTCACCTCAGCAACTGTATTTCACCGGGCACTATAATCAAGTCATGCAGGAGTTTTAACTCACACTTGACTAGTCATGTGTTGTTTGTATGTGTATTTAGGAAAACTTCAGTGGCTACGAGTTTGAAGCCAGACTGAACTTCAAGGTTCACTCAGCATTGGGTCAATGCCAGTAACTCTAACTTTGTGCAGCTTGTTTTTCTGGTTTATTTTTTTTTTGTTTGCTCTATTAATATCAGCACATTCAAAGATATGTATGTACACATCCATATTTGTGTCCTGCACTTTTTTCCACTTTGTTTTATTTAACTAATGCAATATTCAACTCGTTAATAGGACTGTTTCAACTACTCTGCTACTTTCATTATGGGTGATGAACAAAAATTCTATACTTTACCCAAAATACGTTCAGACTCGTATAAACGGGTAAAGGGTATTGATCGGAAGGGTATTGATTACGTAAGCATAAACAGTCCAAAAAGCGCGCACTTAAACATCCATTGCACCATTGCCATGAAAGCTGTCTGTTTATTAGTATTTTGAGATGACAATGGCATTTGGAAACTTCCCGACACTATATAGTGTGCGCCGGATTTGCTAAGTAGCTAAATATCGGCAACTACGTTTTCTGACTTCACCTTTCAGCTCAGATCTCGCAGGTTTTACAGCGACTTTCACTTGACCGCCCCACAAGCAATGGATTGCGAAACATTGTCGCCCTCAAGTTCAGACAAGCTTGAGAAAGCCAAGAGTCCTTGGGGAAATCCTGTTCAACCTCAGGGATGTTCTTTAATGTCAGTAATGGATGAAGAACTGGCCAAGAAGCTTCAGAGAGAGGAAGAAGCTATCAGGTAACTAGCTAGAAGTCATACATTCTGTTTACAAATTTTCATGGTTGCTATTTTATGATAGGGAGAATGTAGGAGCTGCAGAATTGACTCCTAAGCTTCTAGTGGCTGGTCCTGCACCTGCGGAGACGCAGGATGATTATCTGTTGGCTCAGATGCTACAGCTGGAATATGATAAGGAGCATGACCTCAGGCTACAGGCTGAAGAGAAGCACTTCAATAAGCATAGCAAAGGTTAGCGATCGGGTAGACTAATAGAAGAGGGAGTGGGTGGATTTGTAGATCACCTTAGAACAGAAAAAGCATCATTTATTTACCGTCAATAGCACCATATGGCACTCTGTATTCAGTCAGTCAAAAAATGACCATCTAAAGCACATCTCTTCTCTGTAACACTTTTCTTTTTTTTGTATATCATAGATAGTTTCGTATAAACTTGCTTTATAATTGCATTTCTAGCTGAATATCTGTTAACAAATATAGTCATGTTATGAAACTGGTTGTCATAAACTTGCCAGATGACTTGAATAATAAGGTCTGCGAAATGGTCAGTGTAATTGATTCACTTCAAAGGCAAGCAAATGAGCAATTTCATTAATGTCTGTAAATTATAAGACAAACTATTGCTGTATGTGGACGTTTGAGTATGCTCAGAAGCAGAGGATTCTGATGGTTTCTTTAAGCTAAACTGGAAAGGGTCAATAGACCTACCCATCCTTTCCCTGAATGGCTGTCGTGAGAGGGGATGGAGTCAACTCACTCATATTCATGGCATGAATGGTGTGTTGTTTCTAGTTCATGTGTCCTTTCAAAACTATCGCTCCCTGCATCCATACAACTTGGAGAACGAGGAAGATGAGGACCAGGAGGAAGAGGAGGAGGAAATGGGGGAGGAGTCATGCCAGGACTATTACAGAGCACCTAGAGGTCACCAAAGATCGAAGGGTGTGGCTCCAGGAAACCCCACTAAGCATGATGCAGTTTTATGTGGACGTAAGAATGTGAGAAATATGGAGAAGTTTCCTCCAGACTTTCCTGCTGGTGACCTTAATGAAAAGGGGCAGGACTATAGACTCTCCAACTCCGTCTTCAACACACTCAAGCAGCACTCGCAGAAGGAGGAGAAGCATGTGAGTGTAGTCAAGTTCCAGTGTATGTCGGCTGTTCTCAATGTTGTGGCATTAAGCTTTCTCTCTGACAGGCACTTTGAGTTTTTGACTTCAAGGATTTCTGGTTTTGTTGTCATATATTGATAAAATGGCACAACTAATTACTGTCAGTGGCACTCTGTCTGTCTGTCTGTCTGTCTGTCTGTCTGTCTGTCTGTCTGTCTGTCTCTGTGTGTGTATGTGTGTGTGTATGTGTGGACTTTGGGAGTTTTTGTAGTTGTTAGTTCCTAAATGTTGAGTGATGTATGTCACTAAGTTCCATTAACTGATCAGTAAAATGGTAGAGTAAGAAGCCCTCCTCACTGGAGCATTTTGAGATTGGATGGAATTGAAAGTGCAGTGTAAAAAAAAAATGCAATTAATAATGCACTTTATGTTTCCTGAAGATGTATGTTTACTAACTGTAATGACAGCTGGGATCACTTGGTTGATGTCTGTCCTCTACCCTCAGGCTCAGAAGCTTCATGAGAAGAAGGAACACTCGACCCATGAGCAAGCACTGGACCAGAAGACAAGGTTGATGTTGTTTAAGCTGGTGGATGGTGGCATTCTCTCTGAAGTGAATGGATGCATCAGTACTGGCAAGGAGGCCTGCATCTATCATGCACAAGGCGGAGAGTAAGTCTTGGAGAGAGAGGGATTCTGAGGAGTTATGAACTGGTAAAAGGACTCCAGGGATGTGAATTGGTAAAGGGACTCCAATGCTGTGAATGTGACTCCCAAGTGTAAATAAGGCTGTGAATTGGTAAAGGGATTTTGAGGCTGTGAAGTTGTAAATTTGGGGGAAGGTAGTAAAAAGTTAGACAGGAGACTTGATTGATTGCATGGTGAGATTTTCTAATTCTTGCATAACATTTATCTTTAATTTTCCCCATAATACTGGTGAGGTCATTTTCTCATTTTCCCCCAGGTCAACGGATGTTGCTGTACCCAGTGAATGTGCCATCAAGATCTTCAAGACCACTCTGAATGAGTTCAAGAACAGAGACGTCTACATAAGAGGCGACTTTAGGTTCAAGATGAAGATCAGCAAGCAGAATCCCAGGAAACTGGTCAGGCTATGGGCTGAGAAAGAAATGCACAACCTGAACCGTCTGAGCAGGGGAGGTGTGAAATGCCCGAGTGTGGTCATGCTCAAGAAGCATGTGCTCATCATGAGCTTCATCGGAGAAGATATGGTGCCTGCTCCCAAACTTCATGAAGTTCACTTCTCACAGGCACAGCTAGAGAGTGCTTACCACCAGTGCATCAAGGTGAGGGGCCTGAGTTAAGTTAAGTAGTGGTAGTGAAGGGGTGGAACTGGAGATTAGAGTGTCTTTCAGCATAGCATTGAGGGTGGGGCTGGAATGCTTTAGTCTGATAGGGAGGGAGGTGAGTTTAGCTACATATTACCGATTGCTTAGATTTTCTTTACATTTGCAGAAGAAAACATCATATTAGATAGTGCTAGGCATGAGGTTAATGTACCAGCATAAATAAATTATGCTTGCATAGTACGGAGTACACAAAGCTGCATTGCAGCTGCGAAACAGTGATTCAGCAGTAATGCTTACTATTGTTAGCTGAAGCCCCTCCCTCCTCCAGTCTTCTGTTTGTATCACTTTGAGATATTCAGTCCATTTAGTTCTAGTTGTAAGTTTCACTCGTGCTCCAGTGCACACCTTACCATTTCTTCTAACTGTGACTGACAACACACATATACCAACACTTCACACACTAGCCATCGTTTCTTCATGAAATTATAATAGTGAGTGTTATTTTGTTCCTAATCAGCTAATATGAAGGAAATTTCTGCTTTTATTCATTTAAGATGTTTGGCTGTCACCGAGGATCGAACTCAAGGCCTCTTGCTTAACACACAAGTGCTCTAACCACTGAGCTACAACAACCAGACAACCAAACATTTCAATTCTGTATTTATACTAAAAGTCTCACTCTCAACAGACCAATGGAATTTTTTCGGCTGCTTGGTTGTCGTAGTTCAGTGGTTAGAGCACTTGTTGAGTGCTATCTTGGCACGAGGTTATTATACCATTTTTTACCCATCACACTTTTCAGCAATTCCCTTTGTTAGATGTATTCTCTCTCTTTCACAGGCTTCTTTTAGATACAGAATTTGACTGTCACTGGGGTTAGACCCAGGACCACTTGCTTAACACAATGTCACTGGGATGTAGCTGCTTTGATTAGTCTGCTGGAGTACTAATGGCTTGGTCTTAAGTTTGATTCCGTGACATAGTGGATGAATGTCTGTTGTTTGGTGCCAACTAAGAGTACTGGTGGCCAGAGCTATGGGATTCTTATCTTTTCTTTCAATCCTTTCATTTCAAATCCAAGAGAGTTACACTAATTTTAGTTCCACCTTTTATTAAACTTTAACTTTGTCATAGGTGCCAGTAGTGTTGAGAATTGAGCAGCTCTCGTTGGCTGGCGTGTACTTCCATAGCATTCACTCTCCCTGTGTTTTGTTGCCTGCAGGCTATGAGGAAGATGTATTCAGACTGCCACCTGATCCACGCAGACCTTAGTGAGTACAATATGCTGTGGTACAAAGGTGAGATTGTCTTCATTGACGTGGGTCAGTCGGTGGAGCCATCCCATCCTAACGGTCTCGAGTTCCTCTTCAGAGACTGCCAGAATGTCCATCGCTTCTTCTCCCAGCGCTGGCCTGCAGACAAGAGTAGTGTCATGAATCCTCAGAAGCTGTTCAATTATGTCACAGGCATGGCTCTACCTACTGGTACAGATCAGGAGTTCATAGTGCAGGTGAGTGTGGCACTTTGTCATCAGAGTTTAAAAGTCATAATATTTTTTGTGTATTTATAGTTTGGTAACCATCAGCAACGAGAGAAGTTGGAGCAACTGGTGCACTCAAAGACAGAGTATCCATTTGACTACTTCTTTGAGAAGACAACTGCAGAAGAGGTGTCAGAGGAGAGTGATTCTGGAGATGACGAACAAGCTGCTAGAGACACTTTAAAAGATGACACCACCCATTAGATAGGTCACATTTTTTAAATCACATTTTATTTATTTTTGGTTAAATGATAGTGCTAAAAACTGTTTTAAAATGACAGTAGTGAGTAAAACAGGTTTACTTGAGCTAACATTCAGAGTCTTCCTTGCTTGGCCACGCCTCTCTAGTGGTGGGTTGCTCTGTGCTGTCGTCACTCAATATAATCCCTCTAAAGTAGCTGGTCTCATTTCTACCATCCTCCTCGGCATCTGTGAACATGGAGCAACACACAGGTAGACACACCTCCTGGGCCTCCTAGGACAGAACCTGGCCATCAGTGTTCAGTCCTATACATGTGACTGTGCACTGGAAAGTCTGACAACATGCGCCGCCCCCGCCCCCGCCCCCCCCTCACCATTGTTTTCATCCAGATACTTAGCTCTCTAAGTTCTATGACCCTAGCTTCAATCTGCTAACGTACCTGACCTAACCATTTCAATCCATAGGCTTTTAAAAAAAGTATATGAATCTTTTCCCGATATTTACGCACGCTGTGTCGTGCCAGATTTTCCTGTGCACGCTCACATGTCATTCATACATGCTTATATTAGAACACATACATCAGCTATGGAGTACTTGTGTGTTCTCTTGTTGATTTTTTTTTTAGCTTGTTGAATTATTATTCAATTGCAAATTGCTTCTCACCATCCGTTTGACTATCAACACATGTAACTACTTCTATGAATACTTGCTGGACTTGTTAAGTCTGCAGTTATAGCCACAGGGCACTCATACAATGGTTCAATAAATTTATATTTAAAAAATGGTATAAATTTATTCACTGTCCTGCCCCTGCCCCTTCTCATTGCCCTGCCCCTTTCCCCCCCACAGACCCCTCCCTTGACTGGAGTTACATAATTCTGCCATATCTTGATAAATAGAATTTCAAGTATTTTGTGAGACAATGTCTCAATGGAATTCAGAATAACACAGCAATGGGTTTCATAATTGTTAGGGAACACTCTCCGGCAAATGATGGGATGGATTTCACAGACATGCAATAACAATCACCGGATTCACCTTAATCAGGCTAGATTATCCCCCAGCATGGCAGAACCACACCCACCACAAGGTCACACCCACATCAAGCTCTTTTAGCTATGTACACAGAGAGACAGGCAGAAGACCAGCTATCAGACATTTGATTAGCTATCAACACAGACAAACCTATTAGAAAATAACCACCTACATGCCACGCCCACCACCACACCCTTACCTGGCAAGGCATCATTATTATCCTGGTCCTGTCCTTCCAAAATGAGATTCTCTTTTTCTGCATCTAAGTCCACAGACCTCCTGTTGAGTAAGCTGGCCACACTGAAGCGAGACTTCCTGAAGGGGGATGTGCCAGTGGACGGTCTGGATGTCTTTCTCACAACAGAACCAGAGGAAGTTCGAATTATTTCAGAAGACACTTTTCTAGGAGATGGACCAGCAGAACCTGTCCTCTGTAGCACCAGAGAAGATGGCTTCTTAAATGAAGGGTCTGTGTACTCTTCTTTAAGATTGGAGATGACCTTATGTCGAAGTATGACCTCTCCCACACCTTTTGCAGAGGTGTCCAAGTTACCTGCTTCACGCAGAGACATAGGAGTGACCTCACCAGTATGATCTTCATCTTTAAAAAATACGACAGCAGAGTTGTCTTTCTCTGGGAGCACCACCAAGGAACTGCCAGACAGCGATGACTTCTCTTCCCTTATCAGCTCCTCCCTCGGAGGACTCACCGTGGCAACACGTCTCTCATGTGCTGTGAAAGTTTAACAATACAGAGCCAGTGGGTCAGCTATTATAAGTGTCTAGTGTTGCAATGCCCCCAGAGATGCTGCAGAATGATGTCATGTGCCATAATATCACATCATTACTCTGTAACTGAAGGCACTATGTGCACACAGTATGCAATAGTTTGGCATGCAAATACATTAAGAAACTCATGTAGACTTGAAGAACAATAGGAAGCAAAACACTCAGACAGACATACGCACAAATACAGAACACAAACATTAGGTCATGTGTAGTGACAAGATGGAAGAGAAAGGGAAGCCCTCAAAAATCATTTATAGTGGGTGCTCTAATTCTTTATGCATGCATACACTGCCTGACAGAATATGTATATACAATGAAAGATTGAAATTTTTCAATGAACAGTTTAGAATGTGTTTCCTGCTACAGTCACAGGAAGTATAATAGACCAGTTGTGTCTAAAAGTTCATTCAGTCTTCACTCAATCATAAAGAGGAAGTCTGAGCCCTTGGGTAGCACATACATAGAGTAGAGGCTGCACTGAAAGACTGGGGGATTAACTTCCAGAAGTGCTAATGTTACCTACCAACCAAGTGAAGTATAAATTGTTGCTAGGAATTAGGAATTGGCTTGAGAAATTATTTATCTTAAAAATAAAATGGAATAATACACACTAATGCAAATCCCTTCATATACTCACTAGAACTGAGCTCAGTTAGTTATTACATCTGCATAATTGTTGCTAGGCAGTAACAGTGTCAGTCACTTCAATAACCATTTTACCTGCATACCTAGCTTAATGGATGGATGAATGAGGTTCATTTTCCGTTTTTTCGTCTCCTTTCGGATTATAACTATTAAAAAGCCAAGAACTATGGAAAAGATGATTTGGATAACCGTGACCACAGCCAGGACGCCAGTCGCCAACTACATACCACGCACAGACAAGAAACTGAATGTAGAACTGAATACCGCTTAGAAATCGAACTTACAGAGCAAGTGGACACCATCTTGTAGGCACCCGCTTCCTCTCCCTACTACTCTCTCCAGTTGAGTCACCGAACACTTCTAAGGTTTGCAACACCGAGACCGAAACCGACAGCTGTCTCCCTCGTCTGGTTGCAACAAAACAGCCAAGGGCGGGTGCGCATGCTCAAATATCCCGATCAAATATGCATTGAATGACTGCTCCGCGCCGGCGACCCGCACGCACTAATGTCCCGAAACAATCAACGATGAAGCGAGCTGTAGTGTTTCTTATATGCTGCACCTACGTTCAAGTAGAAGCCCTGGGAGGAATCAGGAAGCCTCTTCTGAGAGTTCCAAGAGGTGTTGAGGGTACTGGAAACTACGTGGTCGTGTTAGGTAAGGATGCGTCTGAAGAGAATTTGCAGGAAGCTGTAGCTGCTGCTTCCAAGCTTGCTGACGGTAGGAAGATCTACAATCAAGTACACACCGTTTCCAAGGCGTTCGCAGTAAAGCTATCTCCATTATCCTTGGAACTGGTAAGTGCAGAAATCCAGCTTTTTAGATAGCTTGTGTTTGGAGCTCTTAGTGGTGTGGTGATGCAAGTGCTTCATTTATTGAAGTCCTGCATCTCTGACAACCATTACCAGTAATAGGGCATGTAATTTTTGTGGTGTCAAATCTCTTGTATTATGTGTAGTTGTAATAATTGAAAATGAAGTTGATGACATTCATTAAACCACGATCTGTGGCTATACCGAACTCACTAACTACTTAATTAACTCCAGTTATATTATTTCTTTTTCAGCTGGACTCTTGCTATGGCTATTATAGTCTCGCGAGCCAGACACTTGACCAACTGCACAGGGAAGGAGAGGGTCTGGTTACCATCCACACAAAGTTTCATGTTGCTGGAGTGTAATTAATGTATATGTTACTTCCTGGTTCGCTAATTGGTTGTTGTAAACATTTGTTAAAACTAGAATCTATAGAAAATATTTAGAATGAGAAGAAGCTTTTTATTGAGCTCTAATTTCCCTAAGTATAGAAACTTCCCCAAGCCAATGGAAAGGATGACAAACACATCCTTCCCTTTACAATGCTGTTCAGGTGTTAGTTGCACATAGCTTAGCCTAGCAGAAGCATCCTCAATCCATTCCTGGGAGGCGTAATCATTATAGGACCCTATACTTGTACATCAAGCTTGGAAGGTCAAAGAGAGCTGGGGTTAGGGAAAACCTGATGCTCTAATTGTTAGTTCATTTTCAGCGTTGCATTGTTGGCGGAACTTTGCAGCGTGATGTTACCTACGTACCTATGAATACCAGAAACTCAACCAGATTAACAAACCACACCCCATATGCTATACACTCCGAAATATGGTTCCCCACAATTCAAACGAGATGTTGTATGGATGATGACCACACCTTTTCCTTCCATGTGGGGTTGGTAAAGGGTCTGGCTCACTAGTCTATGTCTAGTACATTATAACAACTCTTTAAACTAAACAATAAAATCATCTATACATTATATAATTATATGAATGCATAAGGTGCGTAGGTTACCAGATGTCGACTATGTAGAAGAAGAAAGTTACGTGCATGGTGACCAGTTACCAGACGCTGAGTGGCATCTGGACAGGCTGGACCAGCTGGGAGCAGAACTGGACCGGAGCTACCACCCCATTGGGGACGGGACAGGCGTGGATGTGTACATCTTAGACTCTGGCATCAATTATGACCACGAAGAGTTCGAGTATCGCGCCAAGTATGCTGGCAGAGACCCGTATGATGAGTACAACATCGCTAGCGAGTTCACAGCCAGGTTACGGAGAGGCTCAGACTGCCACGGGCATGGAACTCATGTGGCGAGCCTCTGTGGAGGCAAGACGTATGGGTCGGCAAAAAATGTGCGCCTGTTTAGTGTACGTGTTCTGGGATGTTCCAACAGTGCCCCCTGGAGCGTGGTCATTGCCGGGATGGACATCGTGGCAGACAGAGTGAGGAAGACTAATCGACCCAGTGTGGTGTCCATGTCTCTGAGCGGAAGCCGGAACTTCGCCATGGACGATGCTGTCAACAAGGTGGTCCAGCAAGGCATCCACGTGGTGGTGGCTGCCGGGAATGGTAGGAAGGACTCGTGCCGCATCTCCCCTGCTAACAACGGTCTGGTCATCACCGTTGGAGGGACCAGACAAGGAGACGGACTTTATTTGCTCGGTGTGGGGAGTAATTTTGGTGCATGCGTGGACGTATTTGCTCCTGGTGAGAGGGTGAATTCTGCTGATTATCGCTGCTTGAACTGCTCAATAGCTTTCAGTGGCACTAGTATGGCCACGCCTCTTGTGAGTGGGCTGGTGGCCATCCAGCTCGGCAGACAGCCGATGATCCCACCGGCTGACATGAGGAACCAGATCATCCAGGACTCCGTGAAGGACATTATCAACTTTGCTGGAATCCCTTCATCCTTCAGAGCTAATACTCCAAACAGACTGGTCACTATTCCAGGTAGGTAAGGCTCAGGGAATAAAGTTTGGGGCTGTAGAGTTTACAACTTAGCTAATTAGTTAGTTTGGAACTTACCAGGTGCCCAAGTAATTAATGGTGGGTGGTAAGGCAAATTAAATTATAATTAGCTACTGGGCAGCTGCTTATCAGATGCATTTCAGGCAAAATGAGTTTTAACTTGTAGGTTCTTGTGGCTTCAGGAACTTTGTAGATGGCTCAGGGCTGTTCTCATCTCCTAATTTTCCCGGGCTTTACCCGGTAAATCTGGACTGTCGCTGGGACATTGGTGGAAATCATTACATAGTGATAGTGGCCACCATTTCCTTTGTGGAGCTAGAGCACTTCTATGACAAGTTGCTGGTGTATGACGGTTGCTGTGGCGACGACACCAATATCATTGGCAATATGACAGGTAAGTGGAAGTGAATCCCGACACTGGACAAGTCTGCTGTGTAGTTGTGGTATCACACGTTATCCCATTTCATACCATTAGTTAGTGTCACGTCTTATAACCCTCTGTTTGCCCCTATTTGATTATAGGGTCTCTTGGGTTCTTTAATAGAACTTTCACCTCCACTGGCAGCCACCTCTGCATTCGGTTAATCACAGACGGGACAGTCGGTGGGCGTGGCTTCAATGGTACCTATGCCAACTACTACAAAGGGACAAACTTAAAAGGTGAACTAGTCAGCAATTCCCATTAATTGTTACTTCATTGTTTGAACCTCGATTCTAGTTCCTACACGGCCTCGCCGTATAGTGGCAGAAGGCAATATTGATGTCCAATCACATCTGCTGGTTCCCCCTCGCCAGGCACGCTCAGACATGAGTAGCCTGATGAAGGCGGGGTACAAGCTCACATGGATCTCCTCCTACAGGGTGGGGCCTGACATGATACCGTACTTTGACTTTGTGGTCAGTAATGATTCTGCCTTGGATACGATTGCATTTGTGGAGATCAGGTTTGCAGAGTTGAATGAGACCATTCACGTAATGGAACAAAGAAAATACTTTGTGAGTCTCCTTATCGATCGTATCCGAGGAAAGAACCCGTTGGAGCCAAGCTACTCTGTTATATTCACCAGAAGAGACGAAATCTTCGAGACCAAAGTTCACCTCAGGGACACACTGGCCAAATACAAAGTTCGTCTAGTGCGCAAGTTCCGAAACGGGTACCGACTTCTGTCCCAGTCCTTCTGCTCCATACGAGGTAGCATAGAAGTGAGCTCAGTCTTCATCAGGGACCGGAGGATTGCCTACAACATTCCCACTCCCAAATACACCCCATGGAGGGCTGAGGTCAACCTCACTTTCTTTGAGTTTACTGACACAACTCTAAGAGAAGCAAGGAAAAACTTTATCCCAGTGGCAGTGGAGGTATACAAAATTGACGGTGTTGCGCAGTCGCTCTTCTCCGTTGTGTATGAGGAAAGGACAGACAGGACAGAGGGCAACTGGTTCAGGTGGTCCCTCAACACAACTGCCGCCAGACTCCTCATTAAAGAGAATGTCGCAAAATCCTGGGACATCTTCCTCACCACAGCATACACTTATCTCGGCAGAACAGAGCATTTCATCGAATTCACCAGGAAACAGAAATACTTGTAAATACATTTTTCACAGAGCGAATTATTTTTATATGCCACAATCTTCCGCTTTTGCACTTTATATAAATACCCACCCAGCACTTTTTTTAGAGAGAGTAATAATAATAACAACAATAATAGTATTGTGATTTATTGAATGCCAAAGATACGAATGCTCCGGATGAAGACATGAATAATGAAAGAAAGAAAGTCAGTCTGTGGGCAATTCAGTTAGCAAAATGTTCACAAATCCACTAACATCACAAAAAAAATTAAATTCACACAAAACCGAATGTCTTAGTCTTGATAGCTGTGAGGAGGCGTGACCGCAACACGCTCTTGGAGGTGTAAAGTGGGACGTACAGACGAGAGATGCAGGTGTTGGCCGTGGGAAACTGCTGGTCGTCCTGGGGGCGTATGGTGACACTAGGGCGTGGCTGGTAGGACTCCATGCTGGCAGGGAGGACTGGACTGCTGCTCCAGAAGTAGAGAAGTTCCTGTCTCTCGTGCTGACTCATACGCTCAAGAACACTCCAGAACCAACCTTTGAACCGAGACAAAGACTCCACCTCTTTGTCTGTAACCACAGCAACAAGAAAAATGCTAACACAGATTGACGCAACAAACAACTTTGTATGTAAAGATAAGCACAATAATAATATAATACATGTAATATTTTACATAACTAAATCAATCACTAAATATCTCATTGCTTTTAATGGTCTGTTACTAGGTGCCTTTAGTGTTATCTTCTTATTCAACTTGACCAGCCATGATCCAACTTTAACTGAACAAGATTGACCTATCTTACAAGCTACATGACAAGATCAGCCCAAGGAATCAAAGATAAACAACAACATACAGTAATCTAAACGTTTACCCTGAAGGATAATAAACAGCTGGTGCTGCGGTAAAGTGAAAGTAAACACACTTGGCTAGTCAAGAATCCACCAGAACACAAGACAGGAATGAAGTGACACATTGACTGACTTACGACTCTCATCGTCAAACACAGTGATGGACCTCAAGACATCCACATCAATACTGGGAGAACCACACAACATGAGGCGAAGATCCTCCGCAGACAGAGCCACTAACATGTTCTTAGGGACAACCTCCTGCAAGCCCAGCCTCATCTCCTACCACACACACACGATCATACTTAAGATCACTATGACTATGTTATACACAAACAAATCCAGAGCAAGGAGGAAGATGACACATTGATTGTACCAGCTGATGTGTGTGCTATGAGCCTACACCCTCCACCACCTACACCCTCCACCGCCTACACCCACTCACATTAAGAGCTTCCCAGTTCACTCCAGTCATCCTCCACTCTGCATATTTCTTCACATACTCGTACACGTTGCTTGGACTGACGGCAATGTTGGCCCCGCCTTCCACCAGATCATGAACCTTGCCACCTTCCTCCACGTTCATCTGCACGCTGAAAGTCACGCCCATAGCTGCCAGTAACTCCACCCCATTGGGCTCCCTGGAGTTCAGGATCATTTTACGAAGACCTTCATATATCTCCGGGTCAAAGAAAGCAAGGTCATGCCAACTAACCTAAACACACACATATACACACACTGAGATGGTCTTGCCTTGATTACCAGTTTTTACTTACTAAGTGCTGGTTCATAACTTTATGTTAACACCACAACCATTTCTTATTCTGACTCAAGTTTTAAAAAGTCAATGTGTAAGTGATACAACAGGAAACATAAACTAGTGATGTGCTCTAATAGCACAAAATAGCGAAGTGAGCGATGCATGTTCCCTGTAATTGCAGCTATTCCATGCATGCTTGGTGTGGCTACAAAATACTGTCAAAGTGAGAAAACAATAGTGGTAGCTTTTTTCTATGATGAAGGCTCCTGGTACCGTAATCCTCAGGAATAGTCTAATAAATAAATTAGGAACATTTAATGGCTTTTCAAAGAGAAAGATTCTTTACTTTGCTACCTGTTTCTGTTTCGTTTTAGCTCTCCTCCTCCTTGCCCTGTCTATTTCATTTCTTATATCTCTCCTTACTAATTTTTCTTCTGGAGTTTCTAACGTCCTTAAAGCTCTTGACCGAGCGTTTCTAATGTTTTGTCTCTCTTTCGCAGAATTTGTTTCACTGGGCATTGCTACTTCGTACGGCGGGTAAACAAAACAAAATGTTGCTAAGAAGGTTACCCGGCCCGCGCAAGCACGTAGGAGAAAATGTGCACACGTACGCCCACGCAAGAACAAAATGAATTCCTAGACCTAACTCATTCGCAGACTCAGTAGAGAGTCAGCTCCGCTTGCTTCGCTGAAATACCGCAAGATAAGACACTGAATGTACTAATGAATGGGTTAACCCCAGTATCAATGTACTAATGAATGGGTTAACCCCAGTATCAATGTACTAATGAATGGGTTAACCCCAGTATCAATGTATTAATGAATGGGTTAACCCCAGTATCAATGTACTAATGAATGGGTTAACCCCAGTATCAATAATATAATTGAATACGTATAATACCACACACACACATGCACACAAATGTATGCACACATAATTTTTAACAATTTCGTTTTCCTTCTGCTGTTTGATATACACAAATTCAAAAACACAACTGGCCAACACCACACCCTCTACAGAATATGGTATCACAACAAACAAACATGAAAACAAATAAGGAATTAAACATAAACCACTAATGAAACTACAGTGTGGTTGAACATCTGTACTACTGGCCACTGAGCAACCCCTTACCATTCTGTTGATCATGAACTTGTAGACATGGCGACAGAGTGGTAAAGGGATTATTTCCATGTGAAGTAAACACAGACCCATTATACGACCTACATTCCTGTATGCATTCAGTCTAATGGGCGTGTCTGGCCCCACCCTCGGGGAATAGTAGCCTGCCTTCCCCGGCTGGTAGAACAACGGCGGCCCAATATTAGAACTACATAGAATTAGAAAGAAAATAGAACAGAATGGAATAGAAATAAATAGTGGAAGAGAACGAAGGGATAAATAGCGGATGCAATGGAACAGAATTAATATCCTGACTATTTCCATGCCAACCAAGTGACGCTAGATATCTTACTCTGAGCTGTTCTTCTTGCTCTTGTGTCTTCCTGATCCTTTCCCTTCACCTTCCCCAAACTCACTAGCACCTGGATTCCAGTCATATGTTGGTAAGGGGTCTTCAGAGCATACAGCCTAAACAAATACACACACATAATAAAATTGCTAATGCAGTGGAACAGACCATATATGTCTGGAGTCATCCATTTTTTTACCAATATTATTTACTGAACTGAAGAAAACAGTCACAATAAGTTACACCTAGCCTACACAAAGAATGCAACTAGCCCATAATTACATTCCTCAGCCGAACACAACACTGATCTCACTCACTTCTCTACTGGTCCAACCTAACTCTCAACTGGTCCCACCCTCTCCCTAACTGGCCCCACCCTCACTAGTCCCAACCCACCTCCCCACTGGCCCTACCCCCACTAGTCCCAACTTACCTCCCCCACAGCTGTAAACAAGCTCCTGAGGACTCCTGACCCTTCTCCTGGTTCTCCTGTGAAGGTGACTCTGACTCGATGGACGCAGAATGGAGGAGAGCTGTATATGCCGGAGCCAACGTGCTGCTCTCGGAAACTATTCAACTTGGAAAACAAACCGGGAAGGAACTTGTCAGGAGATCGATCCACCTGCACCAGTGGAAGAAGGTGAGAGGAGAGAGACACTCACATAAATATACAAATGATGATAATGATAACTGGTGTCATTGACTGCCTCAAACTGTGAGGAGTACCAGACCAAACTGACAGACCAAACTGTCCTAACAGGCAGACAGTCTGAGGGTAGCAAGCCAGAACAGCACACCATGATTAGGGGGAATTTCAACTCCTCCTTACCTCCAGAACTATTTCTTTGTGACAGGTCGCCCTGAGGTAGTCCATGTCTCTGCGGAACTCCTTCTCTCTATTCTTGAAGTGCTGCTCCTGAGACAGGATGGAATGCTTCTGCTTACCTACACACACACACACACACACACACACACACACACACACACACAATGTGGACAGCCACATAATAAACATTCCTCGTCTTACTTGCACGTTGTGCCCATACATGAAGACTCTCATGACAAGCCCCACCCACTCTCCCTTCAACACTGTTGTAATTGTGAATTCTCTTTCATTTGTCTTACAACACCTCATTCCCTCCCAGCCCCACCCACTCACCCACAGTCTCGATGAAGGCCTGTGTGAAGACTTCAATGCATCCTCCCCAACGGCCCACCAATATGGAGGCCGTGAGCTTGTGGTTGTCCCACCCACACAGCTCGTCACATGACAAGGACACTGACGATGATAAGCCTGGACCACGCATGGAGGAGGAACAGGAAGCTTGGCATGGCCACACCTTACCAGGTCCACCAGGATAAGCCTCAAACAGATCCCGGATGGGAGGAGGCGGCAGTGCACAGTTCGGCCAGTCTTGGAGGAGAGTGGACATGTGGTAGCCAAACAACACCTCCTTGTCCTGCGTCCCGTCAAGGAGGTGTGGCTTCTCTGCCAGCGGGAGAGCCTCAGCCAATGGATCAAACGGAGACAGCGGAACTGTCCCTAAGCAAACAACTGAATCAGAGCGGCGGAAGAACTGCAAGTGGGTGGAGTCAGAAGAAAGATTCTGAGCTGCAGTCGCTGAAGATGAAGTACTTGACGAGTCTGTTGAAAGCACTTGTGATTCCTGAGAGGGCGTGGTCGGCGGGGGTCTCGCATGCTGCAGCAAATAGATGAGACTATCGAAGCACCAAGCCAAGTGCTCCATGGAGGCCATGTCTACAGCAGGTAGCACGCCCCCATGCTCCTGGAACTGCCCACGTAGCAACGTCAGCATATACCCAAACAGGTCTCTGCGAGACTGCAGCACTTCAGATGAGGAAGAAGATGTGGAAGTCTCTGTCTTCTGGGGACTACGGATGAGCTGAGAAAAGAAACAGAGAGAGAGAGAGTGACTTCAAATAGAGAACACACAGAGAGAGAGACTTCAAATAGAGAACAGAGAGAGAGACTTCAAATAGAGAACAGAGAGACTTCAAATAGAGAACAGAGAGAGGCTTCAAATAGAGAACAGAGAGAGATACTCCAAATAGAGAACAGAGAGAGAGACTTCAAATAGAGAACAGAGAGAGGCTTCAAATAGAGAACAGAGAGAGATACTCCAAATAGAGAACAGAGAGAGAGACTTCAAATAGAGAACAGAGAGAGACTTCAAATAGAGAACAGAGAGAGAGAGGCTTCAAATAGAGAACAGAGAGAGAGAGAGACTTCAAATAGAGAACAGAGAGAGATACTTCAAATAGAGAACAGAGAGAGGCTTCAAATAGAGAACAGAGAGAGAGTGACTTCATATAGAGAACAGAGAGAGAGAGAGACTTCAAATAGAGAACAGAGAGAGATACTTCCAATAGAGAACAGAGAGAGGCTTCAAATAGAGAACAGAGAGAGACTTCAAATAGAGAACAGAGAGAGAGAGACTTCAAATGTGACCGTCTACGGGAAAACCGGGCACAACGCGGCGTGCGTAAACATCGAGAAAAGATCGATCAATTTCTTAAAAATGTATTGTTTCAAGCCTACGGTAGGGAACGGTTAGGTCTATTATAGCGGGAACGACTTAAGCTACGACGATAAAACTTGGAGAGCTCAATATTTGGACGCCAACAACTCTGTAAATGCAAAAAAAAATTTTTTGAAGGGTGCCGCGTTGTGCCTGGTTTTCCTGTAGACGGTCACAAATAGACAACAGAGAGAGACTTCAAATAGAGAACAGAGAGAGAGACTTCAAATAGAGAACAGAGAGAGAGGCTTCAAATAGAGAACAGAGAAAGACTTCAAATAGAGAACAGAAACCTCAGCTTCCCATAGTAACCACACCTTCCCACAAGTAACCACATTCCCACAAGTAACCACACCTTCCCACAAGTAACCACACCTTCCCACAAGTAACCACACCTTCCCACAAGTAACCACACCTTCCCACAAGTAACCACACCTTCCCATAGTAACCACACCTTCCCACAAGTAACCACACCTTCCCACAAGTAACCACACCTTCCCATAGTAACCACACCTTCCCACAAGTAACCACACCTTCCTACAAGTAGCTGTGCCAAATCTCAGCTGACTCTCCAACATATCCATGGATGTGAACAGCCACGCCCACACATCACGAAGCTCCTCCCACACATAGTTATAGAGAAGGTCGGGATCATCATCTGACACGTGCAAGACATACGGAGGAGTGGGCACCTTCAAGATGTCCCGAGTGGAGTCAAGTGTGTCCGTGACTTGCCTGATGAGAAGACAGAATGCCTTCGACAGTAGAGTGACACACGTGCCTACATTCAAACTGGACCTGCACATACACACACACAAAAACACATATTTACACAAACTTCTTAACTGGTGTCTGTATTTGACTGAGAAACAACGTTTATTACCTTCACAATTCGACCACAACCACTATCATAAAAGGACACCACACCCACACAGCTACTTAAATGAAAATGACTCCCACACAGCTATTTAAATGGAGACCACACCACCACAGCCCTATTTACAGAAGACCACACCCATGAAGTCATTTTAATGAAGACTAACCCCCATAATCCTCTTACGAAATACAATACCCACCCAGTCCTCTTCCTAGAGACCACACCCACCCAGTCCTGAGTGTCCTATAAAGCACCTGTGCGATGAAGTGTTGTTGCGAGAGAGTCTAGAAGAGGCGTGGTGTATGCGCGAGTGTCTGTGTGAGGAGGAGGAGGAGGAGTGGGTGTTGCGAGAGAAGGAAGGCAGGGCCCAGTGGCTGTCATGGGATGAACGGAGGTGTGACTGGGGAGGGTCCAGTAGCCCCTCCTCCTCCATGCGATAGTCCAATACAGACATGTCATCGTCACCAGAATCCAATTCAAACTCCTACAAACACACATACATACAAAACACATACAAACAAACACACATACATACAAAACACATACAAACAAACACACATAATAATTGTAATCTGATGGCACAACTAAAATATACACTCCGTGACTTTATCTACACACACACTCTTTCCCCGAGATAGGTGTGTTTTCACACCACTACTTTATGGTGCCCTAACTCAGTATAAGACATTAGACACGTTCAGTCACACATAACTCCATACATCCATATCACTGCCACTTCCAGTGGATCCTCGGCAGCCCCTCCCCTTCCTCTATCCTCACCTGCTCTGACAGGTACAAGAGGTTGGAGTTGGCCTCCATTGAGTTGTCTAGCGGATTAGACGGAGAGTCATCATCCCCCATCTCACTCTCGGTGTCTGGATCCTCAGTGGAAGGGGAGGAGTCACCTGACCCCTCCTCCTCTGAGGGAGGCATGCGCAGGAGGGAGATGGGAGGCAGTCGGAACATCTCCTCACTCGTCTCATGTCTGTCACTCATGCATAGAGGATCTACAGCTCTAACAAACAAACAAACAACAATAAACAGATGAGAGAGGATCAACAGCTCTAACAAACAAATTCAGACATAACAAGTGTTGAGTCAGCCTTGTTAACAACTAACTGTCCAGTTCATGAGAAGTAGGGAGCGTATAATAAAAGTTCTAAAAGATGGGAGAAAACAGGTACAAAGAGTGGATGCTTAGAATACGGTATCTGAGCCAGACTGGCGAGGATATCTCATCCAATGACATGATAACTATAGGCCAATTTCAAGTATTATACATCACTACACGCTCTAATAAGAGCACATCTTCACACCACAAATACCGGTGGGTAGGTACTAGTCTGTAGCCAGCACCATCTGACCCTTTACCTAATACCACATACCGAATGAACAGCTGTGAATTTATTTCTTCACATTTATTTGAAATTATCAAACTAGTGCAGTGGTTCGCTAGACTATGTTGTCATGTGGGTGTGGTCTAACCTGGTGACCCCTGTGGTGACTGGATGAATGAGAGCCAGAGCTAGAGGGATCATCTGTCTCAGAGAGAGAGTGGCCAGAGAAGAGAACACTCGTCTAGATCTATCCACCACAAGGTTGTACTGGGATGCACTACATACACACATATATACACAGACTAATTTCAAATAATTATACTTTAAAATGCATGTGGGCGTGCCCACATGAACATTTATGCAGAACATGAAACATTGAACAGTGCATCATGTATTTATTTTATTGTGAGTATTGGTTTTGTAACGTGATGTGTTTTGATATTATTATATGTATGTGCGTGTGTTTGTATCTTTTGTGCCCCGGCAAGGTGTGGAGCCGGAAGTGTGCATTATATGTGTGTTGCCTCGTGGAGTTAGTAATATTTAAGTATCGACCTCACGAGGTGACCTTGCAGTCGCTTACTCAATTACATTAACTTAGTTACTAAGTGGTAGAGGTCCGGGTTCGCCCGCCTGGAGTCAAGCGATTCTGGTGGCAGCGTTCATAGGCCACCTTGTGCGAGCGCCTTCAGCCACGACTGAGCGGGGTCCGCCCATCGTGCGCCCACATAGTGGTGGCAGCGGTGGTTCAGAAGACTACGGTCACAGTGGACAACCGAACACTCGGAGACTCAAGGGACTCCAAACACTCCAGTATCTCGACTGACTTGGACTACGCGTCTATTTCTCTTTGAAGCAAGCAGCGAGGACACCTACCATTCGAGCAAGCAGCGAGGACACCTACCATTCGAGCAAGGAGACCTACCATTCGAGCAAGCAGCGAGGACACCTACCATTCCCCCACAACTCTGCGGAACACTGGGAGAACATTTCTCTGTGTTGTATTCTCGTATCATTGTGTTTTATTGTTTGATCATGTGTGTGCAATTTTTACTTGTCTTTGTTATTTTGTTGTGCGGGATGTTGCTGCTTTGAACATAGCTAAGGCTAGGGAGAAGAGAGAGTCATATTTCAACAAAGGGAGTAAACTAAGGGAGTTTGAAGTTGGTGATAGAGTCTTGTATCGCGTACCAGGTCTCACTTGTAAGCTGTCCGATAGCTGGATTGTTGTGCAGGATAAGAAAGGTTTGGTTAATTATAGATTTGGTAGAGATGTTAAGAATGGGAAAACGGTTCATGTGAACAGTATTAAAAAATATGTGGAACAGATTAATATTAACAGATTGGATGTTGTTATTGACGAGGATGTAGATTCTACTTTGCTAGATGGTGCTTGTACAGGGTATGATGAGAGTAAATTGGGTGAGGTGTTAGACAAACATGTTGATGTCTCTTCTGAGGTGCCTGGGAATGTTGACTTAGTAGAAATGTCGATTGACACTGGCAATACTAGGGAGAAGCAGGGCATCATCTCTAGATCTCATAGCCCGTGGTATTCACCACTTGGTCCTGTTAGGGAGAAGCAGGGCATCATCTCTAGATCTCATAGCCCGTGGTGTTCACCACTTGGTCCTGTTAGGGAGAAGCAGGGCATCATCTCTAGATCTCATAGCCCGTGGTGTTCACCACTTGGTCCTGTTAGGGAGAAGCAGGGCATCATCTCTAGATCTCATAGCCCGTGGTGTTCACCACTTGGTCCTGTTAGGGAGAAGCAGGGCATCATCTCTAGATCTCATAGCCCGTGGTGTTCACCACTTGGTCCTGTTAGGGAGAAGCAGGGCATCATCTCTAGATCTCATAGCCCGTGGTGTTCACCACTTGGACCTGTTAGGGAGAAGCAGGGCATCATCTCTAGATCTCATAGCCCGTGGTGTTCACCACTTGGACCTGTTAGGAAGGCTAATGGCCTGTGAGTAGATTTTCGTCGTGTGAACGAGGTCACTGTCAAGGACCCCTATTACATGTCGGTCCTGGAAGAATTGCTGATGAAAGTTGGTGGGTCCAAATGCCTCTCGAAGCTGGACCTCACCAAGGGGTTCCATCAGCTGGCCATCAAGTTGGAATCGCCCCAAAACCGCCTTTGTGAGCCCCTTCAGGAAATTTCAATATAACCGTGTTCCCTTTGGTTTGAGTAATGCTCCAGCGGTGTTTCAGCGAGCTGTAGAACTAGTGTTGGTGGACTGTGTGAAGTCTAAACGGCAGTTGAGAAGCTTCCTTGGTCTATGTAATTATTACCGCCGCTTCGTCAGGGACTTCCACAGATATTCTTCACTCCTTTCACCACTCACCTCTTCTGGCGCTCCTCGGACGGTGGAGTGGACCCCTGTCAGAGTCTACGCCTTTCGTAAGTTGTGTTGTTGTCTTACCACAAGTGTTTGTTTGTGTATACCCACAGAGAAAGATAGCTTTGTAATAGAGACTGATGGTTCGGGTTCTGGAGTAGGTGGAGTTTTGTCTGTTGTCAGAGACGAGTCCTTGTGTCCAGTGTCCTTCAATTCCAAGCAACTTCAAGGTGCTGAACGCAGATATAGCGCACAAGAGTTGGAGGGTCTCGCCTTATATTTGACCATTGTACATTTTGCGTTTTACCTGTACGGCCGGACCTTCACGGTGGTAACTGACCATCGCCAGCTGGTTAATCAGAAGAACCGCCGCCTGTTGAGGTGGACGCTAAAGTTGGCAGATTTCGATTTCCGAGTGATCTACAGAGAAGGCAAAGACAACCATGCCGTGGATTGGTTGAGCAGAATCTATGAGTCTCCCTATGCTGATGACAGAGCCTCAGCAGAAGAAGGAGGGGGAGATGTGGGCGTGCCCACATGAACATTTATGCAGAACATGAAACATTGAACAGTGCATCATGTATTTATTTTATTGTGAGTATTGGTTTTGTAACGTGATGTGTTTTGGTATTATTATATGTATGTGCGTGTGTTTGTATCTTTTGTGCCCCGGCAAGGTGTGGAGCCGGAAGTGTGCATTATATGTGTGTTGCCTCGTGGAGTTAGTGATATTTAAGTATCGACCTCACGAGGTGACCTTGCAGTCGCTTACTCAATTACATTAACTTAGTTACCTAAGTGGTAGAGGTCCGGGTTCGCCCGCCTGGAGTCAAGCGATTCTGGTGGCAGCGTTCATAGGCCACCTTGTGCGAGCGCCTTCAGCCACGACTGAGCGGGGTCCGCCCATCGTGCGCCCACAAGGCACGGGGGAAAAAAAAAGCAAAACAACAACCAACAACTAACCAACAACTAACCCAGTCCTGTGCACGCTAGCACACAAGTAAACAACTAACCCAGTCCTGTGCACGCTAGCACACAACCAACAACTAACCCAGTCCTGTGCACGCTAGCACACAAGTAAAGCAGCAGCTAATTATGCAACAAGCACTTGTCATGCACCATTAGTCTATCTGTCCTAAAGAACAAAGAAGAAATGAAAGACTGAAAGAGAGAGAGAGAGAAGTAAAAAGTTCCAATCTTGACTTTAACTCCTAAAGAAGTTTGAAGAAGAACGTGATCACACGAATACCATGTAATAGAAGGGACCCCATTCTTAGCAAATGTCTGTCTGTCCTTTCCTGAGGGTAAGTTACCTTATCAAAGGTGACGCGAGTTATTATCACGTACACTTGACACGTCACATGATTAACACATGGCAAGAGCATGACTCACGACTTCCTCTTGGACGAGGTGATGATGGAGGGCTGAGCAGGAATTGAGGACAGCTCCAAGTGACACACGGTGTACACCCGCACCACCGACCTGATGAACCTGTTAGCCGCATCCACACCCTCAGGCTGATTACGATCTGGACCAATGTGGGACACTAGGATAGTGAGAAGAT
>WLWD01002774.1_pt1 | contig 66976 bp, 44 predicted proteins | sample 6712731 | NCBI WGS metagenome assembly WLWD01 (sample SAMN12718690, study PRJNA576275) | sponge metagenome | isolation source: marine sponge | host: Mycale hentscheli | place: New Zealand: South Island, Marlborough, Capsize Point | collected 2014-11-01 | reverse complement strand
GAAGATGTTGCATTATTTTTACTTAAACTCAAATACTCAGGATTCTTCAATATGTCAAGTGCAGCATAATTTTCAGTTAGAAATAATATATACCGATTCTCCCTAAAACGAAAAGAAAAAATGTAAAGGGACATAAAAGCTACAATAAAAAGTAGTTATAATATTATATAGGTGCTGCTGATTTAACAATTTTAGGAAACACTTATCTGCAATATATAGTGTGCTAACTCAAATATTTCAGTTTGTGAAAATACAATTCTAAAACTTGCCCATGAGGCTAAGTTCAACAATATGTATGCTCCTCTAATTTCTTTGCTGTTTAAAAAATCACTATGGACAATTTAAACTAGAGACCCCTGTGGAGAACTTTATCAAGTATTCAAAATGCTGGTTCAGTTGAGTATGACTGAAATATTTGTAAATTATACAATGCTGAAAAAGATGTCAAAAGTCCATTGGGATGAAAACTTACCCATGCCATGTTTTCTCAGTGTTTGCTAAACTTGTCTTTATTAATCCTAAGTAAGAGCTGTCAGGGCATATTAGACTATAGAACTAAAACAAAAGTAAACACAAATGAAAGCTCAAATTTAATACATCATACATAAGTTCTATTATGTTCTTACTTCCTCATTATGATGATCCATATTGGGTAATTCACGATCCATTCTAATACGATTATTAAATTCTTCAAAAGGATTTAATTTTTTAGAAGTCAAACCTCCAAAATTTCTCTTGATAGCGTGCTCCATCTGTTGCCATGTGAGCTTATAATTTGATTTTTGGCACATATTATACAACATCTTGATAAGACTGTAATATACATGACATGCGAATAATAAAGAGTTGTTATAAAAAATTATCAAGTTCATAATTTGAGATTATTAGGAATCAAACAAAATGATATACAATTTTTTAATGTCTTTTATTCTGCTTGTGGGGTTTGAATTGAAAAGGGTTTTTTTTTAATATGGACATTCTACAACAAAACATGTTCAGAACGTTTGGTCTTTCAGATTATTTTTGGCTGTGGCATTGATATTGATGATTGATAAGTCCCTTATGCATTAGCTATATTGTTTGTTATTTTTTAAAGCACAATATTTATAAAAACAACAACAAAAGCCAACAAAAAAAAAATTTGCAACTGATTAAAAGAATACACTTGCAACTGATTTCAAGCAACAAGAGTGTCTATTGTTAAAAAATGAGTAAAAGGTAGAAAAGGCCCAGACAAAATATATACTCCTGATTCTGCTTGTTATGAAACTGATAAAAAGTTGGCTCTTTTTTTTAATCAATTCCATGTGAAGTCAAATTACAGTATAAAAATACACAACAAAAGGACACATAGCTAGCATGTAACAGGCAATCATTAATACAAAGTGGTGCCAAAAACAAAATAAAATGGCAAATAAAAACGCAAGAAAGTCAGCATGTCTTTCATTAAATTTTTTAGTGACATTCAGCACAGTAGACTGACACCATAATATGTTTCCCCATCTAATAGTACGGCGCCTAAGTTGCCCATTCAAAAACGTATGGGAAAAATAGCTATTCAATTGAAATCGCACGGGGAAAGTGAAATAGCGCGTAACCAATTGAAATACCTCGGTAACTAAGTGGAAACTAAGTGAAATACCTCGGTAGTTTAGCGAAATAGTACGGGTAAGTGCGCACGCGTAGAGCGTTAACCTTGGAAACGTACAGTTCCAGTAGTTTCTAGTTGGAGACAATGTCCTTCTTTACCACAGAACCTCTACCCGTATTAGACGGAATGTTTTATAACAGATTAGGAGGAGTCATACGATGAAAAGAAAGTTCCAGCGGAAGCTAATCCTGAAATAAGGAGATAGTGACTGAATGATGCAGTGTAGCTACGATTGCAAAAGAAGGCCTACTATTAGCGAGTGATAGCACGGGTAACCTGTGCTATTAGGGGTCAATAGCACTCGTAAAGCAATTGAAATAACACTCGGCTTCACCTCGTGCTATTTCAATAGCATTACACGTGCTATAATCCCAAATAGCACGGTTACCCATGCTATTACTCATACATACAAATTGAATTTAATTATAAATGATTAGTAATATTCTTTCTTATAAACAGTAAGTTGATACTATATTCTAACAAGCATAATAATAAAATAAACTTTCTATGAGCATGGCATTTTCTTTTAAATTTTTCAAATTTGTTAAAACAACTTCATTGTACATGTTGATGTGTACATACACACATGTCTGAAAATGAATACTTATTTTATAAATATTTACATATTAAATACGCGTAAATACGATAAATTGGCAATAAATAATATAGGGGAGTGAAGAATACAAAACAATAGTATGTAAATTTGTTCCCTACCTATAAAAATCCCGCAGTCCAAAAAATTCCCTCTCTTGACATTTACATATTTCTAAGTATGCCTCTGCCAAAGGAGCAAAATAGGGCTCCAATTCATTACGTACTGAATCATCGGCACTGTCAGAACATATTCCTCTAGCACTGAAAATGAGTTCATCTACACTTGGGTCAGTTCTAGTTACCATCACACCACGATTCATCTTAGCAGGATCCAAAGCCCAATTAGAAATACCTATAAAAGCAACTCTATCTTCTTGGTCAATAATCTGTCACAGAGAGTACAGTAAAAAATTTTTTTTATTACAACCAACATATTTACCAAATCTGAATAGTCATTTTCAGTTTTTCGTCCCTCAGTTCCATCTTCCAATAATGGATGGAGGGCTTTCAAAGGGAGATTAGGTGAGTCTTCAGCTAAGCCAACCTCATCTAATATTACAACTGAAACAAATGAGGTCTTATCCTGTTTTGATTGAAACTTTTCTGCTGTTTTGAAAACTTCAATGACAGATTCTGAAGTAGACAGCTGACTGCACTGATATGAAAAGATTCCGACCTGAACAAAGAAGTAATAGTAAAAGTGAATTTATACAAATGAGCCAAAATTTAACCTCTTTAAAACTTCGAAGTAAATCTTTAGCTGATTCTTTTCCTCGCATAGAATCACTGAGGACTGCTTTTGCTAAAGATTTTGAACTTCCTGGTTTTCCAACTAAGAAAAGAGGTATTCGCAACTCCACACAAATTGCCATCATGAAAATATTTTCTCGCAATGCAGCATTTCTGGCAATGTTCTTTCCAAGAGTCATACTGTCTAAAAAGGTTTCTTCACACCTATAGAACATAAATATCTGAACCAACTTTTACTAATGAGACTGAGAACTACTTCATGATACATCAGATTATTACCATCAAATAATATTCATAATAACTAACCATCTGATTTCATCTTGAAATTGCCTTACTCCGTCATATAAGGGGATAGGATTAACAAAACAAAGAGCAATTTTATTATCAAATTCATCTCTGTTCTGCAACCTAGCACGATAGCACACACTGATGCTAAGAATCAGAGCTCTCGTAATACTATTGGGCTCACGACACTCCACCTAACAAATTTAATCGTAATTTAAAAAACCAAACTCCTGTGCATTTCCAACTTACCATATCTTTGAATTCATTGTCAACATGACGAAATTCTCCACGAGCCCATTCACTCATACGTTGAGAAAACATGTTCATTTTCTCAACAAAATACTTGAACACTATCATTGCTCTTACAACATCTCGTAAACTTACAAAACTGCATTCATCCTAAAGAATACAAAAAAAGCTAATAAAAACAAAACAATAAAATTAACAATATCCCTCACATTTCTAGCTCTCATATATGTTTGTGCTGTTTTAAGGGTTTCTGATATGGCTTTACTGTATCCCTTATGCTTTTGTAAGATTGAATGAGCCTTCATCTGAACATACATATATAAAAAATAAGCGTTACTTAATGATTTATTTACACTTACATGATCTTTAACAATTTGAGTTATGTAGTCTTTTTCTGTGTCCTGATTCAGCTGACCAAAATCATAAACAAGTGGTCTCATACTAGGAGGAAGATCCAATACACGATATACTAGTTGACGAAGGGGGATTTTTCCTGAAAAAACAAACAACACAACCACAACAAAAAAAACAACCAATAAAAACCCCTCTAGTCTCACATAATATAAGTCCTTCAGAGCCCTATATAATTTACAACTTAATGAAATATGACCTTGATGAACTGAAAGTATGGACAGAAGTAATTCAAAGCTTAGCTCATTTGCAAATAAAGAGAAAAATGTATGTTAAGCTTAATTCTTATTTCTGTTTGTCGCTAATTAATTCATTAACTATTATCAAGTTCTGACAAAAAACTAGATTGAAACTTTCTCACTTGAAGGAGTCGAGAGCAGCAAAGGAAAAATGTGTTGTAGCTCAGTGGCCGCCAGAGCGATTCCCTGGCTACAACTATGATTTTTTTCACATTTTGCCATTGCTTCTCTCTAGACCCCTTTAAGTGAAACAGTTTCAATCTAATTCATTAACTGTTAAATATGTAAACTGCTAAAACTGAAGATGATAAGTAAGTTTTGTTTTACAAAGCTTGTGAATTTGTTTTTGTTACATTCAATTCATTCAATACCAACAGATTTAAAACTTACTATGATACTTTACAAAAAATATTAGTAAACTACAAATGATAAAAAAAAATCATCAAATAAAATTAAAATTGCTTTTCTAACTATTAAACTTATTGTGAATTTCTTATAAAAACCAACCCATTTTCTTATGCTTGTTACGAGGGTAATCATATGAAAATTTACTTTTTTTTTTACTCTTGGGTTAGCCATTTATGCCTGCTCTCACCACATTCACTCCAACTTGCAGTAGTAATAATGCTTACCTAGTTTTTGATGACTCTCCATATCCTTCACGAAAAAACCAAGGCCAGCTTTTTCCAAACGTTCAATCATCCTACGATTGTGCCTGTGAATATATTTAAGACGTAAGTTCAAAAAATATTATAAAATATGAATGCATGCTTACTTTCGATATGGATTGCAAGCAGCAATAAACTTTATATCTGTGCTTATGACATTACCATTAATTCTCTGATCACACAGAATTTCTTTGATCAAGCCTAAAGACTCTGTGGTATTAGCCTCATCAAAGAAAACTACAGTATCTAATCCCAAAGTCTTGTTAAATGCAGCTACTTTGAGTGCATTCTTAATAAACTTGATAATCATTTCCTCAGTTGTCCCACCATGGACCTAATAATAAAACTGAGCTTGAAAAAATAACTTAAAACTCAATGTAACACTCAAACCTTCAAAATTAACATGTTGGTGGCTTCTTGTCCTTGCCTCAGCAGATCACACATGTATCGTATCAATCTTGTTTTACCACAACCAGTCTCACCCATAATAACTACGGGTATGCCACATCTTGATCAAAATTATAGTAAACAGTAAGTATTACAGGTATTACAATCTTTTGATTAAACTGACCTGAATCTCATTTGAATGGCTAAAATTTTAATGACATTATCCACAGTCAAAACATACGTAGGCTCAGGATCATAAGGAAACTCTACACCAAGAACTGTAGCAAGCTTCACTATCATTATTGGTTTAGTCCACAATCTACAGTTGTCTTGAAAATCCACTCTGTTGTGTCTGAGACCTTCATAGAGTGATTTTGAAATGATTGATTTCTCCAAAATATTTTGAGTGGTTGCATCAATAAGATTACCATACTTGCCACACATTTGTATCATAAATCCTACAAAAGTGATGCTCACTCGATCTTGATTGAAGAAAATATAAGGATGAGGGCTGAAGGAAACCAAATCATACGACAAATTATTTAGCAACTGTTTTATCGAGTGATTATATTTATGCAATAGCTCACTGCAAAATTCCAGCTACATAAGTGTGCAGATGCTTAATGGAGTACAACCTTTTATTTATTTACCACTTTAAACATATTAAATACTTACTAGCCTACAAGAATTATCGATATAATAATATGCTTGTCTGTCAGTACTGAAGACAATGATGATATGGTTAGGTAAAAGGTAAAGCATTGCTATTGGGTAGAGCTTTGTTATTGTATAAAGCATCATTATTGGGTAAAGCATCACTATTTGGTAAAGCATCGTTATTGGTTAAAGCATCACTATTGGGTAAAGCATTGTTATTGGGTAAAAAGCAACATAACACTAACATCATTGAATACAGTACTAAGGCTCTAAAAGTTAGTCAAACTAAGAATGAGAACACAAACCTGAGTTGTTGTTCATCAAATATGGATAAAACCTCACATGGAACCTTCTAGGAATCATAAGAATTTCATGGCAATTCAAAGTAACTCCTAAAAATTGGAAAATACTATGTGCCATACCTAGCCATGCTGTGTTTAAATTAAACAGGGAAAAAATATTGACTAGCACAATTGCAAGTGCTACAACAAAGTCCTTAATAGTGAACAAAGCTTACTTTTGCTCCCACTTTTTTCTTTCGCTTATTTCATAGATATCCAAACCATCACTTGGCCTCACAGCTTCTTTATTTTCAATAGCCACTTCTCCTTTGAGAGAAGACGTAGAAAAATCCTGAAAATACATTAGTGAAAATAGTTCGTTAAATAAAAATAATGTCTTACTCTAGACATTCGGATCATAAACTTCACAACAAATCCTTTAAGTCCTGCCATTATGTCTCCAACAAGATTAGAATCAGTGAAAACAGAATTTTCACAAGATTCTAATTGTAGATCCAAGAATTGAACAAAATGGCGAATTTCTGCCCAAGATGGATCCTTTACTCCACAATGGCTAAATATAAAGCATTGCATAAAATTGTAGAATTAGAGCAGGTAATGTGGCAAGCCTATTACTACAAGAACAAGTATCAGTTGGTATACTTGTGCTAAATATCAGACAAAATAATGAGCATAATCAAGCATAACCTTAAAAATTAGCTTTGTCTGGATATACATACTTTTAATTTCAGGTCAATCCTAGCTAAATAATATTATACACATGAAAAGTTTATTGCATTTATCCAAAATACAAAGTAATTTAACTGCACTCAAAATGAGAATCTTGGCATAAAACAATGAGGCAGGTTTGTTGTAAACCACTCAAAAGTGAAACAAGAATATTAGCAGAACCATGTCATCTGGAATAGACAATCCAATGAACAGATCATGAGAATACTTTTCCTTTACCAAATTGATATAGTTTAACTAGGGTAAACAATGATAAAAAGGATAATAACAATAAATTAACTATTGCGTACGGTAAAAATGATAAGCAAGCTAATATTTAATACATTAATAAGAAAGGTTGCATTAGTTGAACACATTTATAGATCGTTTCATCACATTCTCACTTAATCTAAATAAGAGAGCTTATAATTCCAATATTGAGTTATCCTTCCAATTATATAAACTCACAAAAATGCAATATTAACCACACAGAGGAAGCATAAACCACATTATGATTACATTGTCACACATAAAACAAGGAACAAATTCACTTTTTTTCAGCTAAGTATATCCAAGTTGAGTTGGCACGATTGCAAGTGCGATTAATGAAGAGTGCACTTAGATAAACACCAGAAGCAATTTAGTCATGTGAACTAAGGGCTATTGATGCATGAGTTCACGTGAAAAGGGTGAGGTTACTTGGGTACACATTAATGCAATAACTTGCTAGAGTTTAGTAAAGTTTGTCTCACAGTTCTACATAGTTATTTCCTGGCGCTGTTCTGTTCACAGGTACGCACCTAGAGAGGAGAACCTGAAGAAGTGAAATTACCTGCTGCAGAAGACTTTAAGGCAGCCCAAATATTGTAAGCTTTTCGAGTTGAGTGTTAAAATATACAGTATCTACCTGTGAGAATTCTTCTGAAGTTTTCAAGAATGACCCTATTGTCCAGTTGTTGAAATATGTACATTTGTGCAAGCTCAATTTTTATATCAATTATTTCACCTATTACAATATTACAATTAAATTACCACAACCATTAAGACAGAACAATAGTACAGAAATCAGAATAACGAAAAGCCTCTGTATTAGCTAACCCTTGAAGATGGAGTTACTCGGAGTTGCCACAATAAATCTAGAAAAGAAAATAGTGGATGTATAAGAAATACCGCTCTAACAATCACACACTTAGGATATGCTTGATTTACAAAAGCTTAAAAATAGCCTATTATGACACTACTGCTATAGTAATATCCGCTAGCTAAATGGTGGCATTATTTTCTATTAACAGCATTTGTTATTAAAAAGAAAGAAATATTAAACCTACCTGTATATTAGACCTACCTGTACCATTAACACACCAACAAACACGCTCACAGCTTATATTAGTAATGGAATACAAGGCTAGAAAAGTACCCACTGGAGAAAATACACTTCGCTTTCTCCCTCAATCTTAATGACAAGTTTTTCTTGCGGCCAACAAAACTTGGACATACTATTGGTAATTTTATAGATTAAACCGAAACCGGTTTAATCTATAAAATTAACATCTTGCATATATGAACAAATACAATGAATGAATAAAACTTTATAAAAATAAAATTGAAAAAAGTTTGATGATTCACCAGGTTACTTAATAAATTATGATACACCCTAAATTTACTGCGTATTTTATCTTACTACAGAATCATATCCAGGAAATCATGACAAGTTCCTTCTACTGCTTCACTGAATTGAAATGAGTCCAAATTTACTCCCGCTGTGTAATTTCTAAGATATTGGAATACTCGTTGATAAGGTGCACTTTTAAATATTGTTTCATCCATTTTTAATTCTGAAGAATCTAAAATAAAAGAATAGAATATACAACTTGCACTCACATTTTTTAAAGTGGTAGGAATAATTATAGCAAATAATTTCGCTTTCTCCCTCAATCTTAATGACACAGATAGTTTATTGCTCACTAATACATATCTCACGAATAGGTCAGTAAATTCCTTTTAAAAAAATCTTTTTAAGTACCTGCCAATTTTACAAGTGTTTTAAGTCTGTAGCATAATTCTCAGTTAGTATAAAGACAAAAAAACCCATACAGTTCGATTCATTAACAATATGTATATAAATGCTTTTAAGAAAACTTGTTTAATACAGAACATTTTTTATAGATTTTTTGGAAATGACCTGAGCAACTAACAATAATAGTCAGCTGACTCAGATTCAAAACTAAAGCATTAAGAGTACAAACCCTCAGCACTGTTAAGTCTGTTAAAAAATGTAATTATTAGCCGACGGAGTCACTAATGTTGAAGAAAAAAGTTCTTAATTTTCAGTTTACACTAATCGTTTTGTTCTATTTATGAATTTAAATTTTAACATATTTAGCTAGTGGTATAATTATGCTAGCTTAGTGTGGACAACTTTGGTTTAAACATGTAAGAAATTTATCCTGACAAGCTGATGTGGCTTTTCAGCAACCAATAAAGTCTATGTGACCGGTAAAATAAAGGAACATTTGGACTTTCAATGCACTTAGTGCAATACTTTGAAGATCAGGCATATACTTACAGTAGATTATAGAATCACATCTGCAAAATGCACCAGAGGAAAGATCTGTAATGGAACTATGAACCGGGAGCAGTAAAAAATGTATGCTCACGTGAGCGCATGTGATTCTAAATGGCAGATAAACGAATGAATTGGACGCGGCATATAGCAGCACTCACCATAGTGTTTTCCTTTTCCTTTGTTTTCTCAAAAACTAAGCCAAATTCAACAAAGGGACTTAAATTGTCATATAGTCTGAGTTCTTCTTCTCTCAAGGCATAAAAGTCTGCCATCATTGAGATCCACTGATGACAGAGTGACAGAATGAATAAATGACAAAGAGACTACTGTAACCCTCATGCACATGCATGCTGAGGGTTAATAAAAAGTTTATCAAAATACTTAACAGACTATCCGTTCTAATGTTACTTCCAAAAGGTCAATAAACACAAATCTTGTTACACAAGTCTTCACAAAATAATCATAATTATATTATTATGTACTTAATCGTTTAATCAAGTACAAAGTCAGTACATTTGTAATCGTACGAATACCCAGTCATAAGGGGCTCCTTAAAACAATTACTTTTGTATTTCTATGCTGCTTAAGTATTACAACCTACCCACCTGAATGCTGTATCTTAAGGGCATTGTAAGGTGTTAGACATGATACTATTGGTAACATATCTAGAAGCCCAAAAATTGAATACTCTGGATGTTTCTTGAGTTCTTTTGTGAAACTAGGTATTGTAGCTTCCACCACATAAAGTTGGTCTGGATGACAACGCCACGTTCTTCCTTGTGAATCACTCATACCACAAAGAACAAGTAAGCTGAACAAAATAGAGTCAACTTTATTTAGTACCTAACAAAAACAACATAAATTACATACAACTATTACAAACAGTTCATATTGAAATCATTACCGATGGTGATATATCTATATGATATATACAGCATGTAGGATTATTCATGTGCTTAGTTAAAAAATCCAGAATTACATCTTGTGTGACCACTGGTCCATGAATAGGAATAGTTACAAGCACACGATCAGATAAGTGCTTCCGATATAGAGACAAATTTTCAGCCAAACGTTGCACAAAAAGAGATTTTCCCATGGCTGATCGCTGAGAAATTACTATACGAACACCCAAGCTAAATAAAAAATATTAATAAATTAACAGATGAATCCATTAAACAATCAAATTCATCAACAAATAATTAACAAAACTATAGCAGCGTAATGGGCACCATGTACGTACTTCTCGTGATCTACTAGAGCAGCACTAGAGGATGACTGCTCTCTTTTGAAATGGTTTGAAAGATAGTCACGATAGGCATCAATACTCTGATGAGGCACAAAAACCCGCCGAAATTTTTGAAGTTTTGACACAAAATGAGAGTCTTTATTGTCTTCAGCAGCATATATTATAACGAGCCGATATCCTGAAATCAAATAAATAAGAAATATCAATCGCTACTCTAGAATGCTTTACAATACGCTAGTTTAGTATTATTAAAGAAATCAGTGATGTCAGTACAAATATTATTTGCAAAGAATAATATGTAGTCAATGCAAATATGAGTAAGATAATATAACTATAAATACTTTTAATGAACCATTTAAATTTCTTCACATTTTACTTAATTTATAAAAAATTCATTGTTATGCGACACGGCCATAAATGCAGTAAAAGAGACGTACACTTGCAGATACCAAACGCAATAATTCACTACTTTATTTCTTATAAATAAAAGCAAAATAGAAAACCTTTTTGTCTGCTATTGTTTTTCCTCATCCTCAAATAATTGCAATCTTGTAGCAAGCACCTCTACTTATTGACATGGATTTTTACTATTTGTCTATATATTATAGCAGACCAAGCTCGTAGCCAAAGCTGAGCTAGTTTAGCATTTAATATGTTGCCACCCAGCTATTAAAAAAAAAGAAAGAAACAGATTTATGAAAAAGAATTGAAAGTACAAAGACTTTTAGCTAGTGATGAAAATAGTTATATATATGATTGTCAAATTCAACCACGAAGCAAAAATTGAATTAGCAACAACCACTAAATACAACACTATTCTGTCCATAATTAATAAATGCTAAACTAGCTCAGCTATGGCTACGAGGCTAACAACTTACAAAATTTCCTCCATTATTTATTCAATAATTCTTATATACAGTGTTACATATTATTATTAAAATATACTAACTATTTTCTCGTACTGTAACTAACAGTGCAATTAATAATACTGCAATGGCAACTAATGTTAATAATTCTACTTATCACTTTCTTACTGTGAAAGAGAGAGAACACATCTAATGAGTAAAAGAAGGCTGAGAAAGAAAATGTGAAGTGATAAATTAGTGGAGTAAAAAAATACAACGAATAATAAGAACCTTAGAAAAAAGAGAATTTTTGTTGGTCTGTTGAAAGTGAGACTGTAACATAGCAGTACCCCTTAACAGTATAAATACAGAATTGGAGTGTTTGTTTGCCGGTTGGTTGTCGTAGCTCAGTGGCACAGCGCTCGTGCATTATGTAAGCGGTTGTGGGTTCGATTCCCAGTGGCGAACCAATATTTTTTATTCTGTATTGTTTTAAAAAGCCTGTGAAAGAGAGAGAATAGATCCAATGAATTTTCTTTGTTATTAATAGTGCATTTAATCTCACTGTAATGACGACTAATATTTAATAAAAGATGCTACTTAGTGACTTAAAAAATTAAAGCGACACAAAGTACAAACCAAAAGATGGTATGTTCATATCATAATAGAAAAAAAATCATAAAAGTGAAATAAATTATACGTATACTTCAACAACTACTTACCAAAATATTATCAAAACATTCAGTCATAATTCAAATTAATTCTGCTAAATTGCCAAAAAAACATGAAAAAATTACTTCAATTTTTTGCTTGCTATTAGTTAACCTTTCACTGGAATATTCATGATGTTGGGTAACATAGAAAAAGTATGAATATTTGGTTTTATTATTTCTTTTTTGCAAAATCTTTAGCAAGAGGTGAATTTTTAAGCCAGTATTTCTATACCATAGAAAGTTAATAATTCCGACTAAAAATATTAATTGAAGCAATGATCTCAGAAATGCTATGGGGTACAGAAAAAGTATACTACTTACATTCTGAACCTCATACTATAAAAAAATTTGGGAGGACAAATATTCAGAAGCTAAGCGTTCCAGTCACCATATTATTATTAAAATAAATTGTAAAAAAATATCGCTTGTCTCATTACAATATTTTATTACAAGAAGTACTACGTCATAGCAATATATCAACAAAAAACTGGAATGTTATATTAGATAATTGATGTTTTTAAAATGGAGAATTGATGGCCTAATGCACAGTGCCAAATGGTGCTATTGCCAGTTAAAGGGTTAACAGGTAAACACCCCCGAATATACATGTTGGAAACTAAAGTAAATAATTAGGCTTTTACGATTTTAATTTTGTTTACATACCTTTTTGTCCTTGAGTAATCTCGGACAGGGAGTTTACTGCACTGTCACTGACTAAATTTGGAAGCTTTTCAGCATTTACCAAACAAAATATTCTACAATAGCCAGGATCTTGAATAGCTCTACTCCAGAAAAGTGTTACCTATGAGATAAATGTGGAATGTGTAGTAAAGGTACACCAATTACAACACAATGCTTTTAGCTAAAGTAACCGGTAAGGAAAAAACACTAACTTCACCACAAATTTCCTATCTATATTTGCACTCTTATTCAATTTGCTATCTAGAATCAATTCAATCTAACTATAATATCAGATCACATTTAGTCAACTATTTTTTTAAAATTGGTACAAAGTATTTTGAAACAGTTAATGAGAATGAAGCACACTCGCACAAATAAGCTGTCAAAATTTACATAGTAGTTTTTAAGGACAAATGATATGCTTCTATTAGTCCCGCTTATATGAGTTTAAAATACCATAATCAGTCTAAGTTGAGTTGGCACAACCAAAATCTCAATAAAACAGACATGTATTTATCCCAAACAGACATTATTTCGTCACATGACTACTACTGGCAATCAAATATGTCATTATTCCTAATAATTAACCATTGAGAAATCCAGGTTTAATACTATAACTTCACACTGAGGTGTAGGAGATAAATAAAGAGAAACAATTATCAACCCTCAGCAGGCATGAGTGAGAAGCTTAAATTAGCCATCCGGTCTGTTTGACTGCCTGTGTCTTCCACACTCTGATTTTAGAGACATATGCTGATGAATTTGGTATAAACTTAATCAGAACAACAATTGAAGTCCTTTCGTTATGCTACTTTTTTAACTTTCACCCAATTTCTGAGAAAATGTGAAGCAGTCTGCTGTGTATAGGTACTAGCTTTTGTGAGTAACACAAGCTAGTTATGTATAATTGAAGGAATTTAACAAAAAAAAATTGAAAATTCAAGTCATTAAAACCTTAATTATGACTCTGACTTGCCATTGTTTTTTTCTTGTTTTGTTCAGAGGATGTTCTATTTTCATAATCATGAGAGCAAATAATTTCTTACTTCCCGCAGTTGTCTCGCTTTATGCTGGAGTGGTTTACCAAGTATTAGAATTGGAGCTTCATGCTGATACTACCAGTGAGTGCCCCGTGAAAAGCATTAATTTCATTGATTAGGTACACTCAACTAATTTATTCTTTTAATCTGAGAAAAAATTGTATTAGCTAGTAGCGCTGACAGTGTACACTCTGTGCTTGATCTACAATATTGACAGCCCTCTTCCCTTCACACGTGCCGAGGGAATATGGGGATTCATACAGGAAAACCTATAGGGTTTAGAAAGTGATATAGCAAAAACAGAGACGGTAAATTCTGAACAAGGGGAAAGACGTCAATAATATTGGAGATTGAAAAAGAGAACTTGAGTACAGAGAAGACAAACCAAAGTATATATAAAAACAAACTAACAATCAATAACTGTCCTGAACACACTGCGGGTCATTCAAAATACAAAACAGTAGATGTGGAAAATGTGGTAAATCTTGGAGCATGACTTTTGATAGTGCAACTTAGAGCTGATCTTGTGGCAGTAGAGCACGGCTACATAGGAAAGACTAGCCAGGTGTCTATACTTATTACGTGTGCTGGTGTAAGATTCCTCAGGATCATGCGTGGATAATTATTACAGTTTTCGATACATAGTCTTGGTAGTTTCCTAACACTCAACAAGTTTCACTGGGTGATAACCCAGATAGATGACAAAGAGAATAGTGACAGAGCTTAAGAAAAAAAGGTATATAATTCAACTCAAATCTTGTTTTTATTTGACAGTAGGAATAATGAATGCATAAAGGTTGAAAAATGACAGGTGAAGACTTGAAAGATGAGAATCAGACAAAGGAAGAGGTTTTGAGATGACAACATAGCAGTACCCAAAATATAAATCCAATTAGTAAAGTTTGTTGACTATTCTTGTATATAGCATATTAGTAGAATACTTGTATGTTACACAAGCAGTCCTAGGCCTAGGTTCCGTCGATAACAACTGCCAATTAATTTTTTTTAAATCCAATTAAAAAGCCTGTCAAAGAGAAATACATCCATTGAATATAAGAAAAAAGAAAGATGAAGTAATGCGTATAAACCTACAGTTTACTACACTAGTCAACCACACATTATACCAACCTCTTCAGATGTTGTCGATGAGTTACATAATAAAACTTCCTCCAAACTAGGGAGAGGCAAATCAAAATCCTCCATATATAATTGAAGAATAGCTTTATACACTAAATCTGATAATAGAAGTAATTATTTAGATACCATGATGTAACCATTGCCACAGACTAACTTACCTGATGGCAAAACTAATAAATTAGGATATCCTTGTTTCAGAGTATTATGCAATGGCCGCTTCATTCTCTGAGAATTAGCTGTACAAATACATTTATTCTTAATAGCAAATTTTTCTCGTTCTAACAGCTAATATTGTTAATTAAACTTAATGTTAAGGACTTCAGCAAGAAGTCGAAACGTCTAGTTAAGTTTTAATGAACAATATTGGCAGTTAGAACGAGAAAAATTTGCTATTATTATAATTATTTCAGCCGAGAATGACTGAAACATTTACTTTTATTCATACAACTGAAATGGGACATTCATTGAACACTCACTCACTCTGCAATCAAAGCTGTTTACACAATAAGTTGTATGTATGTGTGTATGTATGTAAGTATGTATAGTATGTATACAATATATAAATGTGAAATGGTTACTTCGCATAAGAAAGTGAAAAAATATATAATAATATTTTTTTTAAAAAGAGCTTTCGCAACCCCTTTTTAATAAATTGTAAGCTGAAGTGGTGGTGGTTGAAATAAAACTTTAGTAAAAAATAAAGCCTATGCTGTTCACATTGTGTTTTCACTTTGTGACAATAAACTATCAAAATAATGTTATATCTAAAAAAACTTTGAAATAGCACCACAAAATCAAGGATATACTATAAATCCATAATTGCATATTTAATTCAAGTAAAATTATCCACATCACTACCTTTTAGAGTATCTGTCAAGCACTTCAATGTATTTCCAAGTTCTTCCATTGAGAGATACTTTTGGTCTGCCTCCTCATCAAATCGTATTTCTAAATCATCACTATAATTTACAATATAACAATGAAAACAAAAAAAGTAAATAGATATGGACGTAATGAAGTCCTTATAATGCACAAATATTTACACATAATCCACTTAAATTCAAAATTCATTCTGATTTGGTGAGCGAGCAAAGCGAGTGAGACAGTATACGGGGTAATAAATATGAGAATCAGGATATTGTTTGTTTATATGTGTTGACGTACATATGTCATTTTGTACTTTGACCCTCACTTTTTTGTGTCTACTCAGTGGTAGACGCTGTCCCCATTTACAACTAAACAGAACTTTTGGTTTATCGATCCTTACCAGTATTAACAATTGTTTACCCCTTTGAATCAGGTTGTGTTTGGCATATCTGATTTTATTGAGGATGCAGGTAAGTCTTAAAAACTTAGGAGTTCATTTTCTATTCAAATTAGTGGCAGGTGTAAGTTATCTTGGCTAATGCGTTGTTTGTCATAGTTAGCTGTATCCCGTAAGCAACAGTATTGTTATGACTTGAAAATCCATTTTTTAATAGTAAAGTTGTTGGGCCCGAGACAACGGAGTGACTCCACCTATGAGGCGGAGTCCAGGAGATACAGGAGGACTCTACCCAGAAGGGAGGAGTCTACATGAAGGCCTGGGAGCGAGCCAGCGCCTGAGCAAAATTACTAGTTAACTTTTTAATAGAACTAATTAGCGTGTGGTTGTATATATGTGTGTGCATGTGCACAGTTTATTAGCGTAGAAGATTCGAGAAGGAATCACCCAGTTTTGTACCTCATGTAGTGTGCGTTATTTGAGTTGTGGGCATGCCCTGGCCTTTCATATAAAAGGCCAGTGCGCGCAAATCGTTTTGTCCAGTCTTTCATTCATTTCCTTGTATTCGTATCTGTGTTGCAAGTGTTTGGATTAAAACCTAAAAGAACTTGTTATCTGGGTACGGACCATAAAGGGTAGCTATAACCTGCTGCTTTGAGTGTTGGCTGGAACTGGTGGCAGTAAACCCGGGGTCGTGGACTTAACCATCCGGCGACAAACCCAACAAAAGTCACGAATGTAAGCCGTGTTGATATATTAAGTGAACAACTGTATGTGAAAATGTTGTGTGCTACAAGGACTGCTTAGCTAAATAATAGCACAAAGAAAACATAAAAAAATTTTTTTTAGCTGCATTTACACAGATTCTTTAGCTACTACAGCGGTAAGCATGTCTTAATTTAGGGAGGGTCAAAATTGTGCGGTAATTCCGTAAAAATGATTCTTGTTTTATTTCCAAGTTGTACAATTAGTTGCGGCGAGTGGTTACTATGGCATTGAAACCCCTTACCATATGTAATCCAAAAACTTGGTTGTTGTTTTATTTTGTTAGCTGGAAGTGCTCTATGTCAGAAACTACTGGTCATTTAGATAGCCATTATTTACTACAGTAGCTATATACTACTACTACTCGGGAAAAAATGAGGTAAGATTCAGGGAACAAAAAGTGTAGCCTTATTGTTGTTTTGTATACAGACTTGCTAAAGACAACAATCAGCTTTATCAGATTCTACCTGTACTGGTTCGCTCTTCACATGTGCTGAAGCACATCACTCGTGCATAAAATAATTATGTACACGCTTATTATACATAAAACCAGTATATTACACTATAGTATACCACTACCACTAATCTGAAATTAAATTAGCAAATCAAACTACTATAAACACAATAACATATACTAATTTTATTGTACCTTATACTGAAACTGTCACTGGTATCTTGTTTAGAATATGGTGGAACTCTGGATAGTATGAAACCATTATCTTCAATCTCCTCTAATCTTTGAAGATATTTTAATGCAGATGCAATACTTTTTGCACCAGTAATTCTAACAGCATCAATGCTGCTTTCCTCTGAATATCCAATCTGAATCATTTGTTGAACTTGCACATGATTGGCATCTACTAGTTGAGGTATGGGATCATGCTTCATAAGAATTCTCACCTGGTAAGGTTTACTACATGCTTTTGCAATAAAACCTACACATAACCAAATTTGAAGTGTGTGTGATATGGTAAGTAATATATTTTCAAATAATAAACATTGCCATATTCTCTTACTAATGATTTAAATAAAAAATTAAATACTGCCATTCTCATACAGTAAAATTTACTAACAGCTCTATGTCAAATATAAATTGGCAATAAAATTACAGATTATGTAGAGCCAATGAGACACTTAGGGTTCTGAAGTATACCTGTCAATAAGTGTCAATTGAATACTCTGAATTGTACAAAATAAACAAAAACAAGATACACTCCATGGCAAATGAGCTAAACATTTAGATAGATAATTAATTGGTTAGTGTATGAGACGAAGTAGGACTCTTATTAGAGATGCACAAAATTAAACTAATCATCAGTAAAAAAAGTCCACATACTTGTGGTTTAATAATAGTGCAGGGATGAAACACTTAAGACATAAATGTCTATTACAGCTAAATTTAATCTGCCAAAATGAACATCCAAGTAGTGATTGATCAACTTATTTTCTTGAAGCTCAAGTGTAACTCTTAGCAATCCTCTTAAGTTGAAAATATTAGTCCTTTAATAAATAGCTAACCGAAGAGCATTTTAATCAGCTCTCTAAATTACTTGTATACACTAAAATACTTGTAAACAAATCAGATTTGTTGTATTAGGCATTTGACTAAGTAGTAACGATGCTAGTTCAAAATAATTCCTTTTATTTGCTCCATAGCTAAACTAGTTGCTAACTATTTGTGCTGAAGTACACAATTATTGTCTGTCCAAGTTGAGTTGGCACGACTGCAAGCACAGTAAATGATGAATTCATTTACTACAAAATTGGAAGCAGTTTAGTCACTTGAACCTAAGGCTATTTACGTGCACTAACATCAATGTTGCATGTGAAAAGGGGTGATTACCAAAATGCACATTAAAGTTGTAACTTTAAATTAAGAAGTGTAGTAAAGTTTGTGGTATTATTCTGACGCTGTTCAGCTTATCTGTCAGTTATCCACTTATGTCTATGTTTCTTGCGTGCAGGTAATGTGTAAAATATAGATAACACCAACCAGGTTATAGACATCCTTCTAAAGAGAAAAGAGTAATAGCAGTCTATCCTACCCACGTGTGTCCAAAGAATTATTCTGAAATTCACAAGGTTAAGCTGTACAACACTGGTATTTTGTAGCTAAAATTTATAGACTTGCTCAATAATAGTGAATTATGAATGGCATGTTAATTGAAAATTGCAGTGATGCATGAGATTTGTAATGGTAATAACCGCAGATCTGTAGCTCCTTCTGTTCAATAGTTATTCAAGTTTTTTTCTGGCTAACTCAACCTGGACAGACTATAGTTTTTATGTAAACAGTCTAATCTTGCAATTGAATTGATATTTATTGGTAGTAAAGACTTGGTAGGTGAATGCCTTTATAAAAATGTACAAACAATGAACAAATAAACAAAAAAAAGTCGTATTCTGCAAAATCTGGTAAACCTATACCCTATGACAATCTCTTCCAAAAGTGTAAACAATTTAGATATAAATGCTGAAAATTTAATTAAAATTTGATGAAACAATTAATAGATAAAGCTTAATCAGTTCTGGGTAATGTATTACTTATGAAGTATTTAAAAATAGATAATTAAACAATAAATGCAACTTTCAGCTAATAAATAAAAAGAACTCAAAATTAACAAATTAATGTGATAAGAAATACTTATCGATGTGAACTGGAATGAAAAAAGTTAACAGTAAGTCTACAATATTATATTATATTAATACCTGCTGTATACGACATTTCTTCATCACTAACATCTGCTTCTATATCTTCCATTACTTCTGAACCAGAATCTGAATGCTCACTGTCATCACTATAATCCAAATCAGCATTCATACTACACCATTTAAAATAGTCATGATTTTGATGATGTTCATAATCTAAAGCTTCAAATGCTTTCAAAACTAAACTCTGAGAACAGTGTAATCTTTTTATGACATGAGCTACTGTAGCCTTCTGACTTTCAGTTAAACTAGATATAATTGGGGGTTTTGAAGATGGTGTTTTGATTTTGATATGTTGTGATCTACATTCACGTGTTAAAGGATTATGTTTTTCTGATTTCATACCAAAAGCATCTGAGGATTTGTCCACTTCAGAATTTACAGTTTTAGACAAAGATATGCATACAGATTGTTTAACTATAGACCGATCAACTTGAGGGTGTATACACTGCAGTAGAGCCATTACATCGGATGGGATTGCAAGGTCATTATTGTAATCTTTAAAAATTCCAAGATTTCGACGAAGATTGAGTAGCTGAGCTGTAGTGTAGTAGTTCAATTCATAATACTTATTTCGAGCCAAATTAATGCTTTCTCTCCATACATCCAACTGACATTCCATCTCTTTAGCTAATTCTTGTAATCTGTTTACCATATCTTTTCGAACCAAACTAATGTCTTCCTTTAACTTCTCATGCTGAGATTCTGCCTCTATAGAAAATTCTTGAAGATCAGCTTCTTTCCTAGAACAGCAGGGTACTAAGAGTCTCCATCCAGAGTAATGAACATTACCAATTTGTTGATGATGTAAAAGACCTTCAGCTATGTGACAGAGACTGTGAAGAGTCTGATACAATAAATACCAAATCACAAAAATCATCTTATAATAACTTTAAAAAAAAGTTCATGACAAGTGTAATATTAATATCAACAAACCTATGCAGTTCAAACATACTGTAAAAGGCAAAAAAAATTGACTGCTATTCAGCTAGCCATCATCGATGAAACAAGTAACTGCTAGAAATGATGCTATAACTAAGCTGAGTTATAAACATCCTCGATACTATGAAAACCTAAAGCAATGAGTTTCTACATTGTTGTTCTTTTGTTTGTTTGTTGTTGTTTTCTTGTTTCAGTGATGATGGCTAACTGAACAGCAGCCGAGACATTAGAATTAGTGATCCAAACCTAATAATCAATATTTGTTGTTGGATGATAATCGTGCTCCCTTTTTAAAGAGTGGATTGAACATAATTTTATGAGAAGCTCCCTGAAATTTTATTGACACTGTTCAAATTGTATTCCAAAAATACTCTGAATTTGTTATTATTCTTATTTACCTAACTTTCAACCTTTGAGAACAAATATAATATCAAATTAAATTACTGCACTGTATAGATGACCACCCATACTTAAACAATCAGAATCCTAGTCGGAATCCTAATTAACTATGCAGTGCCTGAATAAACACACGCAATAAAGCTAACATGTCAAATTAACACTGTATAAAAAATTTTGCTTTAAAATAATTCACAATAACTTACTTACATCAAGAAAGAAATCAACGGTCATTCGATGATCTGCTTTACTTCCTGTTATTAAGACTAACTTACTTTCCAGATCACGCAATTCCTCTAGACTATAAGTTTTTTTCACCAACCTCTGACCTCTTTCTTGGAGTGATAAGTGAATTGCTTCATGCAGAGTATGGCATACCAACTTCTTTTCAGAACCAATCATGTAGCAGCCATATTTCAAAATGTTATTCATTTGCCCAATAGAAGTCACTTCAACAGAAGCCTGTGTTTCTTTGACAGATTTAAAAAAATCCAATTCTCCATTGCAATCTCTCTAATAAAAACAATCATTTATATAAAATCTTAATATGAATGTCATGATTTTCGTATTTTTTTGTTTATTAAAATTACACAATTAAATTTTACACAAGTAAGAAAATTTGCAACAATCTGTAGGCTTACTTACATGCCATTACCATATTTCGATTGCTTATTGAAGAAATTAAAATATGCTTTTTATGACAATATAATATTAGAATATATATATGTACACATATTTGTGAACCATCATATCTTTTAAAATACATTTAAATAATTAAAAATGATCTTACCAGTAAAGTTGGTAAATTGGGCATCTGATCCAAAGATTTCCATACAGCTTCACAGAGTGATATAAACACTTCAAAATTGGATGTTCTCTCCAATTTATATATTAAAGGGCCATACCCACTACCAACTATCTTTAAATTAGATAATCTATCACTCGAATAATCCCCTTCTCCAGCTGATGTATGCAGAGCAACATTAACAAATTTCTGCAAGTCTTTTTCTACAAAATAATACAACAAAAACCATCACATAAGCAACAAAAACCATCACAAAAACAACAAAAAAATATCACAAAAACAACAACAAAAAATTATCACAAAAGCAACAAAATAATTATCACAAAAACAACAAAAACCATCACAAAAACAACAAAAACCATCACAAAAACAACAAAAACCATCACAAAAACAACAAAAACCATCACAAAAACAACAAAAACAACAAAAACCATCACAAAAACAACAAAAACCATCACAAAAACAACAAAAACCATCACAAAAACAACAAAAACCATCACAAAAACAACAAAAACCATCTCAAAAATAACAAAAACCATGTATAAAATAAAGTTGAAATAAATTGCCTTCAAAAGTACAAACAAAAAAATCAACCAAATTCACTGCTCCTAAATATTATAAATGTGTATTAGTACTCATTTTTATTCAAAGGATATTTGATTTAAAACATTTATAAAAAAAAACAAAATGAAATTATAGGTCTATTAGTGTAACACCCATCACAAAATAAATAAAACTCACTTTCTACAAATTAAGCCAATACATCTAGGCTAAAACATGCTGTTAAATACTGGGATTCATGAATAATTCATATGCTGAACTGCGTTAGGAAAGAGTATTTACCTGCAGTTGCTATTACAATCCCCCACAAATCATTTAAAAACTATTTTTAAGTATGTGTGGCAAAACAAAACTACATCAACAGACTCCTTTTAGTGCAAAACTGGTCACTTGGCAAACCAACAAGCTAGATTTCAACTGCTCAATTCCTACAACAATAGACAAACTATTATAGATACGTGTTAAAATATTGGTTCATAAAAACATTCCAGTAGATGGAGAAGACATGTGCATAGAACTACTGGTGATGGAAGATAATTGTCCAAATAGTCCAGAGGGTAGTCCCATTAGACTATACATCATAGAGTACTATGAAGTATTTTTTTTACAGATAATAATCCCAGTGGTCCCAACACAAACTCTATATGATTGCCCATAAGGTAACTGAAAATGACCAGATTCAACAAAAAATTTGAAGTAACTGTGCAGTTATTCCTTAGAAAAGCATGTTTTTTTTGTTTTTTTGCTGTAGTTTTTTTCATGTCAAATCGTTTGGGAGAGTGGTTACGATGGTATTGAAACCGCTTACCATAAAACTCAGCTGTTTTGTGGTAGCTGGAGTACTTAAACATTTATGACTTAGTCAAAGTAGTTGTATAGTGTGTTGCACAGTTCAAAGAGTGAGGTTTTCATGCAAGAGATTCTAATATGTAATACATGAAGTAACTACAGAGTTCATGACAGTTTGTAAATCATTTTTCAGAGTTGAAAACATGAAACACATATCTCTGTTTGGCACCTGCTAAAAGTGGCATGTTTATGGGTAAGATGATTGTATTAATCTCTTTACTGGCAAAATATTGCTATCTGTAAGTCAGTGTAGTGAAGACATTGTTTTTAGAGGTATTAGGCATTAATTAGTGGACTAAACAAGTAGTGGTGGAACTATGTAACTCGTCATGGGCAAAATCAGCTATCTTAATTGTATTTTCAAGGCTTGATGTTTTGCAATGTCGAAGACCTATGTAACTGGAAACAATAACTAGTATAAAACCCTATATTGGACCTATTATATCTAATCCCTTAAAATTGACCATATCTTTGACAGCTACTTTGAAATTTTTGCAATGTCTGAGGCATGATATTGAAAAAATAACATCTGAAATAAAATCTGCACACCTAATAACCAAATGCTGGATATATAACCTGTAAAAAAAAAAAGTTTTTTGGAGTCAACTATATTTATGGTGACCATTTAATTTTTTAACTAATTCCCGGAGTGTTCCAAAGTTATGACTAGGGCAATACCAACTAAATTTACTGTAAGACCACTTGGGAATGCAAATCTGTAAAAACAACTTTCATAATGATTCAGTCATTTATTATACCTTTCACAGTATCAAATTCATAACATTTGAAGACTAAAACAGCAATTCAAATAATAATAGAGATAAAATTTTCATCCCTTAAATATAAAACAAAACACTCAATGTTTAACCATTGGTACTCACCATTCAGCACAAAAAATAAGTCTAGAAGAGTTAATAAAACTCATTTTATAATCCTATAACAAGTTTATTGGTGCTCTAGCCTGGACTATAACAAAACATTTCAACTCCAATAGTGGGGTGGGAAAATATTTTACCATGTCTGTCCACTAATCAATTACAAATTGAAATTACAATAGCTGTATATAAAAATAATAACACAAACAAATAACAGTTGACTTAATTGGAAAATTGTCTACTCAACTATCGATATATTTGAAAAAAAAATCATTATGTAAATCAGACTTACCCTTTTTCATCCACGTTACTATGTCCAAACAGTTTGAAAAAACTTCAATGCAGTCACTTTTTTTTTTGTTGGAAGCCATATCCTTTAAGAAAGAAGCAACTGCACCCACACTAATATCAATTGAGCTTAGTGGCTGATCTTGCATAGTTTCAGACACTTTATGAGCTACATGCTCCACAATGTTAAAATCACCAGTTAGTTCAAGTTTCTCTTTTATTTGAAGAACCATGTGTGCTGCTTTTGCTTGCTTGCACAAAGATATATATGTCTGTATTTGATTGATTGGCTTAGATATCCAACTATGATCTACTGTTGAAGAACTGTGACCCTGACAAACTTCAAGACCACAAACTAGCTTTAACAATTGACCTTCCAATTTTTCAAATCTGGTGCAATGATTTTCTATCTCATCAATTTCCTTTAGCTTAATACTACTGTCTCTAATACTATTTATGAACAAACAACATTTATTAAAGAATGGCTTCCAAATAATTTCAACAAAATGTTCCAAATTGACCTTTCCTGTAGACTTTATTAAATTTCTCACCAAGGAAACAAAAAAATGTCTGACGAAGTCACTTTCATGTATCTTAAAAAGAGAATTGAAGTCTTCCAAAATAGACATAATGTTGTTGTATCCTTGAAACGGAATAACATGGAGTACCCCATCATGAACAGTGCACAATTTGTTTACACAACAAAGTTCATAATTATTTCCAACGTGTTTTTCTAATGCACTCAAACCTATTACAAAGTATACTACTTTTAGAACCAAGGAAAAGTCAATGTAATATTTCTTACCTTCAATGGGCATTCGTATTCTGATCAATTGGGCACAAAATAGCGATAATAATGATTTCACGTGCAAGAAATTATTTGCTAGAGTGAAACATTGATCCAATTTGTGTTCAAAACTCTTTTTATTTTGCACAAGTCTTTTATGAACTGTAGTAGAGGAGCAAACAGAATAAAGATCCAATAGCTTATCCTTATTTTTCTCTAAATCAGGTATTTCTTTAAGAGTAACTGAACATGATTCACAGAGCTTAAATAAAATTTCCAGCACACTATATGCTTGGATACATTTTTTACAACTCTTCTCACTAAGACAAGAGTACTTCAAGCTATCTCCCAAATTTTCATTCCCTACACATAAAAAATTCATTTGTTAAATGGACATATAATATATTTTATAGCAACCACACAGAAGAGTAGAAACTTGCACATTTGTAATATTTTCATTACTTGTCTACATGTGCATTTGTACTACAGCTAAAAATATGAGATTTCATACACTTACATAATATTCAAATGAAAATAGTCAATAATGAACATATGCTGCTTTGAGGTTACATACAAAAAGCAAAGAAAAATTAGAAGTGTGTTCAATAACATAGTGATAGTAACCAAGCTAATAAAACATACAAAATTCAGTTAGAAATTGTCCTGTTTTAATCAACAATATTATACTGGTCAGAACTTAACTCCAACTTTTCCACAATACGGAAGATATAATAAAAATGTTCTGGATTCTGTACATCATACGGATGTAAAACAGAACTAGTAATGCCTATATTTATTACTGTTCCATTACACACCATTTTGACTGAACAGCCAACACTGTTTATATAATAAGTCAAGCTTTTCTGTCTATTCAGTACTATTTTCAAGCCAGAAACTCTTCCATTAGCTATATCAGCAAGTTAAGGTCTTGTATTAACTGTTGGAATTGTGATAAACAACTCACACAAAAAACTGACTTGCTCAGATTGACCTGGCATATTGAAGTTTCAATGAGATAAACTACACCACTTCAACTAGGTCCCCACTGTCTGCAGCTACGGTGGAATCTCCAGTAGTAAAAAAAAAAGTTGTGGTGGTTTTAACTTGTAGAAAATACTTGTAGAGTGTGAAGGCCATACTTGCAATCCTTAGAGTAATAGCTCAAAATTTGATGGCTTCAATGTTGTTGTTTTTACACAAAAGCACCCCTTCAGGAGGCAGTAAAAAAAATGAAACATTTTTGGATGAACAGTTTTATATTTATAAGAAACGAGGTGAACAGGAAAGATTAAAATGGTAACATTATCAAACAAAACTTTACCTAACTATTTGCAGAGCTGTTTACACCCTAATTTATTATCATGCTACAGAACAGAAATTGGAACTATATTATTGCAAATGCTGCTGCAGCTTCACTTACTATGAATTTCAATGTATTAGTAAACTAGGTGATAAAAATTATTTTATTGGAAGGGTTTGATCAAATAGACTAAGTATTGACTAATTTTTTCTTATAATTTAATTATATAACCCTGGTGATGATGTACAGAACATAATTGCAATATTTAACCTTATAAATAGTGAAAATGTTCAGTCAAATTATAAAATAATAAGAAATCATAAAAAAAGGGCAGAAGGATCTTTATAATGCACACACAGTACCAACATTAAATTTATTATACATCCTTGAATGATGACCAACTCCAAATTTGAAAGCTAAACCGTATGGATTTTTTGCAACAATGAAATTCTCCGGAATAACAATGGAAGAAGGAGGGTGTCCTTCAACACAAGACCAACCTTTCAAGACCAAAGACAAATGAAAAAAAAAAGTTATAACAGTTTCCACAAAATCCTGTACTATTGTAGCCTATGAAAACCTATCAACTAATTTTTAAATACTGAAGCAATGCTGGTACCAGTGGTAATCAATTTGCAAGTGCACATGGTGGAGTAAAAAAGTCAGAGAGAATTACGTCAACTTAAATAGTAGGATTTAATAATTATGAGAATGTATAAATTATTTAAAACTATATTTATTCAGATGCATTCAGTATGACATATTAAGGAAAACATCCATTTTGTACTCAACTCACTATAAATTAATAGAAGCACGGGCCACAAATCCCATTCCAAAATACTCCGGATTGAAATGGTGTCATTTTCTGAAATAGCTCTGGCTAATTTTTTGTCCAAAATTTTACCAACCACTTTTTTAAGCTTAGACTTGCGCTCTCCTTTTTTATAAAGAGTTTTTATTTGATTTGAGTCCTGCAAAATAAGAGAGAATGAGTATTAAGTAATCTATATCCGATGACGATGTATGTGTTCATAAATAATTCATGAGCCAGTGAGCTAGACCGTGCAGACACATAATACTCGTGAACTTGCACTGAATTATCGGGTAAACCTAGATCACAACACAAACTGGTTAGCAACCAAAGCCGGCACCAAAAAAATGGACAGTAGGAGAGCAGCACAAAAACAGGAGAGCAGCTTTCGTGAATTAGCGCTAAATTACCGAGCAAAACAAGAACGCAGTTGAAGGGTTTGGCTACTCTAGACTGCTTGTAGGCAAATTTGTTTGCAACATAACCTTGTACCATGATAACGGAAGAAGACGAGAGTGGCCGAGAAAAAGGAGAATGGGTAAAGCATCATCATGATCAGTAGAAAGTGATTATTGTAATTGTAACTATAAGCAGGTGGAACAGACGAGAATGGTGGCGCAGTTTTCAGAAAGGAAGGCTAAAGTGCGAAAGAGAAGGCATAAAAGCGGTTAATTAGCCAGTGGAATCGATGAGAAAAGCAGTGTAGTAAAAAGGAGAAAGTACGAAAAAGATGGCAAAAAGGGAACGATTAATATTGTCCTGAAAAGCGGGTGGAATCGAATCGTCGAGTAAAGGCGGCATAAGTTTTAAAAAGATAGGTGAAAGTAGAAAAGCAAAAGTTAAGTTTCGCAAAGCCTAAGTCCACAATCATGATAGAAGGACAGAAAGATTCAGAAACAGGAGAGGTAGACAAAGGAGGAGAAATGACTCCTTGACTCAAGAAGGAAGAGATGAAAAAAAAGAAAGGTAGTAGATACAGAAATGAGATAGTTCAGAAAAAAATAGAGCAGGAGAGTAAAACTGATGTAACCCTTAACCAACTGTACAGAATGATAACAATCAATAAAAGTAACTAATGCTACTGCAATCTTACTTTGTAATACATCTCAAGTGCCACTGTGTGGCGGGGTACTTGCTAGTACAAAATAAAATAAATTTAGTACCTAGTCCAAATATATCAACATTTTTATTTATTTCATCCACATCTTAATTAACCAATGAAAATTATAAAGTTCTCAAATATAACTCATCTTCCAGTCACACATTACCAAATTTAATTAATTCATAATTCATTGTACATATTTGAGTGATGGAACAGCAAATTGTCGTACATTAATGTATAGTGAAACTTACAATAGATGAAAAATTTTGTATAGCTTCATTGAAAATAACATCATTTATCACATCATGAGTGTTGTCCAAACCATCTAAAACTACTAAAATCTCTGTCAGTACTTCAGTATTCTAAAATCGATATAAACATGATTTTACAATATTGACTCAACTTTACTTTTCAATGAGTTGAGATAATTGTTAATGTCTATGAAAAGGGCACAGTAGTGTTTTTTTGTGTGTTTTACCAGGATACACCAAAAAGTAAGTATTCCCACTAATTAACATGTTAAAATTTTATATACAAAACAGCAATGGAGACTTTGACTTTATTTATATACCCCGAGAAATTTTTCAGCAAAAAGTTGAAGTCTTGGGTTCAATGATAAATATGCATTGTTTGGCAGTTAAAACATAAAGAAAACCGCTATTTTTGCTACCATATAATCATGGTTGAATTTTCATAATAGTAATAGTTTCTTGCACTATATTAACCAGGTCTATTCAACTAGTTGGATCATTCTAATTACTAAGTAATTACTTCCTCAGGCAAATATTATCATTTTTGTTGTCATGTTTACAATACCAAGCAAGCATATTGAGATATTTTCAGAGGTTTTTTGGAATATTGAGCAAGTGAAGTGGTCAAAATATGTACTATTAGCAGTACAAAATTTGGCATACATCCTACATGTATATGTAACAGGTGCTATGATAGAGGGAACTGGGTTGGCAAACCTTACACAAAAGAACTATATAGTTATAACTCAGCATACACTCTCCATGTACACTTTTACTCAATAGTCGACCACTAATAAATAATTTCTAAAATACTCCGAACGAACAAACTTGCACATTGTATTCACATCTTGATTGAGTTAAACTCAACAAATTGATCCATACTACAGCTCTATATTCCTCTCAAAACTTTGAAAATGTAGGCCAACCACTTGTTGGTATACAGTTACTAGGGTATGTTAAATTTACTTCTGCTTTCGTCTGAGCTATTATTTTTTCAAGCTAGTAAGTATTGCTGATTTTCTTTGCATAAAGCAGTTGAATTTTGCCAAATTATTTAATGTTTCAGAGAGAAGAACTACCAATGCAATTCCATTAAAACTGGTGAGCAGCAATTGGACTCCATTCCTCAGCATCACCTGATGCCTCATACAGTTGCTGCAGGGTCTATATTATGGCTGGGAGTTCTTTGCGAATGGCTTTCACGCAGCACTCATGGGCCGATAGCCAACGCGTGCTACTCAGTTGACTATCTTTAACTCTGGTAAATTCAAGATGGCCTGTGCCTCCTTCAACTTATCAGCTTTTGCAGGAGAATAGAAGAACAGTTTCCAGAGACTGGTCACCATTCCAGATATTCTTTGAATTTGAGGAATACTTTGTGCAGCTTGAATACTCGCTAACTGCAAACAGTGATATGAGCAACGAATGTAGATTGCATGCCCAGCATGTACACGCATTAGCCTTTGAACTCCTGTATGTTGTCCAGAGAATAGTGCTACTCCATCATAACCTTGCCCTATCAGCCTACTGTACCTCAAATTCTTAGACTCCATATAGTGGTCTAAGCATCCGTTGCTTTGATATGCAACATTGCCATGAAATGCTCTTCAGCACAACCATTTACTATTCATCTGCAACAAATGGAAAGTTCCTCCTGAGTGCTGACATCCTCACACTTGTCAGTCATAATGGAAAAAATGGGCTGAATTGCAAACTTGCCAAAAGCTTGGACTCAATCCAACTACCTATTGTAGTTAACAGAGCTTGTGATGAAAATTTGGAAGTGTACTGAGCATTTGGAGGCCTTGCTCAACATGGCACTTCAATATTTCGTCACCATTTTCTATCTGTAACTTCACTACACCTTCCAATATTGTCATGTTTGGAGTACGATTTTTTGCCAAAAAATTACATAGACCTTAGAAGCTTGAGAAGAACAGAATGGTTTCTCTGTCGTTCTTTTTCAATTTGTTTTGTTGTAGCTGCCACGCAAAGATCTAGCCCTGAACTTGCAGATTGCTTAGTCATTCTTGCAGATTGCTTAGCCATTCTAGCAGCTATAGCTGCATCCTTGTGCCATTTAGCAGAGTCATGCAGCTTTAAAAGCTCAGTTGCATGGTTCCAGTCACATATTTCTCTTACGGTCCAGCCACCTTTAGCTTTTAAAGGTAGATGCCCATATTTTTGGCAAATGCGGCAGAACATACCTTTATCAGTGTCAGTACAAAATACGCAAGGATACATACTCTCCCATTCTTTTCTATAACGAAGGTGAGACTTGTATTCTTTCTTTTTTTCAGCCTTAGTGAGTTTCTTTTTTAGAGGAGCACAATAGCTTGAGACTCCTGATCACTAATCTGCACAGCCTGAATCTTACATGTAGGTTCAGATGAACTCTCTCCTTCAGCACTGTTAAAAAATTAAGCATTATAATAACACTTTTGAAAGAGTGTAAAATCTTACAGTGTTATAGTAACACTGAGCCCAGTGTTAATTCTAAGTGTAAACACTGCGGCATTCCAGTAAAAATATATGTAAATGACCACATTTTTGTTTCTTTAGCATTTATTTACCTGATAAAGTTAAATTGTACAATGAGCTATATATTTCATACTGTATTTGTATTTAATTTACTGATACAGGTTCATAGAAGTTTATAAACAAGCAGTAAGGGAACTTATGTAGCTGCAATAGCTAGCTATCTAAATTCTACAATTGACCGTAACTTTGTTGACTACTTATATAGCTAAGCTAGGGCAGGAAATAGAAGAAATCTAGCCATTGCTCCACGCAATGTCTAATTTAATGCACTATTTAAATCCCCGCAGAATACCGTTTCGCTATACAAACTTTGGCTAAATTTTTCTGAGAGTTCGTTTACTATTAAGTTAGTGCTTACCGAATTCACAGTATGGTTTTTATTGTGATGCGCACAAGCACCTGCTTTTAACTCGAGAGCGCTTATTAGAATATTCCAGGCCCCCCCTGCAGAAGAGTTTTATAGTGTTCTCAAGTGCTGATCGTGCCTTGGATCTTTCGGAGAAATGGTAAGTTAAAATATGTGTTTATTATTGGAAACAATAGATTGTTTTGGCTAATATAAGTGACACATATGAATAGAGTTAGCCGTTTAAGTTGAGTTTGAGCATGGAAGAGGTAATTTATTCTTTATCATTAATGAATTTAACAGGTAGTTCAGTACTTTTTCCGACTATATCTGAGAGTTATCTCAAAAATTATTTACTGCACTTTTTTAAATTTATTTTAATCATATGTAATTTTAGGCTACAAAAAAGTGCTGCTGTGAAAATCTAGAGATGTTTTTGGAGACTAACAAAGTAAGAATATACAAGTAAACACAAAATTATTGCAGATGTTAGTCCAGCAGTTGTTTATAAACCATTCCTTTACCCTCAGTTTGCTCTTTTTTCTTCTTTTCCCAAACATTTCCCTAAAATTAAATATGCCACAAGCTTAGTTCCTGTTACGTTTCTGCTATGAAGTGTAATGTTTTTACCATATGAGCATAATTTTATTCACATGACTTTTTTTTCGTCCAGACTATTCAAAAGCATTATCAAGCTATATAGAGTGATAATGGTAAAAAATGTATTTGTAGACAAATACATTTGTTTGCTTGTATTGTATTTCTATATATTTTTGTGTTTAGAATAGCGTGTTTATTTGTGTTATGTGTGTGTATATTTTGGATAGTGTTTTAGTTGCATTTGTGAGCGTGTTTAGAATTGAGTGTTTAGCTGTGTTTGTGTGTGTGTTTAGAATAGAGTGTGTGTTTACTTACATTTGTGAATGTGTTTGTGTATTGCTTATTGATTTATGTTATATTTTTGTGTGTCAATACAGGTATGATGGATCATAAATGGAGTGCATATCATGATATTTTTTCTACTCCTGTTAAAAGAACAGCTTTAAAACTGTTTAGCTACTTTATTCAAACTATTTTTATATTTTCATTGTCAATCATTTATTTATCTAAAAATTTTGAGGTTATGTGAATGAGGTGTGGTCAATATTTATTAGCAGTGCCATTGAAACATATTACTTAATAGTGTTGTAATAGGCTTGCAGAAGGTGTTAAATACAACTCTGCTAAAGATGTTTTCCAAACACCTCTCAGAATGTTATATTATTACCCTTTGTGCAGTGTTGAGGAAACATGGCTGGGGCATAAATTCCTCCCTCTCATGGGAACGCTCCTTGCAGTGTTACTGGAACACTTAATTTTTAACAGTGTTCATTGTCAATCATTTATTTATCAAATTTTTTTGAGATTATGAGAATAAGGTGTGGTCAATATTTATTAGCAGTGCCATTGAAACATGTTACTTAGTGTTGTAATAAGCTTGCAGAAGGTGTTAAATACAACTCTGCTAAAGATGTTTTCCAAACACCTCTCAGAGTGTTTTATTATAACCGTTTGTGCAGTGTTGAGGAAACATGGCTGGGGCATAAATTAACCCCTCTCGTGGGAATGCTCCTTGCAGTGTTACTGAACACTTCATTTTTAACAGTGTTAGTGTTTGTATCACGCTTTCTTGAGCAAAACTTTCAAAGATCCATGACAATGCACAGTGTACAGCACATGGGTATCATGAGCTCTATTTGGAAATTCTAGCCATTTAGTAGTTAATCAACAGTTTCATTCTTGGTTGACAACATTAAATATAACTAAAGTTAGCTAAGCTCAAAAGTATGTAATTAACAGTGCACTTAAGACAGTAATTATGAAGTGACTTGTCAGTTCTTTTTTTTTTTCGTAACTCTATATATTTTCCCGCCCCCCTAGCAAAAAATCCTGTATGAATCTCTGCACACTGAAATGCACCCCTCGCAGTTGGAGAGGAGAAGAAAAAAGGAGAAAATATTGTATGAGACTATATGCAATTTCAGAACTATTTCCCCCCCCCCCCCCAGTGCAATCCGATGTAAAATATAACTTCAAAATAAAAACTGGGGGGAGAGTAGAGGGAGAGATTCCAGGGTTGCCGCTTGAAACCCTGATGACAATGTCACTTAATCTAATACCATACTATGTTCAAACCAAATTAATCATTAACTAACTAAGCAATTTAAATCCTTAAATACATCCAGGTAGTAACAAAAGCTAAATGTTTACACTGATAAAAATTGTAAATAACCTTTGAGGCGTATTTAATATACTGACAGCCCTATAAATACTACGTACTTTCTTACATAGCAATTCATGTAAACAATGAGCATGGCATACTGACACTTTCTGCACATTTAAAAGTGTTACAAATATTGATTTTCACATGACTAGTTTTAATACCACAAAGTATAATAACTCACCTTAATTGTTTTTAGTTTGGTAATAAGAATAGTTTTTATTAAAGCTTTCAATTGCCCATAGATCTCTTCAGGACATTCAATTGTCAAAATTTTGTTGAAAGTCTAAACATAATAAAAATCAACTTATTATATGCCTCAATAAACAAAATGTATATTACTAATCTCTAAAATTAAATACAAGATAACAGCAAAGAGTAAATGGAAAACAATTCTCCCTCAATTCTGTACAGATGAAAACCATCTCCAATCATGCTAATAAATAAAAAAATGTCCTTTCCCTCATAAATATATCACATCGAGGGTAGCAGGTGGACTTGCCCAAGCCTCAACCACCAACACCCAAACAAAATTATTAATAGAGGCCAGATAATTTTTAAATGACTGCAATGTCTGTATTCCTATTACGCATCAATTTTATAATATTATCATCCAATTCTGAGTAACCAAAAATTTATTGAGCAGCTTTAGGAATGTTATAATTTCAATTTAATTGCAATAAAGCATCCAATACATAGCATTCCAATTTTCATTTGAGCAAATAAAAATTTAAGTTTCAAACTGACACCAAAATAATGTTCATTTCCTTGAATTAGACTTTAAAACATAGATATTGTTTAGATATGCCTGAGAGAACAGAAAAAGTGTGGAAAAAAACAATAGTCAAAGCCAGTTTAGTGTAATAAAAGCAGCAAATTTTCTTTCATGTCTGGAGTATAAATGGGTAAGGGAAAATATATATTCTTTGTTACCTTACAGTTTACAATTGTTTTACTACAAATTTAATTTAAAGTTGAGCTGTTTAATAGGAACAGTATAACTGTAGTTAGTTGACTAAAGGCACAATAATGGACAAATTTAGCGAAGTTATTGATAATTTACACATTTATCACTGACATGCACTAATACTTATGCATATCATGCATAAACAATTGTTCATGTCAGTGCTTTAAAAAAGTAAAAAAGGGACAAAAGTCAAAATAGATTGTGCCAGTTTTCTTTCCTATAGTTCTGCTAGTTTTTATTCAACCCATTGGTCAAAATTGATTCTGTACAGAAGAGTGACATTACACAATACTGTGTGATATTGGTCATGAACATACACATAGCAAGGTTTATAATCTTCTGATTGAGATCAGACTATTACTTTTTTTTTACTTCATGAGTGTTATGTTCCTTCATTGCTTCTTGTTATAGTTTTATTATTTCAACGTATATCAATAGCACCATTTATAAACAATCATCTTACCTTTACAAAGGGCTTAATGGATGAGTCTATTGATGAAGAGTACCAATGAATAGTTGGTATATACACACTACTGAACAGATTGTTTTTAAGTAGCTGCTCCACACTTGTCAGGGAGTTCTGAATTTCTTTAGAAACATTTTCTTTATCCTCACATAATAAACTAAATTTATGCAAATAGTGTAATAAGAAAGATAGACTGGTACACCATCCCTGCAGCATTATAGGTGTCTTGTGAGCTTCTGATGGCAGTGTGGACACAAATTTCTTTAAAAATGTATGTCCTATACGTAGCAGAAAAGTTGAAGACCTGAGAATAAATATTAAACTCAAGAAGGTTCTAATCAAGTCATAATAATTGGTAAGTTTGAAATGAATGAATACCCACTTCTGTGAAAAAGTTGTGACACAATTTATTATTTTAACATGCTTTTAATTGTTACTTTGAATCTGATCTCACAACTGATAAAAGCTCATGACCCAAACCTTCTTGTGATTCCATTATTAAAGTGTACGCTATTAAGCTAATAAAATAATATTAATTGTTTAACCACAAATATGCCTAGCAGAAATGGAAGCGAGCTGGCCAAGCTGAAGCAAACAAATTTAAATTTGAATGCAATCAGCTGTTAACTTATTAATTTTAGGTGTTGTTGTTGTTGTTGTTTTACTATTCTTTAGCAACACACAACACCTTTACACACACTTGTTATCTGAATATTCCAGCACAAAACTTACATTGTATTCTCTTTATGACTTGACTATTAAAAAAATGAATTAAAAAAACAACAACAATTCCAATGTTAAGATGTATAGCAATGGACATACTATGCCTTAACCAAGACAACTTACCACCGCCATTAATTCGAATAGAAAAGTGTTAACTGTGTCAAACAACATTCAGATGATGTCACAAACTACCTAATTTAAAGAGGCACAAACAATTAAATTTTTTTAGATGATATAAGTATGGATCAGTAAACCAAATAGGCTAGCCGCCTTACAAAAGTACACTCAGTTTAAAATGCTCTATATGATACCAGAGTTCTAGTAGCAAAGCATTACATTGTATTCTCTTAGAGACTTGACCATTGGAAAATGGATTTTCAAGTAAGAACAATTCTATTGCATATGGTGTGTAGCTATGACCAACAGCACATTAACCAAGATAACTTAGAACCGCCTCTAATTAGAATAGAATAGGAACTCCTCTTAGTGTAAGACTTAGCTGTGAACATCTCTCCTCTTATATCTCTGTAGTTCCTTGCATATTTTTCTGGCATTACTTCGAAGTATTTTCTCCTAATGGTTGAAATCCTAGCGCCAACCACACTAATCTTTAAGTTTCAAAGTAGACTCTGGGGGTTGACAAGCATTGACCTCTTTAAACTTTGGCCATATACATATATCAGAAAGTGAGGTAGCACTCTCTCTCTCTATTTAAGGTTGACCGCCCATCCCCACCCCATTATGACTTCCGGTAAATAACAAAACCCTTAAGATTTCAGCTTGAAGGGAAAAAAAGCTGGCTTTGTTCTTGAGACCCCAATGAAGCTCCATGTCAATTTTTAAGCCAGAACTTTTATATAATGGAAGTAACAAACATTTAAAGAAATGGATTTTCAAAAGTTGTATTATTATAATGTTCATCATCCTCATATTCTCCATGAGCCAGGCTAGAACAAAATTGGTAGTATTTATTGGGCTATATGATATAATCCTGTCACACGCTATTTATACTAGATCCACAACTCTTCAGCTTTTTTCTATACTGCACTTTAACACTAACGGACAGTCTAACCAAAACCATCTCTCTAACATTTCCCATCTCCGCCATGTTTTACGTTTTCTTGAGCCAATTGAAACCTTAGGTGAAACGACTCTCACTCGTCAAAAAACAACTTATTCTGTTATGAAATCAAACTTCTCAAAATCTTCAAAAGAACTTATATTAAACAATTGTATATACTTCTAGTGTTAATTGGAAGTTTAAACATCAGGTAAGACAACTCTAAACTTAATTTGTTGCAATAACTACCTTAGTATAGATTTGGCAGATAATTTCTGTGTTGGACTTGGTGACACAATCGAAATAGTTAGTTTAAAGCTAAACTTACAAAGAACAAAAACAAAAAAGGATGAAAGGTAGTACTAAAAATGTAAAAATTAGGGATTTAGGGTTGCTCAAAAGTATGGGATAGACTAGCAAAGCTCTAAACTTGTAGAAACAAGAAAGGTCACTTGCACTATGTGATGATTCCATACCTCTAAGTCACTGCCTCTTGCCAAGATATTTTAGATTACATAGCAAATTTTAAATAAAATGATATTTTAGATTACATAGCAAATTTTAAATAAAATGATTTTTCATAGCAGTGACTTAGGGAGGATACAGAATCATTCTACACAATTTAGAGCTTTACTATAGTATGTCCAAGTTGAGTTGGCATGACCGCAAGCGTGGTAAATAAGGAATGTACTTAACCGGAAGCAATTTAGTCATGGGAATCCAAGTCGATTAAGCGCGCAAACGTCAACGTTGCACGTGAAAAAGGGGCGGTTACACAGGTGCGCATTAATTCTGTAAATATTGTAAGAAAGATATTTAGTTATATAGCTGTGATCCGAGTTGAAAGTGGAGTGCAGCCTGAGTTGGTCCTAATCCTTACAATAAACGGCATCTAGTAGTGAAGAAAAGGAATTGGCATAAACAGCTTTGACAAGCACACAATTTAACGGCAAAAAGGCACAAGTTGCTAGCTAAATGATAGCTATATCTCTCTGTGCTAGCTAAATGATAGCTATATCTCTCTGAAATATATTGGCTACACGACATTTGTTATTGAACAGGTACACAAATAATCTTACCAACATCCCAACAGGCGGTCCCGTAGCCTCTGCGACAACAGGACGCTCCGTTTATCCTGTTTCCACACTTGCAACCTAAACTAATTGCAATACAAAGCTAGAAAAGCAGAAATCTGAGAAGAAGCCGCTCATTGTTTACAAAATTCTTAATGAAGACAGTCAACGTGATCAATTGAGCCGTACCTAAAAGCGGGCGCGTTTTGAGCGGGAAACCTGTGTTTTTTTCTATTCCCATAGACTTTTGTATTGAGTTTTGGAATAGCACTTTCTCTCCGGTTTTGGAGTATACTGAGAAAATATTTTTAACCGCTTCAGTGCGAGCTTTCTGATGGTGCAAACCCCCGATGCGTAGCTGCTTCAGTTCAAAAGTTATTTATGTTTTTTTCTGGCCAACTCAACTTGGACATACTATAGTTCCCATACTTTTGAGCAACCTCAAGTATTTGCATTGTTAAATTAGTAATATATGTGACAGGCTCTGCGAAAACCAGGCATTTCGGGCAAAAATTGAAATTGAGATATAGGCTCAAGAACTAAGTCATCGGAAAAATTCTTTCTTTCACCTATTTTTGTTTTTTGCAGAATTAGTCTTAGTGACCCTTACTCTAAGTCTATGCCAAATTTCAAATGTCAAAACAACTTAAAAGACCTCAAGCGTGCTGTGGAAAGACAAGCTACTTTTTATTCTCTCTCGTTCTCGAAGTACAATAAACGGGGAATGGGTGGAGTTTCAAACGAGCAGCTAAAAAAACGGCATAGCTTTGAGACTATTGCATGCAATCTACAGCTTACCTCTGGCTGAAAGTTTACTACTACATCCAGTAGAGTAGCCAAGGATTCCGACAAGACAGGCTCCGAGACGCTCTGAAAGCTAAAAAGAACTCTACGCAAAACTTCGTTAGTTGCCGTTAAAAAGCGGCTGCACAATTTAATTGCGTATGCGGAGTACGCCGTTAAGTATACGGAAACGTTAATTATACCGGAAGTGGAAATTCAATTTATGTTTTCACGATTTCTAGTTCAATTGCTTTGCTGAATACAGCCCAGTTCAACTGCCAGTTTCTGTGCGAGTCAGAGGTTTTACCCTCCAGTATTTTAGCACTAAGTTGAGATAAATTGTAGCTTTTTATTAACATAAAAAACTCATTTTTTTTGGTTTGCCAGAAATGCCTGGTTTTCCCAGAGCCTGTCACATATATATATGTATAATATATATATGTAATACATACATTAAAATGAAAAGATTTAGGGTTGCTCAAATAGTTTTGGAAAGAGTAAAGTTCTAAAAACAATGGAAACTAGAAAGGTCAGTTGCACATCTTGTCACCCACCTTAGACTTGAGGCACCCAATGCAGAGTTTGGCCCTCACTAAATTTAGACCGAATGTGAAACATGACTGTGACTATTGCCTACACGGGATAAGCTCAATCTTTTCCCGCAATATCTAGATTTCCTATATTAAAATCCACAAGGGAAGTTCAAAGTGCACATTGCTTTACCGTCCAAAATTCTGGGAACAACACAAAAATTTGACTGCTGGGATCGAACGTGAACTATATACACAACAGGTATCTGTTGATTACAAAGTGTAACCGCTTGTGTTCATTCTAAGTTACTTCCTTAGCATGGCTAAAAGAAACAAAGGATTCTTTTCTATCATTTTCATGCAACTCAGCAAGAGCTAAGTTATTCTAGGCGGAAAAATAAAGAGAAAGAAGAATAAGAAAATAGTTTTAACAATGTACAAGATCACAGGCCGGTGCTTATTGTTATCCCAGGTTGGTGCTTATTGTTATCCCAGAAAGTTTCATCATATCTTAGTCGCCACTAGAATTCAATTGGAATAAATTGTACTAATTATACAGAGACCAATGCTCTTCAAAATATTAACATATTCATTATTCATTTTTTAATGACAGTTACCAGTTGTTAAATGTGTATGATTGCGTTGTTCACATATTTAAAAACTGGTACTGCATTTCTTGTGACGGTAACCCCATTTTAGTTATTTATTACAACAAAATGGTGATGGCTGTACTTTACCCTGCCATTTTTTTTTATAGCTTAACAACAATTGCAACTACCATTCTATGATGTTCTAGAACACAAAATTCAGATTTTTTGGCACCTATTATTTTAAAACTGAAATATGCCCAAAATAATCGGAACTATGTAATACGATATTTGGAAATGGGAAATATAAATTTGTCAATAAATATAGCATGTACCACTAGGAAAACTATTCCCACGCCAATACAACACCCCACAACATTCATTACTTAATTCTATCCCTTTACATCACTAAACTATAGTGCCCCTTTTCTTGCTTTTTGTTATTCATGTTAAGTTCAGAGTAAAGTTTTTAACAAAGAAAAATTACAGCTGAGACAATGATTTATCTACCAGTAAACTCACGGAAGTATATCTGACTCTGACTTCACTCGAAGTATCAAAACTTCCATCAATGTGATAAAATTCTTGACCTAATTACATAAGTTGAATATAACAGATTAATATACTCCTACTATTTAATGAGGGCAAACCCAAAAATCTCAAATAGTGCTCTTTCACCCATCCACCCTCCTGTTTTTGTCCACCCACCCAAACCCATCAAACACAAATCAGATCTAGATTTCAGTGACAATTTACTTGCATGAAGCAAAATTATTACAACTACATCCTATGCTTCAATAATAAATCAATTATATATGTAACCAGTTTTGGGAAAATTGGCTTTAATGTGGCATCGTTTTTTTGTTATTGTTTTTTTTTTCTACAGTAGGTTGCACGGGGTCTGGGGATGGCGTCCTCCAAATTTGGGATCTGTAGCACAAGCCCTAGCCCTACAACAATTCACAATTCATTATTTTATTCTTTAATTCAACTATGAGAAAACACCCCCATGAAGGAGCTGCTAAGGCATGGGGGCGCGTCTTGTATTTCACAACACTATAAGAAATTCAGCCGCTGGCAGTGAATTTTTTTTACTAGGCTTCATTTAGGCCTCTTCAAGAAACTACGCTCCATTTTTATTGAGAAAGTTGCTGAAGTACCCAGATTATATATTTAAGTATGTGTAACAAAAGAGAACAAGAGAGATACATGTAGTTATTTTTTCCAGCAGTAAGTGGATAGCCCACTAAAAGCTTTCATATCAATGCTCTGCAAACAAGTCTAACTGGCAAGTATTCCTAGCTTCATACCATGAGTTCTCGCCAGAGCTTAGAACTGCACCATAAGCTATAGAGCTATCAGTTATTTATCCACTTTCTACCATAAAATTTTAGTGAAACAAAGAGCCGACTTGTAAGGCTATTATACATGGATATTGAAACAATCATTCACCACAATTAAACAAATTTTCTTAAACCTGGTCACAGACTTAATAAATCCAATATTTATAACTCCAAATTTTAAGCTATGATTTTTTTGTAGCTGTACACAGAGATGATACTTCTATAGATATTACACTTCAATCCAGAATAATTAAAACACGAAAATAAATGCTGATCCATATCATTACATAACCAAAGAGAAGGGAAAAAAACGATATAATCTGAAGCACTGAAAATTACAACTTTTTCATTTTAAATTAAATATATCATTTGTTAATTGCAAAATTAAGATCCTACCAGACAATATAAGCACAAAAGAAATACAATGTAAATAACAACCAAACAAACCTCATCAATAGTCAATTTATATCCGGCTTTTACTTGATTTATCATGTAGACTAAAAATTTACTTGAATAATATAATGGTACTAGTAGGAAAAGTGAATCAAGCTCTTGAATAGGACAAATATACAATATTGCCGGCAATAACCAAGGATCGAAATAGGTTAAAATTTTCAAATTCTCATATAAATCATTAACAACTCTATGCAAATAAATATAAATATAAATATACAAAAGATAAGCAATGCAGAACTGCAATAGTAGTCACATTAGAATATTTTCAAAATACATAAAGAGGAAGAATGAATAGCACAACAGTAAACTTAATTAATACGATCTTGCATGAGATTATATTTCATGCTTATCTGGCTTAATTTTGAACAAGATTATTACTTCACAAAAGCATCACTTATAGTTTATTATAAGTTCTGACTGATCTCAATTATAAACAAAGAATGACAAATTACAAATTATTTTCAATGGAATTATGTCTGACATAGTTGAATTTCTCATAACTGTAGCTCCAGCAAAAGTTCTTTAAGAGACAAAACATAGTAAAAATTGTGATCGTCGTTTTAGCCATAGTCCCACCCAATGACATAATGAAACCATATACAGTAGACCCTCAATTATCCGAATACCTCAGGACCGAGGGTTGTTCGGATATTTGAAATGTTCGGATATTCGAAATAAATGGGGTCTTAATCTCCTATCTATTTAATGCTCAGCAAAATTCCAAATGAGTATCGTTATAATTCCAAAAAAAATGGTGTTCGGATTAGTGAGAGTTTGGATAAACAGGGATCGGATAGCTGAGGGTCAACTGTATAAAAAAACAACAATTAAACTGATCTGAAAGTAAGCTAAGCTAAGTTTGTTCTTTGAAATATTGTACAAGTATATTTATTCCAGGCTAAATATCTTCACAATGATATTTTTAGGTACGTGACCCGTGAGATAACTCACGATATCACATAGTGCTATTACCAGAGTAGTTATAGCAACCAGGCCTGGCGTACACGTTTTCTGGGTTTTTACAGCTACCTTTACTCTAGTGGAGCCTACCCAGCCAGGTTAGAGCTGCTGCTATAATATCAGTTGGGGTTGTGGGGAGCCCCTAGTAGGTTTTCGCCAACTTTATACCGTGAGTTTTCGCCAACTTTACACCGTAAGTTACAAAAAAAACTACTTCAGTGAAGATACCTAGTGTGGAATAAACCACTTATTACACTCTGTCAGAGTGATATGGCTCAATATTTCACTCTCAGGCTTTATTTTCACTCGCTTTTGGCTCATGAAAATAAATTAGCCTGCTCGTGAAAACTTTTGCCATATCACACTCTGACTCATGTAATAAGTACTATTTATATAATATTATATATATGTGACCGTCTACGGGAAAACCGGGCACAACGCGGCGTGCGTAAATATCGAGAAAAGATCGATCGATTTCTTAAAAATATATTGTTTCAAGCCGACGGAAGGGAACGGTTAGGTCTATTATAGCGGGAACGACTTAAGCTACGACGATAAAACTTGGAGAGCTCAATATCTGGACGCCGACAACTCTGTAAGTGCAACAAAAAATTTTTTGAAGGGTGCCGCGTTGTGCCTGGTTTTCCTGTAGACGGTCACATATAAATATATATAATAATGTATGTATACACATATAATATAGTCGGACCTCATTCATTGGACCTTCTGAAAAATGGACATTCCCACTACAGAGGACAAACTGAAAACTAAGTATAGATTTTCCTAACCGATTACTGGCCAAATACTGCGTACCTCTGTATTTTGTCCCCGAAAGGCCAAATGCGCAGTACAAGAAAGGGGGTAATAACTATCTGCCTACAGCTGCATACCTGAATCTACCAGTTATCTATCATTGCATCTCAGGTTTGTAATGTAGTATAGTTATCTGTACAGCATATCTACAAGTGTGGTTACAACATAAAATTTATCAGATAAACCTTGCTACAAAACACTTCAAGTTTATCAAATATTCTCATATAAAATTTTATAACAAGAACTATAATTCATGATTATTTTGATACTTTGAGTTATGATGCAATGATAGCTTAAGTCTTCTGGAGAAGTTTATTGATTCTACTGTGGATTCAGGACTCCAAAGATGCAGGAAACACAAGAGTATCTCCAATTTCCAAGCTGATCCATAACTTTGGAATATTAGTAGTATTGTAAAGTTCATAATATACCTGGAATATATAAAAAGAACACAAGAATGTCACAGAGTGACTTATTAATGAATTAAAGTCGATATCATTGGCTAGATTTGGATGTTTTCATTCTTACTAATATAAATCTGAAAATGGCTTGTGTTTTGTTTCCTAACAATTCACCTTTATAAGTTGCTGTTAGTGTCCATTCTTGCGTCATTCATAACCATTACTCAAATCTCTGAACTTGTCTTCTATTGTAAGCTCATAACTAGCGTAGACTAAGCAACGCGAAGTGGCACTCCAAGGATGCTACGAGATACCAAACAATTTCGTAGCCTTAGGCGTCCTCCCATCCACTGTCGAAAACTGAAGCGCGCAGGACTTTCAATCCATTGAGCAATAACAAGAGCAAGCTTTTACCAGTGGCTGATCACTAGAAACTTTATGTCCAGGACCGATTGTTTCTCCGCTACAAAGTCAGAAAGTTGCTTCTCCAGTAAGGGTTACTTCCGGCGGAAAAAAATACGGCGGCTCGCGGCACCGCGGTTAAGTAATAATTTGGCCGGTAATCGGTTAAAAGCTTCCGAGACGCAGATAGCTTCTGAATTCTAGAAAAGGGACAGAACAGAACTCTCACTATTGCTACATCATACAAAAGTGCTTCACTTAATGGACATTCATTGACACGACGAGATTTGCAATAGTCCAGACAATTTTAAAGGGAGACTGAGGTGGTTTTAAACTTTTATTTTGTTTTTCTTGTTGAAATTGTATATTATAGTGTTCTAAGATCAGAAAAAAATTTGAGATTTTTCCTGTCTTCAATATTTGCCATAAAAATGTACCCCATTTATCTCCTTCCTGTTTCCTGAAATCTTATTTCCCGATTAGGGTGTGGTTTGTGTGATGCCATGTGGAGAACAGCTACACTGGTCAGTAGTAGTCTTGCTATAGAAACAGGTACAACTTTTAAGTTGTTCATTATCTGATATGACCAGCCCTAACACTAGTGAGTTTATGATAGTGAAGACATGAATTTGTTGTATTTTTAGCCATCATATTCTGTCACTGATGCTAGTTAAAAAAGTATGAACTCTGGTGGGGAATTGGAGCCATACATCTATGAACCAGTTACAAGTCGCAACGAGTCCTCAAATGACACTTCTGATGATGATGATGATTCTCAGGACAATAAGACTTCTAACAACAGAAACATGACCTTCATAGCCAGTTCTTACAAACAGCAACATAAAACTATTCATGGGTGCAAGTGTCGATGTGGCCATTGCGAAGTTAGGTTCAATGCTTGTGTTGGGAGTGTATTTATCGCGGGGAAATCCAATCAGTAATTTCAACGGAATATACCTAAATGAATCAGAACCAATTTATCTTGCTGAACATGAAGGTTTCCATACTGTCGCTCTAAGGTCATGTTTCTGCTGTTAGAAGTCTTTTATTATTATGAGAACCATCATCATCATCAGAAGTGTTATTTGAAGATTCATTGCGACTTGTAACTGGTTCAAAGATATATGGCTCCAATCCCCCACTAGAGTTTATGCTTTTTATGACTAGCACACCAGTGACAGAATATCATACATGTGAGGTGTCTGAGTTAATGGCTTCACTATCATTGACTCACTAGCGCTAGTGCTGACCATATCAGGACTGGTTTGTACAGCAAGACTACTACTGACCTTGCAGCTGTTCTCAACATGACATCACACAAACCACACCCAATTCAGGAAATAAGTCTTCAGAAGCAGAAAGTAGATAAATGGGGCAAGTTTTAAGTCCAAATATTGAAGAAACTACTGACAGAAAAATCTCAATTTTTGTGACCTTTGTAGACCGTAATCTACACTTTCAACAAGGAAAACAAAAAAATTATAACTACCGCATTCTTTCTTTAATGAGTCAGCCAATTTCTTATCTTGGGTTCATAGAGGTAGTAGATGTATGGTATTTCTAACCCATAGCCCACACCTCAAATGTTCATTGGTCCATTGAGAATGAGACTGTAGCATAGCAGTACCCCTTAACAGTACAAATACAGAATTGGAGTGTTTATTTGCCAGCTGGTTGTCGTAGCTCAGTGGCAGAGCGTTTGTGTGTTATGCAAGCGGTCCTGGGTTAAATTCCCGGTGGCGACCCAATATTTTTAATTCTGATTGTTTAAAAAAGCCTGTGAAAGAGAGAGAATACCTCTAATAACACATTCAATATACTAAATTCAAATCAAACTGCGTAGGGGTGTTTTGGAGTAAAAATTTAGAAGCTTAAGCAAGTTCATATTTTAAAAGTTATGCTGACCGGCATTGTACTGCACATTATACAACTTATCCCCAGATAACGGAAAAATGAAAAAAAAATCCAAAATAAAATACGTTATATAAAATCATCAGAATTTGAAGCAGTGTTACTCCAACACTGTATTATGGCACTTGCATACAATTTGTTATATCTTACCTTGACTTCGAACCACTATAACGTGATGTAAACTGACTTGCTGGAAGCATGATATCATTATCACACCATTGAGAAATTTCACGAAATTGAAGTCCATCAAAGGTATCTGATACTTGCAATCTATTTTGGAAATAATGAATTAAAGGAAGTACAAAGAGCCACTGTGCTGGATACAGTTTGTTCCTCTCAATAGTCAAGTTAAGAAAACCAATTAAACACTCAGCTAATTCTGAATAATACTCATTCGGTACAAAAGTTTTCAAGATTCTTAACTCATTTATTGTCCATTTGTTAACTTGTACTTCTTGCGGCTTCAAATACAACATTAAAAACATTTCAATAATAATTTCATGATACTCAAACTTCAATTTCCACAAAAGAGAAAGTATAACCAGGACTGAACAAATACGTCGACCATTATCTTTCCCTGACTCCTCACTAACTTGCGAAAGTTGTTTCAATGTTGAAATCAGCCAATCAATAAATTTCTACGAACAACAAACAACAATTCTAAACAGTGGTGTACTAACAGAAGTCTTAAAAAGTAATGTGCAAAACTGTGTTTAGTCATTCTATTACATTTTAGACATGAAACATTACATATACCAACTAAAATGTTGCCAATGGGCAAACTGAAGCTGCCTAAATATATGGAGTTAATTTATTTTGCTTCTTTTACTTCCTTCAATTGTTCAGAAAAAAGGAAATATTCCAGGTTTGCTTGTATCTGGTATTGTGATGATTCAAATGAGAATAAAGCACACCAGGATAACTATTATAACTGAGCTAATTGCAATGTTTAAGTATTATTTAACATACATCATGATGTAATAAAAATATTTACCATATTCTACATGTGCATCCCAAAATACTTTAAGTTGTTGTTTTTTTTTCACTTTACTGAGGGTAAATTTAAAATGTAAACTTTAGCGTGGGGGCAAGAAATTTAGGACAAAAGACTTCAAATTAATGCCAGGAAAAATGAAGTCAAAGAGCTACGAAGACAGAAGAGGACAGATGTTCGCAGTTAGGTCTTACAAAGTTATCAGAGTTCCTTACCACCTATAAGTGGCAGTGGTAAGTTACGTGCTGTTTGTCATAGCTATATGCCTTGTGTTAAAGATTTGTGCTTACTTGAAAATCCATTTTCCAATAGTCTAGTCCCTAAGAGAATACAATACGATGTTCTGTACAATTGAGCTTTCAACTAAACATGCTAAAAAAAGGTAAGCTAGTTTAATCAATTGCCTGAAGTCAAGTCATGAAGAGAATACAATGGTAAGTCTGGTGCGTTTATGTCCCAAGTGCTTATATGTGTGTGAAAGTGTTAGGAGTTGGTAAAGATTAGCACAATAAATTAAACAAAAACTTTTAACTAACAAAGACATTATTATAAGTGTCTAGCATTCAAATTTGTCCCTTGAATGCATACAGCCTTAATAGACAACTACTGCATCCCTCAAAAATGTATCTTCAAACTTGAGTCAAGAATTACCTTATGTAGATTATTAGCTAATGTTACATCACTCCCATGTTCACTAGGGTCACCATGAAAAATTTTCTGAGAATGCAGTTGATCATAAACAAGAAGTGTATTTTTTACACACTTAGATAAATTTGAGTCATCCATAATGGCACATTCAATCAAATTTGCTCGAAATTTTGATAGATATTCACAAAGAGCATTTAGTTGAGCTTCCTCATGATTAGGAAACTTGGATTTTGAACGTGTAAGGATGCGGGAAATTCTTTCCAACAGGCCAGTAGCAGCTTCCAGTTTGGGCAAAATATAACCATCATACTGACGAAAACCACCTTAACAAGAAAAAGTATCACAAAATTATGATATATAATTCTTAATCAACAAATAATCATCTATATAATAATATGCTTGTATGCAAGTAAGAAAATGACGGTGTATATTCATGAATAATTCATTAGCTAAGCTGGGTTGGTAAAACACTACTACAAACCGAATAGGTAAAGCATCATCACATTCTATGACGGCCAAGGACAGCGAAAGTTGAAAAAGCGGTCAAAAGGAAGGAAATAGTTCACAAAGCCACAATAATAATAATAACTTGTTAGAAGTCATTGTCAGACAATTGCTCAGGATAATCTTCCGGTATTCTCATCAAGAGAGATAAGCTAAACTCAGACAGTTTGTTCTGCAACTGTGCCTCCATATATCCTATATGTACAAAAAATCTCTTGACAAATGCTAAAATAACATTCATTGTGAGGCAATAATGGCAAACACCCTGATACTTGGGTACACAGTGACAAATTCCTTGAGATTTAGGTACATAGTACCAATCATCTCAGAAGTGTTTAATTCTTTTGAGTTGATTGCTGATCGTAATTTTTTGTTTAGGGCAAGATATTGTCTGTAGTTCTTCCACCCTATGATAGTATCACCTGATAATTGTTTATTAGACACAAACTGAACTAGTTAATGTAGCAGCAGGCTTAGTTACTCGCAAGTATGTATCAGTATATCGAGACGAACCTTAGCTGATGTGTGTCACTTTCCATTAAAGCCTTAAAATTGTTTAGTCCATAAAATCAGTCTCACATGACTATTATATTTGATGCAATTTTTCCATGAAAGTTAGAAATTGTTCGACAAACTGATGTGCATGTATATTATACCAAATATTACAATAAAATATCATTAATCATAATTCTAAATATTAAAAAAATTCAATAAATTGGACATTTGCCCAGAAAATACTTAAACAAAATGCTTAATATAATTCTTGAAAAGTTAACCAACAAGATGACGCTTGCTAATTTTGCAGTATTGCAGCAATTAAAAGAAGCATGAAAGGTGTGAACCCTCAGCGCTAATATACACTCTATAGCTAACTACTAAATAATTTCTCAGACCAATCAAATATCAATATAGCTGTACAATGAAATAAGTAGATGTATATGCTGTCTTCATAAGATAAGCTTAACCACGCAGGGAACACTCAAGAATAGTTTCAATGCAAAACTTCAATTCAAGCACATGTTAACTTCTTAGCATAAACCAAAAATACTGCATACTTACAGGATAATAAGAATGGATAAAAACGTATTATGCTATTGCATTCCTAATGAGCAAAAAGTTGTACATCAGACCATGGTACGTCGGTGACTTGCTAGTTCCCATTAATTACTTGAAATTTTTTTTAATAGTACCATAAAGCAACTTGACACCCTATTTACATAGCATCTTATTTGAGTGTTTGAATGAGTATGTTTTTTAAAGTTTGGTTAGTAAATGTGAGTAATATTAAGATTATAATGGAATGTTAACTGCTAAATTAACTTACCACAATCATGTCACATGTATATTTTTTGTCATTTATTATTCAAATAAGGGTAATCATCTTTAAATTAGATACTTATTTATGCCTACTTGTGTCTGTTATACAAGGCACAAACAATTTATCAAAACGTAATATGAATTACATGTATCAACCAATGTTGGATTCTACTAACTTCTATCCCCAAGCACCAACCTCCTTCTGGAAATATATTACAGTAAATAATACCTTTTTGAAATTTATCAACCATCAATCTCCTGTTGACAAAATGCCGGTCAAATTTGGCAGTTTCTTGTAGCTCTTCAAAGCCATCATCATCTTTTCGTATATTCGGTGTTTGAACATAATACTTATATGCAATACACTTCTGTAAAACATCTCGATGAATTTTCAATATGCATTTCATGATCTGTAATCCTTCTTCACTGGGTTTACTATAAAAAGTGATGAAACAATGAAATTAATATACATAGCAATCATCCATTAATTTTAAGTGATCAATAATGCCATCATTTGCTGCCTATAATTATTACATTATATAAATTACTTTTGCTATAAAACAAGTCTGCTGCTTCTGTAACTAAGCTCTTTTGTTTGTCTTCAATCAATAACTTCTGAACACACATGTTTACACAATTCAATAAATTTAAGCAGATATAAAAAGTACAGAGTTAAGCCGAATTGTATGTTATTTATATATTATGTAGTCTAAACAGAAAAAATATATTTAAGAATGGAAAATAAGCAATGAGGCATATCACATAGAAATCAGATCAGCAAAGTTTGTAGCTTTGGCTTTGTTCTGTCCATTAGCAAAGCTTATGAAAGTGGTCTTAGCACATCAGTTATGTGATGTGCACTTTTAAAAGGCCCAAGTAAATACGCTTTCAATTTGCTCCGATATTCTAAGAACTTTTCTTACAGTCTTTATTGTTAACTATATATCAGTAGTACATACTTGTTATACAAGCCAGTAGCAATATACCCAATTTACTATACAAGTGATAGATAATCTTGTACAATATTAATGATTTTGCCAGTCTAGGCTAAAACAATTTAGCAGTTTTTCACAGTAAGATGACTGTGGACATGTTTACTGTTTAAAATTAGAGCAGAGTAAAATAACACTAGGATGCCAGTAAGTAGTAAGAGAGGTGATAAGAAGTCTTCAGCCATTGCTGAACATGCTTGGCAGCAATATCACCCCACTATAGAAAAAGGTAAAAAGTCTAGACAGAGCCACTAAGAATCATGACCCATAACTCTAATACAAACCGTTCAACAAAATTGGTAAATTATTATTAGCTTAACGTACAAGAAAAATAATCTATTATTGACCTAGCATTATTATGACTACAACAACTAACATTATTGCAGCTGCAACAGTTTAATGGTTCAATTATTGGCGAGCGAGCAAGTGAAATATTATCAGGGGTAACACAAGTGAAAAATCAGAAATATTTGTTTATAAATATGTTTGGATGTACACATATGCCATATTTGTACCCTGACCTTGGCATTATTGTGTTAGTTCGGTGGTCGACCCTATCCCAAACTTCACTAAACAGGATTATCATCCTAAAACTGAACTGTTCACCGTTATGAATTCTTTTGCGGGTGCAGTTAAAGTTTAGACACTTACTGGAGTTCCATTTCTATTTGAGTTAGTGGCAGTGGTAAGTTAATGTATTATTTATCATAGTTATAAGCCCTACGCAACAATATTTACTTGAAAAATCATTTCCACTAGACTAACCACAAACGTAAGTCTTGTGTAGGTATGTCCAGTTGCGTGAAAGTATTGTGCGTTACTGCTACTACTTAACTAAAGAATATCACCAAAAAATATTTTTAACTGACATAACTTGTTTTTTGGTTATTGTTGTCGTTGTTGTTTTTCAATTCAAACAGTTGCGAGTAGTTACTATAGCATTGAAACCCCTTTACTGCATACACATCAATTTAAAAAACTCGACTTTTTTAAGTAGCTTGAGTGTTAGCTAGAAGTTAAAATTAATCATTTAAAAAACTGTAGTTTTAGGCTTGCTCACCATTTGTGCTCAAGCACATCAATAGTAATACTTTAGGCTATCACAAAGAATTTTGCCAGAAATATTATTTAAGACATAATGAAGCACCAAAGTGTGAACCCTCAGCATTACTATACACTAGCTAACTAATACAAAACCATCCTGCAGATGAAAAGAATAATTTATTGGCTATTCCTAATCACAAATTAATATAGCTCGAGCAATGAAAATGGTAGATGTAAACACTGTCTTCATAAGAGAAGCTAAAAATGCAGGAGACACTCACCAGGATCAACGCATAACTCAAATTTCAGCATTCAGTTAAATTTTTAGCATTAAGCTAAACTACCACAGGCAGCAAGAAATTATTTGCTCGTGTGAAAAAGCTAGTACCTGAGCAGAACTGTCTGGAAGCTCAGAGTTTTCTCAAAAATCAGCCTGAAATTCAGAAAAGAAGCACAATAAAGATCGTAAATTGTTGTTTTGAGTAAATTCATACCTAAGTCAGTAGTTAACTGTCAGTCAGAACATGACAGACAGACAGACATACAGGATTACTACTATAACCCTCTTATGTATGCTCACTGAGGGTTAACCGATTACACGCGAACAAAAATTTTAATTGCGCCTTACGTAATGCGGTCACGGGCGCACGCGAGACACAGAGGATTGATTGCTTGGTGAGAGGGTGACACTAAGCGGGAGAAAGAAGACGAACGTTTGAAGATTGCCTCGGGGACAGTATTATCGAACGATAGAGTACGCTCTAGGCTATTGGGAAAGCATAAATTCGACGCTAAGGAGCTGTTCCCGACTTAAAAATAACAAAGTACTCGCACCGTTTGGCAAAAACTTTTATGGCATCACACTGACGCTCTTAGTAAGCACACTAGTAAGGTTGGAAGTATGGTTTCATGGCTGAAGCAGTTTGCTACTCGATCATAGAGGTAAGAGAAAGTGTTTTTGCACGCATCTGTCTTACATTCAGGAAGAATTTGTTGATATTTATTTAGGGTGTGGTTTATTTTGAACTGAGCAATCTGTTATAAATATTGTGAACAGAGAAGCTTTTTATGGCTTTTGTGTATGAATACAGGTACATCACAAAAATGATAGAATATTTGAGTGTATTCAGTTTGGTACTCCAAGGTGTATTTACTTTTGATGTGCTGGTAGGCTGCATTGTTGACAGAATAGTTGGTGATCTTACTATCAAGTGCAACTGGTCATAGCATAACAGAAGTATATGTCAGAGGGCTCCCTGCAGTCTCACCTGTTGTATAACAATATTTATTTTTACTTATTGTTATAAAGAATGTGGTTAAAATTCCTGTAGAAATCGCTACTTTTCAGAATCATCAATTCCGTTCTCTCGTCAGAGTCCTTGACCATCCAGAGTCCTTGACCATCCAGAGTCCTTGACCATCTAGTAACTACTGCAGTCACTACACCCATCAGCACTGAAGTCATTCTTGCTGTCATCAAACTCCTCGTCACTACCACCAGAGTTACTGCCATCCTACTGCCATCCTTGTCACTGCCATGCTATACCAGGTCAAGAATATTGTCTTCATCACTAGGATGCTGAAGTGCCAGTGTTCCACTAGCCAAGATAGCTTTCTACTTGTCTTATCATGAGCAGTTATAGCTAAAGTAATATTGGTTTCTAAAAAATTATTCTGTGTACCTTTATTATAATTATTATGAAATATATTTTCAATTTATACTTTATCAGAAATAAGTCTTATTGTTGTGACAAAATTTACTCAACATTTTCTTATGGCAGTCTATGTATTTTATAAGCCTAAAATATACTTACAACAATATAGAATCGTCTGCAATTGTGATTGGTGGCTTCCTTGACTCCACAAAGCTGTAGGGCGAAATAGATGCGAAGCATTTTTGACGCATTTTTGCGTCCTCCGCGGTTATCGATTTTTCTCAATTGATGCGTATTTGCGTCTTCCGCGATTAATCGGTTAAGAGCTTCCTTCCTAGATATTGGTTATCCAATTTCAATTATCCATACCATCTTGCTTATACATACCCTTCCAAGACACACTCAAAAAAAGTAGGCCATGGCTGTAAAAAGATAAGCCACCTCAAAAAAAAAGGGTAAAGGTGGGAGCTAGCATAGAAATCAGCTGACCCTTAAGCTAAAGGTTACAGTCCCAAGTCTCAAAATTATTAATATAATTTCCACAGTAAAAAGCTAAAAGCCAATAAGTTCAAAATATTGTGGTTGTGAATCTCATTATTCACATATCCTGACAATTTCACATATCCAGACCCTTCTCTAACTCTATAGACCAAAAGTGTCTGGATAATCAGGGGAAACACTGTAATACAGTAGACCCTCGATTATCCGAACACCTCAGGACTGAGGGTTGCTTGGATGTTTGAAATGTTCGAATATTTGAAATAAGTCATTTTGAATGGGGTCTTAATCTCTTATATATTTAGTGCACAGCAAAATTCCAATGAATATCATTATAATTCCCCCAAAAATTGGTGTTCGGATTAGCGAGAGTTCGGACAAACGGGGTTCGGATAACTGAGGGTCTACTGTAACAGTAATATTGGACAAGCAAAAGTAGAAATACAGTATACATTTAATGTAGCATTTTTTTGCTACTTCAAAATTTTTTTATCAAAGTTAATTTTATGCCAAGATATCTCTGAATAATTTCATCGCAATTAAGCACAGTAGTTAGTTACCCAATCTGAGCTACCCGAACTTGACCTTGACAAAGAACAAAACACCTCACTTTCAACATTTCATTCTTCTAAGTGTTCCGGTGCAGCCTAAGCACCCCAGGCCAATCCCAAATAACCCAAATAGTAGTAGTTTTTAATATTATCATCAACAATACAGAGTATATAAAGTTTACACATATAACAGGTTTCTGAGAGACACCCCGTAGCGTTTAATGGTCGATATAAGGCCTTAGCTTGCTGATATAGCTATAGAAGAGTTTCTAGCTAGAAAATATCTGTGAATCGACGGAAATGCTTCACCGTTTTTTACCGTTTTAGTAAACGGTGTCGGCCGTTAGGTCAAAACGGTACGGAACGCAACGATAAAACTATGGTAAAAAAACTACCGTTTTACGACCGTACTACGGAACGGAATTCGGAACTTTTTTTTGTCTCCTACTGTAGTTAGATGACACTTAGTGAGTTCCACTAAATGATAGACTGACTGCACAGAGCTGGGTAATACCAGCCAATCAAGACAAGGGGATGACTGACTGAGAGAGTGAAAATGAGTATGAATGAATGGTTAATTGATTCAGCATAAAGTGTCATTTTATTATGTCCAGATTGCAATGCTGCAATCGCATAAGGATTGATACTTCTTTCTTTCTTTCTATCTCTTCAAGATAACATGCTCAGTCATCTTTCAAATACACTGAAAGGTTTATGACTATATAAATAACATGCTTGCTAATACTAACCTGTACTTAAACATCTTGATACAGACATCCTTTAAAAAAAAGTATCAATACTTGAGAAAAGCTAGTTAGATAAATTATTGCCTAAATGAAACCAATGCACCTCAGTTAGTGACTATTGCTAATGTGCTGTACGTTTGTCAAATGAGATAGTGAAACTGGAAATTTTCAAGGACATGACTATTAAGAAATACATGTTAGAATACCAGTATATCATGTCAAACAGTGACCATAAAATATGAAGTATACATGATGAAACTTGAATATGCAAGGTCTATCAACTCCATATCTTGGAGCCTTAACCGATTAATGCCGAAGGACGCGATAACGCGTCAATTAAGAAAAATCGATAACCGCGGAGGACGCGAAAATGGGTCAAAAAAGCGTCTTCGCGTCCATTTCTCCCTACAGCTTTGTGGAGTCAAGGACGCCACCAATCACAATTGCAGACGATTCTATATTGTTGTAAGTATATTTTAGGCTTATAAAATACATAGACTGCCATAAGAAAATGTTGAGTAAATTTTGTCACAACAATAAGACTTATTTCTGATAAAGTATAAATTGAAAATATATTTCATAATATAATAAAGGTACACAGAATAATTTTTTAGAAACCAATATTACTTTAGCTATAACTGCTCATGATAAAACAAGTAGAAAGCTATCTTGGCAAGTGGAACACTGGCACTTCAGCATCCTAGTGATGAAGACGTTATTCTTGACCTGGCACAGCATGGCAGTGACAAGAATGGCAGTGACCAGAATGGCAGTAACTCTGATGGTAGTGACGAGGAGTTTGATGACAGCAAGAATGACTTCAGTACTGATGGGTATAGTGACTGCAGCAGTCACTAGATGGTCAAGGACTCTGACGAGAGAACGGAATTGATGATTCTGAAAAGTGGCGATTTCTACAGGAATTTTAACCACATTCTTTATAACAATAAGTAAAAATAAATATTGTTATACAACAGGTGGACTGCAGGGAGCCCTCTGACATATACTTCTGTTATGCTATGACCAGTTGCACTTGATAGTAAGATCACCAACTATTCTGTCAACAATGCAGCCTACCAGCACATCAAAAGTAAATACACCTTGGAGTACCAAACTGAATACACTCAAATATTCTATCATTTATTTGTGATGTACCTGTTTTCATGCACAAAAGCCATAAAAAGCTTCTCTGTTCACAAAATTTATAACAGATTGCTAAGTTCAAAATAAAACACACCCTAAATAAATATCAACAAATTCTTCCTGATTGTAAGACAGATGCGTGCAAAAACACTTTCTCTTACCTCTATGATCAAGTAGCAAACTGCTTCAGCCATGAAACCATACTTCCAACCTTACTAGTGTGCTTACTAAGAGCCTCAGTGTGATGCCATAAAAGTTTTTGCCAAACGGTGCGAGTACTTTGTTATTTTTCAGTCGGGAACAGCTCCTTAGCGTCGAATTTATGCTGCTTTCCCAATAGCCTAGAGCGTACTCTATCGTTCGATAATACTGTCCCCGAGGCAATCTTCAAACGTTCGTCTTCTTTCTCTCGCTTAGTGTCACCCTCCCACCAAGCAATCAATCCTTTGTGTCTCGCGTGCGCCCGTGACCGCATTACGTAAGGCGCAATTAAAATTTTTATTCGCGCGTAATCGGTTAATGCAGAATTTACATTGATCACGTTGTCAAGTAAAAACTGATTTATGGCTTTCTCATACTTTTTTCATAAACTTAGAAGGTAAAAATAACAAGTAAGAATCTAGTTGACATTGCTCATTTTTATACTACTTTTGCTAGAGTTCTAGCTCACTTGTTAACCAAAGTAACTTTAGACCAATATATATATTTATTGCAGCTTTGATATTTTTACTTGAATATTTCCGCATCACGCGAGCGTTCTGTATTCTCCCATATTGTACGGTTTATATTGTACGCTCCTTGTAGCGCGCGTAGCGAGTAAAATCAATGAAAATTGTATTGTAACCGGTTGAGAAAAATTTCAAAGAAGCAATAAATCACTTATCACACTCGTCGTACAATATGGGAATGATATTTTACTCTCACGCCACATTTTCACTCGCCTTTGGCTCGTGAAAATATTTTGCGTGCTCGTAAAATATTTTCCCATATTGTACTCTGACTCGTGCTATAAGTATTATATATATATATTCCACCCTAGATATCTTCACAATGATATTTTTAGGTACATGACCCTTAAAATAACTCACAATATTTAATACTGAGCAAGCTCATTACCCCAGTAGTTATAGCAACTGGCCAAACTTTTCAATTTTCTAGGGTTTTACAGTGTACCCTGCTCTTTACCCTGCTCAACAGGGTTAGAGCAGCTGCTAAAATATCAGCTGGGGGTGTGGGTAGCCCCTACAACCAACTTTACCGCTGTGAGTTATCCTTTCTCTAGTACTAACTATAGAGGTGAAGATATCTAGTGTGGAATAAACCACTTATTACACTCTGTCAGAGTATTATGGCAAGATATTTCACTCTCAGGCTTCATTTTCACTCACCTCTGGCTCTTGAAAATAAATTAGCCTGCTCAGTGAAATATTTCGCCATATCTCACTCTTGACTCATGTAATATTATATATATAATATATATATATATATATATATATTATATATATATATTATATATTATATATATATATTATATATATATTTATTGCAGCTTTGATATTTTTACTTGAATATTTCCGCATCACGCGAGCGTTCTGTATTCTCCCATATTGTACGGTTTATATTGTACGCTACTTGTAGCGCGCGCGTAGCGAGTAAAATCAATGAAAATTGTATTGTAACCGGTTGAGAAAAATTTCAAAGAAGCAATAAATCACTTATCACACTCGTCGTACAATATGGGAATGATATTTTACTCTCACGCCATATTTTCACTCGCCTTCGGCTCGTGAAAATATTTTGCATGCTCATAAAATATTTTCCCATATTGTACTCAGACTCGTGCTATAAGTATTATATATTATATATATATAAACTTGTAAATACAATAGACATAATATAATGAAAAGTACTGACAATAGCAAACTTACACAAATAGTACACTCTATCCTAAGTCCTATAAAATAGCAGTACAAAGGGGTTCAGAGTGAACAGCTCTATTGTGCATGCTTAATTAAATTTTTAATTCTAACACAATAACAACAACTGAGTAGACTCACCGAGCTGGGACAAAATTGCCAACATTGTATTTCCAACCTCCTAGTCTAGGATGACTAAACCGTAAGTACAATGAACTCTTCTCATCAAAGCCCCAATATTCCAATGGCAATATGGCTCTAAATGTAATTTCTATTCCATCATCACAAAGTCCAGAAAGTGAAATTTCAAATCTATAAGTATCATAATGCTTTTAAAAATATTATCAGTGTGTCTGTACACAGTGATGTGCCATGTACTCAAAATGTAGTCAATTAGTGTAACCTTATACTCAAAAAAGTTACAAACAGTAATGTATTGGCGCTAACATAATTCAATAAATAATGAAGCACCAAAGATGTGAACCTTCAATGCTACCAAACAAAAGCTAGCTGTTATCATTTTTCAGGCAAATCAGGTATCAATATAGCTGTGCAATGAAAACAGCAGAAGTAAATGCTGTCTTCATAACAGAAGCTTAACATACAAGGGACACTCACGGATAGTTTCAAGGGACAACTCAAATTCCAGCACTTGGTTAACTTCTCAGCATAAAGAAAAAAATATCCCCATACTGCAAGAAACTATCGGTTCATGTGATACGATGTAATGAAAGGGGGCATTAATTACATAAACTAAAACCTACATGAAGCTGATAGCTTCATGTTTTGTTAAAATCAGCCTGAAATTTAAAAAAAATATCAATAAAAATTTTTAAATCGTCGTTCTGAGTACGTTCATATCTAAATTAATGGTTAGCCATCTATTTCACCAATTCGATTATCCTAGAGCAATCTCCCAATTTGTCTATCCATGTGACGCACACACACATACATATATATACATACATGCATACATACTTACATATGTACACACACATACACTCATAAAGACATACATATATGTATACCCATACATACATATACACATACATACATATGGCTAGGACAAGATATTAACCATAAACAAATTAATCCTTACCCTGAACTAGCAGTTTGGTGTCCAGATCCTTTTCTGTTATCCCTAAGTTTCTGTTTAACAATGATGAGAGTAGTGTAAAATAGTAAGCCACAGTGCTGTTAACTCAAGCTGGGCCTTAAAACTGACCTTATAATTGATGTTATACATAATTGGCGAGCGAGCATAGCGAGCGAGACACTTACAGGGGTAACACAATTGAAAATTGGGGATGTTTGTTTGTTTATATATATGTTTGGACGTACGTAAGGCATTTTTGTACTTTGACCCTCACATTTTTGTGTTAGTTCGGTGGTCGACCCCGTCCCAAACTTCACTAAACAGAATCCTCTGTTTATCGATCAGTACCCGTATCACCCTAGAAATTGAATTGTTTACCATTTTGAATTCTTTTACGGGTGCAGTTAAAACGTGAAAACTTACGGGACTTCCATTTCTATTCGAGTTAGTGGTGGTGGTAAGTCAATGCGCTATTTGGCATGGTTATAAGCCATACGCAACAGTATTTACTTGGAAATGCATTGTCCACTAGACTAACCGCGAAGGTAAGTCTTGTGTAGGTGTATGTCCAGTTGTGTCAAAGCATTGTGTTTTACAGCCACTATTTAGCTAAAGAATATCACAAAGAAAACGTTTAAATAGCGTGTATTGTTTTGTTGTTGTTGTTTTCCTTCAATTCAAACAGTTGCAGCGAGTTGTTACTATGGTACTGAAATCCCTTTACCCTGTATGCTAAATAAACAAACTGGACCTTATTTTCAGTAGCTCTAGTGTTAGAAGTCAAAATCATTCATATAAAAATATTATAGTCTTTAGGCTCGCTCGCCATTTGTGCTCAAGCACATCACTAGTATTATATTATATATATAATACTTATTACATGAGTCAGAGTGTGATATGGCGAAATATTTCACGAGCAGGCCAATTATTTTCACGGAGCAAGAGGCAAGTGAAAATAAAGCCCGTGAGTGAAATATCTAGCCACATCCCTCTGAAGAGTGTAATTAAGTGGTTTATTCCACACTAGATACCTTCACTGCTGTAGTTAGTACTAGAGGCCAGGTAACTCACAGGTAAAGTTGGTTGTAGGGGCTACCAACATCCCTAGCTGATATTTTTGTAGCTACTCTAATCCAGTTTAGTACTCTACACAAAGGGAAGGTAGCTGTAAAAACCAGGAAAAATGACAAGTTTGGCCTGTTGCTATAACTACAAGGGTAACTAGCTTATACATAAGGTATCATTGTGAAGATATCTAGGGAGGAATAAAATATATATTAACAAACATATACATGTATAAATTCTATTGAAATTTGAAAGTTGCTTCCACTCAATCCAAACCTACTTTGTTGTTTTTAGCAGTTGAAAGCCAGCATATAGCTGTACATCAAATTGTCTTCACACTTCATACTTAATGAATCACAGAGAAATATATCTTAAAGAATTAAATAATATTGGGTGGCTAGTGTTCATACTACTGCAGGGAGCATGTCCAGCATTCACAGTGCATGTGCGTCACTATTCCCCAGCACCTTTATGCTCATCAATTTTAAGTGCCAAAATAATTAAGATAAAATACAAGCCACTTGTTCCAGCATACTTACATCTTTATTAACACCTCCACCACTGGAGCCTCTGTCGGAACCACCATTTGCACCTCCACATGTACCTCCACTGGAACCTCCAATTGTACCTCCATTGGTGCCCCCTTGTGCACTTCCACAGGTACCTCTTTTTTCACTCCCATCAGAACCTTCTCGAGTGCTTCCACTGGCACTTCCAGTTGTTCCTCCTTTGGTGCCCCCTGTACTTCCACTTGCACCTCCTTTTGCCTTTCCATTTTTGCCTTCCCGAGCGCTTCCACTGGCACTTCCATTTGTTCCTCCTTTGGTGCCCCCTTGTGTACTACCACTTGCACCTCCATTTTCCCGTCCATTAGTGCCTTCTTGAGTATTTTTACGGGTAATTCTACTTGAACCTCCACGGGTGCCCTCTAGTGCTCTTGCACCGGTATTTCTCCTGGTACCTCCATTTGCACTTTCACTGGCACCTGCATGGGTTCCTCCACCCGTACTTCTACTTGCCTTTTCACTAGTACTTCCACTGGCACCTCCATGTGTACTGCTGCTTGAGATCCTTGTGCTTACGTTATCTATTGATTCTGCAGAGTCACCAAGCTTTCGCCGTCTCAAAACTGATGATTCACTATCAGAACGATTTCTTTTTCGTGCACCTGAAGCAGCTCCACTACCAGCCACATTTGAAATGGTATCGACATCAATCACTTCATGTTTTTCCAATTTTGGTAGCTTATTTACATTGCCAAAAACCCTTTCAGCCCCATTTTCAACATGTGAAGCCTGTGCCCTGGATGAATTAGAAAATAACCCAGGAGTAGCTATTGACACTGAAGCAATTGGCCCATCAGTAGTTGATGCTGATATAGTTGCTTCTGGATTGGCTGTGATGGTAGTTGTTGCCATTGTAGTATTTGACACTAAAGTACTTGTTACTGATTCTGGTACAGATATTGACATATTATGTGTAGTGGCAACTTCTACAGCTTGTACTTGTACTTGAGCACCAAGATCTTGACTATGTCCACAAATGGGACAAAAATTCATCTTCACTGTCACCTGAGGAATTTCGTTTTGACATTTTACACATTTCCATCTACTGGTTGTCAAAACAGGTGTAGAAATTGTAGTGGTAGCTACTTGAGATTCTGTTGAAACAGCACTTGAAATACCAGTGCCAGTTGAAGTAGAAACTGTGGTAAACGCAGAAATAGAAGATGTAGTAGTTGAAGCTGGGGGCCCAATTACTGAGCCATCACTACTGCTAGACATGTTCCTTCAAAATTCTGTAATATCAAATCTATAATTATAAAGAAAAAAAATTTAATATTCTATAATCTAATATATAATAATAGCACACTTAAAAAGCACAGTGGTAAACTAATCAGTGCTCTTTAAAGAAATTTAACGAATCCAACAAGTACTTGAGTCACTCAAAGCATTAATTGAGAACTTTTGGTTAAGAAAATGTGTGAACATGCACATGTTGAAATAAAGGCACGTCAGGAAGTGATAATTTAAAGAAAATAGTAAGTTTGAAGTACTGCAACTGTATTTGTATGTTGACTATACTTAAAATCATTACTTCTGAAAAATTAGTGTGTCGTAAAGCAAATCAATGCTACAACAAAAAGGTTTTCAAATAAAATAAATAAAACAGCACGCCCGTACAAAAACATAAACAACTGCACATACTCAAAACACAAGATGAATGCAACAACAGCTAAAAAAAATAACGAAAATGTCATGAATACTTCACAGTTGTAGACAGACAGACAGACAGACAGACAGACAGACAGACAGACAGACAGACAGACAGACAGACAGACAGACAGATTATACAATGATGTGGAGGTCGGTACAGGATTTACTCAATCGAGGGCCAAAGACTCAAGGATATTGTAAATCCCGTACCGACAGAACGGATGGTGCAACCGACTTGTACCATGGCCTTAGCCTACACAAAATGCATAAAAACTAATTATTGATTGGACGGTTCATTTATTCACCTAATATTAGAGAAAAATTTGATTTGAATGCACCATGGTATATATATATACATATTATTTTATATAATATTGCATATTATATATATATATATATATATATATGTACAATATTATATCAAGAGACTAGCTTGACATTGAAGTCTACATGAATGGTTGTGAATAGTGTGGTTACTATTTTAGTTTTGCTTCTTTTTAGGGTTGTAAACACTGAATATGCCACTACTTAGAAACTGTTCTAAATAGATGAATCCAGATTCAGATATACTAATTATTTAACATTTATCATTAAAGTAGGAAGAAGCCAAGTAGAGTAGTATGGGAGATGAGTATGATACAACTACTGAAGAATACTCCGGATAAAGAATGTAGATGAGAAATGCAAGGGCTACCAATGAATGGCCATACAACAAGTGTGTTGACATAGGAGTCATAATGTTACGGGTGTGTGTGTGCTGTGTGGAACACTGCCATTGACTCAGCGGTTCTAGCTCCACTCAGAAGTTGGTGGAGGTAATTAGGCCTTAACACTATGAATAACATTAGCAGTATAGTAACTGTAACCACTCCTTCTGCGAGCAGCAATTTCGCGTGTGGACAGTGATGAGTATCTCTGACGAGACTGTTAGATGCTGTGCACAAATCTTGGGCCATTTGGGTTACTCATGTCTAAATAAAGAACAAATACATTTTGACTACAAAGACAGCATCGATCCATATGTTGAATAAAAGTTTTCGCTCGCAAGTTTCTCCTTTACCACGCGCGGTCTCTTAATGTTATTCATTGTGCTAAAGCCTATTTACCTCCACCAACTTTCACGTGGAATTAGAACCACTGAGTCAATAGCAGTGTCCCAGACTCTTTCCTCCCCCTCCCCCCCCCCCCCCCTCCCATATAGTGAAGGGTGGTAAAGGGTTTGGCTATGCGAGAGTAGCAGTTAGGTAGGGCGGTGTTGCTTGAAATGCTATGAAAAGGAGTATAAAGGTGATATGTGGTTAATTGGTAAATAGGTGTGGAGGATCCCAAAGAGATTGTAAAAAATAAGAAAAATACACAAATACAAAATACCTTCACCAAAAATTCTAGAATACAAGAAGATTTGACGAGTAAAAGTGTTAGTACACAAGTTCCCAGTTATCTTACTACAGTAATAACTTCAAAAATTAACAAAGTGATAAAGCTATTCCTTTGCACAAGAATAGGGAGTAAACTTCAACTGAAAATCAGCTAATTGTGCCAGTAAACAATATAATTATGAAATCAGTTTGATGTTGACTGGATTTTTCTGGAAATGAAGTTAAATTTTTTTGGCACATTGACGACATTTACACAACTTGACACTATAAATGCTGCTATTTCAGACTTGCTACTGGACACTCTCACACATGCACGCTGAGAGTTCATTCGATTCAACCACCCTCATTGAGCAGAAATGCGAACTTCAGACTATATTATTTCAACCCAATGTTATCTAAACATGGGTAAATTTCAATATAAGGCACTTTAAGTCTCTTAAATGAATATTTCTTTTGATGCCCACATTTAACCACAATTTTCGCCTTATGTGTACCAAAGAACTGTTAAAATATGTGCGTATTTTTTCAGTTGAAAAATACAAATCTTGTCCCAATATACATACCAATGGTGCACCACAGAGCAAAATATTATTGATTACCATAAACAGTTCATCACAAAATTTGCTTTATCTTCGCATTGTAATTTTGGTGGTTTATTTTGTGAGAATTTTCTTAATTTAGATGTACCTGCATGATTTTGTATCCCAGAGAAGTAAAATACCATATAGAATCATGAGTAAGAGACTCATAATAAGCTAAAGTCTTAATAATGTCAGCTACAGCCACAGAATCATCCACTATAGCCTCAAGACTCTGCTAGACTTACAGCTCAGGGTCTGACTAATAGAAGTATTCATCTCCAGACATGCCAGAACTGCTTAGGTAAAACACTGTATTAAAGAAAAGAACCAAGTCTCTTCAAGGTAACCGCTTGCAATATAACTTAAGTTCAGAAGAAAAAAAAATTATTTCGTCAGATAATAAAAAAATGTCATAAGATAACTGTTATACACTCGAACCTCTCTTATCTGTTCGTCTAAGTTACGGACACCTCTGTCTACCGGACACAAACTAAAATTATTGACTGCGTACGAATCGTCAGTGTAGTCGGAAAGCTACCAAATTAAACGAATAAATCAGGAAAATATTTCCCGCGTGGCACTTCGAGTGTTTTCGAGTGTTTTCGATCGTAGCGTTGGGTGCGGAGATGGAGCAGGGAAATATACAGGCAGTTAGTGCGTCTACCGCTAGTTCTTCTCAGAACTCGTTGACCGGCGGCGTCGCAGCTAGTTCTTCTCAAAACTCTTTGAAAGGCAGTGGGGCTGCTGGTTCTTCTAAGAATCAGCGACCAGCGGTGGTGGAGGCAAGGTCGCGGTAACTAATTAATGCAAGCATAGCGTTTTAACTCTAGAAAAAAAGCTGGAGATATTATCAGAAGTTAAGAAAGGGAAGTCAGTGAGGCAGTGTCTGGACAGTTTGGTGTTCCAAAATCTACAGTGAATGATATTTGGACATGAACGATGAAGAAATTGTAGAAGATGTGTTGCAAGAGAGAGAAGAATCGGAGTCCGAAAATGAAGATGAAGCTTCTTCAAATGCAGTTATTTCATCGCAAGCTTGTGCTGCTTTCGATACTGCTATGGAGTGGTTGGAGTCCGAAGGCAACACACACCCTGCACATCTTATGCTGGTAAAAAGTTGGAGAGACGTCGCTTGAAATCTATGAAGCAAACTAAAATCACTTCATATTTTATATAAATTGATTCATGTATTTGCAGGTGTTTTTGTTAATTTTAAGTAATATACCCAGGGTTTCATTTAGGGGGGGCGAAAGGGGGCATTTGCCCCCCCTTGGGTTCTAAATGCCCCCCCTTGGATTCTAAGTGCCCCCCACCCTTTTGAAAGAACCGATATTTATTAAGAGAAAAATGTAAACCAAATTAATAATAAACAATATTCACACATCAATTCGTCTAGGTTTTTTGTTCCATACTGTAATAATGTCATTTAATTGTGTAGATGAGAGCGTCTCGGGTGTCTCCATTGCTATTTTCATCAAATAGGATAATTGTGATTGCCCAATTCGATTTCGAATTCGTGTTTTAATTAGTTTCATTTTGGAGAAGCTCCTTTCCACTGAAGCAGTGCTGACAGGGATAGATAGACATATGTTTGCCAGGGTGCTAATGTTTGGAAAAATTTCACTAATCATATCACTTGTGGTGAGCTCTTTCAACTGCAAGTGCAGGTTACCTTTCGGCTTCTTCGATAAGTAGCTTCGAAATGTTTTCCACTCCTCTCGGGTTTCGCGGGAAATAAGAGCTTCTTTGGTGTATTCATCTCCACCAGCAGTCTTAGCAGGCAGCTCTGCACCATAGTGAGCTAATAGTACATCTATTAAGTCCTCACCATATGTATGGAAGTCAGAAGAGTCAGCAGCTGGCACTTTCTTCGGATCAAAGATGCCAAATGAGGAGACAATATCTTGTGAAATAAATCTGCTGGATATGTTTGCCTTCAGCATCCTGATAAACGGTTCAGCCACTTGTCCTTGGAATGTAGCAATGCTTTCCGTGGTTAACGTGATGTCAGTGATTTCTTCGATCTCATTCTTTGCATCCATCAGTTCTAATACCCAGTTAGCAGCAGGTAACATGGCATCATCAAGTGTATTGAGAGTGGCATCAACAAGAGGGGTGATAGCTGTCAAGTCTATTCTCTCAGTCTGGAGAGCTCTGCTCAACTTCGCCACTTGT
>WLWD01001051.1_pt1 | contig 67009 bp, 33 predicted proteins | sample 6712731 | NCBI WGS metagenome assembly WLWD01 (sample SAMN12718690, study PRJNA576275) | sponge metagenome | isolation source: marine sponge | host: Mycale hentscheli | place: New Zealand: South Island, Marlborough, Capsize Point | collected 2014-11-01 | reverse complement strand
TTTGTGACTTAGTCATAGGACAATGAAAGAAATACTGTTGCGTGGGGCATATATAGCTATGACAAGTACCTCACTAACCAAAAGAACTTAACTTAGTCACTAATTCAAATAAAAAATGAACTGCCGTAAGTTTGTAAGACCTAATTGCCTCCCGCAACTTTCAGATCAGGTCAGAAAGAACCTAATTGACAATTCAAAGGGGTTACCTATTAAATTTTCGTTGGATGAAACGGGTAAAGATCACTAACAAAAAGATTGTGTTTAGTGGAGTATGGGACGGGGTCGACTACCAAGCAAACACAAAGATGTGTGGGTGAAAGTACAAATTAAATACAAATGAAATACGTAGATCCACACACACACACACATATATACTAGTCATGTGCTTGTGCACTAATGTCAAGTGAACCTGTAGTTATACTTTTAAACTACAACTGGATTTAATTGACAAATAATAATAGTATCATTATTTGATAATGACGATGATAATAAATAAAATAATAATAATAATAATAATAATAATAATAATAATACTCTTTAGATGTATTTTCTCTCTTTCACAGGCTTTTTTTTTTAAGAGCTAGATTACAACCGTGAATATCATTAACACTTGGTTTTGTGGTGTCAGGCTAAGTGGCTTGGGGCTGAAGTTCATGTATGAATTGGTTAGCCAATAAGAAGAACTTGTTTCTTCACTTGGATTAGTTTGTCATAAAATACTGCAAATGCAAAGGCAAGAAAAATAAACACATACTTAATAGATGTAACTTGAATACAGAAAAATAGTAAGATTGATATTACATATGATTAAATAATAATAAGTGATTTTTAGTGAGTAATAACAAAATTATGATTTGCATGTTGGATGTTCTATGGCTCTCGGATGCCTCCATATCTGAACCACCTGGGGCATGCTAGTTCTGGAAGCAATGCAGTAAAGTAAAACTTCCTCAACTTCGCTAATCGAGTTCCCCACCACTTTCTGTGTTGATGTATACGTTTGACATGCATGTCCTTTCTTGTGCAAACAACAAAGTCACACCACATCTTGTCTGTGCAATATAACTGACACTGGACTTGAAAGTAATTAATATCGTCTTTTATACTGCCTAAGGCGCACCTTTACTGACCCTAAGGCTAGGTTCAAAGCAGATTAAATGACTTTAATTAAGAGGAGAATGTACACACACCTTGATGAGTGACATGATAACAGACTAAAAAAATGAACACACACTAAGTCCATAAATGTATCATACATTGGGTGCAGCTGCATGCACTGACCACAAAAAAAAATACAACATCTAACACACAAACAAGTCAGGTACAATCCACACATTTACGAAACTCAAATGACAACTATAGCTATGCCCACAATCCCAGTTGGTAAAGCATCGTAAGCTGGTTGTTAAATCATCGTCAGCTAGTTGGTAAAGCGTCGTCAGCTGGTTGGTAAAGCGCCGAAACTCTAATGACAACTATATGCCCACAATCCCAGTTGGTAAAGCGCCTTCGGCTAGTTGGTACAGCGCCGTCAGCTAGTTGGTACAGCATCGTCAACTAGTTGGTAGAGCATCGTCGACTAGTTGGTAAAGCATCGTCTACTAGTTGGTAAAGCATCGTCAGCTAGTTAGTAAAGCATCGTCGGCTAGTTGGTAAAGCATCTTCAGCTAGTTGGTACAGCATCGTCAACTAGTTGGTAGAACATCGTCGACTAGTTGGTAAAGCATCGTCTACTAGTTGGTAAAGCATCGTCAGCTAGTTAGTAAAGCATCGTCAGCTAGTTAGTAAAGCATTGCCAGATAAGAGTAGAGTGTATTTGCATAGGTCAAGAAAAATAAGTGAGAAAAAGCGACAACAATAGTGTGTATCCATGAATATTTCATTAAGTAATTCATGTAAGCCAGGTTGGTACAGCATATCAGTGATGCCACTGCCGATCAAGTGTATATTCGATCAAGTGTATATTCATGAATAAAGCTGAACTAGGTTGGTAAAGCATTCCGATAATGACTACAGCGACAAAGGTGTTGTGTATTTTGGGTCAGAAAAATATGTGAGGAAAAAAAAAAAGCAGACTGATAAATTAAATCAAGAGGTAAAGGACAAAACAATGTTATAAGGAGTTAGAGTAACTCCTAGGGGAGTAATTTGGGGGAGTAAACCAGTAAAGGAGTTAGGGGAACTCCATGGATGGTAGTTAACATATTTTAATGATATTCATGAGTCTAGTAAAACCCAACACAAAATATCACAGAGTGAAAGCTGAAACATGTAAGTTAACAGAGAAGCTACTGGTAAGTACCACAAGGAAGATGGATGTTAAGTATGGGATGAAGAAACATCCTTTTTAGTTCACAGTAGAATTGCTAACCTTCAGTGACTTTTATACTTCTTCATCAGACTATGCTCCACATAGAAATTTATTTACGCCCCCAGAAGAGTTGCCGTGACCATCCAAGGGGAGTTTAATTTTCCCAGTTACTGGAAACCCACTTTTGGGGTTTACCTGAACTCCTCATTTTTAACAGTGTAACAATGGATAAGCCTTTTGCTAAGTTAGTACATCAAGCATTCCTAGTGTGGCGAGGTACTAGCTAGTATAAAACTAGCCAGTATTGTTTTTATCTAGCATAAAATATTTACCTCATTCAAATGTGAAGAACAGCGATTAAAGGCATTCCACTTTTCTCTATTACCCTACCTCCCTCTACTCCCCTCCCTATTTGTCCCTATATAAACCAAGTTGTTGCAAGCCTTAATGGTAACTAACTTCTTAGTTACAAGCACTCCTTACCAAAGGTTGTCAGAATTTGACACAACCCAACTTGCCAAGTATGCCTATGTATTATTATGACATATACATACCTATAAATTCAGTATACAATAAACATACACCTCGATAAATCCAAACTTATGTTGCCTACCCTTCAACCACAACAACAAAACAACATGTGCCTGGCTTACCTGGGGGAGGAGCGTGTCAGCGGCCATGACCAGTCCTAGTATCACAGACATCCCGGACAGAATGACTATCTGGGAGAGGACAACAACACAATACATCCTATGTAAATCAATAGTTGCGGAATGAGGTTTCCCAGTAGCAGGTTATACAATTACTAGTGATGCAAAATGTGGTAAAAAATACAGAAATTCTGGGGGTGGGGGTGGGTGGGAGAGGGGATGGGATGGGAAGGGAATATCCGTGTTAAAGGATGGGATTAACAGGTTTACATGTGCACATACGGTGCAATTTTACAAATGGATAACCAATAGATCAAACTTTCTCATATTTAGGATATTTTGTTCGTCATCAATGTTAAAATTGGATCAAAAATCATTTACAATACTGAAAGTTTTCTCCCAGTGGAATTAATCTAACACATGCATGACCAAGGATATAACTTAATGTGAAGAAAAAATTATGATAATTTAAACCTATTGTAGATCCAATACAACAACTACAACAAAGTGTAGAAACAATACATTTGACTGCAATAACAATAGCTGCTATATGGAAGCTAGGATACACATGAGCAATATGAAATAACTAAAATAATTGAATAAACAAATAAATACTAGTGATGTGTTTCAGCACAAATGACGAGCGAGCCATTATGCATAGTTAATTCACACAAGGTAGAATCTGATAAAAGTTGATTACAAAATCTGCTTACAAAAGTAACAATACGTCTATTATTTATTTAGATTGTCTTACACCTCGTTCACCTAGATTTAGAAGGCATCATTCCGTCTATTTAGTCCTGAAAGTAATTACAAGTAGCTATGTAGCTATTGACTATTTTATAGTAGTGATAGCTTCATCTAAATAACCTGCGTTCCTGAATAAAGGCAATCTAGCTATATAAAAATGGTCAAGTTTTTAAGTGACATATGGTAAGGGGTTTCAATGCCAATATTCTTTAATTAAGCAGTCGCTGTATCACTACACATTCACACACACACACACACACATACACTTGTTCACTGGATATACCGACACGTGGCTTTATTCGTGACTTTGACTATATTTTCAAGTAAGAACAATGCTGTTGCTAGGGCTAAAACTCTGACAAATACTGCATTAGCCAAGATAACTCACCGCCACTAATTCAAATAGAAAATGAACTCCTAAGTTTGTAAGACATAACACAAAATCAGATATTTCAGACACAACCTAATTCAAATGGGTAAACAATTGGTGATACAAGTAAAGATTGATAAACCAAAGGATTCCGTTTAGTGGATTATGGTGACTAGGTCGACCACCAAGCAAACACAAAAACACGATGACGTACGTATGTCCAAATATTATATAAACAAACAAACATCCCTGAAGATTCTCAATTTGTTACCCGTATATAGTGTCTAGCTCACTATGCTCACTAGCCAACAAGGCATCAGACTTACCGAACTTCCTAGAGCTGAGGAGTGATATCAGTCGTCATGGCAAATGTAGGGAAGCCACACACAGTAACATATTAACAAACATAACACATTATCATTAACAATTCTTCCCTCATAGAAGCACAAACAGGTCATACCAGAACCAGTTCAGAACTTGTTGGTAAGCGAGACAGTATTAGAAATACTGAAGGGAGGCCTGGGATTTCCCTCCCCATACATTAAGTACCTCCCCCCCCCCCCCCCCCCCCGCCCTACACACACATCCCACCCCCCCCACCCCCACATAAAAAAAAATTAATCTGTATAAGATACATGCATGAAAAAAGTATAGCCTTACTCTGTTAGTTTGTTAAAATGTCCAACACTTCTTTAAAATAAACTTTTTCTATAGTTCTGGTCTTTCAATAGCAAATAGTAATAGTTTGTTTAAATTTTCATCTGACAATCTGTTTCATAGTCATGACTTCACCATTTTTGTGTGACTAAACTGTTGTTTTTTGTGACTCTAAGAATTCTCCTCCTCCCTTGTCCTCCTCCCCCCCTCCCCCAGCGAAAAATCCCGTATATCAGTTATGTACATAGATTGTACATACTCCCTTGTTAGTAGCATGTGTGGGGGCGCAATTTCTCCTTAACAATACAGTTTTGATTGTAACAAGAATTTCATTTGAAACTACACCTGTAAGTGCATCTCAGTTTTGTGCTCAATATGAAATTGTTCGATCATATTGCAGTGACCCAGCTTAAAGAGTATAAACTTGTCTATTTTCTTCATTGGTCTACAGGTACAGTTGTGTTTAAGCTAGAAAACGAAAAAAATTTTTTTAATACACATATTTATATCTTCATAAAACATCTTTAATATGCAGTTTTTAGGTTACATCTGTAGTTATGGCAATGCAAAGTACTGGCATAAATGCGGAAATATTAGATCTGTTAAGACAGAAAAAGAGTAGTAAATTTAAACTAAGTGTCTTCACACTTAGTAGACTAAACTTATACTATATAAAGTTTTAGTATATCTAATTTGGTGGTGTAAGAAGCTTGAATCAGTTTTCAATTATGGTAAATATTCAAACTGGAAAAAATGCAATTCTAAATCTAATTTCTGGAAAATTTAATACAGTACAGGTAGCTAAGTAGTCACATAAAAGACATACTCTTAAAATAAAAATGAATAATGAACAGTTTTAATCAAAATTTAGCTTTTATCCACTAAACAGATGTTAGTAGAAGCTCTTCTCCTAATTACTACGTATGCATGATCCAGCCATAACCACAGGTGCAACCTCAAAACTACATATTTTAAATGGCTGGCTCACCATTATAAAATATGGTATATAAGAGGGTGGCTGGCTACCAAGTCAACTAATCCTTTGACAAGGCCATTACAAGCATTGGTGTATCCAAATATCGTCTCACCTCTGTAATGCTTTACTTGACTCTGAAATCATATAATTAAGTCTCCTTTGTGCCATGAGAGAGTTTGTGGTACATATTACAACTTCTTACTCTTGCATTTGTAGTTAGTAGTGGGATGACTTTTTGTTTGTAAAACTACTGCACTATTAGCAATTCTAGCCCACAGTTGTAACACAGAACACAGGGGACCAGAGATGCTCTGATAACTGAAAAGTTCATATGCCTATATTGCAAGCACTACTACGAAGTAATTTAAAGTGTCTGCACGTGCTAGTCACGTGTTTAAATGTACACTATACCACCATCTTCATTGAACTTACTATTTCCATTTGCTAATGGGCTTTACTGTAAGTAGTGACAACAACCCTTTACCTGCTGCACTAAGTTCTTGAGAGCCTCTGTAGTGACCCACAAACAGCAGAACAATAAAGAATGGGAGTTCTTGGAAATTATTCCAGAAGAACTATACGACAAAAAAGAACAAAACAAAAGTAGCCACACTTGTCAGGCCATCACTGATTTTTCAGGGGAAAAAACCAAAAAACCTATGCCTTCAGCATCATGTAAGCTATGTCAAACCCAAGTAACTTATGAGCATCAGTGTTTTAAGGAGGTGTCATGTATTACCAAGGTACGGAATTCAGCTCTCTGCCCAGATTAATATTACTAGCTATGTGATTCTAATAAAACTAGTGATGTGCTTGAGCACAAATGGCGAGCGAGGCTAAAACTACACAATTGTTATATGATTGATTTTAACTTCTAACACTCAAAGCTACAAAAAATATGGTCGAGTTTTTAAATTACGTTTATACAAAAAGGCATTTCAATGCTATAGTAACCCCTCCCCGCAACTGTTTGAATTGAAAAAAATAAAAATAAACATTATTTAAAAGTTATCTTTGTGATATGCTTGAGCTAAGTAGTAGCTAAAACGCACAATACTTGCACACAACTGGACATATCTACACAAGACTTACCTTCGTGGTTCTAGTGGACAATGAGTTTTCAAGTAAATACTGTTGCGTACAGCTATAACTATGACAAAGAGCGCATTGACTCACCGCCGCCACAAACTCGAATAGAAATATAATTCCGGTATGTTTTCAAGTCTTAACAGCACCCGCAAAAGAATTCAAAACGATAAACAATTCAATTTCTAGGGTGATACGGGTAATGATCGCTAAACCTGAGGATTCTGTTTAGCGAAGTTTGGGATGGGATCGACCACCGAACTAGCACAAAAATATGCGAAGGTCAGACATACGCAAGTCCCCACATATATATAAACTAGTGATGTGCTTGAGCACACAAATGGTGAGTGAGCCTGCCTAGTTAAAACTACAGTATTGTTACTACATAACTTATATTTTAGCTTAATTCATGCAAAACAGTATAATAGCAGTTGACCATTAATTTTAGCAAACACAAACAATAAATTACACTCTTACCTGAGTAATGGTAATTTCTATAGTATCAAACTTGAGCAATTCTGACTACATAACTTTTTGGGACTTGAAAAACAAGCGTTTTGCAGGAATTATTCCACAATTTGGAGCCCAAGTTTCAAGTAAGACTTTGTTAATGCTTAGTATCAGAAGAAAGTGGAGTCAAGCCTAAAAAACTGTGTTTTTAGGAGAAAAAAGGTACCCGCACGCGCGTTTAAGGGGCATACGTACAATTCATACATATATATATATATGTGACCGTCTACAGGAAAACCAGGCACAACGCGGCGTGCGTAAATATCGAGAAAAGATCGATCAATTTCTTAAAAATGTATTGTTTCAAGCTGACGGAAGGGAACGGTTAGGTCTATTATAGTGGGAACAACTTAAGCTACGACGATAAAACTTGGAGAGCTCAATATCTGGACGCCGACAACTCTGTAAGTGCAAAAAAAAAAATTCGAAGGGTGCCGCGTTGTGCCTGGTTTTCCTGTAGACGGTCACATATATACATACATCGAACATATACCCGATTTTGCATTATCCACCCCTAATACTGTCTCGCTCGCTTCGCTTGCTCGCCAACAAACATCCCCAATTTTCAATTGAGTTACCCCTGGATAATGTCTCGCTCGCTTCACTCGCTCGCTAATTATATGCATAGTGAACAAAATAATAGAAATTTGCGAATTACAGTCTTTCATAATATGCATACAAGTTTCTTTGTTGCTTTTTATTAACTGCTATTTCAATAGCCTGCTATGTAACTAATTTAGTTATCTATAAATTTACTTACAAGAGGAAGTGCCAATTTCAAAACCATGATAGACTCTCGTACAAACCAGCTCTCCAAAATTACACGACAAAAAATAGATCGCCTCAACTTCAATAAACTATTTTTACAAGGGATACACCCTCTAGCTTCAGAGAAATGGTTCATGATGATAGACCCTGGCCTCCTCACAGATTTAACTCAGTTTTTTTGGTGCAGCCAGGTCTTCTAAGAATCAGTACGCAGTAACTCACCTATTAAAGCCACACCTCTCCCCTTTCCACCCACGCAGTGAGCTCCTTCATGCGTTTGCCTTGTACGTAAGCATGGATTGGATAGCTGTGATAGCGATCGCGCGAGCTTCCGAAGTCTGACGGCGGGTAGAAGTTAGGGAGAGGAGTCCGAGCAGCACTAAATGTTCCCCCTCGTTTAAATGCTCTATCAAAGCTGGATAGCTGGTGGGTGTTTCAGTGAAGCATAGGCATGTGTTGGAAGAAGCTACTGATGATACTGGCTTAACTCTGCAACAAGTAGCAGTAAGTTACGAAGATGTGGCTTAGTAATAGAGTGGCTACATTATTTATTTGGTCTAGGATTGTATGAAGAAGAATTAGTACAAGATAAAGCATGCCTGAAACACTGGATCAGCCAGATACACCTTTAATGTCCTGGCAGAATTTTCAACAGGAATAGGCAAAGTCAAATGGTTAGATGAATTGATATTTTATTGAAGTTGTTTTTTTTTTGTGTGTGCAAGAAGGACAGGGTGGTGTAATCCAGGGCTCCGCTGGAGTTTGTATTACCAAGATTTATGGAATAGTCAGGCATCAAACTATTTTCCCCTCAAAACAACAATATTCTATCATCTTTTAAACTGTTTGCAATGGTAACTACGGTACAAAATAGTTTAACCACAGCAACTTTCGGAATTATGGCTAGATAACCTCCCTCTCCCTGGGGCTTCCTCCTCAGAATTGGGTTAGCTATCTGTGATAATTATTTCTCAAACATTGTTGAACTATTACATGTGTATAATAATTAAGCCATTGGTTTGAAGAATTATCGCTCCAGCCTGGAGAGGATGTTTATCTAGTGATAATTCTGCATTGCCTTGGTTTAACTATTTTATACCATGGTTACCATTTAATACTGTGTAAACGACCCCAGTAGATTTGCTTTGTGTTTTAACGTTAACTGAGTGACTTGAATTGAAGTTTCTTGTCGAAAATTTCAGGTGTGTGTCTTTTGCAGGTTTAGATTCTCTTAAAAGACAGCATTTTCTTATACCTTTTTCATTGCACAGCTTTATTGATACCTGATTGGTCTGAGAAATGATAATAATAGTACAGTAGCATTGAGGGTTTGCACCTTTGGTGCTTCATTACAAGTACATTCCATACAATTCAACATTGTCACTACATTTACATAAAGTGTTATTCAAAATGGTCGAGCTCTACATAGAAACTCTTCCATCGCTCTCTAATTAACCCTCAGCATGCATGCACAAGAGGGTTATAGTAGCCGTCCTGTCTGTCTGTCTGTCTGACTGTCACATTGTGATTTTAAGATTACTGGCAATTAACCGTTGATTTAGGTATGAATTTACTATTTAGGACATTTTATTGTGCTACTTTTTTTGAATTTCAGACTAATTATTGAGAAAACTCGAAGCTTTCAGCTCTGCGTTGGTATACGAGCTTATATATGTAATGCCCCCTAGCATCACATCATAATCATGTGAGCAAATAATTTCTTGCAGCGCGCTGTACAGTTTACTTTATGCTCGGGGAAGAATCAACGGAGTTGAAAGCAGTGAAGTTTTGCGTTGAAAATGTATGCTGGTGAGTGTTTCTGGCTAGTTTAGCTTCTTCTCTTATGAAGACATCGTTTATTTACATTTACCATTTTCATTGCTTGAGCTATATTGATGCATCATTAAAATAGCTAACAGATTGCTTGTTCTTTTGTAAGGAGATTATTTTTTGTAATGGTTAGGTAGTGTTTAATAGCGCTGAGGGTTCGCACCTTTGGTGCTTCATTATATCAGTAGTTGTCACTCTCTCTTTTCTATAATTTAGCTATATTGAACCATACTTTTAGACTTTTTGCCGAAGTTTTTCTGAATAACTGTTTAACTATTTCGGAGGTGTTTTTAAATACGATAATGTTAGTGATGATATGATAAAAAGATGCTTCTAGATAACCTTAAGTTAAAGAGACCTCTGGAGCACTGGCTGTCTATGTTACATGGATCTCACCAAACAATGTTACCATCAGTTATGTTGCCGTTTTAAAAAAAAAAAAAGTCCTTAGTAGCTCCCTGAGGGGGTCTCGTGGCAGCGTGAAGTTAAAACATTTTTATAAGAATTCATTTCATTGTTGTTTCAGTATAGTGTGCAGCACACTGTTTCATTGAATGACTCTCAAAGTGTATTTAGTTACTAATAGTCACATTATCTGACTGGGGTTATAGCACATGAAAGTATGTACCAATTGATGAAACTGAAGTTTTTTTTTTTGTTTGTTTGTTTGCGTTGTGTGTGTATAATTAAAACCATGCTAATATAATATGGTTCTGTTGTGTGTGAATGTGTTTTGTTGGGACTATGTAGGATGTGTTTTTAGGATTGATGTATTTATATACTCCAAATAATGCACATCTTATAGTACAGCTTAAGATTATTGGCCAAAACTCCACATGATCATAGTCATCATTGAGAGAAGTACTTCTTGATCTGTACCACTGAAAACTTCGTAGTGGTCAATAAACAGATTCAATATACATTGGATAAAAAAACATTATAGGTATCAGTCATAAACTTACTACTGTAACGTATCGTAGTTCCAGCATAATGCTAATTGCTTTTTAACCAGCTATACTTATCATGCTCAAAATTCTGCTGCAAAAATGTTGAAGATGAGGGACGTCTGCTGCAACCTGCTACTTAGCACAGCATGCCACAATTGTGTACTTGTCCTTCAATTAATTAGCCTAATATATATATATTGAATCTGGCACTAGCCAACTCAAATAGCTAGCTATACCACATTACACCACATAGCTACAAAAATAAAAATAACAAAATAAGTAGCTACAACTTAGTGCAAATCCTCACTTGCATTACATTGATCAGCCATCACCATTGCTAGTGAGATTAAATGGTTACATTGACTATAACAGTGCATGATCAAAGCTACACATGGTTTACTAGTCTCCTAGTACTTTACGACAAGTGAGTTCGCTATTATGGTCCCAAAACCCAAGGTAAAAAACAACAACACTCAACAACAAATTGTGATCTTATTGTGTAACAGCCTTGAACTAGTAAGTGAGCTTCTCTTCCTTCAAGAAGACCTGAGGTTCATAGTACTCAGCAACCTTGCTAGGAATGTAGACAGACATTGTATATTTTATTGACAGACACTGTGTTTGAATTAGTTACAATAAAATTGCTTAGTTTTAGTTGTCATCCACTCTATTGATAGTTTTAGTTTTGAATTTACCATCTGCTAGTTTTAGTTTTTTCATGTTCCCCACAGCTTAATGTTAGTTTTTCTTACCAAAAGTAAAATACTCCATACTAGAGACAATAAAAAACTAAAGGTCATCAGTATCTAGTCTTTTAGTGGTCGGGTTGAGAGACAGGTCCATGTTAGGGACGTCCTGAGAGAGAATTGAGTGTAGTAATAATAATAACAATAATATTATTATCATAATAATAATAATAATCTAGCATAAAGACAAATGTAGATTACAGGCATAAAATACTGAACCAAAATACAGCAAAAAGTTGAAGAATCCATTAAACTCGCAAAAAAAAAAAATGTATTGAGCAATACCACATACTATTAAAACAGAAAAGTATCAGACTTAGCTAGCTAGTGCACTTTCCCAAAGCTGATGAGCGATATTGGTTGTCATGGGATTGCACAGAAAAAAACAGACAGAGCTAATACATATATAACTCATTGTATAATGACCATAACTATAGTATTACAACATAAGAAAAGTTTCTCCGTTTGTAAAATAGATTATTGAAAGATGTGTTGTACCAGAAGAACACAATGGGACAAAAAAGCAATGTGTAGTCAAAACTGTTTAACTAAAAAAGATCATTTCAGATTCATTACTTGAAAGCAGCTAACTAGCTAGCTATATCACACAAATTAGAACCAATGACCTCTTTAGTGTGGATATTCCCTAGCACTTCCACATTCACAAAAGCAAAATTTATCACTAATAATAAAAATTAAAAGCGTATTTCTAATATAATTAACAGTACATTGTGTCATTGGTGCTGCAGTTCAGTGGGTTGCTGTGCCGAATTGTGGCAGCCAGAATGATGCCCACTCCAAGAAAAACAGTGCCAGCTAGCAAGAGGAGTCCCCGACACACCAAAATACTAATCCTTGAACGACAGAATCTACTGCTAGAATCATACACAGGCTGAGACGTCTGCACTGGCTCGTCACTATCAGCTGCTGAAACTAAGCTTCGTGTTACGGCCACATTTGAGTCGAGTACATCATCTTCCTCTTCATTCACCATTTCATCTTCCTCTTCATTTACCATTTCATCTTCTTCCTGTTGGATCTCTGGGTTAAGTCCATCACAATTTCTGACTGCCTCGTCAAACACTTCAGTTACTTCAAGAACATCTATATTTGACAGCTCTGTATGTAACTTAGAGATATTTACTAGTTCCACTGCTGATCTATCATCTTCAGCAATGTCTTCCTGGCTTCTATGACTAGCTTGGGAAGTTTTCACAGCCTAAAATAGACAGCAGCCAGCTAAGTGAAACACAACTTAAACTAAATTAATTGGTGAAAAACAACAATAACAACAAAAACAAGTGTGACTGTATACTATTATTAGCCATTGTGAATATCTAATGTGATCGCAACTTGACAATAGGGCATTACCTGTAGTGCAATAAATTACGGTGGAATGACCAATATTTTAGCTCTTTAAATGATTTTCAGCAGTCTAGTACAATAGTTTGCACTTTCATGCACATGAGGACACTGTCTTCAAAATTTGCTGTTAAATAATTGACTAACTGACTTCCTGACAAACAGAATAGAAATCAGTACAGTGTGCAAGCACACTGATGGTTACTATAAATGTATATAATAGCAAGTACTTCACGTGAACTAACATTAAAACTTACAAGATCAGAATACTTCTTCCAATTTGTAGTAGCTATTAATATTGAAAGGATCACAGTCTACACAAATAACCACAACAGATTCAAGTACATATATAACGGGTCAGTTAAAAGAAAATATACAACTGCAAAAACAACAACAACAACAAAAACAAAACAACCAACATCAACAACAACAAAATAATAAAAAAATTAAAAAAACGTTCCTGGTATGACAAATTTTTAGTTACATGCAGCAGACAAATTAGGACCAACAAAATATCTACTGTCATGAGCATAAAAAAGAAAGTCATAGGACGTCACTTCTTCAACTATACAATACAAGATAACTCTCAAATCTAAATGTCCTATAACTTTCTGTTTTATGCAATGTTTAACGCGCTCAGCTAATAACCTCAATATATAGATAGAAGATTGCATAGTAATGAGCCAGTGAAATAGTATGTACCATTACAAAAAGATACAAGGCTTCTATCCAGTGTTGGTGATACGGTAGCGGGGGAGGGAAAGCTTCTTCCCCAAATTCCCCAGCTTTCCCCGTCCAAAATTCTCAGCTTTCACCCCCTAAAATTTGCATGCTATGTGCAGTATACTGAGACAGTAGGGATTCGGCCAAACTTTCCCCTACCCAGACAAGATTTCCTAGATAGAACCCTGGTAGTATTGTGCTGAATAGGTGCCATCTTTCTAACCTGCACTCCTCCGGCTACACTGATACCAATCCACATGCCCTTGGCGTTTAGGCCCACGACGAGAGCCAGAGTGATGCCCAGAGGCAATCCCAGCACCCAGTAGCACAGGAACCCTACAATCGCCACAGTGGCTTGTCTGCCACATGCTCTCATGACACCCCACATGACTCCCTGTTCACACGTAGGAATAAGTTGGTGTTCATGAGTCAATGCATGACCATACTTACCTGTATCTGATCAAAGAAGAAGATGCCAATGGCTCCAATCATGGCATCTGCTATTTCCTCCACAACATCTCTAAAATAGAATTCGAGGAAACAAAATGAAAAAAACAAGTTGATGTTATATGGTTGCTGCAAAAAATTTGATATAATAAATTCATTCTTATGTCTTAAACATATTTATAGAGTTCCTTTCTCGAAATAGTTTTCTAGCATGAGTTTAATAAGCAATAATACAACTTCAAACAAGAAACATACCACAGTCATTTATGTGCAAGTGCAAGTCTCTAGTCAGTTTGCATCATATCATCACAAAATCAATACATAATATGACAGTTCTTTTATTATGCCTAAATAACGTGATAGCATATGTATACGATTAGAGACCATCAAGTGACCAGAGTAAGAATAAGTGATCTTGTTTAAATGGAGGAATTTCAGGAATCCTGCATTAAACAGTGTTCTGTGACTACTATGACAGTTGTAGCACATAGAGTATATGAGATTGTATCTGGTCTCAATTTTCAACACAAGGACCATTGATGTCAAAGACGAAAAACAGTTTAAGGGTGCTCACACACTCTTTGAGCGCGAAAAACCCGCCAAACAGGCCACGTTTGCTAGGGCCTGTTAAACTTCTGCTTTCCCCCCGAATTATTTTATTTATGCAGGCCAGCAAGTACTGCTAGGAGAAAGCACCTACCAAGAATGAAGACTGGAAGTCGATTGCATCTCAAGAAATACCCCGTCACCATTTTGGACTTCTTGGTAGTACTGCACGGCTACCGCCGTAGCTTAGAAGCTGATTTTTGTATATCATTTTCTTACACGTGCGTGCATGCCATAACGTTGAGTTTTTGTTGAATTTTATTTTACTTTTCTATTTACTCACCTTACCACGTGAACTATTGTTGATTATTTCCGTGAAATTCCGTACATTAAAAATATCTCAACGTTATAGGGTCGACCCCTTGTGGCCCTAAACCCTGGCAAAATTTGAACCATAGCAGTTAGTCCATTCCTGAGCAGTACGCAAGATAAGATTCTGGATCCATTACTTTAGAGTGCGAGAATTTTTTATTGTAAGTTGACTCCGCCCCGCCCTATCAGTACTTGCGTAGTGGTGAGTGAGGCACAGCTGCATTTCATTGGCACAAATTTGTTACAGAGCGGGGTGTGACTTTGTGGTAGATAACACGCTACTATTCAGCTGGAGTGTGCTACTAAAGGCGCCCAGGCGTTGCTACGTGTGAGCACCCTTAAAGGAGTGGATTGCCTGGAGGAGTTGACATAATAATGCATGTATCAATATATATATATAAAGAGTTTGAGTGAACAACTTGGCTAAGTGAATGAAGTACAGTAAAACTACTAACAACACAATAGTACTAGCTGCAGTACGCACAGTATATTTTGTATCCCCATTTTAGGCTGAGGTTGTAGCTTGTAGTATTGTCATATAGTTTCGCTAATACATGGAAAACAGCTAATAAAAATGAAACAACTTACTCTTCATTGGTAAATATTCTTCCAATGTAATTTCTGAAAGTGAATATTAAAGATGCAAACACCAATGCCATTCCAGCTATGTCACAAAAATACATAAATATAAGATAAAAAGAAATGTGATAAAGCACAAGTAAAGTAAATTAAGACTCACTATGCATGGTAAGGGATACCAATGTGGCACGCTTGGCAGATGTGACATTACCAGCTCCCAGTTCATTCCCCACTCGAATATTCACTGCCGATGCCATACCTAGAGCCAGCTACATCAAAACAAACAATACCATCAATGAACAAAGAAAATAAGAAACACAAAATAAATCAAACAACAACAATACTACCAGTATAACAATTGAAACAACATTAACAACAAACCAAAACATTAATCAGCAATAATAATCTACAAATAGACATCCAACTGATTTGGACTCTAACCCATTTTCCAGCATAGATTTTTTGCATTATATTCACAGCTATCAATGTACATACATAATAGCTTAGTATGTCTGATTCAAATAACCTGTGGGCAGCAGATTGTGGTGCTCCTGCTAATTATGTACTTCAAACAATAACCACCTTGTCGCTATTGTTTTGTAAAATATCACTCACAATATCTAGAGAATGAAAAATTTTCTTGCTAGCTTTGATGAAGTTAACACCTAAGATGATCGGTTTGGGCTGCACAATGAAAGCATACTTCAAACTGACAATAATTCCTCTCTTTTCAAACTACACCTATAAGTGGGCATTGACTGCTCACAAGGACTAAATCCGAGAACTCACAAAATTCCCATATCATCTGAATCCCAATGATATCCCTTTACCTCATGTTTAGTGAACCCAATGAGTGTTACACAAGAATGTTGGAAGATCATTAAAACTATAACTAACATACCTTTGTATACAAGTGCAGCCAAGCTATTACCAAATATGGTGTCTTCGATACTAAAAGAGCCAGGTTTGGAGTAGTCTGGTGAACTACTCTTTTCACTGACTCAAGATTGCCCAGTTGGAAGATTTGGTTACTGCAGTGTACTCATTTGTTCCTATCCTTCCGCCTCCTATGGAGCAACACTTCCGTGTGTATTAGTTATATGAGCTGCAGTTTTATGCAGTTTCTCCTTGAATGTTGCACACAAATAAATGGTTAGTAAAGCCAGCTGTTGCCTTCACAAACACTTATAAAGTGGGAATGACCTCAACAGATTCTGGAAAGTAACTGATGGAAATTCCTGGTAATAATAGATATGCTTTCCCCTATGGAGACCACAGACCCAGTATCCTCATTGTAGCAGCTTAATTAAGATTTAATTAAAAAAGTGAACAAACAGAAAGTATTACATATTCCCTAAAGGAGCAGATGTATTGATTTCCCTTCCCACTGGCTTTGGGAAATCTCTGTTGCATTTTGCTGCCTAAAATGTTCATCTTCTTGGGTTGATAAATACTATTATTTTTGTTACTAGCAAGGGTGGCGCTTGACGTATTGCAATGTAAGAATGTAGTAGCACAAATTATCTTACTCAGTTATCATTCTCTACCATTGGTAAGGGTTACATAAGTTTCCCTCTCCTGCTCTCTTTTATCTGAACTATCTGACCTTATCTTCTCCCTCACCTTTCCTTTCTTAAGCTCTTTCTTCATGAGTCATAGAGTCCCCTTTTCCTTTGTTTGTCTCTGAATTTCAGTCCTACTATCATGATAGTGAACTTAAGCTTTGCGAATCTTTTGCCTTCTTTTTCGTACTTTTGCCATCCTTATGGAAACTAACAACCGCTTTTACTAGTCTATTCCACCTGCTTTGTAGTTACAATTCACTACTTGCCTTTTTACCTTCTCCGTTCTTTTTTAAACCAACGCCACCTTACCTCGCCGATTCCACTTGCTTTTTAGTTACCATTAATAATCACCTTTTACTTTCCTTTATTGAAACCTATGCCGTCTATTGCACCTGCTTTTCAGAAGTAACCAATTTCTAATGAATGTGACGACACTTTACACCAAACTTGAGATGACAATGCTTTACCTAACAGTTTAAGCTCATGAATCATTCATGAATACACACAGTCGGTTGTCGTTTTACTGACACACAAGCGTATACATTATTATATAGATACCTTCATTAAAATGATTAACTATATATGCAGGAAAAGTGACTGAGTAGGGAGAGAAGAGCCCTTCCTATGAAGAAAGCTCTCACTGAGATCAGTGATATATACCTCAGGACAAATGATAGATTACTGTAGAAGCCAAGAATTATGTTGTAGACAAATATTTTACAATTGTAAGTCTGATGTCGATAATATTTAGACTATGGAGCTAGAAACTAGTTTCGCATGAAACCTGGAGAGATGGTAAGGAAAGTCTACTTGCAGGAGAAAAAACATCTGGAGGCACAGCACATGACTACACACATGAAGTGTTAAACCTTGGGCTTTTATTCTTGAAGTTTAAAGATTCCATTAGTGAGGGTAATGGAGGCCACACCTTGCTAACATGGATGTACTTGATGTCACAGAGGGCCATAGAAACTATGCAACAAAACATTTACTCCTCTCTCACAATACCACATCCCTCTTCTAAAAATCTTGCATAACAAACAAATGGTCAAGATTTGTCAACGATCATGGACTACTTGGCCACAATATTAGTTACAATCTACACACGGAACTCATTAACCGACTGATTAAATCTTTGTGATTAAGAATCGAGTGCCAGATGGGTAGATGATTATGTTGGCATTGAGGTGAGCTTGCACCTAAGGAAAGTGGCTGGCTTACCTGGCTACCCTGTTGGCTGGGGCAGAAAAGGGAGATTGGTGGAGGGCCTATGACAAACTGTTTCGCTAGGAACTCCCAGCATTCAAGCTGGCAGAGTTTAGTAAATTACTCTGCTTGAGAACAGCTTAGTGCTGCAAGTGATTAGCGAAGTGACTCTTTCTTTCAAGTGGAGGGTAAGAACTTATCAGCAGCGAACAGGCGTAAAGTGGCGCCTTGCTTTGCATGCAAGAACTGTTGCCACACCCTGCTATTACTCACATGTGTGCTCCAGATGTGATGGAAAGCAACACAAGACCTCTTGCCTCCCTCCTGTGGAGAACCCATCAGTCCTTGCCAGCAATTTGATGTGGACGGTGCCAGTTTATTCTGAAGAAAGATGCATGCAGTGGGAACATAAAGTCTATATCAGATAATCACCTATAATCACCTTCTGACCATGCCCCAAGACCACACCTACTTCTGGAGTCAGAAACTTTCAATCACCCACACACACACACACACTCTGTTGTCGATCCTTACCTAACACCATTCACATTAATGTTACCCATCCAGACCCAATGCATGTATCATTGTGCGTCATGCTTAAGTACAGCTCTTATTGTTTAACTAATAACTTCTTCATGGAGTCAATAGTATTTGCTTGAGTTGCGTGGGCATCCCACTTCCTTACTCATTCCAGCTCTACAACGCTAACCTGCTCATGAGTTTGAGCAGGTTAGCGCACTTGCAGTTCACCGCAAGTGAAGAAACTGACAAAGTAGAAAGTTCTGGTCCTTCAGGTTGAAGCTTGCTTTTTACCACCCCAGAGCTTCCGCTTTTTCAACAACTAGACCGTAGCTCGGGATTTATGGCCCTGTGTTCAGTCTATGTGGATAAGGTCCTGGCTTTTGACCTAAGATCGCCCCCATGCAGTATTATGCAGTGGCAAATGTTCTGCTATGATTATGACAAAGTACATTATTTTGATAATTTTTGCTTTTTGGCGAACCAGACTCAACACAGTGTTAGGAGCCATTGCAACGACCACTGGCAGTTCTCATAGGACCTGGCAAAACGGAGGGGACCTTCACAAAATTGGTCTTCTTGGGTAAGAAATTGCTATCAATGTCGCTGCGCCTGCCAGCAGCAAAGCTGGACAGGTTTCGGAGGAGATTCGAAGATGAGGATTCCTTGAAGTACTGTACAAAAAAAAAGAAAACTTCAAAGTGTTTCCAAAGTGGGAGTGTGGCGCAGCATGTAGCAGTCTCATGCAAGTGCGACAATGCAGCAGGGGACATGCAAGAGAGCAGTGCAGTGCATCTGATGAGGTGCTTGTTTACTTCCAGCAAGGTTGGTTGATGCCTGGCTCACAGAATGGCGCAACAGATGGACTGCATCGTCTTACTTCTAGCATCTGGTTCAAGTGCCAAGTGCAACACCAGAGACGAGCAGTTGGAGTGCCTAATATGAAACACCAGACTTGACTTCAGCCCAGTGTCAGCTCTGCTGTCCTACATAGCATCCAGAGGTTAGAAATTTGGTCTACTCTTCATGTAAGGAAGGATGAGAATTCCCAGAGGTTGGTGGCAGTTGCACGTGATGCCCTCGTATAAGCAGGAGCTGTATCGCAGTTATGTACAATTTGATGCTATGATGGTTGAGGCCTTGTGTGGCCAGCTGTGCCATGAACTTGCACAAGACTATCTCCTTAGCTGGAATACCCTAGAGCACCCCCCTTCCCCTGAAACCTAGGCATCTTAATGATAGAGCGATCGTTCTCTTTCCTCTTGGACCAAGTTGCACTACATGCTGAGGGGGTTTAAAAGGTCATGACCACCTGATATCCCCCACTTTTCGGTTTTCTTCATGCTAGGTTCACAATGACTCCTCTTTCGATCCCTCGGTGCATCTCATCTGAGGTGATCTCGTGGTGGACAATCCCAGCAATCCGAATGCCCTGAATACAATTCTCAAAGAATCCACAACTGATCCTTTCTGCAAAATTATCACCATGGGCCAAGTTTCCTTGACTTCAGCCCAGTGTCAGCTCTGCTGTCCTACATAGCATCCAGAGGTTAGAAATTTGGTCTACTCTTCATGTAAGGAAGGATGAGAATTCCCAGAGGTTGGTGGCAGTTGCACGTGATGCCCTGAGTCGAAGTAACTCGGCTGCCGATGATTACGCCAGCCACAGCTTTACTGCTACTACTGCTGGCTCAAAATGTCCACTACACAGACATTGGGCAGGTGGTGAAGTTGGCCTACTGGAATACATATGTATTCCAAGACACCGCTGGCCAGTTAGTCTACTAGGCTTTGCTGAAGAATATTAATGGGGGATATCTCTACCCCATTAATTAGCCCCAATTAGGCAGCGCTAATTGGGGGTGGGGCTTTTGGCTGCGACACCAGCCAAACCACTGAGCATGTAATGCTGCAGAATCAGGAAGATCATGAGCTAACCACCAGCACACAGGTTGTAAGTTAGTATAGGTCAACAGGATGGGAGATGAAGAATTAACTAATATATTTTAAGTAGATGGATGGGTGCTATGACCTTGAGACACAAGTGAGCTACATGAGCCAGGAAACCTCTAACTTTTTGTCATCTATGAATCTTACAAATTGGAAATTACTTTTAATGTAATACAATTATATATATACTAGCAAGTACCCTGCCACACAATGGCGCTTGACGTATTGCAAAGTAAGAATACAGCTGTAGCATAGTTATATTTTTATTCAGTTATCATTCTCTACTGTTGGTTAAGGTTATATCAGTTTCCCTTTCCTGCCCTATGTTTTCATGAACTATCTCATTTCTGTATCCCTAACCTTTTTTTTTCAAGCTCTTTCTTCTCGAGTCATGGAGTCCTTTTTCCTCCATGTCTACCTCTCCTACTTCTGAATCTTTTGGTCCTTCAATCACGATCTGGACTTAGGCTTTGCAAAGCTTTTACCATCTTTTTCTAATTCACCTTTCTTTTTTGAAACTTACTCAGCCTTTACTCAATGATTCGTTTCCACCCGCTTTTTACTATATTAATCGTTCCCTTTTGCCTTCTCTTTTGTACATTCTTTTTTTTTCTACACCGCCTTTCTTCGTCGATTCCACCAGCTACAGTAGGAGACAAAATAAAGTTCCGGATTCCGTTCCGTAGTAGGGCATAAAACGGTAGACTAAACGGTTACTAAAATGGTTAAAAAAAAACAAAAAAAAAACGGTTAAGCTTTTCCGTCGATTCACTGATATTTTCTAGCTAAAAACTCTTCCATAGCTATATCAGCAAGCTAAGACCTTGTATTGCCCGTTAAACACTACGGGGATAGTGCAAAAAGCTTGTACAAAAATTTAACTAGCTTTAATAAAGCTGCAGACCGAAGTTTCGACGCGCACGCAGCTATAACAAGGTCCACACTTCGTAGGTCTTCTGTTAGCTACTGATGGACTTTCAGTAGTAAAAAATCTAAGCCTGAGAAGCCACTAACATCGAGAAAACATCAATATTGTGCGGAGTTGAGCTAACAATTCTCCACGAGACAATTTAGAGTAGGACGGCTTCAAATTTTTTACCTGAGAATCTCCGCTTCAGGAGCCTGTAAACAAAAGATTGGAATGTTTTATTCAATAAATAATTTTTTATAATTTCTTTGAGCGAGGTGTGCAGTGAACAAGATTAAAACGGTAATGCTGGTCGAACGGAATGGCCATTGTTTTACCAAACGGCGTACCGTTTCCCCCCCATTTTTTTTATTGTGCAACAGCTATTCTACAGAACGGAATTCGGAACTTTATTTTGTCTCCTACTGTAATTAACTGCTTTTTTCCCTTCTCTTTCGAATTTTTGCCTTCATTTTTGAAACATACGCCGCCTACCCTCGTCTACTCCACCCACTTTTAGTTACCATTACAGTAAGCACTTTCTACTGAATGTGGCGACACTTTACCAATTCTTCTATTTCTCTGCCACTCTCATCTTCTTTCCATCTATTGTTGTACCCGGTTAGGTTGCAAATGAATTCACCTACCAGTAGTCTAGCATAGCCAAACCCCTTCTTGTACAACTGCGTTTGTAGAGCTCTTTCCTACCAATGCAAAATAGACTTGCTCGTCTTCAAAGAGGGATGTTTCCTGAGTATCAAGTTTCAGGTCAATGGCTAGCTAATGTTAATCTCTGACAACTTCAAAGATACTTTATATATATATAGATAGTTATTCGCAATAGTCAAACAACATAGACAAAACTAGAATCAAGAACTGAGTGAACTACAAAAGTAAGAGAAAAAAAGAGACTGACAAAACAGGTTTGACCAGTTATAGCTAACCACACAGGTATGCTGATTAATGCATTGGTTTAGATGATGGTTAGATAACCACTACATGTTGCACAAATCATGGAGACATGAACATACCGCCGGCCAAGACCGGACGGTCTTACAAATTATGTGATTTCATGGTGAGAACGTTTGTGTTGATCCGAGAAATAAACTAATGTCCTTCAATTGGTAGTATAAGTGCGAGCTTGGTGATGGGACGAGTGTACGTTCCATTAGCTGTTCGAACAGTTGCCACGCGTACTAGTCCGTCCTTTCCAGGGTGGACTTCGATCACTCGAGCGAGAGGCCATTTGGTTGAGATAGGAGAGTCCTCGTGAATTGCAACTAAGTCACCTGGTTGAATATTACGAGATGGGTGTCGCCATTTATTGAACCGACCAAGCTGGGTGACATATTCCAATGACCAGCGCTTCCAAAAATGGTTAACCAGTAACTTACATAATTGCCAACGCTTTAGTAGGGACATCGATCCTGTTGGAGGAGATTCTGGAAGAGCAGTGAAAGGCTTCCCCACAAGAAAATGACCAGGAGTGAGTGGCTCGATTCCATCATCATCATTAGGAAGTGGTGCCAAAGGCCTACTGTTTAGAACTGCTTCAATCTGATATAGAATTGTGCTAAACTCCTCATATGTTAACTTGACATCACCTAGAATTCGCCTCAAGTGCGTCTTCACTGACTTGACCGCGGCCTCCCAAGTGGGGAGCATGTTGCGGGATGAACTTCCAGGTGATCTTCTTCTCTGAAAGGTAACACTGAATATCATCTTGAACAAACTGCTGCTCGAGAAACTGATGAAGCTCTTTGATCTCCCTAGCAGCACCAACAAAATTGGTGCCGTTGTCACTCCAAATAAGTGAAGGCAAGCCTCTACGAGAGATAAAACGTTTGAGAGCTGCCAAGAATGCCTGAGAGGTGAGGTCAGTCACAAGTTCAATGTGAACAGCTTTCACAGTAAGAGATACAAAAACACAAATGTAAGCTTTGACGATCACTGGTTTGCGAGTGTAACCATACTTGATGAGCACAGGACCAGCGTAATCAACTCCAACTTTATCAAAGACGGAAGCCAGGTGTGATCCTTTCTATTGGAAGTTGTCCTAACATTTGAGGTTTAGGTCTTGCAGCATACTTGCGACAAGTGACACACTGTCGAGCAATAGATCTAATGGTATTTCGTCCTCCAATGATTTGAAAACGTCGGTTGAGAGATGCAGTTAGTAAGGTCGGGCCTGCATGGAGTAACCTCAAATGTTCATCACGAATGATCCATCGAGTGATTGGATGTTTTCCATGAATGATGATGGGGTGACGAGACTGATATTGAATTGTTGAGTGCTGCTGTCGGCCACTCACACGAAATATATTCAATTCATCAACAAATGGCTGGAATGATAGTAATGAACTTGAGCGAGAAAGCTTCTGTTTTCCTCTGAGTGAGCCCAAGTCTTGATCAAAGTGAGCGGACTGGATCACCCTGATCCAGTAGTTCTCTGCTTGTTGCAACTCTGTGGTCTTCAAATGACCCTTTCTTCGATCAGATGAATTCTTTGTTCGACAGGAGTCAATAAATCGATACACCCACGCAGTAATCCGTTTCAATGCTGTGAAACTGGAGAACCGATCACAATCCACAATTGGTGAACGATTCTGATCAACCGAAAGAAAGATGATTTCCCTTTCATCAACTTCACTCTCATTTTGGGGAAGATGTAGGGTCTGTGGCCATTGGGTACTATGTTCCTTGAGCCAAGCAGGCCCATTCCACCATAGAGTGTGGTGAATCAACTCTGAGGGATACAACCCCCGGGAACTACAGTCTGCAGGGTTATCAGCTGATCGAACGTGTCTCCACCTTTCAAAAGGAATGAGGTCAATGATTGTAGATATGCGATTTCCAACATATGTCTTAAACCTTCTCGGACTTCCATCCAACCAGTTCAGAACAATAGTACTGTCTGTCCAAGCAAATACGTGAGAAAGCGAAATACTGAGTACGCTTCTAACGTGATGAAGTAGTCGAGCTAACAATTGTGCTCCACACAGCTCCAGACGAGGGATTGTTAATCGCTTGATGGGTGCTACCTTGCTCTTAGACATAACAAGAGATATGTGAACGTCGCCAGAGACAGAAGTAGTCCGGATATAAACTACCGCCGCATAAGCCACTTCTGAGGCATCAGAAAATCCATGCAATTCCTGAGATTGTACTTGAGATTCCTTGTCCAAATAGCAGCGAGGTATCGCAACTTGTGAAAGTAAATGCAACTCGGATCTCCAATGAAGCCACGAATCATGAATGTCTTTGGGTATATTGTCATCCCAATCAACTTTGAGTTCCCATAAACGTTGCATAAAGATTTTAGCTTTGATAGTTGAAGGTGAAACCCAGCCAAGAGCATCAAAGGTCTTAGCTATGTCCGACACAAGACCACGCTTAGTGACTGTCTTCAAATCTCCAGGAGGGGGTACTACAACCGTGAAGCAATCCCTTTGAATGTTCCACCTTATTCCAAGAGTCTTGGTGTACTCTTCACTTGATGGCATGTCTTGATTCAACTTAGAGCCTTTAAGTTCAGCATGTAAGTGTTGTATAGCTTGCGAGTCACTCGAATTCCATTTTCGAAGTAGAAATCCACCTTTCGAGAAAAGCTCCTGCAATTGTTGTTGAAGTTCCGTAGCTTCTGGAATAGAATTCGCTCCGGTTAGCCCATCGTCAACGTAGAAAGAACAATCAACACACTCTGCTGCCAAGGGATAATCACATGCGAAATCAATAGCATTCTGTTTGACTGCCATGTTGGGTGCAAATGAAGAGGCAGATACTCCAAATGTCAAACGAGTCATGCGGTAGTCACGCAGATGATCTTGGGGGTCATTCCGCCAAACAAACCGATGGAGGTCCTTGTCTTCTGACGATAACTCAATGGCTCGATACATCTTACTCACATCAGTAGTTAGGGCAATGCGATGAGTCCGAAATACTAGCAGAACATCAATGAGTGAAGGGTGGACCGTAGGTCCAACGAGTAGGCCGTCATTAAGTGAAACACCAGAGCTCGACTTAGCCGATGCATCGAACACCATCCTGAGCTTAGTCGTAGTGCTTTCTTCCTTGTGTACGGCATGCATTGGTAAATAGAAAGTTTCCTGCATTAGCTTGAATAGATCAGCTTCCGGTACAGCTTCCGCGTGTTTGAGGTCCAAATATTCATTCATGACTGAAGCAAACTCCTCAAACCGACCTTTGGAGCGGAGAGCTCGTTCAAGTGAGAGAAATCTTCGCACTGCTGATGATCTTGACTCGCCAAGTGGCTTTGCTTGAGGATCCTTGGGTAATGGTATGGCAAACCTACCATCTGAGTTGCGTCTATGATTATTGGCAAAGTGTTGCACTACTGCACGCTCCTCTGAAGAGTGGTTAGTAGCATTTTTAGGGCATTCTTCAATTTCCCAAAATTTCCGAAGAATATCGTCAGACTCAGCATTCAGATGGTAAGATGTAGCAATTGAAGGAATAGTGATCCTGTCAGTCTTGCCAGAGAGCACCCATCCAAACTTTGTCTCAAATGCAGATGGTGTGCCAGGAGGTCCATTTCTCTGGCCTTGGAGCATCACTTCTGCATAGACATCAATTCCCAACAACACGTCTATTCTTCTTGGTTCACCAAAATTGGGGTCAGCGAGGTGTAAACCATCGAGGTGGCGCCATCCAGCGTTAAAGTGAACAGGTTGTGTAGGAATGTCGCAAGTGATTCTAGGAACCACGAGAACTGACAGTTGCAAAGTCTCAGCTGATGAGAGAATGGGTGAGATAGAAAAGGAGGTAACTGATTGCAGTGCGGAGCCACGACTCATACCAGTGATTCCAGATATTCGAATGCTTCGAGCAGACAGGGGAAGTCGAAGAGTTTGAGCCAATCGCTCTGATATAAAAGACGCAGATGAGCCAGAATCAAGTAAACCTCGTGCTTTCACATGAGTGCCATCAGGTGCATGCACGAACATCTGACAGGTCATAAGTAGAGTGCCTCCAGTACTAGCTTGCGTGTAGCTGGGAGTTGCGGGCTCAATGGACAGTGCCGAGGCTTCTACAGTTTCGGCAGTGTGTAATGGGGTCTGACCATTCTCCACAGTAGGTGATTTGGCATCTATATGGAGTAGGGTGTTGTGGGGTTTCTGGCATTTCTTGCACCTACTATTGCTTCGACAATTCTTTGAAATGTGTCCAGGCTTCAAACAATTAATGCATACACCAATAGAGCGGACTGTAGCCAACATCTTGTCACGAGGGAGTGATTTAAACTGAGGACAAAAGTACAAATGATGCTTCTGTGTCTTACAGAGATGGCAGTTCGATATAGAAATTGAGTCTGATGAATTCACTGTAAAAGTCGCAACTGACCTTGGCGATGTCCGTTTAGATACAATTTGTTTTTTCGCTTCACTGGAGCAAGTCTCTGCAGCTTGTGCACGGAGATTGAGAAACTTCAGCAATTCGTCATAGTGAGGTATCCCATCTGTTTCTTGACTAGCTTTCTGCCACTCAAACATTGTCTCCTTGTCCAGTTTCAACTCCAGTAGTGCAGTGATGAAAGAGCCAGTGGGTTCTTGCTTGATTGCTTTGAGGGCTCTCAGGTGCTGTTGAGCAGTATCGTGAAATCGTCGAATCTCTTTCCCTGATCCATTCTTTAAACCAGGTACCTCATAGATCTTTCGCACATGTGCTTGATGGATAATTCGTGGACGATCGTAGCGAGCTTTGACGAAATCAATAGCTTCCTTGTACTGGTCTCCCGAATGCGAAAGTCCTTCAATGATATTCCTTGCCGAACCATCTTTCAACGAATGACGAAGATAGACTAACTTCTCTGTGTCAGTGATATCTGATCGCTTGTCTACAGATATGCTGAACTGCTCCCAGAAGGTTTGCCAATGCAGCAGTTCTCCATCAAATGTTGGCACATCAATCTTGGGAAGCTTCACACCTCGAGCGTCTGATGCAGTGTGAGTTATCAAGGTAGCCGATGAGGCTGTGGGATCAGATGGCGCGGTTGGATGCTGAAACATGAGCTTCTTGATTCCTATAGACATGTCAAAAAGGTCATCTTCTTGCTTTTTGGTGTTCCTCATGATGGGGTCTGATACATCTGCAGTGATAGTGAGGATTTCACTTCGAATTTCTGATAGTTCCCTCTTCAGATCAATAAGTTGTTCCTGGAAAAGGCAGACTAAATGCATGTCGGTGCCATCACCCTTGAGACTAGCGATTCTATCATGCGTTGATTGTATTCTACCTTGCAACTGAGCTGAGCGACGCTCAATGATTGCGCGGTTAGGAGTTCCGGCTGAGTGCGGGGCTACTGTATCTGGAGACGTTGTGGTCAAGGATTGAAGTCTAAATTCGAGATCCATCACAATGTCGTCGTGACCGTCGAGTTCGTCCTGCTCGGCAGTAAGTATCTCTTCTCCATCGATGATATCCACAATGTCAAAATGCCTTGCTTTGAATTCGCTATCTAGCGTCCCGAGACGTTTAACAAGTTGCTGCACGCGGGCTAAGGGCGCAGGGCCAGAAGTAGCTCTCTCTAGCTCATCAATCTTTGAGGCAAGTTTAGTAATGCTGCTTTTCACGGTGCCTCTCCTTCTTCGGAGAGCACTCACATTAGCATCAGCCATAACCTGTGGTTAGACACAGCCCACTGTGGTTAAATAGTAATGAGTAATAGAGGATACGGCAAGAAGCACTTGTTTTGAAGTTTCAATTAATCCAATGGTGAATATATTTCATCCTGAAGCAAGACCATTAGCTTTATACCTAGGCAGAATGAACAAGATCAACGTACAAATATGCTTGTGCTGAGCCAATCAATTGGGTATTTGACAATGTAGAACAACCAAACTGTAGAGTAGCAGAAAAGAACCAGTTTACCAGGTGAGTTCCCAACTAGGTATCCGGCTCGAAGGACCATTAATAATGTAGAGCTCTTTCCTGCCAATGCAAAATAGACTTGCTTGTCTTCAAAGAGGGATGTTTCCTGAGTATCAATTTCAGGTCAATGGCTAGCAAATGTTAATCTCTGACAACTTCAAAGATACTTTATATATATATTATATAGATAGTTATTCGCAATAGTCAAACAACATAGACAAAACTAGAATCAAGAACTGAGTGAACTACAAAAGTAAGAGAAAAAAAGAGACTGACAAAACAGGTTTGACCAGTTATGGCTAACCACACAGGTATGCTGATTAATGCATTGGTTTAGATGATGGTTAGATAACCACTACATGTTGCACAAATCATGGAGACATGAACAGTCACTTTCAAAGCCTGGGTAGCCGTACTCTTCGAGATCCCCTGTTGACTGAATGACTGAATGAGTGAATGACTGAATGACTGACAGGTTGACTACTATATACCCTCAGGCGCATGCGCACTGAGGGTTAATGACCGGTTGACTACTATATACCCTCAGGCGCATGCGCACTGAGGGTTAATGACCGGTTGACTACTATATACCCTTAGGCGCATGCGCACTGAGGGTTAATGACCGACAGGTTGACTACTATATACTCTCAGGCGCATGCGCACTGAGGGTTAATAAATGAATGAACTAGAGCACTGAAGTGCAAACCCTCAGCGCTAGTTAGCTAGTATGATAAAGAAAATAATAACAAAGAAAAAGTGTAGAAACAAATAAAAGAAAGAGAAGTGGCATGAAGAGAGGCAAGAAAGAGAAAAAGACAATGAAGAGGGACAAAATAAAGAGGAAATGAAAGGAAAGGTAGGAAAGCAATAAAAACAGTAGGAAGAGGGATATAGGCAAGAAGAAAAAAAAAAGCAAATGAAAAAAAAAATAAAGCATCTACTAGGGTTCGAACCAGAAACTTCTAGGTTAGCTACTTGCTCACTGAACAACTATGCCACGGAACACCTCATGCTCAATCCATGTAATTGTTAGCTATTTAAAAGTTGATTTGCAACCTGCAAGCTGGCTCATGTGACAAGCAAGTTTTTTAAGGGGCGGTTCCCATTACCGTAACGTACGATTGTAGGACTGAAATTCTACTCGCTTTTTCTTGAAAAATAAGTCAAAACTAACAATTCTGGCACATTAAAGGGACTTACTCTGTGAAGTGCTATAGTTTGATGTCGCTTTCAAAGCCTAGGTAACCGTGCTCTTCGAGATCCGCTGTTGACTGAATGAACTAGAGCACTGAAGTGCAAACCCTCAGCGCTAGTTAGCTAGTATGATAAAGAAAATAATAGCAAAGGAAAAGTGTAGAAACAAAAAAAAGAAAGAGAAGTGGCATGAAGAGAGGCAGGAAAGAGAAAAAGACAATGAAGAGGGACAAAAGAAAGAGGAATGAATGAAAAAAGGTAGGAAGAAAAGAAAAAGGAAGAAGAAAGAATGAAAGACAGTACACGAAAGAAAAGAAAGGAAAAGGTAGGAAAGAAATAAAAACAGTAGGAAGAAAGAGGAAAATAAAGAAAAATAAGGCAAGAAGACAAAAGGAAAAAAAGAAAAAAAAAGATGAAAAAAAAAAATTTCATCAACCAGGATTCGAACCAGAGACTATCAGATTAGTTACTTGCTCACTCAACGACTACGCAACGCAGCACCTCACGCTGAATGCATGTAATTGTTAGCTATTTAAAAGTTGATTTGCAACGCAAGCTGGCTCACGTGACAAGTAAGTTTTTTAAGGGGCGGTTCCCGCTGTAAGCCTACGATCGCACGGCTCTGGAAAGACTCGCTTTTTTCTGGAAAATGAAGTCCAAAATCAAAATTCTGGCATATTAACTTTACTTACTTCGTGAAATACTGCTGTTTGATGCCGCTTTCAAAGCCTGGCTGGTTCCTACCTTCCAGAAGTGCCTGTTGACAGACAGAGTGACAGAATGAACTAGAGCACTGAAGTGCAAACCCTCAGCGCTAGTTAGCTAGTATGATAAAGAAAATAATAGGAAAAGTGTAGAAACAAAAAAAAAGAAAGAGAAGTGGCATGAAGAGAGGCAGGAAAGAGAAAAAGACAATGAAGAGGGACAAAAGAAAGAGGAATGAATTAAAAAAGTAGGAAGAAAAGAAAAAGGAAGAAGAAAGAATGAAAAACAGTACACGAAAGAAAAGAAAGGAAAAGGTATGAAAGAAATAAAAACAGTAGGAAGAAAGAGGAAAATAAAGAAAAATAAGGCAAGAAGACAAAAGGAAAAAAAAACAAAAAACAGGATGAAAAAAAAAAAAGAAGAAAAAAAAATTAACGTCGACTAGGATTTGAACCAGAAACTTCTAGGTTAGGTACTTGCTCGCTCAACAACTACGCAACGCAACACCTCACGCTGAATGCAGGTAATTGTTAGCTATTTAAAAGTGATTTGCAACCTGCAAGCTGGCTCACGTGACAAGCACGTTTTTTAAGGGGCGGTTCCCGCTGTAAGCCTACGATCGCACGGCTCTGGAAAGACTCGCTTTTTTCTGGAAAATGAAGTCCAAAATCAAAATTCTGGCATATTAAAGGAACTTACTTCGTGAAATACTGCTGTTTGATGCCGCTTTCAGATCCTGGCTGGTTCCTACCTTCCAGAAGTGGCCTGTTGACAGACAGAGTGACAGAACGAACGAACGAATGAATGAATGACACTAGGACTACTGTAACCCTCTGGGCGCATGCGCGCTGAGGGTTAATGACACTAGGACTACTGTAACCCTCAGGGCGCATGCGCGCTGAGGGTTAATGAATGACACTAGGACTACTGTAACCCTCTGGGCGCATGCGCGCTGAGGGTTAATGACACTAGGACTACTGTAACCCTCTGGGCGCATGCGCGCTGAGGGTTAATGACTGAGAACTAGAGCACTGAAGTGCAAACCCTAAGTACTAGTTAGCTAGTATGATAAAGAAAGGGAAAAGTGTAGAAACAAAATAAAGAGAAGTGGCATGAAGAGAGGCAGGAAAGAGAAAAAGACAATGAAAGAGGAAATGAAAGGAAAAGGTAGGAAAGTAATAAAAACAGTAGGAAGAGAAATAAGGCAAGAAGAAAAAAAAAAGAAAAAAAAACAGGATGAAAAAAAAAATGAAAAAATAAAAGCGTTTAATTGGGTTCGAACCAGAGACTTCTAGGTTAGCTATTTACTCACTCAACAACTACGCCACGGAACACCTCACGCTGAATCCATGTAATTGTTAGCTATTTAAAAGTGATTTGCAACCTGCAAGTTGGCTCACGTGACAAGCACGTTTTTTAAGGGGCGGTTCCCATTACCGTAACGTACGATTGTGGGACTGAAATTCTACTCGCTTTTTCTTGAAAACTAAGTCAAAACTAACAATTCTGGCACATTAAAGGGACTTACTCTGTGAAGTTCTATAGTTTGATGTCGCTTTCAAAGCCTGGGTAGCCGTGATCTTCGAGATCCCCTGTTGACTGACGGACGGAATGACTGGCAGGATGACTACTGTAACCCTCTGGGCGCATGCGCGCTGAGGGTTAACTAGAGCACTGAAGTGCAAACCCTCAGCGCTAGTTAGCTAGTGTGATAAAGAAAAGGAAATGTGTAGAAACAAAAAAAAGAAAGAGAAGTGGCATGAAGAGAGGCAGGAAAGAAAAAAAGACAATGAAGAGGGACAAAAGAAAGAGGAAATGAAAGGAAAAGGTAGGAAAGCAATCAAAACAGTAGGAAGAGGAAAATAAGGCAAGATGGGAAAAAAAAAAAAAAAAAAAACAGGATGAAAAAAAAAATGAAAAAATAAAAGTGTTTACTTGATTCGAACCAGAGACTTCTAGGTTAGCTATTTGCTCACTCAACAACTATGCCACGGAACACCTCATGCTCAATCCATGTAATTGTTAGCTATTTAAAAGTTATTTGCAACCTGCAAGCTGGCTCACGTGACAAGCAAGTTTTTTAAGGGGCGGTTCCATTACCGTAACGTACGATTGTGGGACTGAAATTCTACTCGCTTTTTCTTGACAAATAAGTCAAAACAAAAAATTCTGGCACATTAAAGGGACTTACTCTGTGAAGTGCTATAGTTTGATGTCGCTATCAAAGCCTGGGTAGCCGTACTCTTCGAGATCCCCTGTTGACTGAATGACTGAACTAGAGCACTGAAGTGCAAACCCTCAGCGCTAGTTAGTTAGTATGATAAAGAAGAGGAATGGATGAAAATAGGTAGGAAGAAAAGAAAAAGGAAGAAGAAAGAAAAAAAAAGTACAGGAAAAAGAGGAAATGAAAGGAAAAGGTAGGAAAGAAATAAAAACAGTAGGAAGAAAATAAGGCAAGAAGACAAAAGGATAAATTAAAAAAAAGGATGATGAAAAAAAAAGAAAAAAAAATACCGTCGACTAGGATACGAACCAGAGACTATTTGGTTAGGTACTTGCTCACTCAACGACTACGTAACGCAACACCTCATGCTGAACGCATGTAATTGTTTGCTATTTAAAAGTGATTTGCAACCTGCAAGCTGGCTCACGTGACAAGCAAGTTTTTTAAGGGGCGGTTCCCGCTGTAGCTAAGCCTACGATCGCACGGCTCTGCAAAGACTCGCTTTTTTCTGGAAAATGAAGTCCAAAATCAAAATTCTGGCACATTAAAGGAACTTACTTCGTGAAATACTGCTGTTTGATGCCGCTTTCAGAGCCTGGCTGGTTCCTACCTTCCAGAAGTGCCTGTTGACAGACAGAGTGACAGAATGATTGAATGTCACTAGGACTACTGTAACCCTCTTGCGCATGCGCGCTGAGGGTTAATAACAAAGGAAAAGTGTAGAAACAAACAAAAAAAAAAAGAAGTAGCATGAAGAGAGGCAGGAAAGAGAAAAAGAAGGGACAAAAGAAAGAGGAATGAATGAAAAAAGGTAGGAAGAAAAGAAAAAGGAAGAAGAAAAAAGAAAGAAAAACAGTACACCAAAGAAAGAGGAAATGAAAGGAAAAGGTAGAAAAGAAATAAATATAGTAGGTAGAAAGAGGAGAACAAAGCAAAATAAGGCAAAAAAAAAAAAGGAAACCAATTTTTTTTTTTTTAAATACATCGACGAGAATTTGAACAAGAGACTTCTAGGTTAGGTGTCTGCTCACTCAACTATTCTAGCAACACCTCACTGAATGCATTTAATTGTTAGCTATTTCTAAGTGATTTTCAACCTGCAAGCTGGCTCACGTGACAAAAGCATGTTTTTGTAAGGGGCGGTTCCCATTACCGTAACGTACGATTGTAGGACTGAAATTCTACTCGCTTTTTCTTGAAAACTAAGTCAAAACTAACAATTCTGGCACATTAAAGGGACTTACTCTGTGAAGTGCTATAGTCTGATGTCGCTTTCAAAGCCTGGGTAGCCGTACTCTTCGAGATCCGTTGTTGACTGAATGAATGACCGGTTGAATGAGGTTTATCAACAGTTAGACCTAGTTAATTACAAAGGAGAAGGAGGGGTGGTGGGGCACACCGGAAGTGGGCCACACCAGGAAGAATAGGAAAGATGGAAGGAGGGGGGGTCACGTGAGAGTAGGTAACACGTGGCCAGTGCCAAAAAGCAGAAGGAAAAGGGACCAAGCAACCGAGGACTGCCAGAGGATACCGTTCACAAGACACTCATGTCGGCAGCAGAGGGACGCGGACCGGAGAGCCGATCGACGAACGCCCCGGGTGCAGGTGGGTCCAGAAGCCCGGCTCCGGTTGTAGCGGCGGTGCCACTAGATTCGGCTCTGGTGGAGATGATCGCGGCCAGAGTGACTGCCAGCGTGACGGCCAGAGTGACGGCCCAGCTAAGAGAAGCGGCCAGCAGTGGGAGTAGAGAGGGCGGCAGTGCTCAGCCAGAGGGCGCAACACCTAGGAGGGAGGAGAGCAGGACGGGAGATCCCCCAGCTGAGCAGCACATTCGAGAGACTGGGGGTAAGCAACAAAAAAAAACAAAAAAAATCTGAGAAGTATACCTGGGAGATGAGGGACAGGAGAGAGAGTAGGGAAAGACAGTCAGGGTTATTGAGTGTAAAGGGAATAATAAGAATAAGCGAGGAGGGGAGACGCGTAGTAGGGGCAGGGCCCAAAAACGGGTCTAATAATGATCGTAAAAGTATGAGAGCGGGCGGAGGCCCAAAGTACGAGAGCGGGCAGAGGCCCAGAGTAGGAGAGCGGGCGGAGGCCCAGAGTAGGAGAGTGGGCGGAGGCCCAGAGTATGAGAGTTGGCGGAGGCCCAGAGTATGAGAGCGGGCGGAGGCCCAGAGTATGAGAGGGGGCAGAGGCCCAGAGTATGAGAGTGGGCGGAGGCCCAGCGTATGAGAGCGGGCGGAGGCCCAGAGTATGAGAGCGGGCGGAGGCCCAGAGTATGAGAGGGGGCAGAGGCCCAGAGGATGAGAGTGGGCGGAGGCCCAGAGCATGAGAGCGGGCGGAGGCCCAGAGTATGAGAGTGCCTGGAGTAAGAAAGTGGGCGGAAGCCCAAGGCAAAATGGGCAGAGGCCCAGGGATAAACGACGGCAGTGGCCCAAGGGTAGTCTCATGATGATTACGATTGCTCCTATTGGACAGGTGGCGAGCTGGGAGCAGAGCTAACGGCAGTAGAGATGGAGACACTGCATTTACCATCCTTTGCTGAAGAGAAGGAGGAGAGGGAGCGTAGCGGCAGAGAGCCAGATGGAGGCACACGGCCCTGGGAGAGGGACAGGGGAGCACTTCAAGAGAGAGCTGCGGAAGTGGATAGCAGTAGGCCGTTCGTGCTAGGAGAGTCTCTACCAGTAGTACCAGCGAAGCTGGTGAAACGCATCCTCAAAGGGGAATATATAGACATGGCAGAGCTGCTCAGGGACAATGTGGAGGCAGAAAGGAGGAGAGTGTCAGGAAACGAAGGCAGCCAGGTTCCCCGTTCAGGCCGGCGAGAGCTACCGGACTTTGAGAGCTGGCTCCAGTGCTTCAGCTCTTATGCTGCAGTGGTCTGTCAGATGTACCCTCAAAAGGCACGTGAGCTGTGGGCGTATCAGGCCATGATGGTGTCAGAGCACAGGAAGTGCGGCGGAAGGGGGTGGTTACTGTATGACAGTGCCTTCCGCCAGCAGATCACGTCACTGAAAGAGGTCGATTTTTCCAAGATCAATCAGAGCCTGTACTCAACAACATTCCTGGCCTATGGCGGCCGGGGACAGTGCTGCACACACTGTATGCTCTCAGACCACCCAACGGAGGAGTGTGCATTGCACCCTGGAAGGGACGTACCTGTGGTCCAGATTCAGGACCAGTACTCAAAGAGAGCTAGGCGCCCAGATGGATCTGGGGGTAGTAGCGACCACTTGAGACGAGCAGGCAGACGAGGGGCATGCTATGCGTATAATGATGGCCGGTGCTCGCTCCCATATTGTCGGTTCGAGCATGTCTGCTCTCTGTGCGGAGGAAATCACAGGAGAACAGCTTGCAGGGACAAGGACAATATTAGAAAAGATGCAGGCACAAAGCGCAGAGTCTGAACTAGGTGGTCATAAAGATTGTTGTCTTGATCAGTCGAACTGCTTGGTGATTCACATGTGATGAAAATATATCCCATAGTCAATAGGTGAATGGAGATGGTAAGGCCAAACGTCGGGCCTGACTGGGAAAGGGTGGCTCAAAGCCGCTTGGGGGGGGGGGGGGGGGGGGGATAATACAAGCCCATGCACTCTATACAAAAATTAAATAAATCATAGTAAAAGAATAATAATAAAAATAATAATAATAATAACAATAATAAATAAAAATAATAGTAAGAATATATAATATATATATATAGAGAGAGAGATAATGATTAGAAGAATAACAGGAACAGGTAGGAATGAGTCAGGGGCAATAAGGGCAGAGGGTATAAGGTTATCAATCAGCTACGGCTGACAGTGAAACTGGTGTGCACGACGTGTAGGTAGGGGGAGCGATGTATCCATACACACGGCACCTAGAGACGATGGAGAGCAGAAGACCGAGCAGACCTCGGGTGCTTCCTCGGAAACTGCAGGAAATAGTCACCCCGCTAATTGTTGAGGAGTGGGCTCGACGTCTGGCAGGCCACCCCGACGGCAACTTCAAGAACTATATTCTAAGGGGACTGACAAATGGGTTTAGAGTGGGTTACAGACATGGGAGATGTTCGTGCACGGCAGCAAAGTCGAATATGTGGTCAGCGGATCATAACCCTACCGTGGTGGACCAGTACATTCAGAAAGAAGTCAGCCTGGGTAGGGTGGTAGGCCCCATGGTGAGAGAAGAACTTCCAGAGGCTCAGGTGAGCAGATTTGGGGTCATTGAGAAACCACACCAACCTGGTAAGTACCGCCTCATAGTCGACCTCTCTCATCCAGAGGGAAAGAGTGTGAATGATGGTATAGAACCAGAACTGTGTTCCCTTCAGTATACATTAGTAGATGCAGCAGTGGAGAGGGTGCTAACAAAAGGACAACAGGGGGTGATGTTGGCGAAATTTGACATTGAAAGTGCCTATCATATGGTGCCAGTACACCCGGAGGATAGACACCTCCTAGGTATGGTATGGAAAGGGGGCCTCTACATAGACACCGTCCTACCTTTTGGACTACGTTCTGCACCCAAAATTTTTAACGCGGTGGCTGATGCACTACAATGGATTCTGGGACGGGAGGGGATTGAAACATTGCACTACCTCGACGATTTCTTAATACTAGGCGAGCAAGGTGGGATGGCTGACGAGTCACTTCGGTCAGCACTGGACTGCTGCGGGCTGCTAGGGGTTCCAATTGCAGCCCACAAGACAGAGGGGCCAGCGACCAAGATCACCTTTCTGGGAATAGAAATGGACACAGTGTCAAAATCACTACACCTCCCAGCAGAAAAGTTGAAACGTCTGCTACAGCTAGTGAGAGAGTGGACGGGGAAACGAGGCTGCACGAAAAGAGAGCTGCAGTCATTGATAGGGCAACTCCAACACGCCACATGCGTGGTACGACCAGGAAGGTCATTCCTGAGAAGAATGATTTCACTACTGGCCATAGCAAAGAAACCACACCATCGAATCCGGCTAAACCGAGGTTTTAAATCTGACCTGCAGTGGTGGGCAACTTTCTTATCTGGGTGGAATGGCAGGAGCATGATGAGGACAGGGGCTAGGAGCCACTATGAGGTAACCTTGACATCAGATGCTTCAGGTACCTGGGGCTGTGGGGCATTTACGTCAGGAGGGGAGTGGTTTCAGGTGAAATGGCCAGACTCATGGAAAGATACCAACATATGGTAAAGGAGCTCCTCCCAATTGTGTTAGCAGTGGCTCTGTGGGGAGACTCATGGGCAGGCAAGCTGATTCGTTGTCGCTGCGACAATGCAGCAGTGGTTGAGGTAGTGAACTCAGGGGTGAGCAGGTGCGAGAAGGCCATGCACCTAGTGAGAAGTGCATTCATCTTCCAGGCAATGCACGAGGTATCACTGTGGGCAGTACACATTCCTGGGGTGGAAAATCGAAGTGCGGACGTGTTGTCACGTGATAACAGCAGTTTATTTTTCTTCCAGAATCCAGAGGCAAGGGAAAGACCAACGGCCATTCCCCCAGCGCTATTACAGGCACTGGTTCTACAGAGCCAGGACTGGACATCACAGAATTGGATCGATGTGCTAGCAGCCTGTTCACCAAAGGCCTGGCAGACTCGACACAACGGACGTACAGAAGTGCTCAACGCCGGTACCTGCAATTCTGCACTCAGGGCAAACTGACAGCTATTCCAGCCACAGAGACAATACTGTCTTATTTTGTAACCCAGCTAGCAAGAGAAGGCCTGAAACATCGGAGCATCAAGGCGTACCTTTCCGCAGTGCGGATCCTACAGATAAGCGAGGGCAAAGGGGACCCATTTGTGCTCCCTCTTCATAGACTGCACTACATTCTGCAGGGCGTCAAGAGACAAGAAGCATAGGTTCCAAGTGCCACGAAAGCTCCGTGGCAGTCACGGAATTTTACTCTATCAATCTGCCACGTACGGAAGTTCTGATTAGCTATTGTCTGCCACGGAAATCTGGCACGGAAATCCCCCTATCAGAAACCACAGTTTACTTAGCTCAATAAAAACCACCATGCTATATCAGCAAACGATGCATGCAGTATATCCATGTAGGCCCTGTTATGCTTATGATGCAATTCCACACAACACTTATTCATATCAAATTTTGACTTTTATACTGTAACTGGCAATGGCAGAGTCTTCCCAACCACCTGCTCCTAAGAAAGCAAAAAAAGGAAAGGCAAGGCCAACTCATTTTGATAATAAGTGGATAGAACAGTTCAAAGGAATAGGAAAGAGTATCAAAGGTACCATAGAAACATATGCAGTGTATGTACAGGGGCATTGAATACATTTGATTTCTTTAGGTGACAAATTTGCCCACTGTTCCCTTTGCTGCTCAGATTTTAGCATCTCACATGGTGGTAAGCATGATGTCACTGTGCATGTCAGTGGAAAGCATCACAAAGAGGCAGCAAGTGCAGCATCTTCATCACGATCTGTAACCTCATTCTATAAGCCTCAGTTACGGCAGAGTGTGACAGAGGCTGAAGTAAGGTGGGCTATGTATACTGCCAAGCACAACCTCTCTTTCTTATCAAGTGACCATGCCTGCAAATTGTTTAAGGTTATGTTTCCAGACTCGGAAATCGCGAAATCTTTCAGTAGTGGTCACACTAAAACCGCAGCTGTTATTACTGATGGCCTTGCACCTTACTTTCATGCAAAGACAGTTAGTAACCTGTCTACTACTCCATTCTCCATATTACTTGATGAGTCTAATGACAAGGTAGACAAGTCATGTATCATCCTAGTCAAGCTTTTGGAACCAGAATTGGGCAATGTTTGCACTCGTTTCTTGGATATGCCGGTGGTTAATATAGGGACCGCAGTAAATATATTTCAAGCTCTGAAGGAATCTTTGGAAAAGAATGGTTTAAGCTTTTCTAAAGCAGTGTCGTTCATGTCAGACACAGCCAATGTTATGAAAGGCTGTAGGTCAGGAGTCCAAAAGCTAATTAAAAACGAGATTCCCCATCTTTATGATGTCGGCTGTACATGCCATTTAGCTGACCTAACTATCAAGGCTGGGGTCACTTCTTTACCTGTTGACATAGATCAACTTTTTATAGACATCTTTTACTACTTCTATCATAGTAGTAAAAGAAATCAAGGGTTTGCTGACTTTTGGCGTTCCCTGTTTACAACGGAACCTCAGGCTATCCTAAAGCATTGCCCTACACGTTGGCTTAGTCTGCTGCGTTGTGTGAATAGGTACCTCAATCAATATGAGGGCCTAAAATCATACTTTGTATCATGTGATGAACAAAGTGAGAAAGTAATTAGTATTACTCAACGGCTTGAAAACCCACTTACCAAACCCATTCTTAATTTCCTTGCTCATGTGCTACCCTCAATGGATCGCTTTAGCCGAACTTTCCAGAAATCTACTGAGAATACGACTTGTGAGGTATACGATGAAATGTGCCGTCTTGTGCGCCTCTATGCAAGCAACATCTTAAAAAAGGAAGCAATCCTTGAGGTTGGTGATGATTTGAAGAACCTAAAGTTGGATGCTTCTAGCCAAGTTACAGATGAGCACTTAGGAATTGGAGATGATACATGGGTCAGTGTTGCAGACCTGGAGCAAGAATATGACACAAAACCATTCTTTTCTGCTGTGAGAACATTTTATTTAGAAACTATTAAAAAAATGTTGAAGAAATTTCCTTTTGGTGACACTCTGATGAAGAATCTGAGTATTCTTGATCCCAATAAAGTTTGTTCTTTTTCATCAGCTACAGTGGTAGGGCTGGCGAAACGATTTCCTCAGCTTGGATTAGATGACCCAGAATCACTACGATGCCTGGAGGAAGAATTCACAGATTTTACCCTCTCTCCAATGGACCTTCCTACTCCTCAACAGTATAATGCTGTAGGTCACATAAAAAGAGTTTCTGCTGGTCCTTTCTGGTGGAAAGTTGGGAAGATCAAGACATTGAGTGGAGAGCTTAGGTTTTCTAAACTCTTCACATTGATGTCTGGACTTTTGAGTATTCCTTGCTCAAATGCAGATGCAGAAAGGGGCTTCTCAATGCTGAGGAAAGTCCATACTGACCAGAGGGCCAGTCTTAGCCAATCCACTATTATAAACTTGCTCAGAGTTAAGATGAACAATACTGATTGCTGCTTTGACACTACAATATCGGATGAATTAATTACAAAATGCAAAAAAGCTACAACCACTCTCCAAAACAAATCAAAATAACAACAGTCATTGTCATCATAAATATATTCATACAGGATGTGGTCTATTAAATTGATTTAATTAATGGGTGTGGTTTGTCACTGATTTCCATTTCTCAAACTTGGAACCTATGAAGAAGCCAGACAGGGGGCAGGGAAGAGGGAGAGGTTGCCAGTCTCTCCGAACATCTTGAGGAAGATGAAAGCAGTGTGGCAGGCAGGGAGCGAGAACCAGGACACAAAAATGCTGTGGGCGGCAGCATGCTTGGGATTCTTCGGGTTTCTTAGATCAGGAGAAATGACAGTCCCAAGTGATGCGGCATTTGACCCAGACACCCACCTCACCCCAAAAGATGTGTCAGTCGACTGCCCCCGCAAGCCGACTACCATGAAGGTGACCATAAAGACCTCCAAAACGGACCCATTCAGGAGAGGGGTGGACATTTTCATGGGGAAAACGGACACAGATTTGTGTCCTGTCACGGCAATGCTGCGCTACTTGTTAGAGAGGGGGTGGGGGGCAGGCCCGCTGTTTATTTTCAAGGACGGACGCTTCCTTACCAGGCAGCGCTTAGTTGGAGCAATTAGAGAGGCACTGCAGGCAGCAGGAATGGACCCCAGGAAGTTCGGTGGCCACAGTTTTAGAATTGGGGCAGCGACTACGGCAGCAGCGGTCGGGATGGAGGATGCAGTGATAAAGACTCTTGGGCGGTGGAGAAGTTTGGCATACTTGGAATACATCAAGATTCCGAGGGTACAGCTGGCTAACTATTCGAAGAAGTTAGCAGTGGGTGTATGAGACGGGATGATCACCTGCAGGAGGATTAGAACTATGCAGCAGAGAGAACAGTCGGCACAGGCAGGGACCGGGTCATTATCAGGTGTGCAGTAGGCGCATAGATGTTGTTTGTCCAATGCATTTTTGTTTTGTTTTTGGTTTCTGTTGCTTAATGGAAGAGTGCAGGGGGCAAGTGGTTAAGGGGAGCTAGGTGGTTAGAGGCCATGTGGTAATAGGGGGGTTGGCGTGAGCGCAGGGGCATGCGGGGACAGGCGTGTGGGTGGTGCTTGGGGGGTCGTATCGACCTTGGGCCATGGGCAAAAAGGGGAAATTCCCCCACTATGCCCTATTCCCCCTAGCACCACTTAGCACGCAGTTGCAAGTGGGAAAGGGAGGAAGGGCACGCCCATCCTCACGCCTCCGCCAATCCTACACAGCCAAAGGGCTGTGGCACAGCAAGTCCGACCTAGGAGGTGAGACGGAGAAGGTAAGTTAGGGAGGGGCTTAGTTGAAGACTGCAGTAATTAAATGAGGTTTATCAACAGTTAGACCTAGTTAATTACAAAGGAGAAGGAGGGGTGGTGGGGCACACCGGAAGTGGGCCACACCAGGAAGAATAGGAAAGATGGAAGGAGGGGGGGTCACGTGAGAGTAGGTAACACGTGGCCAGTGCCAAAAAGCAGAAGGAAAAGGGACCAAGCAACCGAGGACTGCCAGAGGATACCGTTCACAAGACATGCCCACCCACCCACAGCCAACCTAAAGAATTAATACTCCTCCATCAATGGGCATGCTCATTGATGTGATCGGCGTTGGGGCCATGGGCAAAAAAGGGAAATTCCCCCACTATGCCCTATTCCCGCTAGCACCACTTAGCACGCAGTTGCAATTGGGAAAGGGAGGAAGGGCACGCCCATCCTCACGCCTCCGCCAATCCTACACAACCAAAGGGCTGTGGCACAGCAAGTCCGACCTAGGAGGTGAGACGGAGAAGGTAAGTTAGGGAGGGGCTTAGTTGAAGACTGCAGTAATTAACTACTATATACCCTCAGGCGCATGCGCACTGAGGGTTAATGAGTGAATGACTGACAGGTTGACTACTATATACCCTCAGGCGCATGCGCACTGAGGGTTTATGAATGAACTAGAGCACTGAACAGAGGCTTAGCTAGCTCACCTAAAGTGGGGGGGCTGATATCGCGCCAAAGCAATCACTACATTAAAGTTAATATAATGTAATGCACAATTATTTCACTATTGTAGTAAGTTAAACAAAAATTAAAAATTGCCAAAGTATCTTTTTCTTTCATCAAGTTTTTCAACAAATTCTTCAGCTATCAAAATTAAATCTAAGTTTTCTGTAAGCTCTTTGTGAGCATTTAAAAGTAAACAGTTATTTAAACGTTTTTCTGTCATACTTGAACGTAAGTATTTATTCTCTTCATAGTTGAAAATATTCATTCAGAGGTGGCAGAGGTTATCGGAATTGTACACATAAGACGAAGTAATTTATGTACAGAGGGTAGCATGTCCTTCAAAACTCCATTGTTCTTGTTTATTGCACTGCATATGGTGTCAACTGAAGTAACTAGCCTAATACATACCAGATATACAAGTAATTACCATATCTTTTGATTGGCATTTATGAATATAATGTGAAAATCAGGTTACTTATATTCAATACATGTGTATTGTATAGTTGGTATAAAAGTGGGGGGGCTTAGCCCCACTTATTATAAAAGTGGGGGGGCTCTAGCCCCCCCAGCCCCCCCTGTGGCTATGCCACTGCTGAAGTGCAAACCCTCAGCGCTAGTTAGCTAGTATGATAAAGAAAAGGAAAAGTGTAGAAACAAAAAAAAGAAAGAGAAGTGGCATGAAGAGAGGCAGGAAAGAGAAAAAGACAATGAAGAGGGACAAAAGAAAGAGGAAATGAAAGGAAAAGGTAGGAAAGCAATCCAAACAGTAGGAAGAGGAAAATAAGGCAAGAAAAAGAAAAAAAGAATATAAAAAAGATGAAAAAAAAAATGAAAAAAAATAAAGCGTCTGCTTGGGTTTGAACCAGAGACTTCTAGGTTCACTATTCGCTCACTCAACAACTATGCCACGGAACACCTCATGCTCAATCCATGTAATTGTTAGCTATTTAAAAGTGATTTGCAACCTGCAAGCTGGCTCACGTGACAAGCAAGTTTTTTAAGGGGCGGTTCCCATTACCGTAACGTACGATTGTGGGACTGAAATTCTACTCGCTTTTTCTTGAAAACTAAGTCAAAACTAACAATTCTGGCACATTAAAGGGACTTACTCTGTGAAGTGCTATAGTTTGATGTCGTTTTCAAAGCCTGGGTAGCCGTAATCTTCGAGATCCCCTGTTGACTGACGGACGGAACTAGAGCACTGAAGTGCAAACCCTCAGCGCTAGTTAGCTAGTATGAAGTGATTTGCAACCTGCAAGCTGGCTCACGTGACAAGCAAGTTTTTAAGGGGCGGTTCCCATTACCGTAACGTACGATTGTGGGACTGAAATTCTACTCGCTTTTTCTTGAAAACTAAGTCAAAACTAAAAATTCTGGCACATTAAAGGGACTTACTCTGTGAAGTTCTATAGTTTGATGTCGCTTTCAAAGCCTGGGTAGCCGTACTCTTCGAGATCCGCTGTTGACTGAATGACTGAACTAGAGCACTGAAGTGCAAACCCTCAGCGCTAGTTAGCTAGTATGATAAAGAAAATAATAAAGGAAAAGTGTAGAAACAAAAAAAAAAAAAAAGAGAAGTGGCATGAAGAGAGGCAGGAAAGAGAAAAAGACAATGAAGAGGGACAAAAGAAAGAGGAATGAATGAAAAAAGGTAGGAAGAAAAGAAAAAGGAAGAAGAAAGAAAGAAAAACAGTACAGGAAAGAAAGAGGAAATGAAAGGAAAAGGTAGGAAAGAAATAATAACAGTAGGAAGAGAAAAATAAGGCAAGAAGACAAAACGAAAAAGAAAAAACAATGAAAAAAAAAATGAAAGTAAAAAACGTCTACTTGGTTTCGAACCTGTGACTTCCAGGTTAGCTCTTTGCTCACTCAACAACTACGCAACGCAACACCTCACACCTAATGCATGTAATTGTTAGCTATTTAAAAGTGATTTGCAACCTGCAAGCTGGCTCACGTGACAAGCAAGTATTTTAAGGGGCGGTTCCCATTACCGTAACGTACGATTGTAGGCTACTCACTTTTTCTTGAAAACCAAGTCAAAACTAAAAATTCTGGCAAATTAAAGGGACTTACTCTGCGAAGTGCTATAGTTTGATGTCGCTTTCAAAGCCTGGGTAGCCGTACTCTTCGAGATCCCTTGTTGACTTAATACTGAATGAGTGAAATGAACTGACAGTTGACGACGATATACCTCAGGCGCATGCGCCACTGAGGGGTACCTGAGCACTTGAAGTGCAACCCTCAGCGCTAGTTAGCTAGTATATAAAGAAAATAATAACAAATAAAATGTATAAACAAAAGAAAGAAAGTGAAGTAGCATGAAGAAATGAAGGAAAAGGTATGAAAGAAATAAACATAGGTAGAAAGAGGAAAAGAAAGCAAATAAAGCAAAAAAAAAAAGGAAAAAAAAAATGCATCGATAGGATTTGAACAAGAACTTCTAGTTAGGTCTCTTGCTCATACAACTATCCACGCAACCCTCACACTGAATCATTTCAGTGTTAGGCTATCAAAGTTGATTTCAACCTGCAAGCTGGCTCACGTGACAAAGCAATTTTTGTAAGGTGGCGAGTTCCCATTAACCGTAACGTAACGATTGTAGGACTGAAATTCTACTCGCTTTTCCCTTGAAATAAGTCAAAACTAAAAATTCTGGCACATTAAAGGGACTTACTCTGTGAATGCTTTCGGGATGTCGCTTCAGAGCCGGTAGCCGTACTCTTCCGCGCTCCCGTTTGTTGACTGATGAATGACCGGTTGACTACTATATACCCTCAGGCACATGCGCACTGAGGGTTAATGACGGGTTGACTACTATAACCCTCTGGGCGCATGCGCTCTGAGGGTTAATGAGTGACTGAATGACTGACAGGTTGACTACTATATACCCTCAGGCGCATGCGCACTGAGGGTTAATGAATGACGGGTTGACTACTATATGCCCTCATGCGCATGCGCACTGAGGGTTAACTAGAGCACCGAAGTGCAAACCCTCAGCGCTAGTTAGCTAGTATGATAAAGAAAAGGAAAAGTGTAGAAACAAAAAAAAGAAAGAGAAGTGGCATGAAGAGAGGCAGGAAAGAGAAAAAGACAATGAAGAGGGACAAAAGAAAGAGGAAATGAAAGGAAAAGGTAGGAAAGCAATCAAAACAGTAGGAAGAGGAAGATAAAGTAAAAAAGAAAAAAAAAAAGGATGAAAAAAAGAAATGAAAAAAAACCGTCTACTTGGGTTTGAACCAGAGACTTATAGGTTAGCTATTTGCTCACTCAACGACTATGTCACGGAACACCTCATGCTCAACCCATGTAATTGTTAGCTATTTAAAAGTGATTTGCAACCTGCAAGCTGGCTCACATGACAAGCAAATTTTTTAAGGGGCGGTTCCCATTACCGTAACGTACGATTGTGGGACTGAAATTCTACTCGCTTTTTCTTGAAAGCTACGTCAAAACTAAAAATTCTGGCACATTAAAGGGACTTACTCTGTGAAGTGCAATAGTTTGATGTCGCTTTCAAAGCCTGGGTAGCCGTAATGTTCGAGATCCCCTGTTGACTGACGGACGGAAAGAGCACTGAAGTGCAAACCCTCAGCGCTAGTTAGCTAGTATGATAAAGTGATTTGCAACCTGCAAGCTGGCTCACGTGACAAGCACGTTTTTTAAGGGGCGGTTCCCATTACCGTAACGTACGATAATAGGACTGAAATTCTACTCGCTTTTTCTTGAAAACCAAGTCAAAACTAACAATTCTGGCACATTAAAGGGACTTACTCTGTGAAGTGCTATAGTTTGATGTCGCTTTCAAAGCCTGGGTAGCCGTACTCTTCGAGATCCCTTGTTGACTGAATGAATGATAGGTTGACTACTATATACCCTCAAGCGCATGCGCACTGAGGGTTAATGACTGACAGGATGACTACTGTAACCCTCTGGGCTCATGCGCGCTGAGGGTTAACTAGAGCACTGAAGTGCAAACCCTCAGCGCTAGTTAGCTAGTATGATAAAGAAAATAATAAAGGAAATGTGTAGAAACATAAAAAAAAAAAAGAAAGAGAAGTACCATGAAGAGAGGCAGGAAAGAGAAAAAGACAATGAAGAGGGACAAAAGAAAGAGGAATGAATGAAAAAAGGTAGGAAGAAAAGAAAAAGGAAGAAGAAAAAAGAAAGAAAAACAGTACACCAAAGAAAGAGGAAATGAAAGGAAAAGGTAAGAAAGAAATAAAAACAGTAGGTAGAAAGAGGAAAATAAAGCAAAATAAGGCAAAAAAACAAAAGGGAAAAAAAAATGCATCGACGATGATTCGAACAAGAGACTTCTAGGTTAGGTATCTGCTCACTCAACAACTATTCTACGCAACACCTCACACTGAATGTATGTAATTGTTAGCTATTTAAAAGTGATTTGCAACCTGCAAGCTGGCTCACGTGACAAGCAAGTTTTTTAAGGGGCGGTTCCCATTACCGTAACATACGATTGCAGGACTGAAATTCTACTCGCTTTTTCTTGAAAACTAAGTCAAAACTAAAAATTCTGGCACATTAAAGGGACTTACTCTGTGAAGTGCTATAGTTTGATGTCGCTTTCAAAGCCTGGGTAGCCGTACTCTTTGAGATCCCTTGTTGACTGAATGACAGGTTGACTACTATATACCCTCAGGCGCATGCGCACTGAGGGTTAATGAACTAGAGCACTAAAGTGCAAACCCTCAGCGCTAGTTAGCTAGTATGATAAAGAAAATAATAACAAAGGAAAAGTGTAAAAAAAGAAAGAGAAGTGGCATGAAGAGAGGCAGGAAAGAGAAAAAGACAATGAAGAGGGACAAAAGAAAGAGGAATAACGAAGAGGAAATGTAAAAGAAAAAGTTAATAAAAAGGGAGTAAGAACAGATAAGAAAAATAAAGAGCAAAAAAAAAAAAAGCACAGCACCCGGTTAACCAAAAAATAATGAATTAAAAAAATTTAAAAAAAAAATCATTCTCAGCTACCTGAACTAGAACCCAAGAATTCTACTTCGAAACATGGAATTACAGTCTTAGCATGCACACTGGCTTTAGTTCTTGGCAAGTGGAAAGAGACACACTCCCAGATTTTACATTTCTAGCAAGTTATCTCAGGATTTCCTATAGCTATGTGCATGAAGTGTCATAGACCTTATACTCCGGATTTCTAAACTTTAATTATTATGTGGTGGTGTCATTTTAGTGACCTTAAAAACTAAATAAAACTTTCAGTTCATCAACACGTGATTTAATCATTATGTGAGAAATAACATCCACATCACTGCTCTTCAAGCACAGTGAAGGTCCTAGAAGTCAAATACTGAAAATATTTTCTTACAAAATAATCTCCAAGAACAAACCATAGTATGTTTACAAGGGATGATATGAAAAAATGAATAGGTTTAAATGGAGGGGGTGGGAGAAGAGTTTGAAATTTGATGTGAAGAGGGTAAGAGTAGACGCAGCATTTAATTAATTGTTGGAAATCTTATCTGCCTCCCATGTAGTATTGTTGAGCAAGGTGGGGTAGAAATAAGGGTTGTGGTGTTGGACAAGACTGGAACAGCAATCACAGGTTATCGCCTCCTGACACTTACAACTTTGATGAGATCATTATTCTGGATTCACAAGCACATGCACATCTATAATGGTTTGAAATTCATATACATACTGATCATTAATAGAACTACCACTATCATTATTTTCTAGAGAGAAATAAAATTTAAATTAATAATAATAATAATAATAATAATAATAATATTAATAACTAGCAAGTATCTGTGCCACACAGTGGCACTTGCTGAGCAAATAAATTGCAGTCATAAGTTGGCTGATAGAGAGACAGATCTAGATTCAAAGTTTATTTACTATAAAAACATCTCCAACGAAGACCGGCAAGAATCCCAAAATTTTTTGAAGTTAAATTGATGACCATTCTGGGTTCACAAGCATGTTTAAAAAAAAAACACATACGGTATGTACCTTCATATACACACTGATCATATATAGACTGATAATTTTAATGGAACTACAGCTATCAATATTTCTTTAAAAATAAATAAAATTTAAAATACATATTAAAAAGTAAAAGAAATAAAAAAGAAAGAAAACAACCACACTACAATGAGTTACCCAATTTTATTCAAGTTTGGAACCAAATTTTCACAGTGGGCTCTAAGTCATTTATAAATCAATTTTTCACCCAGCCTACTGGTAAACAACATAGCCCACTATTAAGACAAGGAAACACCTATCCAACTGGTAATCAACACAGGAATAGCACCAAGCCTACTGGTAAGCATCAAAGCATTAACACCTAGCCTACTAATAAAAAGAAAACCAATCAGCCTAATGGTTACCAGTGTCACCAGGATAATGCCCAGCCTACTGGTTAGCTTCACCAGGATAGCACTCAACCTACTCATTAGTTTTGCAAGGATAGCACCCAGCCTACTCCATTAGCTTCACAAGGATAGCACCCAGCCTACTCGGTTAGCTTCACAAGGATAGCACCCAGCCTACTGTTAATTACTTATCAACAACATTCCATGAAAAAAATTTGTATAAAAGAAGTGTTTTTCTTTGCTTACTTTAGTTGAAGGATCTTTCCAGATACGATGGCCTCCAGAAAAAGACTATTTGAAGAAATTGAATCTTTGGACAGCATAAAGAATCCAATACCGAATGCAAACCTCGATGCAGCAGTCTCTCAAGTGTCCCCTATGAAGAAAGGCAAAAATACGAACTATTTTGATGGAAGTATATCCGATGGGACCTGTACCATGAGAGTTGTTGGTTTCACAACAGAGCAGCAAAAGAAACTGTCTTTTCATATGGAAGGTCACAATTCTGCTTGTCTTGTTAACTGTGAAGTAAAGCGGTCACGACAAGGAGACAGCTTCGAGATAATTTTAAAGAAGTTTACTGAAATTCGAAGTTCAGAAAAAAAGTTTGATGAAGGATTAATAAATACTAAAATTAACTCACCTGAGACAGTTGCAGTTGCGAGCATTTGTGATAAGGGCGAGTTCACTCGAATTTCTGTGGATGCTAAAGTCATATTTGTTCACGACCCAATACAAATGGCCAGTGGAAAAATAAAGCAAGACATCATAATAGCAGATAGCACTGGTACAACCCGTCTAGTTTTATGGGAATCTGACGTCAACTCGGTGACCTTGAACAAATCCTACAAGTTCAACAATATTGTAATAAAGGAATTTCAAGAGACCAAATATCTTGCCTTAGGCAGAGTTGGATCCGCTGTATCGGAAATCGATGACATTGGAAATGTGGCTACATATAATACTGATATAGACTATCACATTCCCCGGAAGTTAAAGAATGCAGAAATTGTAGCAATAGTTACATTAGACTGCTACAAATCCTGTCTCCGCTGCAAGGCTCGAGTTGAGGGAGTTGAAGACTTGATGGGGATCTGTATAGTAAATGCGGAATTCACCAGAGAGTGGATAAGTGCTCCGATCATCTGACAGGGAAACTTTTGCTCCAGGAACAAGGCAATGATAAAACCTTAACACTCAGTGCATTTGGAAGTACATTGACCCAGATGGCAGCAGTGGATAGTGCAAGTCAGGTGACACCGTCCTCACTCCTTATGGCACCAATTCTGAACACTGTAATATACAACAAGGACGTAATCATTAGTAGAGAGAGAGACTAATTTTTAGTTAACATATTCATCACCTCATTAATTATTGTTATTCTTGCATAAAAATTATTGTCTCCTTCAAAGTGATTTTGTTTTGTTCTTTTGTTCATTTTCTGAAATGATATAATAATAATAATAATAAAAGACTGATTAAAATTACTTAGTTAAGGTTAGTGTTAAAATCTCATTAACAATGCTATACTGGGATACCTAATTGACTATATTATGTAAAAAATGATAAACTTAATCACACTTTTGTTTTACATAATGGATATTTTTTTAATAATAAGAATAGATTCAGTTACATCATCTTCACCTCCTAAACTCACCATTGCGTCATGTCGTTCTTCAAGTGAACTTCAATTACACCTGTTGTCTTCTTGGTAATGCCTGTTCACTCCTTAACGTCAACTTTCACTGTCTGTAAATCTGCATAAATAAAATCATGCATGTTCTGACAAATTCGAAAAAAAATTACATTGATAGGATTAAGTATGATTTTACACAGTTAAAAAAAAGGTCAACTTAGAGCAAGAACACACATCAGGATTTTAAACACAAATGTTGTTGGAGAGGCGAGGAAGGGGGGGCGGGGCACGACTATTTTTCTAAACACATTTGCTTCATTTGATATTGATAGGTACCTGATAGAAAGACAGATTTATACTTTATGCATTCAGATACTATGAATTAAAAGGAAACGGATACCGAATAAGGTGTGTTGGCTTTGTATCAAATGTTCACAGGCATTTAAAAAGACCAAAATGCATTCATTCCAAGATTTTTAATAGCAGACTTGCATGCATTCAAAGTGAACCTCCATGCAGTAGCATTCCAAATATTTAATGAAGAAAAAAGAATACGTACAATTCTGATGAAGTCCAACTGATGAAACCTGTACCACGAGAGTTGATGGTTTACGACAGAGCAGCAAATACTATTAAGTGCACATCTGGACATCCATCAGTCAGTTTGCCTGGTGAACTGCAATTCTCAAAAAATATGCGCAGGAATAAACATGAGTGAATGAAGTGAAATTAAGTTATCGGAGACAATTCCATTCAAGAGGATGAGTCAGTTCAATCAAGTTCGGTGAACATCAAGGTCAAATTCATTTATATGTCCATGCGATTGGCCAATAGAAAATATAAGCAGGTCGTCATTATTGCTGACAGTGCTGCAACATCTTGCATGCCTGTTCTATCCTTGACGTTCACTCTCAGTACCAATAAATCTGTAAAAATAAAGGCATTATAATATGTTCAGACAAGTTTGATGAAAACATGAAAACACATTATGACTTACCAAAGTAGCAGACAAGACAAAAAAAAATGTAATGAAATTGATTAGACATCAAATGAAGTCATCCTAGATCCTAAGGAACAAATTTTATCGTTAATTGAAGAAAGGCACTTCATATAAAGCTTACCTCACGTTTTGCTTGATATCTTGAAACATTATTGAATTCATTGAAATAAATAATAGAATTGTTAGGCAGTTGTTTGGCAGCTTTGCTTGGCAATTGTTTGAGAGTTACATAGATTAATATAAAAATAGCATTGCACTGATATATGGGAATTCTGATTGATTCATGTTATTATCTGAGGGCTAGTCTGGCTTATTTGTAAGGTTATTGTAGCATAACATAACAATATGAACTAAATAATGGCTTAATTTGAACAAAATGAGAAAGAAATACTATCATGGTCTGAGTAATAAGTATCAGTGACAGTGAGGTCTTGACATTTACCAGGAACAGTACTATATACATGATCTATAAGGGTGCCATGGTCAGTGGTTGGTTCATGGACAAATTGTGTGTATCCATGACTAAACATAAAATTTGGCAACTGCACATTTGTTTGAGTTTGCAGGTCAACATTAAAGTCACCCAATATTAAACTTGGTATATCAGTAGACAGTGAGTCAATGATATCGAACAAATCAGATAACAGTGCTGTCATTGTTGCACTGGGAGACCGATAAATGACTGTAATTTGGACTTGCTCACCACCAGGCAGGGTCAAAGTAGCAGTTGTGGCTTCTACTAATGTAGAGCTCTGAAAGTTGAGAACATTAGTGGCTGTCACAGTATTCTTAATTGTAATTATCACACCACCATGGCTATTGTCATGAACTCTGTCAGATCGTGCTATTGATTAGGAATGTCTGGGGAAGTTTGGGACTGTCTCAACCATGTTTCAGTGATACATGCAACATCAGCACTAATGAGGGTAGCATCTTGAACAATATCAGGAAATTTACTAGAAATCGATCTAACATTTAATAGGACAACAGTAATGGTGTTACTATCGGGAGAGTAAATAGCAGGAATCACAGCGGAAAAATTCAATAAATTACCAGTAAGTCTTTCCATTTCAGTCTTGATATCGCCACTGGCTTTTATGGCTATGGGGTTAAAATTTAATATATGTAATCCATCAAGTGTTTTGACTCTACTGAATGCTACATAGGCTTGACCTGGATTGAATCTGCCACCTTTCATGTCAACTACTATTTCATCAAGTGTTAGACCTTGGACTTTATGGGATGGTTGTAGCCCAAGCTAAAGTTAGTGGGAACTGTACACGAGTTACTTCTGAGCCTCGCTTACCTTTAGCTAAAAATTTTGTTTCATGTCGGCTCAATGGAACAGCTTCAAGATATCCTCTAAAAGAACTGGCTTGCTTGGCTTTTGCACCAACATCATGATTATCAAATTTGACCAGAACATGTGACACTTTGTTATCATTGTTGGTTACTATGTGTATTCACCTCTGGCACCATTGACAAGACCATCAGAAACATCAACATTGGTTGTCAACATAACTCTGGCTCCCACTGCTAATTTGAGAATACCATGTAGACCCCCAGTGTCTGCTCTTTTGTTAGAGAGGCTAGAGAGATTGACTTGATCAGTTTGACCTGCTATTGAATCACAAGCATGGATGAAACATTGCTCACTCTCTGAGGCTAGTGAATTCAACATACGGCTGTTTTGGTAGTCAACATCTGCATTTAATTTGTATACATGAAGGGCATGAATGGGATAATTGGGGCTATCTGGACCAATCTCTCTGGATTTCAGAATAGAAAAATCATTACTAGTACATTTGGCAGTTCTCACTCTACATAACAATTCACAGAAGGCATTGTCATCTTTTTGTCTCATGATTTCATCGAGTTTGATCATTTGGAATTCATCGACCCATAATGAACCAGAACGATATAGTTTAGCATAACTATCACTAACTGTACTGAATTGGGGATTGTCCGACTGGAGGTAACTGATATAGGTCCCCTACGGCTAGTATACTGACACCACCAAAGGCAATATCTGGCAAAGCTGCTTTGATTTGTTGCAATCTCTTGTGGATTTCTAACAACATGTTAACACCAACCATACTTACTTCATCAATGATCACTAATGCTAGTTTGGACAATTTGGTTCTTAAAGAGTTCAATTTGTCATGATTGAGGGGTTGAAATCCGCCATACTTATTACATCCAAGAAGTAATGCTGAGTGGACAGTCATGCCATTGATCAGGAATGCTGCTACACCAGTAGGGGCTGTTAGTAACACAGTGACATCATCAGGCTCTATTGTACCTGACAGTTTGAGTAGTTTTAGAGTGTCTGAGTGAATTAGTTTGATCACATGGGATTTGCCAACATCACCTGGACCACTCACGAAAACACAACAAGGTTCAATTGGTTTCCCATTTTTTAATGATAAAACTGCTTTTTTGCACCATTTACGGTGGAACATGACTATTAGTCTTTGTTTGGTATTAAGACCTCTGAGGAGTGTTCTGTATTGGCTAGCTGGGATTTCTTGTTTATGGGCTGCACTTTCAAACCTTGCATGTACAGAAGTCTGGGTTGTGGATGTGAAAAGATTGGCATTTTGGTCAATGTCTTCCTGGGGCACTTCAGTTAGAGTTTCAGAACCAGCTGCTAGGGATTGGGCTTGAACTGACTCAGTGTTTGGGGCAATAAGATTCCATGCATGTTCAGGAATATTGTTTTCTTCCATTTCAAGACTATCAATATTGGCTAGTGTGTATTTCTGTTCATTAGTGGTTACAATGTGTCTGACATGGTTGTAGTGCTCTTCATAGGTTGAATAGCCTCCTAATAGGTCAGTGGTTTCATTAAACCAAGGATAATACAACATTAGTTTGGCTCTGAACCAGTTAGTAGAAGAATCACAATCTCTATTGAAACTTCTGAATCTGATGACAGCTTGTTGTTTATGTTTATTCATTTTACCATAGCCATCAGTTAGTGTGATCTGTGTAGGCTTAGTATCAGTTTCAACTGGGGGAAGAACATCATTGTTAACACTCTCTACATCTTTTGGTGGGTATTTAGTAATGTAAGTGGCAGCAAACTCAGCTAGACACATGCACTGAAGTTCATTGGGTCTGTGCTCATATCTGTCAATAAGACTCTTTTGAAACACATTGGTGTCCTCCTCATCTAAATCTTTCAGGGCATTTTTATCTTTCAACACGGCTATTCTATCAGTTCTACAATTAGTGTCAACAAAAACTACTGATCTGCTCAATTGTTTCATTGGTAGTGATAGGATTCTGTATGCAGCTTCTTGAGCACTGACTTCTCTGTGGGTAAGAAAAGCAGAACCAACTGTACGCATTTGCATTTTTAGTTCTTCTGTTCTGGCTTCAGCTGCGACATTTCTTAATAATTCTCCCATGGATTTTTCTGATTTCATAATGTAAGAGGCAACATACATGACACATGCATAGGCATTGAGGACATATTGGATATCCATGTTGGCTTGCCATGCTAATATTACAGAGGCATTGTAATTGTTGATATTGCATTCATTGGGCTTTTGTTTCAGAATGACAACACTGGATTTAGTGGACACCTGTAAGGCTGTCACATATTGGTCTAGTGTCACAATGGATTTGTTTAGCAGCTCACTCATGCTGTCATTAGGATTCTCTGCTAGTGCTTTGTACACAGAAGTAAGAATATCAGTGTAATCAGAGGCAGTCTCACTGGGTTCAGATATTATTGTCTCATTACTGGGAGGATGAGGGAAATTAAAACGACAACGTCTATTACGTTTGCAATAATTGGAATGTTTGTGTTGTTGTAACAGTAGCACCATGTCTTTCAGTTTGCTGTCTTTGTCAGGTATTTCACATGTGATGTAATGGTCTATAAACTGACACACACTGGCATTGCTGTCTACACCATATTTGGGGGCATCTTTGATCCATAACAGACAGTGAGCATGTGGGGAGTCTCTGGCTTGAAACTCAATTCTGATGGCATACTCTACTAGTTCACCAAGTGGATTAGCTGAGGACTTAAGAAAGTCGTGAAAGAATGTATTGAGTCTGTATTGGTAATGTCTAGCAGCAGTGACTGGGTTGCGTCTGATCCAGTTGGCTTTATCTTCAAAAGACAGGGCAGCTACTTGTTCATCAGTGTATGTAACACCATACTGCCTGGTTATTGTCTGAATCACATCTGGCCATTTCATGTCTGCAGCAGACAATGTGAAAAACCAAGTGGGAGTTCCAAGTTGACGTATCATGGCTAACAACTCATAGAAGGTTTTTTGGTAGTATGCTGGAGAACCTCGCAAATTTTTCATGAAACTGTATGCTTTATCTTTACGCACACACTGGCTCACTATATTCTTGTCTCGGGCTTGTTGGGCTGTAAAATTTCTGCCGGGTTTTTGTCTCCAAATAAAATTATGGGCATCATCTAGAATTTGTTTGGCTTCAACAAGGTACTGGGCAACAAACAAATAGTCAGTATCTTTGGCAAATCTACCATCAACATTAAGAAGTCTCTGGTTGAAATATTTCCGATAAGTTATTTTGTTGGGTCTCTCTGTGGTAAAACACCCACTACTGATTGGAAATTTATCTGGATTTGACATGGCTTCAAAGTTAGGATCAGTCATGATAAACAATGGGGTTTGACCTTCAGCTGGTGCAACACAAACTACTTCATTGAAAGTTTCAGGATTTTCTATGGTCATCATGCTGGCAAGTGGGCCACCTGTAATTTGTCTGGTATATTCATCACCTTCTTCTATGGCATCGTCTTCAAATGACTGTTTGTTGTGGTCATTATTAAAAAAGGGGGAATTGCTACTGGCATCACTAGTAGTGGCATGTGTGGTATTGTCAATATGTTCAGTATCTTGCTCACTGAGTGACATTGGTAGAGGACTAGGATTGTGAGATAAGGATTGATTATTAGGAACTAAATGACTCCCAACATTTACATTCTCATTTTGAGTTACATGTACTACAAGTTTGTCTAGACCAACAAAATGGCACTGCATGAGAAGACCAAGATTAATTTCATAATTACTGTGGTCATTGACTGGACTAGTTATAGATACAGTACAACCAGATTGCCTTGCCTGGACTACATTGACTGATACATGGTACATATTGGCTATTGCTGCAATCACCACATGATCACCCCAAGATCCATTCCTAACTCTGTCTACATATCTGGCATACACCAACGCAGACCTTGTGTCAGGATCTGTAACTGAGGCAATACTGGCATCTACAGCACTAGGGATTTCTGTGTCACTGTTGATAACATTATCGGGTGTTATGGGAGATGAAACAAACGGCATAAACATTTCTTTATGGTCTTCTAAATAACAAGCAACAAGTTCCCTTATATCATGTACAGTGGCAGAAATGACATTGTTCTGTTCAAGTTGGTAAAGTATGGCATGATATAAACAGTTACCATCTCCAGGTACATCATGAATAGAGAAATCATTTTCACTGGCATATTGCTCAAGATGGTGTTTGGCAGTGACTAAATTATTATCACAATGTTCAGATATATTGAGACACTCTGTGGGTTCACCGTGGGTTCTTGGTCACACATACTGCTATTATTACACAACTCAGAATTCAGGGAGATTGCACTCTCAATATTGGTAATACTTGGACCAGCATCAAAACTAACAATTACAGATATTTTCATATGCACATCAAACACAATAAGGGCTGCATTACCCAAATATCTGTACTAGTCACGCTGTTCTAGTAATCATTCATGAGTGTATTCTGTCAATGCATAGAGCCTTTAGTTCCTCTTATACACTCGCTCCTTTCATCAATATAATTTCATTATGAATTAATTAGATGCAATTACAATAACAGTGTAGCATTGTTTTTCAAAGAGAAAATGTGGTGTTTTTGAGGTGAGAGGAAGAGATTGAGATGCATGATAAAGCTAATTGTGAGATACAGTAATATAATATCAATGTTCATGAAGGAAAACATGCTTGCATATGTCACACTTCCAATTAGCTCTGTTGACAGAGTCACAAGAAACAATATTGGCACAGTCAAAATGGAACAACTTCTTGCAGCTTCTACATTGAATCATTGGCCGCAACGAATCTTCTACCATCCTACATGTGCAATTAATTGCATCTCTGGATGACCACTTAACTATTTTGCCAAAGTCCACTCTTTTCGCCTTGGATGGGAAAGAAGTTAAAAATCCCTTCTCCAAACACTCCAACAAGTGAGATCTCAAAACTGTGACATCAAAAATACAACTACAGGGACTTCCTCCGTAAACAAGTTCTGTTGCAAAAGCCACAGCAAACAATCCACAATCCGATGAGTTAGACTGCTGTTGAACATCTGCTAGGTCGAAGTCTAGTCATATGGCTGAATTATTCACAAACTGAGGGAGACTGGACACATCAAACACCAAACCATTCTGTTGAGCGATAGCTGAAAGCTTCTCAACTAACTCTTGAAGTGCTTCCTGCGGAGCTGGGGAAACTTCAGTGGAACTCACAACTGAATGAGAAGAGACAGGAGGAGAATTGTGGTCATCATGTGACTAGGTAGTGAGATCATTTAGAACTTGAGATGGATTAAAAAATCTGGAGGGTGTGATTCACATGGTGGAACAGTAGGAGTGGACACTAAATCTTGAGAAGGTGAATCAGGGAGCACTTCTGATGATGACTCCTGCCGAAGAGAGGGCATGACATCATGACCAGTAAAGGAAGGATCATCAAGAGTATCAGTGGAAGCCCCACCTATTGCTGGGACTTGCTCCAATCCTATGTCTATACACGATTATTTTATTTATCTATATATATATATATATATATATATATATATATATATATGTATATATATTTTTTAATAATTATATTTATTTACTTATTTCTTACTTCTTCTCAAAGCACATTTCATTTTCCTCATTTCTGTGGCTGCACTAATAGCCCTCTTCCTTTTCCTGGAAGGCATGATTATAGTTTGCTGTTGAAGCTGGTTGTAACAACAACGTGGTCAAAGCTAACCCACCAGTAGGCTACTGAGGTTAGGGACTCTCGAGATTTTTTCCCCGCTTTGCGCGCTAATATATATAGCGGTGGTTATGCTTACGAGATGCATGCGGAGCCAGGTGAGGGTGGTAGATTTTCGTGGTTGATAGCACTTAACACTTCCCACAACCTTACCAACGGTTGCTATGGGTCTCCTCCCTTAATCCTGCGGCTCCATCCTACTCCAACGTCACCTCGCCCTCCAACACGGCCCGTCCATGCTGGCAGCTCGGTGCCACACTGACTCTACCCTTATTAACTAATTTCTTCCTCTCTAACCCTCCCCCTAATTCCTTATTTATTCCCTTTATGTCTATCTATTTCTTATTCAATTCCTCCCTATCTAATTCCGCAGCTATCTTGCTGAGTGGTTTGGCCAAGGTGGTCGCCGGAAGCCCCACCCCCGGGCCAACCTGTGCTGGCTCGGGGCAATTATATGGGGCGGGGCAGATGCCCCATTTAATCCCGCCACAGGAGGTACGACCAAGCCCTCGGGCCAGTCACAGCTGGAGGGGCAAGGGGGAGGGCCTCCGGCCGCCCTGACCTAGCCGAACTACCAACCCAAGATCCAAATGACAACAATATTCATGATGCATTAGGGAGGTAGATAGAAAAAGTCACACAACAAATGAAGGAGATAACAGTGATACAAATGAGAAAAACAGGAAACAAATTATAACCATTAACACAACTGAGTATGTAGCTAACTGCTGCCGAGGAATCCGCACATATTCTAAGTACGCCAGGCTCTTCCAACGGCCTAGAGTCTTGATAGTAGAGTCCTCCATTCCACGGGTAGCAGCTGTTGTGGCCGCCCCTATCCGGAAACTATGACCGGCATAGCTAGCAGCCTGGGACTCCAGCAGACTCTAAAGCCTGACGCACAGCTGCAACAAATCTCTGGCGAGTTAATGGCCGGCCATCACAGTATGCAAACAGGGGGCCAGCATGACTGCCTCGCACTAGCAAGTAGGCGAGCATAGCCGACACTGGACAGAGATCTGAGGAGACTCTCTCAATGAACAAAGTGATCCCCTGGCGAAACGGATCGGTTTTCGATGCCTTCAACTTGATGCTGAGCACTGTTGGGGAGGCTGGATCATCTACTCCCACATCACCCCATGCCAGGTGGACAAAACTGGAGTCATTTGGCACTGTTCAGGGGCGGGGGCCGAAAGTTAAGTGGAAACTTGACCACACCCATTTTATCACACCCACTAATTATTTTTTTTGGTTTCTTTCTGAATATTTCAATTTGTTACATACACGAAAAAAATTACACTCACTGACAACAATAAAGAATTAGTCAAGAATTATTGAAGCAAGTTATATAGTCATAATACCATCCGTCTTGGATGAGAATTCATCCACCACTTCCTCTGAAGTAATTTCAATGTCATGGTGGTAATATAGCATTGCCAATCCATTAAGACGATCTTGTCCCATACTACTCCTCAGTGAAGTCTTGATCAATTTGAGCATGCTGATGGAACGTTCACATTCACAGCTTGTAACTGGCAATGTGCCCATTATACATAAAAGAGTGTGAATATTGGGAAAGAAATCACAATCTGCATGTACCAGGCTTTTCTCTGGAGTACAAAGGCTTACAGCTAATTCAGAGTCAGCTTTCTATTTGTGCTGCCACAGGTCGAGCTCTGAATTGGATCTTTAGACTGAACTCTCTTTGACATTTTCACATTACAAACTGGCAATCTTGCTATCATAAGGCAATGTTAGCAGAATGCCAGCACAAGTAAGTGGTCATGGTGTAAACGAAGTACACTAACCACAGAAAGAAGTATTAAATGCTGGCTGTATTACATGTTTGTGCCTTGTGTGTATCACATGTCGGTGTGTGTGGTGCGTGTGTAAGGGAGGGGGGGGGGGGCCAGGGCCCCCTGGGCCCCCCCCCCTGGATCTGCCCCTGCTGTTAACTCACCAGCTCTCATGAACCCAAAAAATGCCAAGCAGCAAGCTGCCCATAACATTATACAATCAGGATCGGCTGCCCGACTATTCCAAGCTACTTTGATTTGACGCAATAGGTGCGGGGTGATTGGAAGACGCTCCTGACCCGAGGCACCCTCTCCACCCTGGGACCGTTTCACTCCTCTGAGAACATAATGCAGTCGAGGTAGTGATGGCAAAAAAGGGTCCCCTAAGCCCTCTTCTATATGTAAGTGACGAACTCCCGCCATGTATGATTTAATGGTTCGATACCGTAACCCCTCACTAGCCATTTGTGCCACAAACTTGCACAAAACTTCCTCCCTGGCTGGCACGGCTACCAATCAAGCTAGCGAACAGAATTTCAAGTAGCGTCGTTGACCACAGGCATAAGCTTTAATTGTTGATGGGGCCAGGCCCTCTATAAAGAGCGACCGAACAAGGCGATCCAGTCGACCTTGGTCCAGTCTGGCGTTCCCAGAACTAGGCACTGTAGGAGATTATCGGGAATCACAGTAGGCGTCATGCTGGCACCTGGGACGAGCCTCTGGAAAAATGGAAAAGCATTTCGAGATAAAGCATCGGCTGCCCCATTCAGTGAGCCTGGGATATGTCTGCAAACTAAGGATATCCCCCACCTGGCCAAGAAGAACGACAAGCATCGCATAAGATGCATCGCTCTGTCCATTTTACTCCGGCCAGAGTTAACAATGGCCACGACTGCGGCATTGTCACAAAGGCACAGCACAGTGCTACCTTCCCACACACTGCCCCATACAGCTGCTCCCACAACTATGGGAAGTAACTCTTTGGCCGTGATGTAGATCCCGTCCCAACTGCCTGGCCACTGCAGCTGAAACCACTCACCATTAGACGTGAATGCCCCACAACCCTGGCATCTGAGGTGAGTGTCACCTGTGGTTTTTGGTGTCTGAGGCTGGACATAGGACATGCACCATTCCAAATTGGCAGAAAACAACTCCACCATCTAAGGTCAGAGCGGAAGCCAGCATTCAAGCGCACTCGATAATGCAGCTCGTGAACAATTTTGAAGGTTCGATCATCCGCCGCAGAAAAGACATCCCTGGCTTGATTACGGAACTAGCATGCTGGAGCAACCCAATTATAGACAGGAGCTCCCACTTTGTACAAGATTTGCGACCCTCCCACTGGAGAATCTCCCGCCTGAGTCGATCCAACTTAGGAGCGGGAAGCCGCACAGTCATAGTATTGGAATCCAGCTCAACTCCCAGAAAAGTGAGAACAGTGCTGGGTCCCTCTGTCTTCCTGGAAGCCACAGGCAAACCCAGGGCCTGGCAGCGAGACAGAGCTTTAGTTAAGGCCTGTTCACATTGTCTGGAATCAGGTGCACCAAAAAGAAGGAAGTCATCCAAGTAATGGATCGCCTCAACCTCATCAGATCTTTTCAAGATCCATAACAACGCATCTGCTATAGCATTATATAGCTTAGGCGCTGACCTGAGCTCAAACGGTAGGACCTTGTCCACATAGATGTGACCATCCCATTGCATTCCCAATAGCCACCTGTCATCCGGATGAACCGGGACAGTTCTAAATTCTCCTTCAACATCAAATTTGGCCAACATGGCCCCTTGACCTTTCGCTGTAACCTTCACACAAGCCTCATCCACAGATGTGTAATGAAGGCTACACAGGCTCGGCTCAATCCCATCGTTCACACTGCCTCCTTTTGGTGAGGACAGGTCAACAATGAGCCTCCATTTGCCGGGCTGGTGTCCCTTGGGAACCAAACCAAACCTATTCACTTGCACTGTGTTGGCGAGCTCCAGATCGACTGGGCCAAACACTCTGCCAGCATGAAGCTCCGCCAGAAATGAACTAATGACATCAGGGCGCACAGTGGCTGACTGCATGTTGGTCACTGCACTTCTGCAAGTCGACATGCCATAGCAATAACCAATGCGGAAACCTTCACGAATGCCCTGGAGTAAATAGGCAGAGTAAGCCTTGTCGGGATGATTGGATAGACACTGATCCCACTCGCTCTCCACCATAGGGCACTGGATGTGGCTCCACTCATCAACACTGGGTGGAGAACTCATTGCACGTCTGCTGGCCAGAGTCAACAGGTCGGCAGTGTATCGGTACATGCTGCAAACTGTCCCTACGCCACACAGACAACCACATGGAATAACATAGGGTACATAGACCCATACAGTTTGTCTAAAGGCAGATATTGGAGATTCCAAACTGCAGCTGACAAACAAGGGAGGCATCGCTCATCAAGCCGACACCTACTACAGCATCCTGGTGCTCACCGCTCCCAGGTCACAAACGAGACTGTCCAGACTGGTTCTCACTGCTCCCAGTCTAACACCCCTACCCCATACAATTAACCCTATCCCACAAAGTTTCCCAAGTTTAGCAACCACTCCCATTATTACCAGCCCCATGTAATACAACCTCCTAGAATACCACCCAATATGATTAGCCTTACCCAATTTCCCAAGGAATAGAAACCAGCAAATCATGTATGTACAATACAGAGCAGAGTAAACAAGACATACATTTCAAATATAACAGTTCGGCATAGCCACTGAAGGATAATTTGGTTCAGCAATGGAAGTCACTGACTAGCTCCCGGTGACGGCTGCCCCTCACCAGCTGAAGTACATGCTGACTTCCGATGATCTCCTCCGCAACGAGAGCACACGTGTTGGTAGCGGCATGGCGTGGAAGCACACACCCTCCCATCATTCCAAGCAAACACACCATTAATTTCCTCTTCTTCCCTTTAGGAAGACTTGTACCCTCTGAGGGAGGAGGTTGCGTGGATTTCAGGCATCCAGCCGACAGGATGGCCTTAGTATATAAAGCCTGGTCCATCCGACCAAATTCAGCTTTTTCCAGTGAAGGACACTACTGGCGAAAGCGGCTGTCATAGGTCCGCCACCAGTCCCCGTGGTCCTTCCCGGACAACATTATGGCCAAGCAGGCCCACAGGTCCACAGCCTCGTCTGGGTGGGCCTTTGCAACTATGCCAGCAAAGTGACAGAATGACCGGACCCAGGTCAAGAGGTCAGGGACTGGATGCAGCTTATGAGAGGGAGTTGGCTTGCTCTCCTCCCCTTCCAAGGAGCGTCTCAACTCCAACTCTAAATGTTCTTCAGATAGCTCGGCCATGTCGATGTAGTCGCCACACAACACTCGACGTACCAGCCTGGAAGGAACCACAGGAAGGGTCTCACCCAACTGAAACTTCTGTGGGCTACTATGAGACGAACCAGCACTTGATGACTCCCGGCCTCCTGGCCCCACTGGGCCAGGCTCTGTCCCAATTGTAGGAAGGCCCAAGTCCTTCACTTTACTGGCATCAAACACTCCCAAAGTTGAACCTACCAGTGACACACACACCAGGCAGGTCAACCACAAACAAAAAACAACGGCCACCCCTAGAGCAAATTCAGGGGGGGGGGGGGGCTAAAAATGACCACTTGCTAATTACATGGGTAGGGGTCACACCACCTACCTCCTAGCCACCAGTTACGTAACTGCTAACTGGTAACTCAAATAGATAAATAGATAGGGGTCACAACACCACCTACCTACCACCACCTTATTCCGCTTCCCCCCGCCCACCCCCCCCCCACAACCAGTAATCGCCCAGATTAGTTCCCAAGGGAACAATCAACTGCCTCCAGGGAGAGTCTCCCTCTCCCTGACAGCCAGGGGTGTCTACTACCACAGCCCTAGTCTACCCACCTTCAGAGGGAGCCGTGGATGTTCCAGCACCAGCACCAGATGCAACTGCTGGTCCAGCTCCCCACTGGAGCTGGTCCCCCCCTCAGAGTCTCTACGCTTGCTAAGTAGCTCTCCGACCACAGCCCTAATACACAGCTAAAAATGAAGTATGACTTACATACCAAAATTGGTATGATACTGCATGTCACCATTTGCATCCCAAAACTTGGTGTGATACCCATACTTTTTTGCCATAGTATGTTTTACATACCAATATTAGTATAAAATCCATACCAAAAAAAAAGAATGATTTACATACTATTTTAGTATAATTTTCATACAAATTTCATAATTGAATATAATTTTACAAAAAAAAATCATATGTTATTTATGCTTACAATAAAATGTTGTAACTTGCTTCTTTTATATACTTTGTCTAAAAATAAATGCTCTAAAAAAATAAAAATTGGTACATCCACTTGGATATTCCAAATGGAAAACATAAAAGATTGATAACAATGTAAAAGGAATGTTGTGTTTGTTTATCTTGTACACAGTTTTTCGTTCAGCCACTATGTATATATTGGTGATGGTTTGGTTTTGTAGTTCCACTGCTACCAGAGGCTGTGCATGTGGACTCTCTCTTGCTATATCTGCTGGATCCTACAGTTAACAATAATATAAGACAACGTCAATAACTGTGTATGAATGCAGTCTTTATTACACTGTATTAACATTCTTTATTGTTGCTCACCTCAATGACAATGACAATGTTCTTATAAGTGGACTTGCTCCTGGTGTCTGGTAGCATTGCATTCATCATTATCATTGCCTGAACAGTTTGACAACCTGAATTGTAATAGAAGAAGCAATCAAACATTTCAATATACTAATTTTTGTTCGCCATTTCCTATTACTGATGTCTTAACAAATATAATGTTACGATTTGCAAACCATATAGTTTCTATTTATATGCAAAATGTTGTCTTCAAAAATTGGAAGCAATAATATAGGAGAAATAAATTTAGTAAATTATTTGCCGGACAGAAATACATAGATATGATTTTAGTAATTGTACTTTTAGTGGGATATTATTCATAGCTTAAAGCAGATATTAAATAACTTGTCCAGTAACTTGTTAAAGTAATTAAAAAATAAATAAATAAGAAGAGGGTAAACACTGAGTAGCAGCTGCATTTCCTCCCTTCAACAGCTGCATTTTCTCATAAATGTACAAGCTCTCAAGGAATGTAAATGGTTGCCTGGTTACCTGGTGATGTGTCTTCTTTCAGCATTTCAAGCACCACTTGTATCTCAGGAGAAATTGATTCTTTCTGGAATAGTTGTGTTATTTTCTGCATAAGTTTCTCCCACTTTCCTTGGGAACTTTTGTCTGGAAATATTTCTTATATCTCAGTCAAAACCTAAATCAAACATACAAAAGAATACCTACTCACTACTCACTCTATTAGCATTGTACATAAGTTAAAGTTGAAATATGTTTTAGCAATAAATGAAACTATTTTGAATACCTCATCAATGACTTGCAGTGGTGGATACTTCTGTAAAACACCATGTAATGAAAATTCACTATTCAATATGTCCTGTCTTCGAAAGGGGAAAGTACGCTCCATTAATATTTTAATTGTTCTGGTATTTGGATTTTTTTTTTTTGACTCAGATAGCATTAGCTTGTAATTTCTTTGCATTAGAGTGTTCATCTTCATTATCCGGTATAGTTGGGGTTGTTGCTGCTGGAAATGCACGGTATTCATTCCTTTTCTTTTGTGCAGTAAGACTTCCATTTTCTAACATTCTCTTGTTGCTTGGTCTGCCAGTGCTTCTTAAATATTTCATTTTGTCTTTGAGTGCTTCAACCAAGTAACCCTGTGCAACAGTAATTGTTACGTAAATAAATATACTAATATTAAGTTAGGTCAAAATATCTAACAATTATGTGTATCCCTTTATTAATAACAACAACTGTGTTCAAATTATTATTGTCAGAATCTTACATATCCAGTTCCTGTAGATGACTTTAGGAAAGGATACTTGTTAATTATTTGTTGTCCAATATGGGTATATTCGTCTTTGGTTGGATAGCTTTTAAAAGAAAACACTGCTGCAGCGACGTTACCAATGAACTTCGTCTTAGTGCTTCCAGTCATAACACCCTCTTGTAGGCCTAACATTACTGCTGCTGGATAATTTTGTGGCAAACGAAATGGTATTGGCAGAGGTGGTCAGGACATTTCTTGGTTATGATTGTCCCAAGGGTCCTTTTGAATATACCAACCTAATGTATATACAATACATGAGAAACCATTAGCTCCAAATAGACATA